>Ga0209563_100045_pt1 | contig 377102 bp, 294 predicted proteins | sample AraplaCvi_mMF_r2_FD_184271 | JGI IMG/M metagenome (GOLD analysis project Ga0209563, IMG submission 184271) | Arabidopsis root microbial communities from North Carolina, USA - plate scrape CL_Cvi_mMF_r2 (SPAdes) (version 2) | ecosystem: Host-associated > Plants > Roots > Endosphere | place: USA...
CACACCTTCCTGCTCGGCTCGACGCAGCGCTTGTTCCTTGAACTCATCGCTGTAACGTTGCCGGGTCTGCTTCACGCCTGTCTTCTGCTTCATGGATCACCTCGGATAGCGAATTGAATCGCTTAACTGGGTGTCCGTGGAAGAGGGGCAAGATCACTGGGATGCGGTGGCGACCATCAAGCATGGCTGCCTCGTGTTTGCGCCGATCGGCCATGGCAAAACAGCCGGCGGCACCGAGTTACCCGTGCTCATCTTGCAACGCCGTAGCGGCGATCGCCACCATTTCCAGGAAATCGACCGCAGCGCCTATACCGGTGTGCGGGCGCGCTGGTACGACATCAGCAGCGCACGCGGTCATCTTGCACTCGCTGGTAAGAACGGGCATGTGAAGATCCTGCGCGGTGATTTCCCTACCGAAGCGGACGCCAAACGAGCCGCCGAGGCCGAGCTGGCACGGGTAAAACGCGGGGCAGCCACCTTTACGCTCGACCTGGCGATTGGGCGGCCCGACGTTTTTCCCGAGATGTCGGTAAAGCTAAGTGGTTGGCCGGATGCAATCATCGCCTATGACTGGATCGTGGCCAAGGCCACGCACAAACTCGACGGCAATGGTGGCTATCTCACGTCACTGGAGTTGGAGAATCGAGCCGCCGCAGGCGACCACGCTGCGATAGATGATGGCGACGTTTAGTCCTTTCCATTTTTTGCAGCAATTTGCTGCTGACAATACAAACTAATCTCTTCCGCCTTAGAAGCATAGTAGTCGCTGCCAAAGTCCTCTTCAGTTTCCTCAAAAGGATTACTCTCGGCTAGGCGCAATATTTCGTCACATTTCTCGATGGCCTCAGCATAGTTCCCGATCTTTTTCGCCAAAAATTCTGCAAAAAAGAGCTTTGGCTGAAGTGATTCAGAATCAGCCATTTCTGACTTTGAGTAATATTCAAAACTTTTTTCTACTTTACCTTCGGAAAAATAGGTATCTGCCATAAGCTTTAGAAGGAATGACTCCTTAATGTTGTCGCCACGAAAATCTTGCAAACACTTCGCGAGCGCCTCCACTGCCGATCCATATCTACGATCCGCAAATAGATCCATATAGTTAACGTAGTTTTGATTATCCGAAAGTTCCATACTGTTGCCCTATAGCCTAAAAGGTTGCCGAGGAAGTCTATCTAGACAGCGGAAAAAGTTCTCTAGCGCCCACGCGTGGCACGCGACATTTTTCCTGCCCTTAAAATTGTTGTCACAATATTTCGTGTCGGATATCCATATCGCTTTGCAATCATCGTGATTTGAGTCATCGGCCGCATTACACACTTTGCTGCCAATCCAGCCTCCAACACCTCCACCTGCAGCAGCGCCAGCGGCAGCGCCGGCCGCGCTACCGACCGAGCCTCCAACAGCTCCGCACCCTACAGTACCCACCCCAGGCGCCACAAATGTACAAGCAGCACCACCACCTACTGCGCCACCTGCGCCTCCAAGCCCCCATCCAACAGCCCCTCCGCATGCGGCGCCGGCAGCTGCCCATTTGGCTACGCATACTGGACCGCCATCCAAACCAAAAGGATCAGCAAGCATCAAAGGGCTGTTGTTTACATAGGCATATAGGCTCCACTGTCCACCGCCGTAACCCAATGGATCAGCTTGCCAATATCTCCCCGTCGCCGGATCGTAATCACGATTGATGTTGTAGTTCAGCCCTGTTTCTGCATCGAAGTACTGTCCCGGAAAGCGCATGTTATAGGTGTAACCATTGCCACTTGGCTGCTGTTCACCCCATGGGTTGCCTTGATATGCCCATGCCCAAACCGTGTTGCCACTACCGTCAGCAATCGCTCGTGGTGTACCCAATTCATCTGCAGTGACATAGGCAATCGAGGTGGCAGTGCCTTGCGTGTCGAGATTCGCCACCGGAATGCCATCAAGGTAGATGTATTCGCGGTTGGTCACGCCGTATTCACTTAGGAGCTGGCTATCCATGTCGTAGTTATAGCGCTCCGTGGCACCACCAGCTGCCTTTGCCATCCTTTCGCCACCGGCGTTATAGATATAGGTGGCAACCGTGCTTTGGTTAAGCTGCGCCACCGCCATCCGATTGCGGGAGTTATAGCCAAATCCATATGTACTACCCGCTTGGCTGATCGCTGTCGTGTTGCCATTGGCATCCACCGTCCGCGCTGCATTGCCCGTCGCAATCAGCTGATGGGTGTTGGTGTTGTAGCTATAAGCGCCAGTGGCCAGACCACTACCTGTCTTGGTGAGGCGATCTCCCGTCTGGTTATACGTAACGCCCTCCAGCGTGCTGCCGTCGGCTTCCGTGATGGCAGTGAGGCGATATAACGGATCATAGCTATACGTTTCTGTCGCCGGATTGGCCCCTGCATTGTTGCCGATGGCGGTGATATCCCCCATCGCATCTCGTGCCACGTGTAATGTGAAAGCTGGACTGACAAGATCTGTCAGTCGGTAATTGGCATCGTAAGTGCGTGTGATCGTTTGGCCATTGCCCAACGTGTAGCTACTCACCGGACCGAACGGCAGATAGGTGACGTTACTGACCAGGGTGGTCGTGCCGCTGTTTGTAGTGGCAGTAACGCCACTGACGCGACCATTCACATCATAGGCGTAGTTCACCTGGTTGCCGCTAGGGTGCGTGATGCTCAGGATTTTGCCGCCCGGACTACGCGTATAGCTCGTTACATCCGTATGGCCGCTGACCGTTTGGCTCTTCTGAATTACGAAGCCTTGGGCGTTGTAGCAAAGGACTGTGGTAACGGCATTTTCAACAATGCGTGTCAGGTGGCCAATTGGATAGGAAGTGGTGCAACCCGTAACGGTATTGGGTTCGTCGTAGGTATAGCTGATGTTTTGCGTACTATCTGCGTAACTGGCGGTTAGGCGACGATCTTGAGCATCGTAGGTGTAAGTGACCGTATTGCCATTGGCGTCGGTGGCGTTCAATACGTTGCCGGCAGCATCATAAGTCTTGGCCGTCACGCCCGTGTCGGGACTGGTGAGGCTCGTCTCATCAGACAAGCCGTCGTACTGATAGGTCGTGTTGAGGCCACTTGGGTCCGTCACCTGGGTCAGGCGATCCAGTGCATCGTAAGTATAGGTGGTCTTGGTGTTGGCAGTCTGCGCAGCTATCGGTAACGCACCGATGGTCATCACTATGCCAAGCACAATGCCAGCAAGAGGCTTTTTCCTTACGAACATAACTCTGTCCTCTGTTAGCGCTTCCCGTCGCATGCTCGCAGTCTCTTTCACAACGACTGAAGAACTCATCGCTACTGATCCTTGATCCATGGCCGCGCCCCTGTCAGTTCGTGCCGTTGTAGTTGTCGATGGTCTGCACCAAGCGGTTCAGCGCGTCGTATCCCGACTGACGCTGGATACCTAGCCCATCCGCGCTTTGCACCAAGTTGCCATTGGCGTCGTAGCTACCACTCGCGCTGGCATTGAAGACCGTGTGATTAAGTCCATCCACCACCGTGGTGAGTTGCCCGAGCGAATTGAAGGTACGACTCAGGCTCTTACGCGCATTGCCGTTGGCGTCATAAGCCTGCTCGGCTGTTTTATCGCCGGCGGCATCCAGCGTGTACTGGACGTAATCACCTGAGGAGCTGGTGATCTTGACCAGGCGGTGGGCGGCGTCATAGCCATAGGTCATCGTTACGCCGTCGGGGTCGGTGACCGTCTGCACGGCCCCATAGGAGGTATAGGTAAAGGTAGTACTGACACCACCCACGCTGCGCGAAGCCAACCAGCCGCGCGGCGTATAGGTGAGATCGGTGTTGATGCCATTCGCATCGGTGATACGCGTGACACGTCCGGCCCCATCGTACGAAGCGATGGTCGTCACATGGCCTGAAGCATCGGTGATCGTATGCAAGTCACCCGGCTGATAGCAGGCCGCACCCGGTGTGCCGCAATTCGTGGCGCTGCTGCTTAAGTAATAGCTATACGTCGTAGTCTGCGTGGAATCCGTCCGTGGGCCGGCAGCCGTCAGCAGCAAACCGATCAAGGGGCACTGCGTGGTATCAATGGCTGTGCAGTACGTGTACGTCCACCGACGCACACCCGCAGGAACGGTGCCTGTGTTGGCACAGGTGTAGCCGGACGTCGCGCTGTTGCTCGGATCGATCTCGCAGCGAGCCAGCACTTGGCCGTTGCCGTTGTAGACCCATTGCGTACTGGCAACGGCTGTGCCGCTGGCATTCGTAACCGTGCGTGTCAGTGGAACGCGCAACGCGCTATTCCATGTCATCGCTGTCGTACGTTGGTTGGCCGTACTTGGCGCATCGATTTCCTGCGTGAGCAAGTCATTGGCGTCGTACGTCGTCTGGACTTGATTGGCGTTGAAGTCCGTATAGGACGCGGGATAGCCATTGGTGTCGTACGTGCGGGTTTTCCACGCCTGGTTGCACTGCGGCCCGCAGGATTGGCTGAGGCTCGCCACAGCGGCGGCACCGTTAGCGGAGTTGAACTGCACGGTGGCACTGGGACCCAGGGGGTACTGCACGGTCGCCGAGCTGTCACTGTTATAGGCAATTTGCGTGGTGCCTACGTTGCCGGCAAAGCCCGTCGACGTGGCGAGTCCATTGCTGTTGTATGTGGTATTGGCATAACGAGTGCTGCTTTCATCCACCACGCCCGTCATGGCATTGGGAAGGTTCGTACCACCCGTCAGCGACGATTCGTTGTACACATATTGACGTATCTTTCCGTCGGGGTATTGGGTTGTGGAAAGGTTGCCCTTCGAATCGTAGGTATATGTCAATGCACCACCATCGGGCAGCGTCACCTGACTCGCTTGGCTGTTGCTGTTATAGATAAGGTTGAGCTGACGCCCTTGTGGATTCGTGACCGTGATCAGCAAACCTGCCTTAGGGGCTATCGTGCTGGGCGTCGTGGCGGTGCTATAGGTCAACGTTTCGCCTTGGCCTGTTTCGTCCTTGATGGATTGCAGCACGCCGTTGGTGTCGTACGTTTCGTATAGACGAAGCGCGGCAACGAATAACGTGTAACTGGTTGCGGTCCCTTTCGCGTTGTCCGTCTCGGTCAGCTGGTCTGGCGTTTTAATAGAAGGCGTCCACGCACCATTGGTCTTAAAGAAGACGAATGTTTTTCCATCGGGCCTGAGCACCTGGATGAGCGGTGTGTTGGGGGTGCCTGCCGCCACTCTCAGGGATCGATTAAAGCTATGCGTCCATCCAACACCGATGTTGGTGTTGGGTTGCATAAAGCTGTTATAGAACCTTCGAAAGGTCAGCCCCGGCGTGCCAACGAAATCATCCTCTTGGGCGTATTTATTGCCGGTGGACGCATTGATCGGGTCACCGACATTCGGGCTGCCTGCCGGATTCCCAGAGTCATCGGAGCACCCGCAGCTTGGACCGCCAAGACCACCGTCCGTCATGTCGCCAGTGCCTACATTGGCTACGGGATCAATCGAGCAGTTCCAAATGCCGTCAATGCCGCCGTTGTCCCAGGTACCGTTATAGATCTCATAGCCGTAGGAATAAACTGCCGTAAAACCAGGACGAGACGGATAGGGCTTTGCGTAGCAATACCAGATGATGCTTGAAGTGGAATTGAGCTGACCCTGCGTACAGTTCTGAGCATTCATGAAGTTTCTAAGCTCAATGCATGACGCCGCGTCCGCATGAACAACGGTCGATAACCATGGCGAGCTCATCAACAGAAAAAGCGCGATGCTTAGCCGTCGCCTGAAGCTGTGCGAGCGTCGAAGCGATGCCACGGCTGAGAAAGCTCCTGGACAAACCACCGTATCCACAGTCGTAACAGGTTCAGGTGATTCAAAAGCATTTCGCACCCAAGCGATAAGGGTCCGAAAGATGCCGCGAAACCGTTCCATGCGTTTCCCCTTCGTAATCGATCTAATAAACGTTGAAACTAACGTCCCTCACGACTTGGCGATCGCCTAGTTCGTACCGTTGTAGTTGTCGAGGGTTTGCACTAGGCGATTCAGTGCGTCGTAGCCAAGCTGGCGTTGAATGCCCAAACTATCAGCGCTTTGCACCAAATTGCCATTGGCGTCGTAGCTGTTGCTCGCGCTGGCATCAAAGACGGTGTGGCTGAGACCATCCATTACCTTGGTGAGCTGGCCTAGCGTGTTGAAGTTGCGCGTCAGACTCTTGTGCAATGTGCCTGTTGAGTCATAGACCTGTTCAGCGGTTCTATTACCGGCGCCGTCCAAGGTGTATTGCACGTAGTTGCCCTGGGCATCGGTGATCTTTACCAGACGATGCGCGGCGTCATAACCGTAAGTGGTGGTGACGCTGTCTGGATCGGTCACCGTTTGAACCGCACCATAGGGGGTGTACGTAAAGCTGGTCTTGGCACCGCCTACGCTACGCGAGACCAGCCAGCCACGCGGGGTGTAGGTCATATCCGTGTTGATGCCGTTGGCGTCGATGGTGCGGTTGATACGACCGTCGGCATCATAGGAAGCGATCGTGGTGATGTGACCAAGAGGATCAGTAACTTGATACAGGTCACCAGCCTGATAACACGCCGCGCCGGGCGTGCCGCAATTCGTCGCGCTGCTACTGGTGTAGTAACTATACGTGGTGGTCTGCGTAACGTCGGTGCGTGGAGCGGTTGTGGAAAGCATAAGCCCACTCAACGGGCAGCCCGTACCGACCGACGTGCAATAGGTGTAGTTCCAGCGACGCACGCCTGCGGGTACCGTGCCAGTGGCAGCACAGGTGTAACCGGAAGCTGCGCTGCTGGTCGGGTCGATATCGCAACGAGCCAGCACCTGGCCGATCGTGTTATAGACCCATTGACTGCTGCTGACGACGGTGCTGCTGGCATTACTCACCGTGCGAGTGAGTGGAACCCGCAACGTCGTGTTCCATGTGAGCGTCGTGGTGCGTTGACTAACCGTACCTTGCGCGTCGATTTGTTGATCAAGCAGGCCATTGGCGTCGTAAGTCGTCGCCGTGACGTTCCCCTTGAAATCCTTGGCGGATGCCGGATAGCCGTTGCTGTCGAACGTCGCCGAGGCATACGCCTGGCTGCACCCCGGCGCGCAGGGGTTGCTTGCCGAATTGATATGCATCGTGCCGTTCGGCACAGCAAAACCCAGCGTCGCTTGCGTGCCCGTTGGGTACGTCACCGTGGTGGACCCGTTGCTGTTGTAGCTGGCTTGGGCTTGATTGATGCTAGAGCCCAGCATCGACATGGTCGCCAAGCCCTTGGCGTTGTAGCTGATACTCGTAAAGCGGCTGTTGGTCTCGTCGATATCGCCCGTCAATGCGTTCGGAAGATTCGTGCCGCCGGTAAGTGCGCTTTCGTTGTACACATACTGACGTGAGGTCGTATCGGGGTACGTCACCGACGTCAGGTTGCCGGTGGTGTTATACCCATACGTGAGGATGCCGCCATCCGGTTCGGTCACGGTGGCCACTTGCGAATTACTGTTGTAGGTGAAGTTGAGCGTGCGTCCGCGTGGGTCCGTCACCGTCACGAGCAAACCGGCTGCAGGCGCCACACTGGTAGGCGTCGATGCGGTGCTGTAGGTCAGCGTCGTAGCAAGTCCATCGGGATCTGTGATCGCCAAGAGGTTTCCGTTTTGATCATAGATTTCCTCATAACGGGTGGCGGCGTTGAAATAGTTCCAGCCCATCAGCGCGCCGGAGCCGTCGGTTTGTTCGGTGAGTCGATCAGCTACATCCGGATCGGCCGTCCACTGTCCCGAGGTCAGCGTAAATTTGACTTCTCGGCCGTCCGGTCGAAACACGATGGCGGTGGAGGTATTGGAGCCAGGTACGTAGACCACGCTGCGGTCAAACGTATGGCGCCAGTTCTTGCCTATATGCGTGGAGGCGACTGCAGGATGGCTGTTGTAGTAGCGATGAAAACTCAAATCGCCCAGCGATGCATCTTCGTCGTCTTTGTATTCGTTGCCCGTCGCGGCATTAATGGGATCGCCGATGCAGTTACAGGTCTTGCCCAGATTCTTACCTGGGTCATAGGAAGAAACCGTTGCCTTTAGGCCGTTCCCGCCTCCGCAATATCCACCCAGGAGAAATCCTGCCACTTGCGGATTACTGGGATCGGGCGTGTCGTAAATCACCGTGTAGGAGCACCACTGCTCCAACGGCCCTTTCCACCCGTAGTGGGCGTTCCAATAGAGTCTGTATCCGGCCCACCACGCGGTAGCCGCCGCGCCGATGCTGGAATATTGCCCGTCGGCGTTATAGGTGCCGCTCAGGATGTACGGGGCACCGTAGTAATACTGGGTTTGCGCTTGAACCGTCGCAGGCGCTATCCATGAAAATGCTGCTGCCAGTAACACGCAAACAAGCAGCGCAACACGCCTAGCGACATCCATACGCTATTTCCCCTGTATGAGCCGGTGATCAGCCGTGCAAACGCCTGCATCGAAAAACCAAGCGATTGCTTGGTAATTCATGCACGTGATTTGCACGGCGGGTTAACGGCGGAGGCTGCCGGGGAATTCGTGAAAGGCGCGTGATTTATCTGAGCCAAGCATGTAAGCAAGAGCCCAAGAAAATGTAGGAATACTCCTACAATAGTAAAAATGCGCAGCAGCTCTCAAATACGCTTTTGGAACTTGTGACAACCGCCTCTAGGGCTCGTGGTTCGTGGAGGCGGAATTCGCCAGCCACTCCCCGTATTCCGACACGGCTCGTTTGAACTGCTGCTCCAGCCAGATCATCTCGTCCTGTGTACGATTGACGTACCACCAATACACAAATTGCGACAGACGATCGGCCGCTGGACGTGGGGCCGACGGTTCGTGCGCGGGAGATGTTTCGGCAGGCGGCGTTGCCGTTGCGCCTAATCGCATATCCCCGACGCCAAAAATGAGCCAATCCAGCGAAATGCCTTTTTTCTGGGCGATCTCCACACAAATGGCATACGGCGGGCTGTTTCGCTGACGCCAGTTGCTCGGCGCGCTGATGCCTAAATTGAGCTCAACGGCCAACGCAGAATCGGTCTTAACCCCATAGACCTGACGCATGCGCCGGATGATGTCTTCGGCTTCCATGGATGGTTCCCCTACACGCCCTGTGGAATCCCCTGTCGCAATCTCTTGCGTTTCCACAATACGTGTAATATCGTTCGACTTGTGTAACTGATCGGCATCGTAACCCATCGCCATGAAGAACTCTCCTAGTTGTCGCCCGCGGATTTATGCACCTCGCGGTATCACGAAACGAAAGCGTGTGCCGATCGGCCTCGATCCCGAGCACCTGGTCCGGTGCAAAGTGCTGGACGAGGCCGAGAACAAGACCGATGCCGCCTACGTCCTGGAGGTGTATCTCGAAGGCCAGGCGCATCGGCATCAACGCCGGACCACCCTTGGTGGTCTGGAGGCTAAGTAAGCGTAGACGCGGTGTATGAGGACTAAACGGATATGACGACGCCCCGCAATACCATCGCCTGCCCGCACTGCCAGTCACGCATGCGCACGATCACATCGCGGCAACTAAGCCCCTTGGTGCGTGAAATCTATTTCGACTGCCTGAATGTCGATTGCAGCCATCGCTGTGTCGCGCAGCTCGGCATCGTGCGCACGCTGGTGCCGAGCCTCACGCCGGACGCCCAGGTGTCACTGCCGATCGTGCACCGCCGCGCCAACGACATCCTCATGCCTTCGGCCTCATCACCGGCCGGAGGCAATACGACGGCCGCGCCCACCACCGACAGTGCCGTACGTCCTCATTACGCACCGATGGTGCTCAACTGACCGCAGGGGTTTCTTATGCCTCTCTCCCACACGCTGCCCCACGATCAAACCCACGCTGCCATGCTGATCCACAGCGCTACACGGTTCATCGTGACGCATCAGGCCGAACATTTGGATAGCGAACAACTGATCAAGCGCTGCTGCGCGCACTTGATGGTCACCACGGGCATTACCGAGCACGCGGCGCAGCACTATGCGATGCATGCGTTAGCCGAACTGCAGGCCAAACACGTGCCCGCCTATTTCGATATCAGCCACAGCACGTCCTTCGTCGTGCGGGTCGTCGATCCGACCACCGGTCATGCCTACGCACTGACGGCCAGTGATGTGCTGCAAATGGCCACGCTGCATCACGGCAACGACCACGACGACACGGCCCACGCCACCCAGCAATGCGGACGGCGTGCCGGCTGATCTAGCCGCAGCGTCCTAACACTTCTCTTTTCTTTCTTCTCACCGGCTGCGTCGCGCAGCCGGCACGGACTCGGCTTGCCTGATGACTAAGCACATGTGCGAACCAGCGTTGACACGTCGCCCGCCACGGAGGGATGCTTCCGCCGTCGCCGCAAAATCGGCGACCGGGTTTAGCAGCCCGATCAGCCAAAGGCGCGCAAGCGCCCATCGATCGATGCGAGCGCTTTTTTTGCGTCCGCAGTCGGCGCACGCTTGCACGCTACGCGCACCGCTTTATGGCGGGCGGCGCGGGGGAGCCTTCGGGCTCGCCGGTCTCCTTTGGCGCCGGTCTGCTAACCCCGCGTCGTCCGTCTCCCTGTTTAGCAGCGGGGTGACGGGCTTAACCAGCCTTAGGAAGCCCCCGATGTCTGCACTCCCCTGTGCCGCATGTGCTTGCCTGCGCGTTACGCAAGCCATCCGTCGGCAACGCGTCAAAACTTCTTTTGCGGAACTGCACCTCGCCAACAATGCATTGCTTGCGGCGGCGTCCGGTCTGTCTGCCGCACTCAAGCACGGCATGGTCAGCCCCAGCGATGTGTACGAACTGCTGCGCGTCATCCACTTACGTCTGAAGCAAACCATCACCGATGCCGAGCGCGCCGCGCTGAGCCAGGACGGTGCGGCATGAGTGCGCCTACGCGTTCGTGCCGGGATTGCACGTTCCATGTCTCGCCCGCGGAGTTGGGCGATCGCTTCCATCTGTGTACGTTGCCGCCCGATTGCGCACCACCGGCAATACGTGACATGGACGGTGATGGGGACCACGGCGATGGTGAAGGACGTATCTATCTCGGCACGAGTTGCCATGTGATGCGCCGCCGGAGCGCGGCCTGCGGTCCGCACGCTGTGCTTTGGTGCTGCGTCCAGACGCCCACGTGCTCCGCGTCGTCGGCCGCAGAGGGAGCCGACGCATGAGTGCACCGCGTTACGTCATGAGCACGGAGCTGCTCACCGATATCACCCGAGAGTTGACCCACCAGTTTGGTTTCAAGGCCAGGAAAGATTACCTGCGCGGCGGGAAGTGTCCCGATTGCGGCAAGCCGGAGCTGTACGCCCATGCCAGCGCGCCGTGGGTGATTCGCTGCGGTCGCTTGAAAAACTGCGGCTACGAAGCGTCCGTCAAAGACCTCTTTCCTGATCTGTTCGAAGACTGGTCCGAGCGCTACAAGAAAACCGAGGACGCCCCGTATGCAGCGGCCGATGCGTACCTGAAGAATGCGCGCGGCTTCAACCTGGCCCGCGTGCAAGGCACGTACACGCAGGAATGGTTCAAAGACCTCGACAGCGGCGCGACCTCGGCCACGGTGCGTTTTGCGCTGCCCGGCGGCGGTTACTGGGAACGGTTGATCGATCGCGCCCACCGCTTCGGCAAGATGAAAGCGCGCTTCGCGCCCGGCCAGAGCTACGCCGGCGAGGCGTGGTTGCCGCCGACCGTCAGCGGTGAAACGCTGGCCACCGCGAGCGAGCTGTGGATCGTCGAAGGCATCTTTGATGCCGTGGCCCTCGGTCATCACGGCATCCACGCCGTGTCTGCCATGTCGTGCAACAACTACCCTGCCGCCTTTCTTCGGCGGATACACGACGCACGCACCACGAACCGGCCCACGCTCGTGTGGGCGCTCGATGGCGATGCCGCAGGACGCGACTACACCCAGCGGTGGGTGAAGCGCGCACGCAAGGACGGCTGGAAGTGCGAAGCGGCCACCATTCTGCAGACCGGCAAGAGCAAGCAGGACTGGAACGACCTGCACCTGGCCGACAAGCTCATGCCGAGCGACATCGACGAGTACCGCTACCAGGGTTCGTTGCTCATCGCGCGCAACCATGCCGACAAGGCCCGACTCATGTACAGCCGCACCGGCATGGCGACGTTTTTCTATGACTTTGCCGACCGCCTCTATTGGTTCGACCTGGACATCAAGGCGCTCGACAAGGCGATGCAGCAGCTGCAAGAGAAAGACCCGGACCAGGACGACATCGAGCGCCGCGACCAGGCGCTGATGGAAGCCTGCGAAAACGTGGAAATCGCCAACTGCAACCCGCAGCCGCTGTACTACCAGGCCAACACCGTCACCGACGAGTCTTGGTACTACTACCGCGTGAGCTTTCCGCACGGCGGCGGCTCGGTGAAGAACACCTTTGCCGGCAGCAGCCTGGCCAGCGCAAGCGAGTTCAAGAAGCGCTTGCTGAGCATCGCGCCGGGTGCCGTGTTCACCGGGACCAGCCAGCAGCTCGATCGCATCATCCAGCGCCAGCTCTTCAATATCAAAACGGTCGACACCATCGACTACATCGGCTACAGCAAAGAGCACGGCGTCTACGTGATGGGTGACATCGCCATCAAGGATGGCGTGGTGCATACGCTCAACGACGAGGATTACTTCGAGCTGGGTAAGCTCAACCTCAAGACGCTGAGTCAGTCACCGCAGCTCACCTTCAACCGCGACCGGCGAGAGTACCGCGCCGAATGGCTCGACTTGGTGTGGCAGTGCTTTGGCGCCAAAGGGCTTGTGGCGCTCGCGTTTTGGTTCGGCAGCCTCTTTGCCGAGCAAATCCGCCAGGTGCAGAAAAGCTACCCCTTCCTGGAACTGGTGGGCGAGGCCGGTGCGGGTAAGTCCACGCTGATCGAATTCATGTGGAAGCTCTTCGGACGTCGTGACTACGAAGGCTTCGATCCGTCCAAGTCCACTTCGGCCGCGCGGGCGCGCAACTTCGCCCAGGTGTCCAACCTGCCGGTGGTGCTGATCGAAAGCGACCGCGACGACGACGCCAAGAAGCGCTTCGATTGGGATGAACTCAAGACCGCCTACAACGGCCGCAGCGTGCGCGCGACGGGCGTCAAGAACTCGGGCAACGAAACCCGCGAGCCGCCCTTCCGCGCCACGGTGGTGATTTCGCAGAACGCGAAGGTGGAGGCCAGCGAGGCGATCATGCAGCGCATCTGCCATATCACGGTCGACCGCTCGGCACACACCGCACAAACGCGCGCCGCAGCGTTGAAGCTCGAACAGATGCCCGTGGATGCGGTCAGCCACTTTTTGCTGTTGGCGACGCGTGCGGAAGCCAAGGTGATGGAGACCATCCTGGCCCAGGCACCACAGCACGAGCAGGCGTTGCTGGACCATCCCGAGATCAAGACCACGCGTATCGCCAAGAACCATGGCCAGTTGCTCGCAGTGTTCGATGCCCTCTCGTATGTCCTCGCATTGACCGACGAGCAAAAGGACGCGGTGCGCAGCGAAGTGGTCGCGATGGCCATCGAGCGCCAGGCAGCCATCAGCAGCGATCACAAGATCGTGCAGATTTTCTGGGAGCGGTTCGATTACCTCGATACCTGGAATGCGGCGGCGCCATCACTCAATCACAGCCGCAACCCACGCGAGTTCGCCGTCAACCTCAACCACTTCGAGCAGATCGCCGCGCACCATCGCCTGGAAGTGCCTTCGCTTTCCGATCTCAAGAAATACCTGCGCACCTCGCGCTCGCGCAAATTCGTAGATATGAAGGCCGTCAACAGCGCCATCTGGCTCCACGACAACACCGATGAATCGCGTGGCCGTACCGTCAAATGCTGGGTCTTCCAGCGCGCCCCGAACGAGCAACCGGCCGCGTCGGCTCACAAGTAATCAGCTTAGTAAGCAAAAAAACAGGGAGCAAAGAACCTCATGAGCAAGAACCACCATATCGTTGATTCTGAGTTGCTGCGCGCGCTTTCGGGCAAACGCACAGAAGCCGCTGTGCGCCGATGGGCGAGACAGCAGGGCATCGCTATCAAGAATGGTGCGGGCGGTCCGTGGACCACGATCCAAGCCGTAAACGCCTCCTTGGGAATTAAGGAAGCGAGCAACGACACGGCGTATGGCACGGACATCCTATGACTCGTGGCAGAAAGCGCAAACACGACTCAACAATCCCGAAGCATATCGACCAGGCGAAAATCCCAAACGGGATCTACTGGCACCGCCAACGACAGTTTTGGTACACGATCTATGTCGATGGGAAGTCGCGTAGCAAGAAGGTGGCGGACAAGACTGCGCTCCTGTCGGACTTGCATCGCATCGCTGACGAGCTATCAGGCTTGGACGAACAAACGCTCGACTACATGCTCGAACAGTTTGAGCAGTCCGATAAGTTCAAGAACCTGAAAGAGTCAACACAGGACGACTATCGGTATTGCCGGCGTGTGCTTCAAAACTTTCAGACGAAGCTTGGCGTTCCGTTCTCGAAGCTCAATCGCAAGCGCATCAAACGGCCGATAGTGCAGAAGCTTGTGGACGAGTTGGCGAAGGGTGAACGCGCGGGCGATGGACGCTATCCGAAACCCACGCCGGCGAAGGCAAATCATGTTCTACGCTACCTCTCGCGCGCATTTGAATGGGGAGTCAATCGTGGATACACCGATGAGAACCCTGCAGGGGGCGTCGAATCAGCAACCGAGCGCGCGGATCCACGCATGCCTGAGCTGGTTACGATGCGTGCAGTCATTGCGCTTTGGCGCCGCCGCGGATGCTTGCCAAGTAGGCGCAAAGGCTCACTTTCACCATACCTATGGGCTGTTGCTGAAATTGCCTACCGCTGCCGCATGCGCAACGTTGAAGTACGCAAGTTGTCGGATGCTGACGGGCTATCGGAAGGGATATATGTCGATCGCGTGAAGGGAAGCCGCGACAACGTTACGCGTTGGATTCCCGCTTTGCGCGAAGCTTGGGACTTTCTTGTGCAGCGACGCGACCAGATATGGGCGAAAAGACGCTTTCCAAAACCTGAGCGTGCATCTGATCGACCGTTGATCGTCGCCGAGGATGGCGCTCGGATTTCCAAGGAAGCCCTCAAGAGCGCTTGGGCGCGGGGCATCGAGATCGCCATGGCAGCGAAGCTGATCACTGAGGCCGAGCGCTTTGGCCTGCACGGTCTGAAGCATCGCGGCATTACTGATACCGAGGGCACACCAGACAAAAAACAGCAGGCTAGTGGCCACGTAGAGCGCCGCATGGTTCATCGGTATGACCACGAAGTTCCGCTTGTTGAACCCGCCGGAGAAGCAGACGAAGGCGGCTAAATTTATACGCTTTTTTATACACGCCCAAAGAGAAAGGGCCTGCGGAAGCCGCAAGCCCTTGATATATCTGGCGCCCGAAGTTGGACTCGAACCAACGACCCCCTGATTAACAGTCAAGTGCTCTAACCGGCTGAGCTATTCGGGCGGGGAGCTGCATAGTTTGGGGAATCGGCCCCAAACCTGTCAAGCCATGAAAGCGGCCGAATGTCGGCCGGCCTTCACCTCGTAAGCACGCGGTAGCACGGCACGTAGGCAGTGCCGCCAGGGAGCTTCATGCGGTGCTGCTGGACGAAAGCCTGCAGCAGGCGATCCAGGGCGCGCATGATCTCCGGCTCGCCATCAATCTCAAACGGCCCATATTGCTCGATGGCACGCACACCATCGTCTTTCACGTTGCCAGCGACAATGCCCGAGAAAGCGCGCCGCAGATCGGCGGCCAGCTCGTGCCGCGGACGATTGCGATGGATGGCCAGCGCGCGCATGGCCTCATGCGTAGGGGCAAACGGCTGCTGGAATTCCAGCGGAATGCGCAACGACCAGTTGAAGAAGAACGCATCCTTGTTGTCCAGACGATGGTTGCGCACCTTGTCGACACCGCGCACGGCCGCATGGGCCACGGCAATCGGATCGTCCACGATGATCTTGTAGTGCTGCGCCACTTCATCGCCCAGCGCGAGGCGCAGGAACGTATCGATCTGTTCGAAGTAAGCGGCCGATTGTTTTGGCCCGGTAAAGATCAACGGAAACGGAACGCCGGCGTTGTCCGGATGCAGCAAAATGCCGAGCAGATAGAGGATTTCCTCTGCCGTGCCCACGCCACCGGGGAACACCACGATGCCATGCCCCATGCGCACGAACGCTTCGAGGCGCTTCTCGATATCCGGCATGATCACCAATTGATTCACGATCGGATTGGGCGATTCGGCCGCGATAATGCCCGGCTCGGTCACGCCGATGTAGCGGTTTTTGCGACGGCGCTGCTTAGCGTGCGCAATCGTTGCGCCCTTCATCGGGCCCTTCATAGCGCCGGGACCGCAACCCGTGCAGATATCCATGCTGCGCAGGCCGAGCTGATAGCCCACTGACTTGGTGTATTCGTATTCGTCGCGCGAGATCGAGTGACCGCCCCAGCACACCATGAGATTGGGATCGATCTGCGGCTTCAGAATGCGCGCGTTGCGCAGAATCTCGAACACCGTGTGCGTAATGCCGACCGTATTCTCCAGATCGAATGCACCCTGCTCCAACTGGTTGGACACATAAACGATATCGCGCACCACCGCCACCAGCAGCTCGTTGATGCCGCGGATGATCTGACCATCGACGAACGCTTTGGCAGGCGCATGAGAGAGCTCGATCTTGATACCACGATCCTGCTGCAACACCTGGATATCGAAGTTCGGATATTGCTCGAACATGCCGCGCGGATCGTCACCAATCTCGCCTGAGGTAAGCACCGCAAGCGCGCAACGGCGCAGCAGGACATGCAGTCCAGCACCACTGGCATCGCGCAAGCGCGCCACTTCATTGCGGGAAAGAATGTCCAGGCCACCGGCGGGCGAAATGCGGGCGCTTACCGTTGCGGGCTTGCCGGATTTGTCGATCTGCGTGTCGTTCATTCCTATCGTTCTCCTGGATGCTTTCCGCGCTGCGAGGCCTGCCGGTTCGCGTGCGCGGCCGCCTAGCATCTCGCCTTCTATGCAGCGGGGTCAATGCGTTCGCAAAAACGCCCCGCAGAAGTCTGCGGGGCGTTTTGACTTGCAACATGATCGCCGCAGCTGCGGCACACGCCCAACGCTTAGTGGAACGAGGCGCCGAACGTGACCATGAAAGTGCGCTCTTCCAGCACCGAGTAGTACGGTGCGGACGGGAACAGCGTCACGCCGTTGACGTCCTTGAGGCCACTCGGATTGGACGCCAGGAACGCGCCAACGTTGCTCGCATAGGTGAGCGCCTTGCGGTCACCGAGGTTGTAGACGTTGACCTTGATGTACGGCTTATGCACGAAGCTGCCGAAATCCGAGAAATTCCAGCCCGCGTTGAAATCGAACGTGGTGTAGCCACCCACCTTCTCCGTGTTGGACCAGTCGCCCCATTGGCTGCCCGTGTACTTGGCATTCAACTGCGCCCAGAACGGGCCGTTGTTGTAGTTCAAGGATGCGTAGGCCACGTTCTTCGGCGTGGAGATCATGGTTTTGCCGCGGGTGTAGTAGATACCGTCACCCAGGGTATTCATATTGTCCTGCAAGCGAGCCTGCGTATAGGTATACGAACCGTACGCGGTGAACTCGTCGGTGATCTTGTAGCTTGCCTCGGAATAGAAGCCGCGCACGTGCACGCGATTGAGTGGCACGTAGACCGTCAGACCCGTGTTCTGGTCATAGCCGGAAACCTGCTTGTTGTGGAAGTTGGACGCGTACGCATCCACGTTCGCAGAAATACTGTCGCCATAGAAACGCCAACCCAGATCTGCCGTATCGGCCGTTTCCGGCTTCACCGCCACCGGATTCTTGCCGTAGTTGGCGAAGGCGTTGGACAGCACCGCACCGTTGATCGGCGCACGGAAGGTGTGGCCATAGCCGAAGTAGAACTGGTTCTGGTCGTTCAACTGATACTTAGCGCCGAAGGTCGGCGTGAAATCGTGGAAGGTCTGGCTGGTGTTGCCGCCGAACCATGCATTCTTGGTGCTAACGGCGAGCTTGCTGGTAAGCGAACCGGTGGAACCGGGGTACTCATACATGAAGCCATCACGCTTGGACCACACGTACGCGACGCTGCCGGTCAGCGTGATTTGATCGCTGGGTGTCCACGTATCGGTGATGAACGCCTTGGTGTTCGTAGTGGTGGTGTACTGATCGTAGGTTTTCTGCACCACGCCGTTGGAGTAGCGGATCAGGCTTGCATTGTTTGCCCACACATCGACCGGTATACCCGTAGCGTAATTGACCGGAACGAACACTTGCCCCTGCGCCTGGCGGGGACGCTCAAACCACACGCCGTACTCCAGGCTGTTGTCCAGGCCGAAATCCTGGTTCAACTTGGCGATGACGCCAGGACGGAACGTGTACGAGTAGCTGTACGAATTGACCAGCACGTTGGAGTACTTGTTGTCGATCTTGCCGTTGCCGTTGAGGTCGTAGTTCACGACCTTGAACAGCGGATTATTGGAACCCTTGCCGTTGTACTCGCTGAACGTGGTGCCCGAACCGCCACCACCTTCACCCCACTGGAAGTACGGCACCACCGACAGATGCAGGTTGTCGGAAAGCTTGAACTCGCCATCCAGGCTGGCCAGGTAGTTGACGAACGGATTCTGGTGCAACCGGTAGTAGTTGCTGCTGGTCTGGCCAGGCGTATAGACGCCCAGATAGCTCTGCTTGTAATCCTGCTGCGCCTGCACCTTGGTCAGCGATTCGTAGTTGGTCTTGATTTCGCGGTTGTACTGCACCGACGCGGAAATGGTGTTGTCGGCGTCGATGGTCCACACCGACTTGCCGTCAACCTTGGTCACATTCGAATGACCAGGACCGCGCCACAGGTTCACCGAGTTGTCGGAATACGAAACCCAGGAGCGCACCGGGCCGAGATCGCCGGTGTTCAAGCGGAAGAAGGTACGGCGATAGCTGTGGGTGCCGAACGACTGGCTGAAATCCACGCCGCCCTGATGCGACGGATCAAGCGTGACCCACGCGATCGAACCGCCGGCTGCGCCGGGAATCGGCATGTCGTTGTCCGGATAACCCTGCTGCACGGTGATGTCACCCATGTTCTCGGTGTCGCCGTACTCGGTCGGGTAGATCTTGTAGTTGCCGCTGTCGTTGATCGGAGCGCCGTTCACGGTCACGCCGATTTCGTCCAGCGTATAGCCGCGGATGCTGGCGGTGCCATCGTTGAGGCCAGTGAAGTCATCGGTCGCGGTCACCGCGCCCGGGATGCTGGCAATGGCCTGCACAAAGGTGGCGCCGGGCGCCGACTTGACGATCGCATCGCGGGAAATGGTGGATACCGCCTTGGGCGCTTCCTGCACCGACATCAGGCCGCCGCCGAGCGCCAGCGATTGGGCCCTCACCTGCACCGCGCTCAACTGCTGCACCGCGCGCTTGGTAGCCGTGTCATTGGTGGTGTTCGACGTGGTCGACACCGAAGCACGTTGCTGCTGTGCATTCGCTGCCGGGCCTTGATCGCTCGCGGTCTGCGCCAGCGCAACGCCTGCGGCAAGATAGCAAGCCATTGCAATCGCTGCGGAAAGATGCGTTCGTTTCATGAAAAGCCCCATAGTTCAGTTATTGATTCCAGATTTTTTAGGCACCGCTTGTCATGACCGCTGGAAATCTCTGCAACGAAAAGCCCCATCCTCAGCCGGCCCTCCTGGCCATCGCTACGCTGGCGATCCTTCAACACAAAAAAGCCTCGGGCTCAGCTGTTGCTTGAGCCGACTGGCCTTTCTTTGAAACCCCTAGGTTGTTTGTTCCTGACGGGACAGAACAGAAAATTCCGACCCTGCGACTAACCCTGGATGTGCACGTGCAAGCTGGTTCGTTGACTTCACCACGCCTATTTACCTACGCCCAAGCGAGGAGAAAGCGGTCACGTATCCTTAGCGATACCTTAGCACAATGCCATCTTTTCTTTACATGAACTTTACAGTTGCATCTCATTTGTGAAGGTTGAGCGCGCAGCCATCCCTCCCCGAGGAGAGGCTTCAACATGCGCTGTCAATGGAATGTCCGGCGCCCCTCATCTCTCCCCTCAATGGAGAGAGGGCTCGGAACTCAGGCGCCCTTGCCCAGATAACGCGCGCGCTTGGCGGCTTTGAGGCGTGCAAGGTCCAGCATCACCAGGCCATCGACGCAACCGGAAAAGCCGGGGTCTTCACCGAAATCGAGGAATTGCACCCCGTCAGGCTCGACCAGATCCACGTATTGGCGATAAAGCACCGGCAAGCTTACGCCCAGCGCGTCCAGATGATTGCGCAACCTGCCCAATCCACTGACCGGATCCAGCCCTTCCAATTCGCGGCGCACGCCTTCGAGCACATCCGCGGAAACCTTGAACGGCTGACGAGCCGAGGCCAGCCCTGGCGCTCCGAAATAGTGCTGATGAGCCGCAGCAATCCACTCGCGTGCTTGGCGCGGCAGGTTCACCGACATGCTCACCGGACCGAACAGATAGCGCAGATCCGGATGACGCTGCAGATACAGACCAATGCCTTGCCACAGCTGATCCAGCGCACGCGAGCGCCAGTATGCCGGCGCGATAAAGCTGCGTCCGAGTTCCAGCCCTTGCGCCAAGCGTGATTCCAACGCCGGCGAATAATTGAACAGGCTGGCCGTGTAGAGACCGCTCATGCCGCGCTCGGCGATCAACCGGCCGCCATGGCCGAGACGATACGAACCGACAATACGCAACGCCTTCGGATCCCACAGTACGAGGTGCTCGTACTGTGCATCGTAAGCATCCAGGTCACGACGGGTATTAGTGCCCTCACCCACTTTGCGGAAGGTGAGTTCGCGTAGACGACCAATCTCACGCAACGCAGCGCCATCCGTCTGTCCGCGCAAAACGATCAACTGCTTGCCGTCAGCGAGATCGGCAAGCTTCTCGCTCTGCGCCAATTCCTGCGCCACGCGATCGACCGACTCGGGATGCGCCAGCGCCACTTGTCCGCCGAAAATCAGACCGCGGCGGCGGCCAATGCGATACACATGCCGGCGCATCAGATCCGCGGCGCGCTGCGAATTATCGCCACTGCGCTTGCTCAATTCTTCCGCACTGATCAGTGCGCCCACGCTGAAGCCGATGCGGCTTACATGCGTGGCCACCGCTTCACGCGGCAACATCGCCGTGCTGAGCGGCTTGGCCAACATGGAAAGCCCATAGAACATGGCCGAATTGCGCGCTGCCACGTGAATCGGCAGCACCGGCGTTTTGCTGCGCATCGCCATCCGTGCAAAACCATCCGACCAGCGCGCATCCCGCACGCCTGCGGGCCCGATGCGAGAGACCTCGCCAGCCGGAAAAATAATCAGAGCTTCGCCGCGATCCAGCGCACGATAAATGTTGCGCATGCGCGAAGCCGCACCGCCACCGAATACGTCGACGGGCAACAGCAAAGAGCCCAATTGCGGCACGGCCGCCAACCAGTCATTACCGAGGATACGGACATCTTTGCGTACCGAACCCACCAGGTCCAGCAACGCCATGGCGTCGAGCATGCCCAACGGGTGATTGGCGACGATCAATACGCCGCCTTCGACGGGAATATGTTCCCGCTCGCGCTGCACGACGTGATAGCTGCAACCCAACAGATCCAGGACCTGTTCGGCGAAATCGAACCCCTTGGTATCGGCAAGCCGATCAAGCACCCGGTTGAAACCCGCCTCATCGGCCAGCCGCCCCAGCATGCCGACCACGGGCTTACGAATCATCGGGTGCTGCGCTAGCCATGGCAGACGTTCGGTAAGGGCCTGTTCAACGTGAAGCATGACCGCCTCCCTTGGTATAGAGCCTGTCTATGATCTATGAGCGGCCCGCGTTGCGTTTGAGCGGTCGTCAGGTGGTAGCGCGCGATGCAGGCCAGACTGGCTGTCTGGTCAAAACGCGCGCTGCCGCATGGCGACCGCTCAGACGCAACCCGAAGGGCCGGGTCTGTTTGCCCGCATGCCCGCGTCATCACTCGGTGGTGTATCGACATACACGCCCTCGTTCTTCCTTGGCCTGCGCTCAAACAGCTCCCGGCGCGGGCCACTCACAGATCATAGACAGGCTCTTAAATCCATGTTGCCGATCAAGTGTGACAACTGCGAGAAATCGCGGGGTCAAACTCATACGGAACGCAAGAATACACGATGGGTCTGGGGCGGTTTCTTAAAAGCTCGTTCAAGCTGACCGTGTCTTGCGACCTATCCACCTTGGTTTGATTCTGCTCGGCCCATCAGACCGCGTCTTCGGCCAATCGTCACACGGCCCATGTGTGATGCGTTTCAAACCGCCAGATGCAAATAGGCCGCAATGCCGCTCAGGAACATCTGCACCGACAAGGCGATCAGCAACATGCCCATTACGCGCTCCAGCGCCGTAAGCACGCTTTCGCCCAGCCAGCGGAATAAATAAGTGGAACTGAGCAGAATGATGGCCGTCGCCAGCCATGCACATAACAATGCAATGGCCCAATCCGCGGTGCGGCCAGGCTGCGTATTAGTGAGTAGCAACAAGGCGGCCATCGCCGAAGGGCCGGCCACGCCGGGAATCGCCATCGGCACGATAAAGGGCTCGCCTTCGCCGGTTTGTCCAAAAATACCCCCTTCCGCCGGCGGAAACACCATGCGAATGCCGATCAGAAACAGCACGATGCCGCCGGCAATGCTGATGGATTCCTGCCGCAACTGCAGCAGCTTCAAAATGAGCTGACCACCCATCAGGAACATCAGCAACACGGCCAATGCAATCAGCAGCTCGCGCACCATCACCGCGCGACGCCGCTTGGGCGGCACGTCTTTAAGCAACGTCAGAAAGATGGGAATGTTGCCCAGCGGATCCATGATCAGGAACAGCAGGATCGCCGCCGACATGGTGGTCATCTGCGCTTCCATGGATTTCCCTTTTTATTAAGCAACGCGATCATGCCACGCGCAGATCGAGCACGCCGCCGCGCGCAGCAGCGGCTTTCGCACTCAGCAGATACACCACCGCTTCGGCGGTGCTATCCGGCAACGGGTGTTGCAATGTGTCTTCGCCGAAGTAAGCTGCGCGACGCAATGTGGTGCGCATGGGCGCTGGCAGTAGCGCATGCACACGCAATGCATCTTCATCGTGCTCGTCATGAAGAATGGCAACGAAACGTTCCAGCGCCGCCTTCGACACGCCATAAGCGCCCCAGTGCGCGCGCTGCACAAGCTCTGGGTTGTCCAGCACAAACACTGCCGCGCTGTCCGGCGCCGCAGTGAGCAACGGCAGGCAAGCCTGAGTCAGCGCAAACGGCGCGGATACATTGACATGCAAACTGCGCAGCCAAGCGTCAGGTTTGTGCGTTGCCACCGGCATCAAGCCGGCAAAACTTGCCGCGGTGTGGACGATGCCGTCAAGCCGTCCGAGATCGCGTTGCAAACCTTCGGCAAACGCCTCGTAATCACGCGGTGTTGCCGTTTCCATATCAAGTGGATGGATGATCGGCTCGGACAAACCTTCGCGAACCATCGCATCGTAAAGCTGTTCCAACTGCCGCTTGCGCTTGCCGGTGATCACCACAGTGGCGCCCGCGCGCGCAACGGCACGCGCCACCGCACTGCCCAATCCACCGTAGGCGCCGGTGACCAACACGACCCGCGCTTCCAGTTCATTGGCGACCGGAACCCAGGCCGCAGGTAAGCGATGCAGCGGCAAACTCAAGCTCATGCTTGATGTTCCCCTGCCACGTCATGCGCCATGCGTGCCAATTCACCGGAGGCTTTGAGATCTTCGGTGATATCGCAGCCGCCGATCAGCTCGCCCTGTATGAATAGCTGCGGGAAGGTGGGCCAGTTGGCGTAGTGCGGCAACGCGGCGCGGATTTCCGGATCGGCCAGCACATTGACGGCATGAAACGTCGCGCCCGCTTCCGTGAGCGCTTGCGCTGCGCGAGCGGAAAAGCCGCACATGGGAAACTCCGGCGTGCCTTTCATGAAAAGCACGATGGGGTGCTCGGCCAGCACCGCCTTGATTCGCTCATTGACGTCCATAACTTGGGATTCATCACTACAATGCAGCCAGCTTAGTAGTGTACCAGTCGTCCCGGCACCCGATCGGGCCGACCTTACCCATTACCCCTCAGCCAACGCCCAGGAGTTACCCATGGCGATCGAACTTCCCCCGTTGCCCTACGAAAAGAACGCACTGGAGCCGAATATCTCGGCCGAGACGCTGGAGTTTCACTACGGTAAGCATCATCAGGCCTATGTGACCAACCTCAACAACCTGATCAAGGGCACGGAGTTCGAAAGCGCCGCGCTGGAAGACATCATCAAGAAGTCGTCCGGCGGCGTATTCAACAACGCAGCGCAGATCTGGAATCACACCTTCTATTGGCACTCCATGCGCTCGCCGAACAAGGACAACACCCCCGCCGGCAAGCTGGCCGATGCGATCAACAAGGCATTCGGTTCGCTCGACAAGTTCAAAGAAGAATTTACCAAGTCGGCCATCGGTAACTTCGGTTCGGGCTGGACCTGGCTGGTGCAGCGTCCGGATGGCTCGCTGGGCATCGTCAACACGTCCAACGCCGCTACGCCGATCACCGGCAGCGACAAGCCGCTGTTCACCATCGACGTGTGGGAACACGCGTACTACATCGACTACCGCAATGCGCGTCCGAAGTACGTGGAATCGTTCTGGGATCTGGTGAACTGGGATTTCGCGGCGAAGAATCTCGCCTGATGTTTCGCTTGTGCCCTCCCCTTATTTTGGGGAGGGCAAGCGTCACGACAGGTGTTGCACTTGATGGCTGTCATCTCCGCAAAGCCAAGGGTGACAGCCATGACGTTTTATACCGAGGGTGGTTGTGAGTCGCCCGCTGCGGACTTCTTCCCCGAGCGACCGAACAGCTTGCGAAGGAACGCGCCGACCGCCGCCAGTCCGATGATGATGAATTTCTTGAACGCCAGCAGCAGCACACCCAGCTTGGCGAACAAACCCGCTTTGGCTGCAATACCGCCAGCCACCAGCGCAGCGATACCGTAAGCAGCAAGCTTGTCGGTGCTGGCGTTGTAATCGGTGTAGCGATTACCCGCGTCGAAATTGGTGAAGGCCAATACCTTGGGCATTTCCTGCTTGATCTTCGGGAAATCGCCCATCGCTGCCACCGCGGTCAGTTCCAGTACGCCTTGGCGGCCAAGCACGCGAATGTTGTAGTTGAGGGTATTCGCGCTGGCGTCATCCGACTTCAGCTCCTTGGCCCAGTACATCTTGTGGCTCTGCGCGTCGTAGTACGGCGGCTCAGCCCAGCCCAGCAAATGCAGGCCCGAGTAACCCTCTTGCTTGCGTTTCTCGTTGTCGCTCTCGTCGGCTTCCTTCATATCCTTGAGCAACTTGGTGTAGTCAATCTTGGCTGCGTCCTCGTCTGAAACATGTCCGTCGTCGTTGTAGGTGATGACGACACCCCAACCTTCGTCGGACAACGGACTCGTCGCCTGCGGAATGACCATGCCTAGTGTTTTGTCTCCCGGCGGATTGCCCCACCCCTTCGTCAGCAGACGCTCGGTGTCTTCGGGCGAGAGGTAGTAAAAATCATCATTGAGTTGCAGCGTCGCGATGCCATTGGGCAGCTTGATCGTGCCGTGTTCGGGCTTGAGCGAAGCGAGGAGTTGCGCGGACTTGTCCTGGGCCGAGCCGGCATCGGCTGGAGCGTTTTCTGCATAGACGCTGGTCGCGCACAACGCCAGCGTCGCCAGTAACAGGCGAATCGGTTTCATGGTTCCTTGTGTCCCCTTGATGCGGCATGTGCCGCAGAATGGCCGCGCTTCCAGCCAAGCCTTCGCGCGGGTCGAGGGGCATCATGCCATGAGCGACATGGACTGGGGAGCGCATACCGCTGCCAGGGGATAGGCCTCAAAGGCTCCGCAGTGCGGGAGCCGCCTGCTCTTCGCGCTGTAACGCCTGTGCAATCTCGGTTACTCGCGCTGCCAAGGTCTTTGCATCCTGCGCGCACACGGTGGCATGCCCCACCTTACGCCCCGGACGCGACTCTTTTCCGTAATCGTGCCAATGACCATCAGCGGTATTGAGCACGGGCGCTGCACCCGGCAGTTCGCCGATCCAATTGAACATCACGGAAAAACCGCGCGCGGAGGTATCGCCCAGCGGCAAACCCAGTACCGCACGCACGTGGTTTTCGAACTGGCTGGTGATCGCGCCTTCGATGGTCCAGTGCCCGGAGTTATGCACGCGCGGCGCCATTTCGTTGCCGAGCAGGTCGCCGTCTTTGACGAACAGCTCCAGGGCAAACACACCGACATAGTCCAAACGTTCCGCCAGCGTGCGGGCCAAAGCTTCAGCACGCGCCTGCAACGCGCCCACTTCTGGTGCCGGCGCGAGGCTCAAGCTGAGCACACCATCCGTATGCCAATTCTGCGTGAGCGGCCATACGCGGAAATCACCATCGCGCGTACGTACAGCCAGCACGGAAAGCTCGCGCTCGAATGGCACGAAAGCTTCCAGAATCAGGCCATGTGCGTTAGCGCCCAGCGCCGCCCACGCTGCATCCGCATCCGTGAGCTGCCTGATGCGGAACTGACCCTTGCCGTCGTAGCCAAGACGGCGCGTCTTCAAGATCGAAGGTGCGCCGATCTTCGCCAGCGCGCGATCAAGATCTTCGCGCGTATCGACTACTTCGAACGCCGGCGTTTGCAAACCACATTCGCGGAACAGCGTTTTTTCGGCGAGACGATCCTGCGCCACCGCCAGCGCACGCGGATTGGGAAACACCGCGGCACGCTCAGCCAGCCAGTGCGCGGTCTCGGCCGGCACATTTTCGAAATCGAAGGTCACGACATCGACCTCGGCGGCGAATTTCGCCAGCGCGGCGTAATCGGTCCAGTCAGCCAATCGCAGCGATGCGACTTGCCCGGCGCACGCATCAGGAGCGCTGTCCACCACCAACGTCTTCACACCGAGCGGCGCGGCGGCGATCGCGAGCATGCGTGCGAGTTGACCGCCTCCAAGAATGCCCAGCACAGGCTGCTTTTGGCGTGCACTCACGAGCGGGGATCCGGGTTGTCCAAAACGGTCTGGGTTTGCCGCGCACGATAGTTTTCCAGTGCCTTCGCCACGGCGGGATCGTGCAGCGCCAACACGGACGCAGCGAGCAAACCGGCGTTGACCGCGCCAGCGCGACCGATCGCCAACGTGCCCACCGGGATACCGGCCGGCATCTGCGCAATAGAAAGTAAGGAATCCATGCCGTTCAAGGCCTTGGACTGTACCGGCACCCCGAACACCGGCAGACGGGTCTTGGCGGCCAGCATACCCGGCAAATGGGCGGCACCGCCGGCCCCGGCGATGATGACCTGAACCCCGCGCCCGACCGCCTCTTCGGCGTACTGGAACAGCAGATCCGGTGTGCGATGGGCGGATACCACCCGCACCTCGTGCAGCACGCCAAGCTCCGCGAGCACCTCGGCCGCGTGCGTCATGGTTTCCCAATCAGAACGCGATCCCATCACCACACCTACACGCGGTGCAGAAGCTGTATCCGTCATGGTCCGGCCGTCCAAAAGGGGCTATTGTACGGACTTCACCGCATTGCAACGATACCTACAGAACAAGATGGATAAGCGCCTACTCGACATCCTCTGCTGCCCGGTAAGCAAGACGCCGGTACGCCCGCTCAACGCCAACGAACTCAGTAGCTTGAATCGCGCCATTGATGGCGGCCAAGTGCTCAACGTGGCCGGCGGGACGGTGCAAACCCGGTTGTCCGAGGGGCTGATTACGGTCGACCGCAAAGTGATCTATCGAATCGAGGATGGGATTCCCGTCATGCTGCCTGAGGAAGGGATCGGCACCACCCAATTCACGGACTTCCCCGCAGCGGCGTAAAATCTTGCGTCAGGTTCACGTAATCTGGACGCACAGTACACAAAAGCATGACTTGGGACATGGCGATGAAACACAATTTCGCTTATGTTCCGAGCATAGGCGGCACTCCCTGTCGCGGCCGTTCGCGGTCGCCAAGTCGGGCTGTCGCCCTTAACGGCTGCGTTTATTGGCCTAGCCAGCCAACCACAGGGGTGTGGCGATGAAAGAAGCCAACGAATCGTCCAACGTCGTCAATCTTAGCCAGCGACTGGATCCGTCCAGCGGCCGTGGAGGCGACCTGTTGAACGCTGTCCGTAACATCTCCTCCCGCCGCCTGCAGCAGTTCATCGGCAACATGTTCGAGCACGTCGACGACGCGCTGTTCGACCTGGCCGAGAAAGCCGAGAACAACGCAGCGCAAATGCACTACTTCGACGGCATGCGCGAAGTGCGCAAGCGTCGGCCGCAGATCGAGCGCAGTTTCCTGGCGCTGGTGTCGCGCGAGTTGAACGATTTTGCGGGCGTCAATCGCTCCGGCAACCCTGGTTCGAACGTTGGTGCACCGATAGGCCCGATGCCTGGTTCCGTCGAACTCTCGCTGGTTGCCGACAACGAGCTGGAAGAATCGCTGGCCATTACCAGCATGATCGGCAAGAACGAGTCGCGCCTGCAGCGCGATCTGTTCGCGGTGAATCAGCGCCTGTCGGTGATCTGCGGCGGCACGCGCATCGAAGATTCGACCAACCCGATCGGCCCCGCCCTGCTTGCCCAGGCATTCCGCCAGGCGATGCGCGAACTTAACGCCGACATGCGCGTGAAGCTCATCATCTACAAGCTGTTTGATCGCTATGTGATGGCAGCGCTGGAAGAGCTCTATCAAGAGGTCAACGCAGAACTGATGCGTGCAGGTGTACTGCCGCAGTTGCGTCACGAAGTGGCACGCAACCCATCTGGCGCGGGTGCCGCTGCAAGCGGTGCTGCCGCAGCGGGCGAAGTGCCTACGCCGCTGGCAGCCGACGACAGCGAAGCATCAGCCGAGCTACTGCAAACGCTGCGCGCGCTGTTCAGTGCTCGCCGCGGGCATTCGACGAGTGCAGCAGGAGTGGGGGTGATACCGCAAGGTCCGCTGCCCACGGCAAACGAATTGATCGGCGCGTTGAGCGTGCTGCAGAGCCAGGCGGCATTGATTCCCATGCCGGTGGCAACGACAACGTCCGGCGCGAGCGCGGTGGACATCGCCGAGCAAGTACTGCACCTGAAAGAACAACTGCTCAGTCAGGTCGGCTCTTTGCGCGGCCAGCGTCCGGGACAGATCGCCACCATCGATGAAGACACCATCGACCTGGTCGGCATGCTGTTCGAGTTCATCCTCGAAGACCGCAACCTGCCGCCGCAGATGCAGGTGTTGTTGGCACGTTTGCAGATTCCGTATCTCAAGGCCGCCATTCTCGATCGCAAGCTGTTTGCGCATCGCCAGCATCCGGCGCGCCGCCTGCTCGACGGCCTGGCCGAAGCGGCCAAGAGCTGGTCCGAAGAATCGGATCGCGACGGCCGCCTGCACGACACCATCAAAGCCATCGTCGAACGCCTGCTGCAAGAATTCGACGATGACATGACGATCTTCGATCGCCTGTCCGCCGAACTGCAACAGTTCCAGGAAACCAATCGCCGTCGCGCGGAACTGGCCGAGCAGCGCGTGGCCGAATCCACGCGCGGTCGTGAAAAACTGGAACAGGCGCGTCGTCGCGCTGCGCGTGAAATCCTCAATCGCATCGGTGATCACGTACTGCCGCCGCTGATCCACGGCGTGCTCTCGCGCGCGTGGGCCAACTATCTGGTGCTCACCATCCTGCGCAAGGGCGAGGAATCGAACGAATTCCGCGAGGCGTTGCGCTTCGTCGATGCCTTCATCGCCAGCACCAAGCCCGTACGCACGCCGGAAGCCAAGCGCGATCTGCGCCAGTTGCTACCCGGTATCGAACGCGCGCTGCGCAAGGGCCTGGCAAACGTGGCTTTCCAGGAAGCCGACATCGAGAAGCTGCTCGCCCAGTTGCATAGCTACTACCGTCAGCAGCTGGGTGAAACGGCACACGCCACTGCACAGCCGGCCGCAGCAGAGGCCGCGCCCGCGCCGCTGCCGATTCCGGAGAGCATCCAGCCGATTGCCGAAAGCGTCGAGGAGCTTGAAGACGAATCGGCCAACGCCGAGCCGGCAGCAGACACCATTGCGCCCGAAGTGCGTGAGCAACTTGAGCGAGTGAAAGCGCTCAAGCCCGGCATCTGGCTGGAATTTAGCGGACAGGAAGAACATTTCGAGCGCGCCAAGCTGTCGTGGATCAGCCCGATGAGCGGTCGCTACTTGTTCGTGAATCGTCGCGGCCTGAAGGTGGGCGATTATTCGCCTTACGAGCTGGCTTCGGTAATGGCCGAAGGCCGCGCGCGGGTGCTCGCGTCGAACGCGTTGTTCGATCGCGCCATGGATGCGATCGTGGATCGCTTGAGCCAGGACGAAGTTCGCGCAGGTTAGTCACCCTGATCGACATAGGTTGGGGTAACGCCCAACCTGCCCACTTGCGAGTAGCATGCTCGGAATTCTCCACCACTCGCAGCGCTTCCAGCATGTCTCCAAGCTTCCGCTTTGCTCCGCCCGACCAGCGTCTGATCGACGCCGATGTGGAACGCGCCTTCGCCGAAGACATCGGCCATGGCGACGCCACCGCCAGCCTGCTACCGGCCGACGCCATCGCGACCGCGCAACTCACCTGTCGCGAAGACGCCGTCATCGCCGGGATCCCCTGGTTCAATACGTGCGTACACAAGCTTGATTCGCACGCGCGCATGGATTGGCGCGTGACCGACGGCGACCGTGTCGCGCCCGGCAGCGTTATCTGCGAAATACGCGGTAACGCCCGGCCGCTCGTGACGGCCGAACGTTCCGCCCTGAACTTCCTGCAGATGCTATCGGGTACCGCCACCACGACAGCCGCATATGTTGCTGCCGTGGCCGGCACCCACACGCGCGTGCTCGATACTCGCAAGACCGTGCCAGGTATGCGCCTTGCGCAGAAATACGCGGTACGTTGCGGTGGCGGCCACAATCATCGCATCGGTCTTTACGATGCCATTCTGATCAAGGAAAACCACATCATCGCCGCCGGCAGCATCGCCGCGGCGGTGCAAGCGGCACGCCAGCTTCATCCCACGCTGCTGCTGGAAGTAGAAGTGGAAAACCTCGACGAGCTCCAGCAGGCGTTGGATGCCGGCGTCGATCGCGTCATGCTCGACAACTTCACGCTGCCGCAGATGCGTGAGGCCGTCGCGCAAACCGACGGCCGCGTGCCGCTGGAGATTTCCGGCAACGTCGATCTGCAGACTATCGGCGATTACGCGCGTACTGGCGTGGATTACATTTCAGTCGGCGCATTGACCAAGCATGTCCGGGCTGTCGATCTTTCGCTGCGTTTGAAGATCGGCTGACTTGCAGCCTGCCCGGGTCGCCCACACACTGCACGTATGGGCGATCTCACTACCCTATTGCTGCTACTCGTACTGCTGGCCATCGCCAGCACATGGCTGGTATTGAGCCGTGCCCGCGACCGCGCCATCCAGGAAGCACGCTGGCGATGTCAGCAACATGGCTTGCAGTTGTTGGACGAGACTGTTGGCCTGAGTGGACTACGCGTGCGCCGCTTCCATGGACGTCGAGTGCTCGAGCGCCGTTACAGCTTCGAAGTGAGTATCGACGGCGACGACCGCGAAGCCGGCCATCTATGGATGGTTGGCAACCTGCTCACGGCGTTGATCCTGCCCACCATCGAGCTGTATCTCCCGGAGCAGTCGAAGCAAGAAACGGCAATCGTCGAAAGCAGCAACATCGTGCCGTTCCGGCCGCAGCGCCGCGACCGGGATATCCGGCACTAACCTTCTTCCTGGATGGGTGCGGCGCCCGTGGCGCGCCGGCCTTTCCACCAGTAGCCGATGGCCAGCAACACGAACCACACCGGGCTCGCCAGCAAGGCCTGACGCGTATCCGCCTGCAGCGTCAACAGCCACAGCACGAACGCGAAGAACACCAGGCACGCCCAACACATCACCACGCCACCGGGCATCTTGTACTGCGAGGCTGCATGCAAATGCGGCCGCTTGCGCCGGTAAGCCATGTATGCGATGAGAATCAGCGACCACACGAACATGAAGAGTACGGCCGACAGGGTGGTGACCAAGGTGAACGCCGTCACCAGATTCGGCACCACGTAGACAAGCATCGCACCGGCCAGCAGACATACACACGAAAACAACAGGCCATGCGAAGGCACTGCCGAGCGGGATAGACGCCCAAACACGCGCGGCGCGTGGCTCTCTTCCGCCAAACCGAAGAGCATGCGGCTGGTGGAAAAAATGCCGCTATTGGCTGAGGACGTTGCCGACGTCAGCACCACAAAATTGATCAAGCTGGCGGCGGCGGGAATGCCGGCCAACAGGAAGAGCTCTACGAACGGGCTCTTGCCCGGCTGTACCAGACGCCATGGCGTAACCGTCATGATCACCACTAGCGCCAATACGTAAAACAGAATGATGCGTACCGGAATGGAGTTGATCGCTTTAGGCAGGTTGCGTGTGGGATCGGCTGTTTCCGCCGCTGTCGTACCCACCAGCTCGATACCAACGAAGGCGAACACGGCAATCTGGAAACCCGCGAAGAAGCCGCCTACACCCTTCGGGAACAAGCCGCCGTCATTCCATAGATTCGCCAGCAAAGCATGATGGCCGGAGGGCGAGGTGAACCCGAACACGATCATGCCGAAGCCTGTGACGATCAACGCGATGATTGCCACGATCTTGATCAATGCAAACCAGAACTCCAGCTCGCCAAACACGCGCACCGCGGTGAGGTTCAACGCCAGCAGCAATAACACGCAGAGTACGGCGGGAACCCACGGCACCAAACCGGGGAACCAGAACTGCGCGTAAGACGCGATCGCGATCACGTCCGCGATGGCCGTGACGATCCAGCAAAACCAATATGTCCAGCCGCAGAAAAAACCGGCCCACGGCCCGAGCAAATCGGTGGAGAAGTCGATGAACGACTTGTACTCCAGGTTCGACAGCAGCAATTCCCCCATCGCCCGCATCACGAAGAACAGCATGATGCCGATGATCAGATACACCAGCAGAATTGAAGGCCCGGCCAGGCTGATCGTCTTACCCGAGCCCATGAACAGGCCGGTCCCGATGGCGCCACCGATGGCGATCAGCTGCAGATGACGGTTGGACAGACTGCGGCGCAGGTGATCCGGGTGTTCGTTGGCTGCGGACATGCGGAACGGCTTGTAGGGGAAAGCCGATACCTTAGAGGAAATGCTGGGATGGGGCTATCTGGTTTGTTGCTCGCCGGAGACGCTCCCTCCCCTATCAGGGGAGGGAGTAGATCACGGCTACTGAAAGATCTACTTCACCACCCGCAAATGCGAGCCGCCGCCCCGCTTCGGCTTATCACCGTCACTCGACGGTGGCTCCGGCTCGGGGGGCGCCGGTGGCGTATCGGTCGGCGGTTCGCCGCCCTCTTCCTCATCGGCAGGAAACATCATCCCCTGCCCGTTTTCCTGCGCGTACAAAGCCAGCACGGCCGGCACGGGAATCTGGATGCTGTGGCTGACACCGGAGAACCGCGCCTGGAAACTGATCCACTCGTTGCCCAAATCAAGATTGGCCACCGCGCGCATGGCCAGATTGAGCACCACCTGTCCGTTCTTGATCACATGCGGCGGCACGCGTACACCTTGGCGCGTGGCATCCACCAGCATGTAGGGGGTGAGATTGTTGTCACTGATCCAGTCATAAATCGCCCGCAGCAGGTACGGGCGATTGGAACTCATATTCGGGTGTTGCTGGTTGGTCACCAAGAGGACGCTCTAGCCGATTTGCGTGGACGTCACCGGTTCTGTCTGTTTGCAGACCACAGGCTCATCGGCGAAGGCAGACTGGCCGTCTGTCGAGACGATGGACCGAAGGTATGTGGACAGACAGAGCCGGCCCCCACGTATTGAATGAGAAAGAGGGGGTGATGTCCAGAAGGCTCGCAGCCTGCGCCGCGCGACTTGAACAGACGGCCAGTCTGCCCTGTGTCACGCCACACACCCTGCGAGCCTTCTGGACATCATGCCGTCTACGCAAATCGGCTAGAGCGTCCTCAAAGCCTTTTCCTCGGGTGTCAGACTGCGAGCATACCCCTGACTGTGGAACAGGCGCTCGCCGTAATCCATGATCGGCTTGCCTTCGCGCCCCAGATCCACGCCAAGCGAGGGCAGGCGCCAAACGATCGGGGTCACCAGGCAATCGGCCAGGCTCATTTCCGGGTTGAGGAAAAACTTGGACACCTTGAACAGTGGCAGCGCTCCCAGCAGATGTTCGCGCAGCTTTTTGCGTGCAGCATCGGCCGGACGGCCGCCAGCCTTGATGTGCTCGATCTCCGGCAGCCAATCGCGTTCAATACGCACCGCTGCCAGCCGCAGCCGGGCACGCGAGAGCGGATCGATCGGCATCAGCGGCGGATGCGGGTAGCGCTCGTCCAGGTATTCGCACACCACCGAGGTGTCGTACAACGTGAGCTCGCGATCCACCAGCGTCGGCAGGGTGTGATACGGGCTGATATCTAGCAAATCCTGCGGCGGCTTCGCCGGATCGACCAAGATCAAATCGTAGGTAACTCCCTTTGCGGCCAGCACCAGCCGTACGCGATGACACTGGATGTCATCGGCAGCGGAGTACAGGGCGAGTACCGTCCGGGAACGAGCGTTCTGGACCATGCACGAGTCTCCCCTTCGCATTGGCCGCAAGGATGGCGTTTGCCCTCTGCGGCCACAAGTCCCTTCTGCTTTATAAGGACGTCAGTGGACGTCCTTCCAATATTCTTTCTTGAGCAAGTATGCCAGGAAGGTGAAACCCAGCAGGAACAGCACCACCCAGATGCCGTAATGCCGCCGCTGCAGCGCGGCCGGCTCGGAAACATATTCCAGGAAGTTGGTGACGTCGCGCGCAGCCTGCTGGTACTGCTCCGGCGTGAGCTTGCCCGGATGCTGTAGGGTGAGCTTTTCGATCTGCGGATCGTCGCCCGGCGTGGCCTGCTTGAACACCGGTACCTGTTCGCCCTGCAACTCCCATAACGGGAACGGCATGGCTGCATTGGGCAATACGGTGTTATTCCAGCCGATCGGGCTCTTGGGATCCAGATAGAACGAATTGAGGTAGCCAAATACCCAATCCGCACCCTTGGCCGATACTTCCAGCGAGAGATCCGGCGGCGCCTTGCCGAAGAATTTCTGTGCATCATCGGCCGGCATGTGCGAGATCACCGGATCGCCGAACTTGCCACCGGTGAAGTTGAGGTTCTTCATCACGTCGTCTTGGGTCAGGCCAAGGTCGTCCGAGATGCGCTCATAGCGGATGTACTTGAGCGAGTGACAGCCCACGCAGTAGTTGAAGAAGATGTGCGCCCCGCGCTGCAGTGACGCCGTATCGCGGATATTGGTGCCGGCGGCCGGCAGTTCCGGACCTTCCGCCATCACCGCCGTGGTGCCCAGCAGCAGGCCAAGCGCCAGCGCAAAAATGGAAATGTAGCGCTTATTCATGCGTCGTCACCCGTTCCGGAACCGGCTTGGTCTTTTCCCAGCCAAGATGCGTGTACAGCCACAGGAATACGAAGAACCCGAAGTAGATCAGTACCATCACGCGCCCGAACAAATTCTCGATACCGGTCACGTCGGCGCTCGCGCCAAACATCATCGGAATCAGTTCGGCGGTGGAATCGGTACCGATCAACACCAGCCCGAAGAACGCCAGTACGAACAACGCCAGCGCCATCTTGTAACCCGTGCCGCGATAGCGGATGGATTTCACCTTGCCGGCATCGATCCACGGCATCAGGAACAGCAGCACGATCGCACCGAACATGCCCAGCACACCCCATACCGCGGTACCAAACGCGGAGGGAATCATGCGCACGATTGCGTAGAACGCAGTGAAGTACCACACCGGCTTGATCTGCGCGGGTGTCACCAGGTTGTTTGCCGGAATCGAATTGTCGTGCTCGAGGAACCAGCCACCGAGCGTCGGCTGGAAGAAGACAATGAACGCGGCGATGGCTAGGAACAATCCCACCCCGACCAGGTCCTTCACCGTGTAATACGGATGGAACGGAATGCCATCGGCCGGCTTGGCGGGATCCCAGCGATTACCTTTCGGACCATGCTTCACATCCACGCCGTCCGGATTGTTCGAGCCCACTTCGTGCAGCGCCGCCAAGTGCAGCACAACCAGCAGCAACAACACCAATGGCAGTGCGATCACGTGCAAGGCGAAGAAGCGGTTGAGCGTGGCATCGGCGGGCAAGTAATCACCCATGATCCATTCGACCAGATCCTTGCCGATCACCGGAATAGTGCCGAACAGCGACACGATCACCTTCGCACCCCAGAACGACATGTTGCCCCACGGCAACACATAGCCCATGAAGGCTTCAGCCATCAACACCAGAAAGATCAGCATGCCCAACAGCCACACCAGCTCGCGCGGCTTCTGGTACGAGCCGTACATCAGGCCGCGGAACATGTGCAGATAAACCACCACGAAGAACAGCGAAGCGCCGGTGGAGTGCATGTAACGGATCAGCCAGCCCCATTCCACATCGCGCATGATGTACTGCACCGAGTCGAACGCACCGTTCGCACTCGGATCGTAATTCATGGTGAGGAAGATGCCGGTGACGATCTGGTTGACCAGCACCAGCATGGCAAGCGAACCGAAGTAGTACCAGAGGTTGAAATTCTTCGGTGCGTAATATTCGGTCATGTGCTTGCGGTACACGGGCATCAAACCCGGCGCACGCTCAACGACCCATTCGCCCAAAGAAGAGAACGCATTCGAGAAGACGTTCGCCATTACGAATTCCCCTCTGTATCCACGCCGATTTGCACGGTGGTGTCATCGACAAAGTGATAAGGCGGAATCGCCATGTTCTTCGGCGCAGGCACGCCTTGATAGACGCGGCCGGCCATGTCGTAGCGCGAGTGATGACAGGGGCAGTAGTAGCCGCCTTGCCAGTTCGGATCGAACGGCTCGGGCTTCATCTCGCCCACGAAGTCGGGCACACAGCCCAAGTGCGTGCAGATACCGATCATCACCAGCCACTCCGGCTTGATGGAGCGGGTTTCGTTCTGCGCGTACTTGGGTTGCTGGTCGGCGGAAACGCCGTCGGACTTCGGATCGGCCAGACGCGGATCTTGCTTGGGCAGCGTCGCCAGCTGCGCTGGCGTGCGGTTCACAATGAATACCGGAAGGCTGCGCCAGGCCACAATCAATTGCTGGCCGGGCTCGATCTTTTTAAGTGACTGCGTAACCGGTGCGCCGGCGGCCTTGGCTCTTGCACTGGGTTCCCACGACTTGATGAAAGGCACAGCTGCCGCCACTACACCTACTCCTCCCACCACAGCAGTTGTCGTGGTGAGAAAGCGGCGGCGGCCTTGATCGACGACTTCGTTCGCCATCAGGCTCTCCGGTACTTGCATGCCATTGACACTACAGAAACCAGATTCTGCTATTGCGGACGAGAAGAATGCGCTTTTCGCCGACCGCCCCAGGATCGTGCCCCTGCAAAAAATCGCGTTACCTACAAAAATCGCGTTAGTCTAACCTAAGGTCTAAACCCTACAATAAATCGGTTTGTGCGGTCACGCCGCTCTGCCACACTCTCGCACTTGCCTTCCTCAGACTGCATTACACATGAAGCATGCCGCCGGCATCGTCGCCTTTGTTGCCCGATTCGTCGTACTCGGGCTGGCGATCGCGTTCGTGATCAGCCTGATTTGGCCCGGCGTCGGCGATCGTCTGCGTGCACGCTTCGGTCTGCAACATGAAGCCACTCCCGCAGCAAGCGCATCGACGACATCATCCAACGCCGCCCCTGCTTCCTACGCCGATGCGGTTGCCAAAGCCGCGCCGTCGGTGGTCAACATCTACGCCAACAAGGTCGTGACCGAACAGGCCGTACGCATGTTCACCGATCCGCTGATGCAGCAACTGTTCGGCGGCACGCCCATCGGCACGGTGAAGCGGCGCGAACAGAACCTCGGCTCCGGCGTAATCGTCAGCGTAGACGGCTACGTACTCACCAACAACCACGTGATCGCCAACGCCGACGACATCCAAGTGTTGCTCTACGACGGACGTGTCGCCAAGGCGAAGCTGGTCGGTGCCGACGAGGAAACGGACTTGGCCGTGCTGAAGATCATCGACGCCGTCAACCTGCCGGTGATCCAGATGGCCGATCCGAAAAAGCTGCGCGTGGGTGACGTGGTGCTCGCCATCGGCAACCCGCTCAATCTCAATCAGACCGTGACCATGGGCATCATCAGTGCGATCGGCCGTCAGTTGAACAACAGCAGTCCGGAAGATTTCATCCAGACCGACGCCGCGATCAACCTCGGCAATTCCGGTGGCGCGCTGATCAATAGCAACGGAGACCTGGTCGGTATCAACACCCTCCTCATCGGCAAGGCAGCCAATGCGGAGGGTATCGGTTTTGCCATTCCGGTCGATACGGCGACTAACGTACTGCGACAATTAATCGCAACCGGGCACGTGATCCGCGGCTGGCTCGGCGCCAATTACGGATTCGTGCCGGTGGCCGCCGACAGCGGCCTGCCCGCCGCCGCCGCGCGCGGCGCACAGGTCACCGACGTCACCCCCGGCACACCGGCCGCCCTGGCGGGACTGCAACCGCGCGACATCTTGCTTCGCCTAGGCGACAACGACATCCGCGATCCGGCCGACCTCAGCCGTAGAGAAGCCGCGCTGAAGCCGGGCAGCAAAGTGGAAGTCTCCGGCCTGCGCAACGGTGTGCCATTTCACGTGCCGGTAAGCGTGATTCAACGGCCACCCCAAATGCCTACGGCAAGTTCGGCCGCGAATAGCGGAAGCAATATCGAAGGTTGAACCCAACCTGCGAGAGCAGCCGTCTAAAGGCTTGCTAGCGGCGGATGCAGCGCCTTCGTATACCGCTGCACCAACTCGCCCACGCGTTGCACATACACCTGCGTTTCTGCAAAGGGCGGCACACCGTTGTAATGCTGCACGGCGCCCGGCCCAGCGTTGTACGCGGCAGCGGCCAGTCGCACGTCGCCGTTGAAGTTCTTCATCAACAAGCCGAGATAACGCGCACCACCGCGAATATTCTGCGCGGGATTAAACGCGTCCAGCACGCCCATGTCGTTCGCGGTGCCTGGCATCAACTGCATCAGCCCTTGTGCGCCCTTGAGCGACATCGCGCGCGGATTGAACGCGCTTTCGGCATGGATGATCGCGCGGATCACCGCCTCATCCACACCCGACTCCACGCTCGCGTCACGAATCACGTCCTTATACGCATCCAGGTTGAGCGCGACCGTGCCCCAGTTGATCGCCGAATGCAGATTGCACGCCATGCAGGTAGCGATGTAACTGAAAAGGCGCGTGACGTTGTTGGCCGGGCCGCCAGCAGGCGTGATGTTGGTGTACTCCACGCTGCCGTCATGATGCACCACGCGATACACCGCACCACGCAGCACGCGGTTGTCCGCCGCATCCGACCCGCCGATGGCGGGCAGCCCTGAGAGCTGACTATCGCGCGATTCGCTATACGTCCATTGCCCCGGTTTGCCGGGAACATGTGGTGCCACTCTGGCGGTGGTTTCCACGCCAGCTTGCACCTGATCCAGCGAGATCACGATCGGTGAAATGGGCTTGGCCGAGGTTTCCACCCAACCGGTGGCCCAGGCCAGGGAGCTGACTTCCTTCGATATCACCCGACGTGGCCCGGCGTGGGGCGCGGGCGTGGCGAACGTCGCAACCTGCTGGCATTCCCGATATCCGACCTTGCTGCTGGTGAATACCACCTCACCCTGCGACCCGGAACAGCGGTAAAGAACGCCAGCTTGTACTGGCCGCACCCATAGCAACAGGACACACCCCAGCACGACCAGCAGGATGGACGTCAAAAACGCAGGGAGGCGGCTTGCCCTGGGGCCGTGGCCTCCCCTTTGGCGGACGGCGGCAAACATGGCCGGCAGTTTGCGCTCATGCCCAGCTCACGCCAAGCATGACTTGGCTATTTCGTGTGCCAGAACATGGATATACATGCTCGCGGTTCTCTCAACCGGCCCGAATCTGGGCCCTCCCCTACGTGCAGTAGGGGGTTGGGGTGGGGTGAAGCAACCTCGCGATGAGTGGCGCACGCGCAGCAAGCCCAAACAACCCACACCAACCCTTCCCTGCTGCACGCAGGGAAGGGAGCCGCCACCCACGCCCGTACCGACTTGCACGTACTTGATCCTTCGGTGACACGCCGCGCAGCGCACGAGTACAATATGCGGTTTGACGCACTCCGCGCCGCCCTCCGATGCCACGGTACCTCACGCCATGAGCGGCAAGCTTTTCATCAAGACCCACGGCTGCCAGATGAACGAGTACGACTCGGCAAAAATGGCCGACGTGCTGAAGGCATCGCATGGCCTGGAACTGACCCAGGACGAATCGGAAGCGGACGTGATCCTGGTCAATACCTGCTCGATCCGCGAGAAGGCGCAGGAAAAAGTCTTTAGCCAGCTCGGCCGTTGGCGCGAATACAAGCAAGGCGGCAAGCCCGTGCTGATCGGCGTGGGCGGCTGCGTGGCCTCGCAGGAAGGCGAAGCGATCTTGAAACGCGCGCCGTTCGTGGACTTGGTGTTCGGCCCGCAAACCCTGCACCGCCTGCCTGAGCTGATCGAAGCCAAGCGCGCCACCGGCAAGCCGCAGGTGGACATCAGCTTCCCCGAAATCGAGAAGTTCGACCGCCTGCCCGAGCCGCGCGCCGAAGGCCCCACCGCCTTCGTGTCGATCATGGAAGGCTGCTCCAAATACTGCAGTTACTGTGTGGTGCCCTATACCCGCGGCGAAGAAATCAGCCGCCCGTTCGACGACGTGATCGTGGAAGTGGCGCAGCTCGCCGAACAAGGCGTGCGCGAAGTAATCCTGCTGGGGCAAAACGTCAACGCCTATCGCGGCCCCACGCACGATGGCGGCACGGCGGACTTGGCTGTACTGATCCACGCCATCGCACAGATCGAAACCATCGGCCGCATCCGCTTCACCACCTCGCATCCGCTGGAATTCTCCGATTCGCTGATCGAGGCCTATGCAAATGTGCCGAAGCTGGCGAACTTCCTGCATCTGCCGGTGCAAGCCGGTTCGGATCGCATTCTTGCAGCGATGAAGCGTGGCTACACCGCGCTGGAGTTCAAGCAGAAGATTCGCAAACTGCGCGCAGTGCGTCCGGACATCTGCATCTCCTCGGATTTCATCGTCGGCTTCCCCGGCGAAACGGATGCGGATTTCGAGAAAACCATGAAGCTGATCGACGACGTCGGCTTCGACCAGAGCTTCTCTTTCATCTTCTCCGCACGTCCTGGCACGCCTGCTGCGAACCTCGCCGATGACACAGCAGCGTCCGTGAAGAGCGAGCGCCTGGCGCGCCTGCAAGCCGTACTCAACGAGAACGCCCGCAAGATCAACGAAGCGATGGTCGGCTCCGTGCAGCGCGTGCTGGTGGAAAAACCCAGCAGGAAGAACGCGAACGAACTCACCGGCCGCACCGAGAACATGCGCTACGTGAACTTCCCCGGCCCGGCCCGGCTGATCGGTCAATTCGTGGATGTAATCATCACAGAAGCCATGACCAATTCGCTGCGTGGACGTGTTGCCGGCGTGGACAGCGAAGCCGCCTGACTCGCCAACATGGGCGCTGACGCCGCACGCATCCGCTTGATGCCTTTTGAAGCGCAGCATGCCGTTGCGGTGGGTGAGCTGATCGTGTCGATCCAGCGCGAAGAATTCGGCTTCGATATCGATCTGGAACGCCAGCCGGACCTGTCTGCAATTCCTGCGTACTACCAGCAGGGCGCGGGCAATTTCTGGGTAGCGCTGGAGCAGGAAAAAGTCGTCGGCACGATCGCGCTGAAGGACATCGGCTACCACGGCGTGGCGCTGCGCAAAATGTTCGTTGCTGCCGAGTACCGCGGCACGGCGTGGGGCGTTGCGGCAAAGCTGCTGCATGGCGCACTGGATTGGGCCAAGCAGCACACCGTGCAAAGCGTGTTCCTTGGCACCACGGATAAATTTCGCGCTGCGCATCGCTTCTACGAAAAGCATGGGTTCGCACTGATCGATAAAACACTGCTGCCGGCAAGCTTTCCGTTCATGCCGGTTGATACACGCTTCTATCGCCTCGATCTATCCACACACACTTCATCGCCGCCGTAAGCGTCTCCTACTTGCAGACACCCGACCCGGCATTCGCCGGCGCGATGACACACGAAAACATTCGAGACCTATGAACAACGGTTTGAACCAACGCGATTTCGCCCTCGATCCGGAAGACAACGCCCGGCTCGCCAACCTCTGTGGCCCGTTCGACGAACACCTGCGCCAGGTGGAACTACGACTGGGCGTGGAGATCGATCACCGCGGCAATCTATTCCAGGTGATCGGCGAAGAAGCCGCTGCGCACGCCGGCGAAAAAGTGCTGCGCGCGCTCTATGCCGCCACCGAAAGCGAATCGCTCACCGGCGCGAAGATCAACCTGCATCTGGCTGAATCCGGCATCGATTCGATTGTGGAAGAAGTCGCCGAAAACGCGCAGGAAGTCACCATCAAAGTGAAGCGCGGCGTGATCAAAGGCCGCGGCCCCAACCAGGCGCGCTACCTGCACGCCATCACCACGCACGACATCAACTTCGGCGTCGGCCCTGCCGGCACCGGCAAAACCTATCTCGCTGTAGCCAGTGCGGTGGAAGCACTGGAAGCCAACCGCGTGCAGCGCATTCTGTTAGTGCGTCCCGCGGTGGAAGCTGGCGAGAAGCTCGGCTTTCTGCCTGGCGATCTGTCGCAGAAAGTCGATCCGTATCTGCGCCCACTGTACGATGCGCTGTACGAAATGCTCGGCTTCGAAAAGGTCGCCAAGCTGATCGAACGCAACGTGATCGAGATCGCGCCGCTTGCGTATATGCGCGGCCGCACGCTCAACGATTCCTACGTGATTCTGGACGAAGCGCAGAACACCACGGTCGAGCAGATGAAGATGTTCCTCACCCGTATCGGCTTCGGCTCCGTGGCGGTGATCACTGGCGACGTCAGCCAGATCGACTTACCTCGCCACGTGCGCTCCGGTTTGCGTCATGCGGTCGAAGTGCTGCGCGGCGTGGACGGCATCAGCTTTACCTTCTTCACTTCGCGCGACGTGGTGCGTCATCCGCTGGTGGCGAAAATCGTGCGTGCGTACGAGTCGTTTGAAGAAGCCACGAACGAAGAACAAGGCAAGGGAAACAAGCCGGGGCACGGGAGCTGATCCGTATGTCTGCCCTGGTTCACTTGAGTTACGGCCTTTCACGCGCGGGCGTGCCATCCCCCATCAGCTTCCGCCGCTGGGTGGAAGCTGCCCTGGCCGGCGCACGCCATCGCCGGCCAGCGGAGCTATCGATCCGCATCGTCGGTACACGGGAAGGTCGCACGCTCAACCGCAGCTATCGGGACAAGGACTACGCCACCAACGTGCTCTCCTTTCCCACAGACCTACCTGCGGGCGTGCGCCTGCCGCTATTGGGTGACATCGCCATCTGCGCCCCCGTAGTGCGCCGGGAAGCCGCCGAACAGGGCAAGCCGGTTGCTGATCACTGGGCACATCTCACCGTACACGGCGTGCTGCACCTGCTGGGTTACGACCACATCGTCGAAGCCGAGGCTGTACGAATGGAGTCGCTGGAAACGCGCATCCTCAAGGGCTTAGGCATTTCCAACCCCTACTGAGAGCCAACTCCCTCCCCTGCTTGCAGGGAAGGACCGGGGTGGGGTGAGCTCTTGCAGCGTACGTACCCATCCCAATATCCAGCAGTAAGTCCCTTTGTCTCTGAACAGCAAAGGATTTTCCGCTAGACTCATTTTCCCGCCCCGTTTGGGCTGTCTTATCAAGAGTAATGAACGAGGACCCTGGCAGTACCAGCGGCCCGGCCCACCGAAAATGGTGGGATCGACTGGGCCATCTGTTTTCCGGCGAACCGCGCAACCGCGAGGAACTGATCGACGAGTTGCGGACCGCCCAGGCCAACGGCCTGCTGAGCGCCGACACCCTTCCTATGCTGGAAGGTGCGCTGCGAGTCACCGAGCTCAACGTCGACGACGTGATGGTGCCCCGCGTACAGATCGTGATGATCGACGTGGACTCGCCGCTTCCCGACATCCTTGCCGCCGTGGTGGAATCCGGCCACTCGCGCTTCCCCGTGCACGGTGAAGACAAGGACGACATCCTCGGCATCCTGCTCGCCAAGGATCTGCTCAAGACCTTCGGCAACGGCCACGACTTCGACCTGCGCGCCATCCTGCGTCCGGCTGTGCTGATTCCTGAATCCATGCGCCTGAACGTGCTGTTGGCCGAATTCCGCCGTAGCCGCAACCACATGGCATTGGTGGTCGACGAATACGGCGGCGTAGCCGGCTTGGTCACCATCGAGGACGTGCTGGAAGAAATCGTCGGCGAAATCGACGACGAACACGACGACGAGGAAGAACCCAACCTCGTGCGCGCCCAGGCTGAAGGCGAGTGGATCGTCGATGCTTTAACGCCCATCGCCGACTTCAACGAAGAAGTAGGCGCCACCTTCTCCGACGAAGAATTCGACACCGTCGGCGGCATGGCCACCGCCGAATTCGGCCACCTGCCTGAAGTGGGCGAAGACATCGCCATCGGCAATTTCGAGTTCCACGTGACCCAGGCGGATGACCGGCGCGTGCAGCAGTTCCGCGTAGTCCGCCGCTAGCCGGCTTCTGCCCCCTCTCCCCTCCGGGGAGAGGGTTGGGGTGAGGGGCCACCCTCGCGACCAAACCACCCATCCCCTCACCGTCATTCCGGCGCAGGCCGGAATCCAGTTTCAATACGTCGTGCGAAGCTCAAAACCTTTTTAGGTTGTGTGCTTCGCACGGCATGTTTGTACTGGATTCCGGCCTGCGCCGGAATGACGGCGCGCTACAAATCAAATTTGTAGCAAAGTGATGTAGCGCTGTGATCTAACTGATGCTTTGCACCGGCTACGCCAGCCACACACATCCGCTACCCTAACGCGTCCTCGATAAAAGACCGCCCCACCCATGACCAAGGCCGGCCGCCTCTTCCTCATCGCACTCACCCTCCTGTGCAGCGCGATCCTCCCCGCCCACGCCGGCGTCGCCGAAGCCCCTGGCGAAAACCTGGAAATATCCCTCATCACCTACGGCCCTGGCGACATCTACTGGGAACGCTTCGGCCATGACGCCATCGAACTGCGCGACACCACCAGCGGCGAAGAAGTCGACTTCAACTATGGCGTCTTCAACTTCGACGAGAAAAACTTCTTCTTCAACTTCGCTCGCGGCCAGATGCACTACCTGATCGACGCCGAACCCACCACCGACGAAGAAAACTTCTACGTCCAAGCCGGCCGCTCCGTCACCAGACAGAAGCTCAACCTCACAGCACAGCAAGCTGCCGCGCTGCGCGATTTCCTGCTGTGGAACCTGCGCCCCGAAAACGCCGTCTACAACTACGACTACTACATCGACAACTGCACCACCCGCGTACGCGACGCACTCGACCGCGCACTCGGCGGCGCCATCAAAGCACGCCTCACTAAACTCCCCGGCGGCATGACCTACCGTCAGCAAACCGTGCGCCTGATGAGCGCACAACCCTGGCTGATGCTGATCCTCGATCTCGGCCTGGGCCCGTACGCCGACCAACCGCTCAGCGCATGGCAAGAAAGCTTCCTGCCGGAAGAACTGCAAAAGAACCTGCGCAACGTTGCGATTCCCGACGGTCACGGCGGCACACAACCACTCATACAAAACGAAGCGCTGCTCTCACCCAACCGCCTCAACGCCCCACCTGTTTCGCCGCCTGATCTACGCATCCCACTCGGCATCGCCGGCTTGATCTTCGCCGCATTGCTTGTTGCAGCCTGGCGTTATGCACGCGTCGCCTATGCACTACTAGGCAGCACATTCCTGCTAGCTGCCGGTCTCATCGGCCTGATCATGCTGATTCTATGGACGCTCACTGCGCACCATTCCGCATGGAGCAACGCCAACCTGTTGCTGTTCAACCCACTCGCCTTCGCCCTGCTACCCGCAACATGGCGCGCACGCAGCAACATCATTCCTTCACGCCTCGCCAACTACGCATTGCTCCTGCAGCTGATCGCCTTGCTGCTGGCCATGCTCGTGCATTTGTCGCCTGGCGTCGTGCAACAAAATCAGCCGTGGATTCTTTTCACAATGCCATGTTGGCTTGCATTGGAATGGACACTGCGACGCCAGCCCCCGACGCTGGCACATCGATCTGCTTAAAAGCTACCACTCGTGGACAATACGTTATCACCACCCTCTAAAGTACCAACCAACACGGGATGGAAATGGGGCATCCTGCTATTCCTCATTGGCGCCCTTTCCATCGGGCTGCGCTTTTACTACATCACTCATGTGATGGTCTTCCAACCGGTAGATCGACCGGAAGCTCGGGGGGATGCAGTCGATTACTACAACTACGCCTATAACTTGCTAAACCACGGAGTGTTCTCAGCATCCCGCACGGCTACCGGGCAACCTCCAAGCGATAGCTTCCGAGATCCCGGATATCCGGTATTTCTCGCCATCTGGATGAAAATATTCCCCCAGTGGGAGAGTTGGTACGCCGCGGTACTTGTAAGCCAAGCCATTCTCGGCGGATTTACCGTAATGCTATGGCTGTATATAGGGAGAAGCTTCTTACCTACATCATGGCTTGCCGCTGCTGGTGTGCTGATGGCGTTATGGCCCCACAGCGTAACGATAACAAGTGATCTACTGGCCGAAACGTTATATGGCTTTCTCGTTTCGCTTTCGCTCGCGACATTCAAAGTAACTGGCCATAAGCGCAGCGTAATCTGGGCATTTGCTCGTGGAATATGTCTATCCATGGCAGCACTGACGAATGCGGTGCTTTCCCCTTTGATTGGGATATTGATCCTCTACGGAGTCTTTTGTCTGCGCATACCGCCAAGGCTTATTTTCACAATGGCAATCACTTTTTCAGCAATCGTGATTCCATGGCAAATCCGTAACGCCATGTTGAAAAGCGGTCAGCCAACGTCGATGGACAGAGCAACGGCAAATCTCGTGCAAGGTTCGTGGCCGAACTATCACGCCGCGTATAAAGCATCCTTCAGCGGAAGCGACCCAAACGCCAAGCTTGCGATGACGCAAATCAACAACGAAATCAACCTTTTCCATACAAACAGGGAAAGCGGCCTGTCTGCAATGTGGAAACGGTTTGCCAATGCACCTTGGCACTACATCGGATGGTATCTGCAAAAGCCTTCCCTGCTGTGGGGCTGGAGTATCAGGATGGGGAGCGGAGATATTTATGTCTATGCCACAAAAAATTCTCCATTCAATAGCGCCATCAGCTGGAGAAGCCTGGCAGCCATCTGCTTTGCGCTAAATCCAATCATCATGCTGCTCGCGCTTGCAGGATGCATAATAAGCCTGCGAAATCGGCATCAACTACGTGATGCGTCTGCTACCGCTCTTTTATTACTACTCATCACATTGATACATTCCGTGCTACAAGCGGAGCCGCGGTATTCCATTCCCTACCGTGGCGCTGAAATTCTCATGGGCATAACGGCTTTGTACTGTCTCGCCGCCTTAGGTATGAAGCATATTAAGCGCCCAACGGAATCAAAGCAGTTAGATCGCACATCAAGCCTCGGATAACAGACCCCGCTCACCCATCACACTCACCCATCGAGATGAGCTCACCAACCAGTTCCACCGCAATCGTCAACTGTGTAGCCTACCGCACCAACGGTGCGCGCCTGCGCGACATCAGCATCGACGACATCAGCGAAATCTTGAAGGAACCCGACACCTTCGTCTGGGTAGGTCTGCACGAACCCGACAGCGAGCTGCTACTGAAACTGCAGGAAGAATTCTGCCTGCACGATTTGGCCGTCGAAGATGCTCAGTACGCTCACCAACGCACCAAGGTCGAAACCTACGGCGACTCACTCTTCATCGTCGTACAAACCGCGCAGCTGATCAGCGGCCACATCGCCTTCGGCGAAACCCACATCTTTCTGGGCAAACGCTACCTCATTACCATTCGCCACGGCGCCTCGCTCTCGTACAAACCCGCGCGCCAAACCTGTGAAAAAACACCAGATCTGCTAGCACTAGGCCCCAGCTACGGCCTCTACGGCGTCCTCGACTTCATCGTCGACAACCTGCTCCCCATCGTGCGCGAATTCCGCGAAGAACTGCAGACACTGGAAACCGACATCTTCTCCAACACCCTCAACCGCGATACGGTCCGCCGCCTCTACGACATGCAGCGCGACCTGATGACCCTGCGCCTGGCCGCCGCCCCCATGCAGGACGTCATCAACCAACTCGTCCGCCTCCACCCCGAACTCATCCCCGACGAACTGCGCGTCTACTTCCGCGACGTCTACGACCACGTCTTCCGCGTCAACGAATCCATCAGCGCCATGCGCGAAATGCTCACCGCCGCCATCAACGTCAACCTGGCCCTGGTCACCTTCGGCCAGAACGAGGTCATGAAAAAACTGGCCGGCTGGGCTGCGATGCTTGCCGCGCCGACGTTGATCACCAGCTGGTACGGCATGAACTTCACGCATATGCCGGAGCTTAATCAGCCCTGGGCATATCCAGTGATCATGGGCGTGGTGGCATGCGTAGTAGGCACAATCTATTTGTGGCTAAAACGGGCGAAGTGGCTCTAGACGGCACAGCAATCCTTCCTGCTATGACTTGGGCACCATCACCAATACCGTGTCACCCATCGATTGCACCGGCTTGTAATTCTTGAACACGGCGTCAATCAGTACTCGCGGCAGCCGGCTGCGCGGAAGTGCTCCAGCCTCCAGTTCCACATGCGCATAGTCCTTGTGGTTGATCTTGTCGTAAAAACCACCAGATGCGTCTACGTACACGTCGCCCCTTAAAACCCTCAACCCGTAATTGTAGAAATCAATCGTCATCGGCTTGCCGGCCCAATAACATACGGCCAGGGTCTCGCATGCCACTTCACCATGCGACGCCGCCAGGGTCTTGTACAGTTTGTCCCACTTTGGAGCATTCATTATATCTGCCGTATCCCGCAAGGATGGATTGGCCGAATAAACGAAGAAGGCAGCTCCCATACACGGCAGTGTCATCAGCAATAATGCCGGCGCGCGGCGACGCAGATGCCGCAATGGCACCCTCTTCACCGGGTCAGCCATTGCCATCACCATCAGCACTGCCCCGAGTGCCAATGCAATGACCGCATCACACATCACGTTCTGATTTACACCGTAGTCCGACAGCATCCAGCATCCGATCAGCAACGACCAGACCAGGTAGATCAAAACGAACGAGGCATGCGAGTTACGGCGTCCCATCGCCAAGGCGATGATGGACAGGATGAGGTACGGCAACACGAAAGGAATGTCTCGCAGCACCATCGGCAAAATTTTCCAGAAGACTGTCATCCTCGCGCCCCAAAATATGGCATTCACCATCTCCCCCCCCCATCCTGCATAGGCCGACGCAGCCACGACAGCGCCGATGACCAGGGCGCAGACCAGGAAGCGGACCAGCCGGGGACGATCGTGGAAAGCCGCCCAGATGCATAGAGCCAAGGGCAGGGAAATTTCACTGTGTTTGATCAAGCCGCCAAGCGCCATCAATAGAGCAGAAAGCGACATCCCCAGCCACATGTGTGAGCGGGGCGTCTTCAGAAAGACCACCGCAGCGGAGGTGACCCATGCATAAGCCAGGAACTGCGGATCATTGATGCCTATGTAATCCGGCATTACTGCATAGACGCCAAGCAGGAAAACCCCTGAACTCAGGGCAGCAAGCCTCTTATCGGCGCCGAGCCAACGACCGAACATGGACACGTTGAAGGCAACAATGGTCAAGGCCAACACGGCAATCAATCGTCCCGCAACGATGTTATCGCCGACCACCCGGCCAAACGCTCCGACAATGTAGAACGACAACGGAGGGTAATTGTTAGTGAACATGGAATCGGCAGGCGGATACAGCACGCCGGCACCCATAGCGTTCTGGGCAAAATAGGCATTCCAGCCTTCGTTGTAGTTAAAGGAGACATGCATCGGAATGGCCAATAGGCGAATCGCTATCAGCGCCAGAAATTCCAACAGAATAGCGGCCACTAGCCATCGCTCCCATCGCCCGTTTTCAATCCAGGTCATCAGCTTCCTCTTGCGTGGCATTGTTTATTGGACAGGCATAACGACTGCAATAACGCTACCCGGCGGTGACTTAATTTAGCCGTCCGAAAAATCGGAGTAGCTCAGATGTAATCGAGTGAGAGCAACTACGTCCGCCCTTAGTTGCTCTGTGAGAACACGTCTGTACGTACCTTAATTAGCACCTCGATCCGGCAGATCCCATTGAAGTGTTCATTGGTCATCCCCAAAAACAGAGCCAGTGACTTTTTCGAAAACGACTGTCGCTGCCCTCTTCCCGGAGGGGAGAGGGGAAGACCGACGGGGTTACGGTTTGGCGAGCGATGCGTCTTGCGACGTCCACTTCTTCAGCCAGGCGTTGACGGTTTCGTGCCATTGCACGCTGTTCTGTGGCTTCAACACCCAATGATTTTCATCAGGGAAGGTGAGGAATTCACTGGGAATGCCCTGACGCTGTAGCGCAGTGAAAGCACCCAAGCCTTGAGTAACTGGAATGCGGAAATCGTTGCCCGAGTGAACAACCAGCATCGGTACGCGCCAATCCTTGACGTGGTTGATGGGGTTGAACTTCTCGTAGTTCTCAGGCGCGTCGAATTGCGCGCCACCGTTTTCGCGCTCTTCGAACCACAGTTCTTCGGTGGCGTAGTACATCATGCGCGCATCAAACACGCCGTCGTGGTCGACTAGGCACTTCCAAGGCTTATTCCACACGCCGGCAATCCAGTACGTCATATAGCCCCCGTAGCTGGCGCCCAACGCGCAGGCGCGATCGGCATCCAAGTAGTGGTATTTGTCCAGCGCGGCTTGCCAACCAGCCTTGAGGTCTTCCAATGGTTTTCCGCCCCAATCGCCTGAAATGGAATCTGTGAAGGCTTGGCCATAGCCAGTGGAGCCGTGGAAATTGATGGTGACGACGGCGAAACCCTGGCCTGCATACGTCTGCGGATTCCAGCGGTAACTCCAGTCGTTGTTCATGGCGCCCTGCGGGCCGCCGTGAATGATGAAAGCGACGGGATATTTGTGGCCGGCTTTGTAATCCACCGGCTTCACCACGTAGCCCTGCACGGTTTCGTTGTTCCAACCTTTGAAGATGAAGAACTCTGCATTGCCCATCTTGGTGTGCTTCAAGCGCTCCGCGTTGAAGTGTGTGACTTGTTTTAGATCCTTGCCTTCGAGGTTGGCAGTGTAGAGATCGGATGGTCGCTTGAGATCGTCACGCGCCAGCAGAATGCGCTTGCCTGCGATGGAATAGGCGCTTACGGCGCCATCGCCTACCAACTTCTCTGCCTTGCCGCTGGCGGTGTCTACTGCAAAGAGCGGGTGCTGTCCTTGGTCATCTGCGGTGACGAAAAGAGTCTTGCCATCCGCGCTGATCTGCATGCCGCCGGCCGAGCGATCCCAGGCAGGATCGATTTCATGCGTGGTGCCGGTTGCAAGGTCCAGCGCCATGATGCCGAAGCGATCGGCTTCAAAGCCGGGTGTTTTCATAGCGAGGTAGTAGAGCGTTTTGCCATCCGGCGAAGGTACCGGATAGGCATCCCACGCTTTGTTGGCCTCGGTGAGATTCTGCGGTGTGGCGCCGCCGTCTGCCGGCACTTTGTAGACGTCGAAGTTCGTGGACCACGGTTCGCTGTTGCCGGCGATGCGCACACTGAAGTACACGGTGTTGCCGTCCGACGAGAAGGCAAACTCGCTGTCATCACCAAAAGGTTTGCTGGGTACGTCGCCATCGATGCCGCGGCTTAGCAGGGTCGGCTCTGTCGGCAGGCTGCCATCCGCGCCGAAATGGGCGATATAGAGCTGGCTGCGACGACCATCCGCCCACGTATCCCAATGGCGCACGAACAGCTTTTGGTAAACCGTGCCGGTGGACTTGTCCTTGGCACGACCGTCGAGGCGTTCCTTGGTGCAGGCCAGATCGTTGCAGTCGGTGAACACGGTGTAAGAGAGCAGCACGCTCTTGCCATCCGGTGAAAGTTTGTAGGCGTCGATATCCAGCGAACCATGACTGACCTGCACTGGTGTTGTTGCGGCTGTCAGCTCAGGGCCATGCCTGTCGGTCGGAAAATCCAGCCGCCATAGTTGGGCCACGCCGTCGGCCTGAGCGACGTAATAAAGGCTATGGCCATCGGGCGACCAGCGCGGGGACGATCCCTTGGCTACCACTTTGACCGGCTTGCTGCCGGACTCGCTGAGATCCTGCACATATATGGCGTTGATACCTTTGTTGGCGGCATAGTCGGTGCTGCGGACGTTGAAGGCAGCATGGTGACCGTCGGGCGAAAGCTGCGGATCGCTGACCCGGTCCATCATGACAAGGTCGTTGATGCTGAAAGGATGCGGCGAATGGTCCTCAACAGGCGTGCCGTGAGACGACGTATTCGCTGCCATCGACATGGCCGGAAAGGCCAAAAGCAGCGCCGCGAACAAAGGTTTCATATCAGTTCCCTTAAGCAGGTTTTCTGTGCTGGCCAGCCCTAGCGACCTGGCTCTCATTTGCCGAGGGCGCTCTTGTACGATAATTTTGCAGCGCTACCCAGGGGCAAGTTCCTAATGTTCTCCAACACTGTCCTTCGCAGCAAGTGGGCGTTTGCCCTGAGCGCTGCGCTCGTAACACTCATTGTTGCTTTGACCTATTGGCCTGTGGCGCATGCGGGGTTCATTTACGACGACGTCCTCGATTTCCAAAAAATGGCGTGGCTTCGTCATGGCAATGATTGGCAACAGCTTCTGTTGCGCAGGTTCAACGATTGGCTCTACTACTTTCGCCCATTGGGCGTAGCCTTGTTTACCCTCGAAGTGCGGGCGTTCGATGTCAAACCGGGGGCTATGCACCTGGTTTCACTGCTCATCCACCTAATCAGCACTCTGCTAGTAGGCGTGCTTGCTGTCCTACTCAGTCGCGAGGTGTCGAATCCGGACAAGCCTCTCTGGATTTTTGTCGTTCCCATGCTGATTTATGGCCTGCATCCGATACTGGTTGAACCCGTTGTCTGGATCGGCTGCCAGTTCGAACTTGCAGTCACGTTTTTCATGCTGCTGGGATGGATTGTCAATATCGGCATTAAACGCCCGATAATCCGGGCCATTGGCGTCGCCATCTGTTTTTTTCTTGCTGCGTGCTCAAAGGAATCAGCCATTGCTTTTCCCTTTATTCTGGTCGTGTTTGACTGGTTTACTCGCAGCGCGCCACAAGACGAACACAAACTAGCCCAAATTCGAGCGCTTCTGGTCCGCAACTGGATGACTTACGCCGCCATCCTCATTGCAGGCTCAGTCTATCTAGCGTTGCGACATTTGGCGCTAGGAGCACTCATTCCTAGTAACGGCTCGCAGCCATTACCTATGTGGGCGAGTCTTCAACAAACCAGCTTTCTGTATCTACGTTACTTGCGGATGTTCTTTTGGCCCACCATCGGGATGGGCCCCATGCATCCTGTCTCCGCTAAGCAGTTTCTGAGTTTCGATGCATCGCATGCGCTACAGGATATCGGCGCCGCGAGCATCTTTGTATTCGGGGCCTGGTCTTTTCTTCGGCGCCGCCCTGCTGGAGGATTGATTCTTTGCGTAACCTTCGCGCTTTTTCCTGTCTTGCACATCATTGGCGCAACCTTTGATGCAAGCCTTTACCATGAGCGCTATGCCATGGCGGCACTAGCCATGGCATGCGTATGGCTTCCCGTAACTCTTACGGAAATTCCGTCGCTTCACGGTTTGATGCGTCGCATTTTGCTGCTGACCGGCCCGATTATTTTAGGAGCCTGGCTGATCATGGCGGTAACGACGGTCCGCATAGCCGTCCCCCTTTGGTCCAACGAGGTGAAGTTGTGGCAGTGGGCACTGCAGGAGAATCCTAACTACGTAGGCGCCGAGGATCTGCTTATCAGCGCATACGTTGATCAAGGGGCCTACGCTCCCGCCTGGAAGCTCATCGATGACATGGTTCAACGTGGAGCGCGGTGTGTGAATTGCATGCTCAACGCTGCGATTCTTTCCGTCAAGGAAGGCCAGCCACAGCGCGCCTCGTTTTTTCTGCAGAAAATCAAAGATTTTCCCGAGCTCTATGCCAGCCCATCTTCCTACCGCACCTACCTCACCACCATCGGCCAAGCGGAGCTCCTGGCCGGAAGCCCGGAGAAGGCCGAATCCGCAGCGCGATCCGCCATGGCGCTGGATCACCTCGATCCTGCTCCCCAATTGGTTCTAGCTGTAGCACTTGCTCTGCAGGGGAGAACCGCCGAAGGTACACAAGTGGAAAACAACGCTGTTTCCTTGCTCACGCCGCAGGAGCAAGCCATGCAACAGAAAAAATTCGAGGAATTATTGAAATCACGCCCTACAAGCCGATGATGTTTCATGGGGCTGAGGGGTCGCCCGACGCTCAAATAGCGCGAACTATCACATACACATTGCGATGCCTGTCACTAAGCCAGACACTTGATCGCCGTTTTAGGAAGCAAGTACGGCCAGCGATGCCTGGCGTTAGAAATTTGGTACAAAGTCTGCTTTCCCCAGAGCACACATCAGGGGACCTTATTTATGTATCGGGAAGAGCAGACGCGCGGCTTTACGTTGATAGAACTGATGATTGTCGTGGCAATCATCGCCATCCTGGCAGCCATTGCCATTCCCGCCTACCAAAACTACTTGATCCGCTCGCAAGTCAGCGAAGGGATCAGCTTGTCCACCGGCGCCAAGGCAGCGGTGTGGGACTTTACTGCCAATACAGGACGCCTTCCCCCCAGCAATCTCTCAGCTGGACTGGCCAATTCCGTTTCGATTTCGGGAAAATATGTTTCCAGCGTAGACGTCACCAATGGCCTGGTTACTATGGCTTTTCATGGCCCAGGGGCCAACGTCGCTATCAGTAGTCAGGTACTCGTGCTCTCCCCTATCACGGGAGCCGGAAGCATCCAATGGGTCTGTTCTGCCCCTCACACGACGATACCAGGGCAATATCTTCCGAGTGCTTGCCGTGAATAAGAAAGCATTGCGTGCATAGGTAAAGCTCAACGACAAATCTGACAAAAAATGTCACAGATGGACGTGAAATGCCTTGCCGAAATCTGTCCTCAAAGACCTTTTTCAGCCCAAGCTGGCCTGTCGTTCATGGGGTAATGTTCACTTACGTGACGCCTTACTCATCACGGGCAGCCATCATGCCAAAAGCCTCTCGTTTGTCATGGCGTGGCATATATAGTGCTTCGAACTCACCAGCTTCCTGGTCGTTCCTGACCATGGTGAATGGGGCCGATCCCGCCTAGGGGGTTTCGGGACTGGGGCTCAGGGGGCACTCACGGTTAGCTAACCAAAAGCAAAAGGAACCATCATGAAGACCATGCAAAAAGGCTTTACCCTTATCGAACTGATGATCGTGGTTGCGATCATCGCTATCCTGGCGGCCATTGCCATCCCGGCCTACCAGAACTACCTGATCCGTTCGCAGGTGTCGGAAGGTGCCGTGCTCGCCGATGGCGCGAAGACGCCGATCTCCGAGTTCTATTCCAACAAGGGTTACTTCCCGCCCTCCAACACCTCGGCAGGCCTGGCTCAGACTGGCTCCATTTTGGGCAAGTATGTGACCGGCGTGGAAGCAGGTACCCAAGCTGGCAAAATCACTGCCACGTTTGGTGCGCAGGCCAACAAGGCTATTTCAGGCGATACGTTCGTTCTGTCTGCGATCACCAGCGCCGGCTCCATCACCTGGACCTGCACCTTGTCGACCGTTGACAAGAAGTATCTGCCGTCCTCCTGCCGTTAATATCATCGGTGTTTATAGCGAAGGGCCACCCAAAAGGGTGGCCCTTTGTTTTTCAATCGGCATCCGGTCGACAATGGCCAACATCCAAACACACCACTTGCTCGCGGCACTAAAAATTTTTCTGGCCAGCCTACTCCTTGTCTTGGCATGGATCAGCTATTCGCCTGGGCTGCATGGGAGCTTCTTGTTTGACGACTTTGCCAACCTTCCACCACTAGGTGAATTCGGTCCGATAAATAACTGGCAGGCGTTCTGGCGCTTCGTGACATCAGGCCATGCCGATCCGCTCGGACGCCCGCTGGCCATGTTGAGCTTTCTTCTAGACGCACAAAACTGGCCGGCAGACCCATTTCCCTTTAAACATACCAACCTGCTGGTGCACCTTGCCAATGGTGTGCTGCTCGCACTGCTCCTGCGCCAACTGGGAAAGGCTGCGCAACCCGCTGAGGCGCGCCGCCAGGTCGCAACCTGGCGAATTGATTTGGCAGCCCTACTCGGCGCTGCAATCTGGCTACTACATCCACTGTGGGTGTCCACTACGCTTTACATTGTGCAGCGTGAAGCCATGCTGCCAGCCACGTTTACGCTGCTTGGCTTGTTGCTATGGCTTCGAGGCCGATCATCCCTCATGCATAGCAGAACCGCACTGGGCTTCATACAAGTAGTGCTTGGACTTGGCGTCTGCACCTTGCTGGCGACACTCTGCAAGGCCAATGGTGTCCTGCTGCCAATCTTGGCATTAGTCATCGAACGTACTGTATTGCGACAGGTCGACGCTGGAAGCTCCTCGGATACCTACCGTCGCACTATGTATGTATTCGCGTGGCTTCCTGCTGCACTCATCGCTCTATATCTGACATGGGCGGGGGTGCATGGACTCTTATTTGGTATTTCATCCCTTCGTCCCTGGACGCTGGGTCAACGGTTGTTGACCGAGCCTCGCGTCCTGATGGACTACTTTGCGCTGCTTTGGCTACCGCGACCGTTCACTGCAGGACTCTTCAACGATCAAATACACGCTTCCACCTCTCTGTGGAATCCAGTCACTACTGTGCCCGCACTCTGCGCAGTACTTGGGCTAATCGCGATAGCGTTGCGAATACGCAAACACCAGCCAGCTATCGCTGCTGCCATTCTGTTCTACTTCGTCGGTCAATCACTCGAATCGAGCACTATTCCGCTCGAACTCTATTTTGAACACCGCAACTATCTGCCAGCCATGTTGATGTTCTGGCCCTTGGCGCTATGGCTGTCTAGTGCGCTCTTACCCGTTTTCAAACCACGATCTACTGCCTCCATTTCGTCTATTCAGCCTCAAGGTAGCGGCGCCGGCAGGCTATTGGTCGCTTTAGTGGTCATATTGGGGCTGGCTGCCATGACCCATGCAGGGGCAGAGCTTTGGGGCAATACCAGAGACCAGGCATTGTTGTGGGCCAAACTCAACCCGGATTCTCCCCGCGCACAAGCAAATGCAGCGCAAGTCGAGATGAGCGCAGGTCGGCCAGCCCTCGCCGTGCAGCGCCTGCAACCGATGCTCTCAAAGAACCCCGATCAGGTGCAGATTGCGCTCAATCTTCTTGGTGCTGAATGCCTAACCGGGAATATGAACCACGCAACTATTGATAGCGCTCGCATGGCGCTCGCGACCACGCGTGACCCGGGTTCGCTACTTACCAGTTGGTTCACTCAAATCATTGGCAATACGCCAAGACCACCATGCCCCCAATTGACGCCGCCATTGATCGAATCGTTGCTCGATTCGGCGCTCGCCAACCCCTACTTCAAAGATGTCCCCGGACGGTTGCAGGACATCTATTACCTCAAGGGGTTACTCGCCCTGGACCAACAAATGCCAGAAGCGGCGCTGCAACACTTCAATCATGCGCTTGATCTACAGGTTCGCGCGCCGCTTGCTCTCCAGCAAGCCGCCCTACTTGGAGCATCCGGGCACCCCGCGCTGGGTCTGACACATCTGGCTTACTACGATTCCCTGCATTCGCAAGAAGCCCCCTCGGGCTTCGACATGCCGCGCATCCACGCTTGGATATTATCCAAGCAGCAGTATTGGACAACTGAGCTGGCGCGCCTGCGCGCTACACTCCAACGCGACGCCGCACTCCAAGCCTCAGGTCATCCGTGATAAGCATCAATGTCATCAAGCAGATCCTTCAGCGCCGCACGTTTGGCTGGTATCTGCTCTTCGCAGGGTTCGCTGTTGTTGCGCTCGCCTACTGGCCAGGACTATCTGGCGGCTTCGTGTTCGATGACTACCCAAATATTGTCGACAACAAGGGCGTACAGCCGCCAGACGCCACACTGGCATCTCTGATCAGCGCGGCATTGTCGTCACCATCCAGCGATTTCAAGCGCCCGCTGGCATCACTCACTTTTGCCCTCAATTTTCTTGCGACCGGCCTAGATCCCTATTGGATGAAACTGACCAATCTGGTCATTCACCTCCTTAACGGTCTGCTGGTCTTTCTACTGACGCGCAGCCTGATCGGACTGGCGAAACCCGACGTCTCGAAAGGCCGGGCACATATAAATCTCGTCGCTGCCGCCATTGCGACCGGGTGGATGTTGTTACCGATCAACCTGACCTGTGTGCTTTACGTCGTGCAACGCATGGAGAGCCTAGCCAATCTTTTCGTGCTGCTCGGCTTGCTTGGCTATGCACGAGGCAGATATTTGATGCTCGCCGAGATCTGCGACGACACCGCCGCCTCCAGCACCATCGGGTGGAAGGGTTTTTGGCTGTGCGCAATCAGCATCACTATTCCGAGTGCTATCGGACTGTTGGCAAAAGAGACCGCCGCCATGCTGCCTCTCTATGCCGTGACCATCGAATGGGCGCTCCTGGGCTTTCGAAATTCCAGGCTTACTGTATCCACTGAAAATCAGCCACATCACATAGCGTCGGACCAGCGTCGAGACTGGCGATTGGTTGGTTTATTCATGCTGACGCTGGCATTGCCCTTGCTAATGGGCTTGGCGTGGCTGCTACCCGGTCTTTTCCGGCCGGAAAACTGGGCGACACGGAACTTCACATTGAGCACGCGCCTGCTTAGCGAGGCACGTGTCGTCGTCGACTATATTCTTTGGACGTTACTGCCCACGCCGAGTGCGCTGTCGTTTTATCACGATGACTTCGTCGTCTCGCAAGGACTGCTTACCCCCTGGACGACGTTCGCATGCATCGCCGTACTCGCATGCTTCATAGCGTTGATGACGTGGCTACGCCCGCGCCATCCACTTGCGGCACTAGGCATCGCTTTGTTTCTGGGCTGCCAGTTGCTCACCGCCACCGTCCTTCCACTAGAGCTGGTCTACGAGCACCGTAACTACTTTGCCAGTTTCGGGTTATTGCTGGCAGTCATGCCATGGCTTATCCCATCCTTGCAAACTCACGCTTCGGGTCGACCCTCGTTCGCACTGGCACGCAGCACGCTTCTCGTTGGACTGCTCCTGCTCTGGGGAAGTCAAACTACCATCACAGCATTCGCCTGGGACAGCCCTTTAAACTTGGCCGAAGCCATGGCCGCGCGTGCACCCGAGTCACCACGTGCCCAGTACGAACTCGGGCGCACCTACATCATCTATTCTCATTACGACCCGGCCTCGCCGTTCACTGCCATGGCTTACGCGCCGCTGGAGCAAGCCGCGGCTTTGCCGGACTCATCCATTCTTCCGGAACAAGCGCTGATATTCATGAACTCGCGCATGCATCTGCCACTTAAAGATGCTTGGTGGGACAGCATGACTAAGAAGCTGAAATCACGCAAATCCACCGTTCAAGACGAGAGCTCGCTGGGAGCACTCACTCAGTGCGCTCGCGACAATGATTGTGACTTGCCCGTCAATCGAATGGTCGAAGCCTATTTGGCAGCGTTATCCCACCCCGATCCAAGCGCCCGTCTGCTCGCCATGTATGGGGACTATGCGTGGAATGTTTTGCATGACCATGAACTAGGCTTGCGTATGACCCTGTCAGCCGTGGCGGCGGCTCCCAACGAGCCGGCCTATCGCATCACGCAAATTCGCATGCTGGTCGCGTGCAACCATATCAATGAAGCACACTTAGCGCTCAAACAACTGAAGACCTTGAACATTGGCGGTCACCTGGACAGCAATCTGGCTGGCTTGGAGCGTTTGCCTGGCATGTATTGAACTGCAAACGGCGGGATGAAATATTACAGATCAAGCACTTACACGCGAAGTCGATCCATTCGTATCATTTAGGCTTATCTTTTTTAGGGGCGGGATAGCCGTGCCAACCAAGTTCGTTCACAGCAAACCCGATCTTGTTAAGGGTGCAGCTCCCGCGTTCAGGGAACCATTGCACGTGGGCCGCCCCAACATCGGGAACCGCCAGGTCTTCCTACAACGGGTCAACGAGATTCTCGACAATCAGTGGTTGACCAATAATGGCCCGATGGCCGTGGAATTCGAGCAGCGCATTGCGGAGTACCTCGGCGCAAAACACTGTGTTGCGATGTGCAACGGGACCGTTGCTCTTGAGATTGCCATCCGCGCGCTAGGTCTCGAAGGTGAAGTCATTGTTCCTTCGTGGACGTTTGTGGCCACCGCGCATGCACTGTATTGGCAAGGCATCACACCGGTTTTCGCCGACATTGATCCGCTTACCCATAACCTTGCCCCTGATGCCGTGCGTCGCATGATTACCCCACGCACAACCGGCATTATTGGTGTACACCTGTGGGGACGCGCCGCGCCGATAGATGAGCTGCAGGCCATTGCAGACGAACATGGCCTAAAGCTGATGTTCGACGCAGCCCATGCTTTCGGCAGCACTTACAAAGGTCAGACCATTGGCCGCTTTGGTGCCTGCGAAGTCTTCAGCTTTCACGCCACCAAGTCCTTCAACACCTTTGAAGGAGGTGCAGTTGTCACCAACGACGATGTGCTGGCCGAAACCATGCGCCTTATGCGCAACTTTGGTTTCGCTGGCTATGACAATGTGATTCATCCTGGTACAAACGGGAAAATGATCGAAATTTGCGCAGCCATGGGCTTGACCAATCTCGAGTCACATGCAGACGTGGTGAGCAGCAATACACGCAATCACGCGGCCTACAGCGCAGGGCTAGCCGGCATACCGGATATTTCGCTCCTGAGCTACGCGCCTCATGAACGCAATAGCCACCATTACATCGTCATTGAGGTGGGCGAGAACTGTCGCGCCACTCGCGATCAGATTGTCGCCGCCTTGCACGCTGAAAACATCTTGGCACGCAAATATTTTTGGCCGGGTGTGCATAGGATGCGGCCCTATCGAGATCTGTTCCCGCATGCCGGTTTGATGCTGCCGCAAACCGAACGTATCGCCGAACGCGTGATTGTGCTTCCGAACGGCACAGCGTTGCCCGATCAAGCTATTCAAACCATTTCTGACATCATCGGCGCATGCGCCAATCATAGGAGTTGAGTAAGTGAGCATTGAGACTTTCATTGAGAAGTTTGCGTTCGCCATTGAGGTAGCCCCCGATGCGTTGACAGCAGATACGGAATACAAAGCCCTCGATATCTGGGATTCTCTGAACGCACTGTCCGTAATCGCCATGGCGGATTCGGATTTCAATGTGACGATCGGTGGTCAGGACGTTGAACATAGCCGCACCATCGGCGACCTTTGGGCAATCGTTCAAAAAAGACTGGCGGCCACATGAAAGCTATTACCGGTGTGGCCCTGCGAGCCATATGCGCTACCGTTCCAACCATGACGGTACATACAAAGGACTATGAATACATGTCCTTGGAGGATCGCGCACGCTTTCAAAAAGCTACCGGAATCGCAGAACGCCGCATCTCGCCCGACGAACAATGCGCCTCTGATCTATGTTATGCGGCAGCAAATCGGGTTATTGAACATCTAGGCTGGGAGCGCGGCAGCATTGGAGCGTTGATCCTCATTACACAGACTGCGGATCAGCCCATCCCAGCTACATCCATCGTGCTTCAAAACAAACTTGGACTAAGCCAGACATGCGTCGCATTTGACGTAAACCTGGGCTGCTCCGCCTATCCATATGGGCTTGCGATAGTCGGAGCATTGATGCAATCGCTCAATATAAACCGAGCGCTATTGCTCATGGGGGACGTCTCAAGCAGAGTTTGTGCTGTTCACGACAAGAGCGCCTGGCCTCTGTTCGGAGATGCCGGATCGGCCACCGCCCTGGAGCTAGACGAGAACGCTCTGCCGATGCATTTCGATCTGATGTCAGACGGGTCTGGCAAAGATGCGATTATCGTACAGGGTGGCGGCCTAGCTTCTCGGCACCCGCCTCGAAGTGGAACTATCGTTGAGGAAATTGGCGCTGACGGCGTCACCCGGCGTCCGGACAACCTGACTCTGCGCGGCACTGATATTTTCAGTTTCGCCATTACGCAAGCGGCCCCGAGCATAAAGCGAGCCCTGGACATGGCCGGCAAGACCGCCGTTGATGCAAACTTCTTGCTACTGCATCAGGCCAACAAGATGATTAACGACACGATTGCAAAAAAAACCGGCTTTCCGCCAGAAAAAGTTATTTCGACTCTCGCCAATTACGGTAACACAAGCTCCGCCTCCATCCCTGTTACTTTGTGCGCTCATACAGAGCAGTTCGCTTCTGACCGCTTTGTGGTCGCATGCGGCTTTGGGGTCGGTCTCTCTTGGGGAAGCGTCACATTGACCATCCCAGGTAAAGTAGTACTACCCATCGTGGAAACCGACGATGTCTATTGACCTCCGTGCCTACTCGGACCGATCCATCTTTGACAAAGAGATTACTTCCCTCTTCGCACAGAGGCTGTTCGTTGGCACTGTCGCCGACTTTCCAGAACAGGATTCCTATAGAAGCTTCTCTATAGGAAAGAAAGTTGTCACCGTTCGCCAAACCACAGATGGCATTAAGGCGTTCTCCAATGTCTGCCTCCATCGCAGCAACATCATCGATCCGCCGGGTGAAGGCAATCGTCATTTTAGCTGTGGTTTTCATGGATGGAGCTATGACTCAAATGGCGAGCTGTACCTAACGCCCTTTACAGATAAGAATTGCGTAAAGCAACGAACCTTAACGACCTTTCCTGTCGCCGAATCCGCCGGGCTGGTCTTCGTCGGCCTTTCAACGGAAACGCCGCGAACCGACCGCATTCCTGCAGCGCTCGAAAAGATGGGGGTCACCGTCAATGCACCGTTCCATAAAGAACAAATGCTGCATCAGTGCAATTGGAAATTGCTGGTGGAGAACATTCTAGAGAGCTACCACCTGAATTTCGTTCATCGCAATACATTTCTACGCTCAGGTTTTACCTCATCGTCCACCCATCAATGGGAAGCCAATGAATATATAAATATGGCTTCGATAACACCTCTTCCCAATACGGATAAGACCAAGGCCATTCGGCGACTCGCCAAGGATGCAACGCACATTTATCGGCACGCGTACATATTTCCGAACCTGTTCATTTCCAATACCAACGACCTGGTTGGCTTCGTCAGCCATGTGATGCCCGTAGACGAGAAGACGACCTTGCTTTCCTGGGAACTGTTTGAATTACCGCAACTGACTGTCTTACCAGAAGCGATTCGAAAGCATCTTCGCGAGGAAGCCATTAGCTTTTCGCAAATCACCCTTGCCGAAGATAAATGCATGGTCGAATCATGTCAGATCGGCATCGCAAGCGATATGCGTAGCATGCAATTGCAACCCGTAGAAGATCGCGTCTCGCAGTTTCACGACTACTACAACAGGTGCATGACCCATGCTCAGTGACAAGACCATACTGGTAACGGGCGCGACTTCCGGAATCGGCGCAGCCATTTGCCAGGACCTGCTTGCTTGCGGCGCAAATGTTGTTGCCGTCGCCAGAAGCGCTGATCGACTAGATGAGCTCAAATCGAGCGCGCCTGATCGAGTAAAAACGATCAGCTTTGACCTCACTCGCTTTGATCGTTACAAAGAAGCGCTGATAGATGTAAAAAACATCGATGGACTTGTGTATTCTGCGGGCATCACCGATAGCAATCCGCTGCGCTTTTTTTCTCTTGAAAAATATCAGAAAGTCGTTGACATCAATCAGACCGCGCCTATTGCACTGGTTTCCGAACTTGCGAGAACAGGGCGACTTAACACCCCCTCTTCCATAGTATTCATATCGTCCATCCTGGGCCCCAAAATAGGCATGAAAGGGACGGCCGCTTACGCAGCGACCAAAGCGGCCTTGACGGCCTACGCAAAGGTCATGGCTTTGGAGTTGGCTCACAAATTGATACGAGTCAACTGTGTCTCACCGGGCATGGTCAATACGGCGCTCATCACGAATCAACATCAAGTTTCCCAAGAAGCGCTTCAAGTCGACATGCAAAAGTACCCACTTGGGAAGCGCTTTGCGGAAGCTCATGAAGTTGCCACAGTCGTACGGTTTCTTCTCTCTGAGGCATCATCTTTCATCACAGGCACTGACGTGGTAGTCGACGGAGGGTATTCGATCCAATGACTAAGCAAAACTTGATTCTCGTAGGCGGCGGCCGTTTCGGCCGCGAAGTTGCATCGTGGATTAAAATTCTGGACCTTCCTTATGAGGTGCTCGGATTCATTGACGACGAAAAGATCCACTCTGACGTAATTGGCCCAATAGTTGGCCATGAGCCACGACACGATTCGTTCTACTTGACTTGCTTTGGCTCTGGCCCGGCCAGGCACAGGATACGCAAACAGCTAGAGGCAGGCGGTGCTCGGTTTGCAAATTTGCTCGATCCGCAGGTGCGAACCGCGTCTTCACTGGATGGGCTCAGCAATTGCATTTTGCTAGGAACTATTGGCATTTCAAACAATGTGTCGCTTGGCAATGATCTTTTGATTCATGGCTTTGCGAGCATCGGACACGACGTAACCATCATGGATGGCGTGACCATTGGCGCACACGGGTTCGTAGGCGGAGGCGCTACTCTTTTCGAGAACTGCACAATTCATCCTAACGCCGTAATACTTCCTGATGTGGCGATTGGAGCCAGGGCGGTCGTCGGCGCTGGTTCGGTTGCGGTCAGGGATGTCCAAGCAGATACAACAGTCTTCGGATCGCCCGCCAAGGTCATAGCGTACGGCAATCCCGATGCCTGAAATCTATCTCAATGCCATCGCATCCGCCTTGGGTGGAGGTGTCGAACCGAACGACACAACCACCCTGGGGCAATCTCCCGAAGATTGCGAGCGCATCGTCAAGAAAACAGGCGTGTTGAGTAGGCCGGTTGCTCTTCCCGATCAGTACACCAGTGACTTGGCTTGTGCCGCCGCGAGTAAACTGCTGCACAACACCGGTATGTCTGCCGGCGAAATCAATACTCTGCTGGTTTGTACGCAGACACCTGACCATCTTATTCCTGGTGTTTCTTCGCGGGTTCACGGTCAGCTCCGGTTTCCGCAAGATTGTTTTGTGCTCGACATAAACCAAGGGTGCTCCGGCTTCATCCTTGGCACACAAACAGTCGCCGCCTTGCTTCACTCGTCTGCCGGATCTGCGATCTTGATCAACGCCGACACCTATTCACGGCTGATCAGGCCGGATGATCTGACGACGCGGATATTGTTTGGCGATGCCGCAGCGGCCTCGCTGTTCTCCACGCGCCCCCGTGGACTACGAGTGCTCTACAACAATAGTTTTGCTGATGGCTCGAGCTACGACGCTTTTGTAGCTCGCGGCTCAGCTTTACGTAGGGAGCAAGACTCGCTGGCTGGCATCCATATGGACGGCCCAGCTATTCTCAACTTTGCTCTGCAGGCAGTGCCCGACGCGATAAATCGAGCTATTAAGGATACGGGATTAGAGCTCAGTACATTCCGTATGATCGCGTTTCATCAGGCCAATAGCTTTGTGATCGGCAAGCTTGTTCAAAAGCTACGCCTTCGCACTGAACAAGTGCCACAGAACTGCTCAACGTTGGGAAATACTGTATCCGCTTCCATTCCGCTCCTGCTGCTTGATCATTGGACAGAGCTCAAGCCGGGAGAACTGGTTCTGGCCGTCGGGTTCGGCGTAGGGCTTTCTTGGGGTGTCTCTATATTTGAGCGCGTGGATGACGCTCCCTAATTGAATGCATAGCCCTGGATGGTTGCAGTTCTTTTGGACCTTCCTCACCCGAGCAAGTCACCGTGGGCGTCGATGCAAGAAAAACCAGCATCCGCCTGCCATGAGGAGTTCTGCTACGAGTAGAGCTAGTGCTGCTGCACCTGCCCCCATTGAGCGCAGCAACAACAGATCAAGCACCGCCACCAGCGCAATACCCAATCCCTCCACCAGAACACGCGCCGGCTGCCTTCCCCATGCTGTCAAGCCCGTTGCAGCCGATTGATGCAGCGCGAACACAATCGCCCACGGCGAAAGCATCAGTAAGTACCTAGACGAAATCGCGAAACCGCTACCAAAGATGTATGGCATTAGCGGCGATATCAGTGCAGCGGCAAGTGAAGCGACTATGCCGTAACCTACTGCGGACAAGGTCACTACTCTGAGCATGCCCATTCCCTTTGGACTCCCATGCTCGGCAAACATGCGAGGCAACGCCGCTCCCATCAAGGCGGATAGCGGTAGTACAAAAACGCTCATGACGCGGAATGCAGCAGTGTAGGTTCCAGCAACCGTTGGACCAAGAATTTGTAACAAGAAAACCTTATCAATCTCTTGATAACTCGTACCCACTAGTGCTCCCGCTGCGTAATGAGTGCCCTCGGCAATGGTGCTGCGCAAGGATGGACGTTTATTCCAAAGAGGGGGTCCATCTATGCGCTTTACCATTTGCAAGGCAACAATCACCCCCAAAACCGATCCCAGGAAATGAAGCATCGCCACACGTCCGGGCGTGCCGGAAATGCCGATCATCATTGGCACCACGACGGCAATCAGGCGAAGAGCGGGAACAAGACACATGCTCAATGCCGCAGGGGCTCCTTTGTCCAAGGCGAGGCAAACATTGGTCGCCGCTTGGACCAGTGGCAATGCAATCAACTCGGCCAAACCGAGCGCAAGCATTGAACCGATGTCGACCCGATCAACAAGAGCCACACTAGATGCCAATAACAAGATCACAATCAATAGCAATCCAGACAGTGCTACTTGCAGAATGGCTGCAGCCCATAAAGATTGCGACTTCGTCCTGTCGCGCGACACGTGTTGTGACAGCACTACCGCGATACCCCATCCGGAAATGGGCGCCATAAGAATGGCGGCGGCAACTGAGCCTGCAAACAAGCCGTATCCTTTTGGGCCCATCCAATGGGATAAAACGATCAAGTAAGCAGCCTGAATAACGGCACGCGTCCCTAAACCCATGGTCGATAAAAGCGCGTTGCGTCCCAGCCGCCCGATACCCAGCCAGGACATAAGTCCTTCGAGATGATGCCGCACAAGCATGGCACTCATTGCCCGGCCATACGGCTATCGGAGATTAACCCCGGCGAAGGATCTGCGCGACACTGCCGCAGCAAGGTTGGACGGCGCATCATGACTGTCTTCCATGCCGCCATCACGAATGTCCATGGACTGAAGTGCTTCCGAATATCAGAGCATGCAAACTTGACGGCACCACCATCCCTCGCTGTGATTGACCATAGCAACAGACCTATCGCCAATTCCCATCGATATGCTTCAGGATAGTCATTACGGTCTGCAAAGAAACGGCGTGCGTCCGTATCAAATTCCAAACCTGACTTGAGGAATTCCAGCCTCGCCCGCCTACCGGAGCGCAAGGCAGAATTTGGACTCTCCCGATACACCGCAGCAATGGTTGGTAGATATGCGACCTTCCAACGGGATGTAACAAATGCAGCGAGCACCGTGTCGCCAAACTTGTACTCCTTACACCCTAATTCCGATTTGCCATATTCCTCGACTATGGCTTTGCGTACGAGAACCGTGCAAGTGCGAAGAATCTTCGGGTAGTAAAACGCTGAAAAGATGTCCCCCTCTAGTAAAACTCGGGGAACGCGCCGATGAACAGATTTCCCCCAGGCCACCTTCCACCCGTCGGAGCCATGTCGAGAGCGGACCCAATCGGCATGAACGATACCGACGCGCTTGTCACGGCTCATCAGCGCGATCTGTCCTGTCAGTTTCTCCACTGAACACCAGTAATCATCGCCCTCACACGAAGCGATGAATTCGCCACGCGCTCGTAAAAAAATCCTTCGACTATTTTCATTCATTCCGACATTGGTCGCTGAATAAATGACCCTCACTATATGCGGATAACGCCTTTGGTAGTCCAACGCAATGCTTCTGGTGTCATCCTTTGAGGCGTCCTCACCAATGATGAGTTCAAAGGGAAAATCGCATTGCTGGGAAACCACACCTTCAATAGCTTGGGCAAGATACGCAGCATGGTTGTAGGTAATCATCAAGACACTGACCAGCGGCTGCTTCACCAACCGATCCGGATCACTTACCTCTACCTCGTCCAGCTGCGCGCTTGCATTCGTGCTCATGGATAACCTTTTTTGCCTGTCAAGCTCATGACGGCCTAGCTACTGTGAAGCATCCTGGGATACTCCATGGAGCGTACAAGTAACCGCTCCTATCGTGTCCGTCAGGGTGTCAGCTCAATCTGTCCGGAATCGCCTTCTAGGAATAATGCTATGCGTTCCGACGGGCTATTGGCCTGCACGATGACCGATGGCCTTCGCAGCTTTTCGAAGTGTCGCCCTAGAACAAACTGCTCAACACCTTCTTCGACAGAAGCTTCCATGATGGCGTTACCACCAAGGCCATCCTGTCGCTCTGTACGCTCACGCATCACCACTGTGGGAACGCCTAATGCGGCAAGCTCTTCCTGATTTGAGCCTCCATCCGTAAGCACGCATGCCGCACCGGCAGCCAACCGCAGAAATCCCCTGTAGCCCATGCGCGGCAGAAGCCGTATTCCTTTTTGCTGGGCAAGCTGCGCCATCAAGCCACCGGACTCCAGACGCTTCCTTGTCGCAGGATGGAGGACAAAATGAACCGGGTAGCTTTCCCCAATTCGGCGGATCAAGCTCACCAAGTACTGCAGCCGGCGCGGGCTGTAAATGTTTTGAAAGCGATGCAGCGATGCGACAATGTAAGGCTCCCTTGGACTAGCGAGCACTTCCTCGACTCCAGCCAAAGCCACTGCGTCGACAATGGTGTTGCCGCCCGTATTCACGACGTATGTGCGGTGGTTCTTTTGCATGTGTTCCGTAGCAAGTGAATCCGGACACATCGCCACGTCGGTCATGCGAAATACCAATCGCCGACACAACTCTTCGGGAAAAGGATCGAATATCCGCCCGGAAGTAAGACCGCTTTCCAGATGTACGACCTTGGCCTTGCATCTGCGCGCGGCAAAGGCACCGAGCAAGGTGGACAAGGTATCACCATGCACCAGCACGTATTGTTGAATATTCGCCCCTGCAAGATTGCGCAGTTGCTTTTTCAAGCCTAGGTACGCTTGCGGAAGCCATAGCATCAAAGATCTGATGGTCTGACGTTCCGCCGCAGCAAGAGCCTGGACCTGCGGGGACTTAATCGAGAATTCCTCAATCAAGTCCTGCATCGTTTCCTGATGCTGACCTGTCATCAGCAGCGTACCCCGCATGCCGCGCCGTTCACATGCAACGATTACCGGAGCAACCTTGATCAACTGAGCGCGCGTGCCTATGACAAAAACGAACTGTCGCTGCATAGACTTAGGCATCTCGACGATAGGTCAAGGCCGTAATCTGCTCCGAAACGAGCCCAATCAGAAATACGATGACCGCCGCACTCCACAACAGGGTACTCATATTCGTCAGACGTCCACTATGGGCAAATGTCCACGCATAATTTAAGCAACCCAATAGGAAGAACACTGCACTTGCCGGCACAAATAGCTTTAGCGGCGAATAAAGCGTGGCGATTTTGAAGATGATCAATAGAAAGCGCAGCCCATCCCGAAGTGGCTTGATATGGCTTTTGCCGACTCGGTGAGCAGCCTTGATAGGTAGATAGGCGACCGGATAAGCGCTACGAAAGAACGCCATGGTGCTGGTTGTCGGGTAAGAAAATCCGTTTGGCAGAAGGTATAAAAATTCGCAAAAGCGATCCGCCCGCACCGCGCGGAATCCTGACGTGAGATCGGATACCTCATGCCCCGTCATGCGCGTGGCAAGCCAGTTGTAGAGCGTATTGGCAAGTCCACGCCCCACTCCAGCCTGGCTCTCCCAGTTTCTGGCGCCGACCACCATGTCGTAACCGTGGTCGAGCTTGTCCAGTAGCCTGGCGACATCCGCCGGATCATGCTGCCCATCGGCATCCATGAAGACCAACACATCTCCTTTTGCGACCCGAGCGCCCCGCTTTATGGCAGCACCGTTGCCCATGGAATAAGGTGAGCTCTGGCATTGAACGCCACACTCCTCGCAAATAGCACGGGTGTCATCCGTCGACCCATCGTCCACCACGATAATTTCTGCAGAAGGCTGTGCAGCGCGAAGGTTCGGTAACAATTCTTTCAGCGCAGGCGCTTCGTTCTTCGCAGGAAGGATGATGCTGAGCATGTTCAAGCTGTTGGGTTCCCCGTGATTTGGCGAATCATAGCGTGGCGCAGCAGATAGCTTTGCCAAGCTCTTCCCACACCAAGCATTTTCATTCATCAGAATAGCCGAGCAGTTGCCGATCACCTATGGCGCCAGCGCTGCCAGCAGCGGGGGCCGGAGCCGGCTAAAGAAATCGGCAACAGTCGATAGCCTGCCCCCCCAAAGTGCGCTAAATTCGAGGCCAATCAGGGGACTTAAGTAGGTTTTATCATGTCATCGCAGCCGCAGCCCAGCGCACTTGGCCTGTCCGGACTGGCCCGCCGACTGGTTTCCGAGGGTTTGCTGCCGGAAGCCGACGTTCGCAAGGCCGTCACCGAGTCGAGCCAGCAGAAAAAAACCCTGACCGGCTGGCTACTGGATCAGGGGTTGGTCGATAACAACCGCCTGACGCAGATTGCCTCGGCGGAATTTGGCATGCCGATCTTTGATGTCTCGGCAATTGCCACAGCCAGTATGCCTATGAGCCTGATCAGTCAGGAGCTGATGACCAAGCACCAGGCCCTGCCCCTAATGAAACGCGGCAAGCGGCTCTTTGTGGGCATTGCCGATCCCATGCAGCTTCATGCCCTGGATGAAATCAAATTCCATTCCAATTGCATGGTTGAGCCTGTCCTGGTCGAACGAGCTCAGCTGAGCCGCGCCATCGACACCGCGGTCAGTACTCTTAACAATGTGACACCCGATCTGGGCGGCGGCGACCTCGAAGACTTGGCGCTCGAGTCGGTGGACGAAGACGGGGAGTCCAGCAGTGGCATCGACGCCACCGGCGGTGACGACGCCCCCGTAGTGAAGTTTGTTAACAAGATCCTGGTGGACGCCATTCGCCGCGGCGCTTCGGATATCCACTTCGAACCCTATGAGAATCAGTACCGGGTACGCCTGCGGATGGACGGCATGCTGCGCGCCGTAGCCAGCCCTCCGCAGAAACTGGCAAACCGCATCTCTTCGCGCCTGAAGGTGATGGCGGGCCTGGATATCGCCGAACGCCGCGTACCGCAGGACGGCCGTATCAAGCTCAACCTCTCCAAGAGCCACGCGATGGACTTTCGTGTCAGCACCTTGCCGACCCTTTTCGGCGAAAAGATCGTGCTGCGTATCCTGGACAGCTCCTCCGCCAAGTTAGGCATCGACAAGCTCGGCTATGAGGATGTGCAAAAGAAGCTCTACCTGGACGCCATCCACAAGCCCTACGGCATGGTGTTGGTAACGGGTCCCACCGGATCGGGTAAGACGGTCTCGCTGTATACGGCGCTGAACATCCTCAACACGGCGGAACGCAACATTTCCACGGTGGAAGACCCGGTGGAAATCCGCGTGGAAGGCATCAATCAGGTGCAGCAGAACGTCAAGCGCGGCATGACCTTCGCCGCGGCGCTTCGCTCGTTTCTGCGCCAGGACCCGGACGTGATCATGGTCGGCGAAATCCGCGACCTCGAAACGGCGGAAATTGCCATTAAGGCCGCCCAGACAGGTCACATGGTGCTTTCCACCCTGCATACGAACGACGCGCCACAGACCATCTCCCGTCTGATGAACATGGGCATCCCGCCCTACAGCATCACTTCATCGGTTACTTTGGTGATTGCCCAGCGTCTGGCACGACGCCTGCATAGCTGTAAGAAGAAGATTGAGCTACCCCCGCAGGCTCTATTGGCTGCAGGCTTTACTCAGAAAGACATTGATGAGGGCATGGAGCTTTACGATGCCGTGGGCTGCCCGGATTGCAACGAGGGTTACAAGGGCCGCGTGGGTATCTATCAGGTCATGCCCATGGTGGAAGAGATCCAGAAGATCGTGCTGGAAGGTGGCAACGCCCTGCAGATCGCCGAAGTGGCGCAGAGGATTGGCATCAATGATCTGCGCAAGTCGGCGTTGATGAAGGCCAAGGCAGGGGTGACCAGCCTTGCGGAAATCGATCGCGTGACCAAGGATTAACGTCAGATCGCGACCGTCTTCATACCAGACTTGCGCGGACGGCCACGAAATGGGTCGCCAAAGTACCGTAAGCTGGTGATTGTCTTGCCCGCCGTGCCGATATCCGGCGCCGGGTCCGATTTATTGGGGGATTAGACGCCATGGCTACGGTTACCGCCGCTACCAAAAACACCCGACAACAGGGCGCCGCACGCGCGCAAATTTCGCAGATGCCCACTTATGAATGGGTGGCATTGGATAAGCGCGGCAAGCGCATGACGGGCTCGATGCCGGCGAAGAATGTCTCGCTGGTAAAAGCCGAGTTGCGCCGACAGGGGATGAATCCGCAGACGGTGAAGGAGCGCGCCAAGCCGCTTTTCGGCGGCAGTGGCAGCGCGGTCAAACCTCGCGATGTCGCTATCTTCAGTCGCCAGATCGCCACCATGATGGCCTCCGGCGTGCCGATGGTGCAGTCTTTCGACATCATTGCGGACGGCCAGAAGAATCCCCGCTTCAAGACCATGCTGACGGACGTCAAGCAGAGCATTGAGGGTGGCTCCACGCTGTACGAAGCGCTCGGTCAGTATCCGGTGCAGTTCGATGAGCTTTATCGCAACCTGGTGCGTGCCGGTGAATCGGCCGGTGTGCTCGATACGATTCTCGACACGGTCGCCACGTACAAGGAAAAAACCGAAGCCATCAAGGGCAAGATCAAGAAGGCGCTGTTCTATCCCATCATGGTGATGGTGGTGGCCGTGGCCGTGATCATGATCATGCTGCTATTCGTGGTTCCGGTTTTTGCCAAGACCTTCAAGGACGCTGGCGCGGAGTTGCCAGCACCCACTCAGCTTCTTGTGACGATGTCGGCATTCATGCAGGACTATTGGTACATCGTGATCGGCGGCCTTGTCGGTGGCATCGTGGCGCTCATCATGGCCAAGAAGCGCTCGGTGAAATTCGCCCACTTCCTCGACCGCGTATCGCTCAAGCTTCCGGTCATGGGAAACATTCTTCGCCAGTCGGCCATTGCGCGATTCTCACGCACTTTGGGTGTGACGTTCCGCGCCGGCGTGCCACTGGTAGAGGCGATGGACGCCGTGGCGGGAGCCACCGGTAGCGTTGTTTATTCCGATGCCGTCCATCAAATGCGCGACGATATTGCGGTAGGTCACCAGCTGCAGCTGGCTATGCGGCAGACCGGGCTTTTCCCGAACATGGTCGTGCAAATGGTCGCCATTGGTGAGGAATCCGGTGCATTGGATTCCATGCTCTTCAAATGTGCCGAATTTTACGAAGAGGAGGTCAGCAATGCCGTCGACTCGCTTGCCTCCTTGCTCGAACCGCTGATGATGGTGATCCTGGGTACCGTGGTGGGCGGCATCGTCATTGCGCTCTACCTGCCCATCTTCAAACTCGCCGGCACCTTCTAATCCGGTCCCACCCACGCGCCACATGATTGCCGCCAAGCGGCGATAATGTGGCGCGTTTTCATGCCCACGGTTCGCGCATGCCTGATTTGCCGCTTACAGTCTGGATCGTTGTCGCAGGCGTGCTGGGCCTGATCGTTGGCAGCTTTCTTAATGTCGTGATTCTGCGGTTGCCGGTTCAGCTGGAGGCATTCTGGCAGCGGGAAGCACGCGACATCCTGGGGCTGGAACAACCTGACGAACCCTTGCCACCAGGCATCGTGCGCGAAGGTTCGCATTGCCCGCACTGCAAGCATCCTCTGGCCGCGCATGACAACATCCCGCTGTTCGGCTGGCTTCTCTTGCGCGGTCGCTGCCGCTACTGCCAGACACGCATTTCCATTCAATACCCGCTGATTGAGCTGTTGACGGGCATCCTCAGCGCCATCGTCATTTGGAAGTTCGGACCGACTCTGGCCGGACTTGCAGGCCTGTTTTTTACATGGGTTTTGGTCGCATCGTCGGGTATCGACTTCCGCACACAGTTGCTACCAGATCAGCTCACCCTGCCCTTACTATGGGCCGGCTTGCTGCTCAGCCTGCTCCATCTTTTCGTCCAGCCATCGGCTTCGATTCTTGCCGCCGCCATCGGCTACCTCAGCCTGTGGAGCGTGTACTGGTTGTTCAAGCTGCTCACCGGCAAGGAAGGCATGGGCTTTGGCGATTTCAAACTGCTTGCGGCTCTAGGTGCCTGGATGGGGCCGATGTCGCTGCTGCCGGTCATCCTGCTTTCTTCGCTTATCGGGGCACTGGTCGGCGGCGCTCTGATCGCCCTGCGCAAACATGGGCGCGAGGTGCCGATGCCGTTCGGCCCGTTCCTCGCCATGGCGGGTTGGGTGTGGTTCGTCGCGGGCGATCAGCTCGCGCATGCCTACATGAGTTTCACCGGACTGCGGTGAGCGGGCTATGCCGTTCACGGTAGCCCTCACCGGTGGCATCGCCTGCGGCAAAAGTGCCGTGGAACAGCGCTTCCGCGCGCTGGGCGTACATGTGTACGACGCCGATCAGGCCTCTCGCGTCGTCGTCGAACCGGGCAGCGACGGCCTTGCAGCGATCGTCGATGCATTCGGCAGCGAAGTGCTCGACGCGCACGGCCGGCTCGATCGCCCCCGCATGCGCGAACGTGTGTTCAGCGATCCCACTGCACGCAAAACCTTGGAAACCATCGTGCACCCGCGCGTACGGCAGTGGATGCTTGAGCGAGTGCAAACCGACGAAGGGCCGTACGTCATGCTGGCTATCCCGCTGCTGGCCGAGAACATCGGCCACTACCGCTGGGTGGACCGGATTCTGGTGGTGGACTTGCCCGAGGCCACCCAACTGCAACGTCTGATGCACCGTGACGGCATGGACGAAGACTTGGCTGTGCGCATCCTCGCCACGCAAGCCTCCCGCATCGCCCGCCTCGGCCTGGCGGACGACGTGATCGATAACAGCGGGCCGGAAGCGGCCTTGGAACCGCAGGTAACCGCCCTACATCAGCGTTATCTGGGGTTGGCAGCCGCGCGCGGTTGAACGCCGGCCGCCCGCAGTTACCTAAATCCATCAACCGGTTAAACTTGGGAATTCCCGCTCCTTCTGCGAACTGCTGACCCGATGTCCACTTCGTCTGCCGCTGCCACGCCTGCCGCCCTGCCCGAGACCGACGCGCCGCGCGATTTCATCCGTCAGATCATTCGCGAGGACTTAGGGTCAGGCAAGCACACCGCCATCCGCACCCGCTTTCCCCCGGAGCCCAACGGTTACCTGCACATCGGCCACGCCAAGGCCATCTGCCTGGATTTCGGCATCGCTCGCGAGTTCGCCGGCTGGTGCAACCTGCGTCTGGACGACACCAACCCGGGCAAGGAAGACCCCGAGTTCGTCGAAGGCATCAAGGACGACGTGCGCTGGCTGGGCTACGACTGGCACGACCTGCGCCACGCCTCCGACTACTTCGAGGTGCTCTACCGCGCCGCCATCAAGCTGATCCAGGACGGCCACGCCTACGTCGACGACCTCACCGCCGATGAAATGCGCGAGTACCGCGGCACCCTCACCGAGCCGGGCCGTAACTCACCGCATCGCGGCCGCAGCGTGGAAGAAAACCTGGACCTGTTCCGCCGCATGCGCGCGGGCGAATTCGCCGACGGCAGCAAAACACTGCGCGCCAAGATCGACATGGCTTCCGGCAACATGAACATGCGCGATCCGGCCATCTATCGCATCCGCAAAGTCACCCACCAGAACACCGGCGATGCATGGTCGATCTACCCGATGTACGACTACGCGCATTGCCTCTCCGATGCGCTGGAAGGCATCACGCATTCGCTGTGCACGCTGGAATTCGAAGATCACCGCCCACTCTACGATTGGTTCGTCGACAACGTCGACCTGCCCAACCACCCGGAACTGTGGCAGCACATGCGCGACGCCGGCTTTCAGACAGAACCGGCCAAGCCGCGCCAGATCGAGTTCTCGCGCCTCAATCTGACTTACATGATCACCAGCAAGCGCAAGCTGGCCCAGCTGGTAAATGAAAAACTGGTCGACGGCTGGGACGATCCGCGCATGAACACCTTGCGCGGCCTGCGCCGCCGTGGCTTCACCGCAGGTGGCATCCGCCTGCTGATCGAGCGCTTGGGTGTGAGCAAGCAGAACAGCGTGATCGACTACGCCATTCTCGAGAATTGCGTGCGTGAGGACTTGGACGCCATCGCGCCGCGCCGCATGGCCGTGATCGATCCGCTCAAGCTGGTCATCACCAACCTGCCGGAAAACCACGAAGAATCACTGACCTTCTCCAACCACCCGAAGGATGAAAGTTTCGGCACCCGCCAGGTCCCGCTCTCGCGTGAGCTGTGGATCGAACGCGAGGACTTCGCCGAAGTGCCGCCAAAAGGCTTTCATCGCCTGAAACCCGATGGCGAAGTACGCCTGCGCGGCGTGGGCATCGTGAAGTGTGTGGAGGTGATCAAGGCCGCCGACGGCAGTGTGCGCGAAGTGCATTGCACGCTCGATCTCGAATCACGCTCCGGCATGCCCGGCGCCGAGCGCAAGGTGAAAGGCACCATTCACTGGGTCAGTGCCAAGCACGGCATTGCCACGGAAATTCGCTTGTACGATCGCTTGTTCAACGTGCCCACGCCGGACGATGAAAGCGATGGCAAAACCTGGATCGAGCACATCAATCCGGATGCCAAGCGCATCGTGCGCGGCTGGCTGGAGCCATCCGCTGCACAAGCCACACCTGAGCAGCATTATCAGTTCGAGCGCCTGGGCTACTTCGTGGCGGATCGCCTTGATCATCGGCCGGAAGCCCCCGTGTTCAACCGCGCCGTCACGCTCCGCGATACCTGGGCCAAACAGGCGAGCTGAGCGCATGTTGCTGCCGCTGCAGATTCACCTCACCTTGCCCCCTTGGATCGAAGAAGTTGCCGACGCCAGTCGGCGCTACCTCACCGATGAGGAACGCGTAGGGCTGGCGATCGAACTGTCGCAACGCAATATCGAACACGGCCAGGGTGGCCCCTTCGGCGCCGCAGTGTTCGACGAGCATGGTCGCCTGATCGCTGCGGCGGCCAATCGTGTGATTCCGCAAACCTGCTCTGTGGCGCATGCAGAGATGCTTGCCTACATGGCCGCACAGCAGCGCCTAGCCAGCTATCGTCTCAACGAACAAGGCGGCCACTACACCTTGGCCACCAGCGCACAGCCCTGTTGCCAGTGCTATGGCGCCACCTTCTGGGCCGGTGTCGACACCGTTCTGATTGGTGCGCGCGGTGAAGACGTGGAAACGCTGACCGAATTCGACGAAGGCCCCCTGCCCGCCGATTGGGTCGGCGAGCTGGAACGCCGCGGCATCACCGTACGCCGCGACATTCTGCGCGAAGAAGCACGCGCCGTACTCGCCGCTTATGGCGCGCGCGGAGAGAGCTATTGAACCGCCTGCGCGCCGCGCTGCCGCTGCTGCTGCTGATTGCAGCGGGCGTCGTGCTACTGGTTTCGGGCGTGTTCGATCGCATCCATCCTGAGCAACTCGTTGCGCATCAGCATCAACTGCGCGAACACATTGCCGAACATCCCTGGCTGAGCCGCCTGGGCTACATCAGCTTGCTCGTGCTCGCCACTTGCACGGGAGTTCCCGTCACGATTCTGCTGATTCTCGCCGCAGGTTTTGCGTTCGGCGTCGTGGAAGGTACCGCGTACTCTTCCATCGGCCTCACGCTAGGCTCGCTGATTCTGTTCCTTGCCAGCCGCTATGCCTTCGGTATCGGCAGCAAGCATCCGCCTGCCATCGCGGACAAACTGCATCACGGCTTCGAGCGACATCCCGTGGTCTACACCATGTTCCTGCGATTGGTGCCCGTGGCGCCGTTCGGTCTGGTCACCATGGCGTTGGCCTGGTTTCGCTGTCCCTTATGGTTGTTTATCGGCGCCACCTTTCTAGGTGGCACCGTGATGCTGATCTTTGAAACCTCCATAGGCGCGGGTTTGGGTATAGCCCTAAGCCATGGTCGACAACTTGGACCAGGATTGATTTTCGATCCCAGCGTTGTGTTGCCTTTGTGCGCACTCGCAGCGCTCTCGCTGGTTCCGTTGGTGGTGGAGCGAGTGCGGCAACGCCGCACTCGGACATAGCGCGCGCTTCCAGACTACCAATCCGTCACCACCCCAACACTGACACCGACGCCCGTACCCGAAAGACCTGTCTATAACCGCGAAACCTCGCTAAACACCGCATTGCCTCCCGCGATGTTGCAACTGGGTTGTGCTTTTCTTGGCTCGCTATACGAGCGTATTGGCAGTCGCGACGGTTATGACGCATCGGTTTCCTCAGCCTGCGTGGCCGATCCGCTCTTCTGGGCGCCTGTGTTCGGCGAAAACGGCAAGCAATCGGGCAACGGGATCACCGGCAGCGGTCCCACGTTTGATTACACGCTGGCTGCCGTGCAGGTGGGCACCCACCTCTATCGGAACGGTGCTACTGGCACATCACACGACGATGCGGGTGTGTTCGGCTCCTTCGGTCGTGTATGGTCCAACGTCATCCATGACGATCTGCTGGCAGGCCGTATTCATGCCGGCAACAACAACATGGATGCCGTATCCCTCGCCGCTTACTGGACGCATTACGGCAGTGACGGCAGCTATCTCGATGGCGTGGTGCAAGGCATCTGGTTCGATTCCGCACGCGATCGCTCCAGCGAAAACGTCGCAAGCCTTTCCGCTCGTGCGAAGGGATACGGTGCGTCGCTGGAAAGTGGCTGGCGTCGTTTCACTTTGTCGCCCGACCTCACATTGCAACCATAAGCGCAAGTGATCTATCAGCGCCTAAGCATCAACAGCGCGAGCAATGATTTCGAGACCGTGCAATTCGACAACATCGGCTCGGTGGCAGCTCGTATCGGTGCGCAGCTTGCCAATACTGCTGACGGTAAAGACACACTTGGTGGATTGAATGGGTGGCTTGCCCTAAACGCATGGCACGAATTTCACGCCAGCCCCCACACCACGTACCCCACCGACGATGGCGACGTATCCTTCCACTCCGATCTGCAGGGCACGTGGTGGGAGTTGAAGTTCGGCGCGCAGGGACAAGTGTCGCAACACGTCAACATGTATGGAACGCTTAGCTACGACAGTGGAGGCATCGCGAGACACCAAGAGGTCGGCGTCAACCTCGGCATCATGGTGCATTGGTGAGACATTTCAACTTGCCTGCACCGTCGGCAAAAAGAAACCCGCAAAGGCAGAGCGCCATGCGGGTTTGAAGTTGGTGGGCCGTGACAGATTCGAACTGTCGACCAACGGATTAAAAGTTCGCTAAAGCTTGTCCTAAAATCAGTCACTTACACCCGTTCTTTTTACGGAAAGTGGTTATTCCCAGTTTCGTGCAATCAAAGGTTTAGGCCCCATTTTTACGGGGCAAAATCCATAGCACGGCCTACCTGACGCTCTCGCACGACCAGCCAACGCGAGCAAGACCGACAGAACCAATTGGTCCAATGCATTCCACTCCATAAGAGTGCGGACCTTCAATGTGAGCCGTTTGATGCAGTCATCGACTCAAACTGTTTGATCTTGTCCAAACTCTGCTTGCCGATGTCAGCCATTGTCTTCGTGGCTGCGTCCTCTTGTGCCGCTTGCTGTTGCATTTTCTGGATAAGAACTTGGTACTGCGGCAGCTGATTGGGCGGCAGATAAATCTGCCCGTCTTTGGCGTACGACGCGCCGAGGTTGCGTTGAGCCAAATCCAAAATCTGCGTCACGGTCGCCATGATGTCGCGCTCAACGGCAACATAGTTGGCGACGGCGGCCATCTTGACGGCATTGCTTTCATCAAAACTTTGCTCGACCTGTGCACGCAGGTCGGCCGGAGCAGTGGCAATAACGCCACGCACTTGATCGTTATAGGACTCAGTGATGCGCTGGAACCCGTCAATGTAATGGCCGAACTCGGTCACAACGTGCCTTCCAGTGGCGATGCCCTGCGCTGAGGTGAGGGACTCGGGAGTGAGAATGTTGGCAATGGGCAGCGCTTGCTCTTTGGCAAGAAGGGCCTGCACCACCACACGTTGTTGTCGGTAGATTTCGGCAGACTGATTGATCAACCGTGCCAAAGCCTGACCGTTGGTTTCTTGGCCCACGCTCGCGCTTGGAGTTGGTGTGGCGGAGGCCGATGTAGTGGACGATGGCTGGGTGACCGCGTTGGCAAGGTTCTGCGCGGCGGAGTGTATCTCCGCTTCGTGATCCGGCGTTTGTGTAGGCCGCTGGTAATAGTTGGAGATGGTCACGAGCACCAAAACTATGCCCCAAGTCTGCAACACAGTGAGGCCAAAACCGTGCTTCGTGAAAATCCGGCGGATGCCGGCGATAAGGAGCGCCGCAATCAGGCACGCCATCGTGGTGCCAACACCTTCACCTAAGAGCACCGCCGGATCGCCGTTTGGGTTGATCACCCATGCAATGATTTCTGACGCCGCCGCTAACCCAAAGAACCAGAGCCAAAAGCGGCGACGGCCGATGTCATGCACCTCATCGTCCGATGGGGACGGGCATGGAACGACCGCACTGGTGATAGACGATCCGGTCTGGGGCGGTCGCACCTGTGCGCCACATTGAGAGCAATACCGGCCGCCATCAGCGACCTCGTGACCACACGCGCTGCAAAACATCCCCAGCCCCCTCGCCTCGATGCATGCGTAAGGCTACCACCGCATCAGCAATGCGAGCGGCGGCCCTACTCGGTTCACTGTCTTTTGCTCCAATCGAAGAAACTTGCGTTCAATCGACGATGCCGCGATGTTGCCCGGAGGAACAAAAGGGAATAACTAGAATGACCACAGCAGCAACACTTCTCACCTTGCTCGCTCATGCACAGCACCACGTTGCCGCACTAGAAAGCCTGGCAGCGGGCATGACTGCGGGCCTTCTCGCCGGCATGGTCGACGCCGAACACCTCTACACGCTGATGACCACGCAAACGCGCGCCATCAGTACACAACTGGTCGAGATGGTCACCGTGATGGAGAAGGTAGAAGTGCGGACAACAGCGAACGATGACAGCGGACCACCTATATATGTAGCCCCAATGTCTGGCATCGTCGGAAAAAGGTAATTTTGGTAATTGGTCCGGCGAAGCACCTCAGTTCTACCGGTAGATCAAAGAGTTAGCGAAGGGCGGAAAAGGTAATCAGAAGGTAATTTAAGGTGATCTGATTACCTTCCTAAAAGGTAATTTCTTTGATGACATCTTCTCTTCATTTTCAGTTACTTACGGAGATCGGTAATTTTTATCACCTTTAGATTACCTTTCTCCGTAACCCAACATTCACTTCTACAAACAATAACTTGGGCGACTTTTCCAGCTCCTGGTTACCTTGATTACCTTTTTCGGAACCGAGTCCCGTTGGGCGTTTCGAGCATCAGGCCAAAAAAACGTGCCCGGCTGCGTCAATTCGCGTCACGACCGCCCCGACCAGTATCCCGCACACGTCGCCACGCATCCGAACCCTGCCGCTTGCGTCACCTGTATCAAAATCGAAAGGGAAAGCGCGCAGGCGAGGAGGGGGGACGACCGCGCGCTCAGGGCAACAACCGTCCTGGCTAGCAGTATTGGCCAATTTTTCGCCACCAACCGAACGTCTCGCACCAACATTTCTCCCTGTCGTTGAGCACGGTTGCCACGGTGATAAGCTCGGCAAGAATCCCAGTGCAGGATTATTGACCTTGAATTCATACTCGTTTTGGAACAACAAAGGGGGCGTGGGCAAAAGCTTCCTGTGCTTTGTCGCCGCGAATGAATATGCGCACAGACACCCAGATAGCGATGTCTACGTTATCGATCTATGCCCACAAGCGAATGTTTCAGAGACGCTCTTGGGAGGCCAGAAGACCAGCCCAAAACCGATGAAGGAACTGTTGGGAAAAAAACAGCGATGCTCAATTGCCGGATATTTGGAAGAACGGCTTAACTCTCCATTTCGAATGATTGATTCGGTGGAAGCCTTCCTATCTCAGCCGAATAAATACAATAAACTAATCCCTAAAAATCTTTATCTTGTTTGTGGTGATAATCTTCTCGAACTCTTGTCTGAGCCCATTCGTCAAGCATCCCAAATGCAACTTCCCCAAGACGCGTGGGGCAAGGTGGTTAATTGGGTGCGCGACCTATGCGTAGCATTGACTGAAAGGTCTTCGGGGCGCGACGCAACATTCATCATCGATTGCAATCCGAGCTTTGCAATTTACACGCAGCTCGCGCTGGCTGCGTCTGACTCTGTCATTGTTCCTTACACCGCAGATGACAGCTCTCGTCGCGGAATCGAAAACGTGATTGCACTCTTGTATGGCCTGGGTGATTCAACAATCTCTGCCTACGCCAAACTTAGCTTCTCTCGCAAAGCGCGGGAAGAAAACGTAAATGTCCCGAAGATTCACACCTTGGTAAGCAACAGGCAAACGCTATACGACGGAAAACCAAGCAAAGCTTTCGAAGCCATGAGCAAAATGATCAAAGGCAGCGTCGACTCAATTTATAAGAAGCAACGTTCTATTTTTACATTTCCGGCTAAGCCACCGAGTGGATCAGTTATAGACATTCCCGATTATCACGGTGCCTCCATCGTTTCTGCGTCAAATGGCATTCCACTTCATCGATTGAAGGCAGGTCCGCATGATGTCGCTGGCGATCGAGTTCAGATCAATCAAGATCCCCTAACCAGATACAAGAACGCATTAAGCCACTTCGTCGAGCGCCTTTAATGTCGTCCAATTCCGCGCAAGCCTTTCGCAAAGCGCGGGATCGAGCGCGACTCTTAGTCGCGGCCGCCGGGAGGCCGACCTCGAATTCTCAAGCCTCAGACCATAAAGAAACCTGTTTGCATGCAGCACTCGCAATGCTGGTAGCGGCGTGGGAGGCTTATCTGGAGCAATTGATTGTCGAAACGCAACGGACTTTAACCGACCCGACTCACCTTCGCCTGACGTCAGTCCTCTCGCTACTTTCTGCAATATCACTGAGCGAAATCAAGAAATTCAACACTCCTAACGCAAATAATTCGCGGAACTTGCTCTTCATACATACCGGATTTGATCCGCTGAACGCTTGGCTCTGGAGTGCCGGTGGATTGAATGCAGTCCAAACACGACAGCGCTTGGACGAAATTCTTAGAGTTCGTCACTGCTTCGCGCACGGCGCATCAATCCCACTAGATATCCAGTGGGCAAAAGACCGCAACTCACCTGGGCACTTGAACAAAACCGTACTCCAAATGACTGATCGTTTCCTTTCATACTTAGTCGAGGCGACTGACGGAGGGATGGCAACTTACGTAGCTTCGACTTACGGACTGCCAACACCGTGGTGATGACGCATGGTCAGCCATGAAAACATACGGGGAGCTATAGGTTGAGTGCACTAAAGCGATTGGAGCATGGGTATGGCCGTTGAGTGGGATCGCTCCTATCTTGAGAGCTTGCTGGACAACGCCATTCCCGAAACGCAAGACGTAGAGTACAAGCAACAGGTACCAAGCAAAGATGGCACCGATGTACTGGAAGGGCGCGAGGAATTCCTCAAGGACGTCACCGGCATGGCCAACGCCGGCGGCGGCGGCGGCGTTATCCTCTACGGCGTTACCAACGATGGGAAACTCGTACCTCTTAAAGACTCCAAACCAGAGAAATACGACCAGCTAGAGAGACGACTTGGTCAATGGATCGACAATGGTATAGAGCCAAGGTTACACGGTGCCAAGTTTTCAAAGATAGACGTCGCAGATGGCTACGTACTATTACTTTCGATTCCAAACAGCATGGTTGGACCATTTTGGGGGAAGGTACCTGGGCCGCAGGGAGCTGCTGATACAGGACGTCGAATTTTCAAAGTTAGAAGAGGCACTCGTGTGGTCGACATGTCCTATCACGAAGTTCGGGAAGCGTTTGATCGCAACTCCAATACCTTAGTGCAAGCGCGCAATTGGGTACGAGAACGCATCGAAAGCCATCGGACTGCGCTCAAGGAAGCAATTCCATTCGTACACATAGTACCGTTGGCAAGTTATCAAAGAGCAACCGACCCTTTAGCGCTTGACGATATACGCAATCATGTGCCGATCTTCGAACCACTCTTTGGAAATGTGGCCCCTATGGCCCGCCACAACTTCGACGGGCTTCGCCTTTTTCATGAGGACCCTTGGACACGCCCGTTTGTGCAGATATTCCGCAACGGCGCGTTAGAAATCTCCGACCACGTCGTAAGTCGCAACGAAGACTTTCAGAAACACGGTGGTCAGGAATTTTATATGTACGAAATTCGTGTTGGATACTCCCAGCTTACGGATCGAATCGAACATCAACCACGCGGCTTGCGGACTTTCTTGGCGGGCGGGGGGACAAATAACCCAGATTCGGGACCCGCCCACAGTTCATAGATGGCACGAAGGTCTCTCTTTCCTGTCTTCCGCACGAAATTTTTTGCTATGGCCACAAGAAAGCCAACGGTATTCATTGGCACCACGCCTGTCCCAACAATCAACACTTGGCCATAGTCCGCAAACCGTCTATCCCTCAGGTCCTGATCCCACCGCAGAAGTGCAGGGTGCGTCCGAAGCATTACCTGTCCAAGATACATGCCACAATCCATTGCCAACGAATAAGTACGATTGGTCAGCTCCCAAAGCTGGACGGGTAACGTCTCTTTAAATTGAGGTTCTGTTTGCGCTCGCAACTGCGCCAGCTCTTCGGATGTGCGGACGCGTGTTTCAACTTGCGTAGCAAGCCACTCACCCAAGGCGCCAAGCGACTCAGGAGTTTCGTCTGCACGCCAGTGTTCATACCCTGGCGTTATCCGCACGGTTTCTTCAAGAATGCCAATGCGCTCCGGCAGTACGTCGAGAAACCACTCTCGATAGTCTGCTAATTCGCGCTTGGACATGCGAGGAAAGTCCAGCGTAAAAGGAGGCTGTATTATCGGATAACTCATAGTTTAATGTTCTATTTCTGCGGCGCTCAACGCTTCGTGCACAGATGCTGACCCTCCCCCACGTCCAGTAACTGGACTCTGAAAGAAATGCCACACACCACCATCTACACGTGGGTCATTTCGGATTAGCCACGCATCTTTCTGGATCTGACGCCTGACGGCCGAAGTCATGGCTACATAGCCTACCTTCGATTCGTGAATGATGCCATTCGCAAATTGGTCCACGAAACGTGCGCCATAAGGTGTCCAGAAATATTTTTGCGATTCGCCTCCAAACACCTTAAGAGCATCCTCTCCAATTTTACCGGTAGCGCCTATACGCCCCAATTGGAGAAACTCGGCATCCTCTGGCATAACGGCCAAACCGGCGAATATCCAGTCGCCTGTGCTACAGCCCTGACCAGCAATGCAAGCTCCGAGTGAAGCCCCGGGCACAGCATCAGCCAAAGGCGCGGCAGTCGCTGCTTCGTCGGATAGGCCTGCATTTATTGCGTAATTCAGTGAATTAGCGGTGGCCTGTGCCTTCTGGCCAATCATCCCACCCCCATTCGCATCGGCAAAAGCTCCACTGGCAATCCTGCTGAATTTGTCAGAAATTCGGCGCATTACCCTGCACATTACGGGACACTCATCCTCCATGCCCGTAGGATCCAAACCCATAATGGGGTTGTTATTGACGTATGCGTATCGATTGAAGTTGAACGCATCGCCTGCCGATGGCTTGACAGGATCTGTGCTCAAGAAATGCCCCGTTACCGGGTCGTAATACCTCGCTTGCATGTAAACAAGATTGGTCTCCGGGTCATTGACATGGCCGGTATATCCAGGACCCTTGGGTGCAGAACCAGGTGTCGACGTACCTTGCGGCGCATAGGTTCCATAAGGCGTGTACTCGAATGTCGCGGTGATATTGCCGCTCGCATCCGTCTCTGCCAGGGGCGTGCCCTGCGGATCGGTGTACACATACGTAACCGTTCCGCCTGTCTGCGCAAACACATGCGTGCCTGCGAACAACAAACTCAGTGCGAACCAGCGCAGCAAAGTCCCTATGGACGTTTTTATTTGCCGCTTCTTATGAATATCCATGATGTAACGTCCTTGCTTATCAATATCGCGACGAATGATCGATTAGAGCCGAAAAGGCTTATGGAAGTTAGCCGCCCGGAACGATGCCATTGGCCATCGCTCCAATGACCTTCCATCCCGAAGGAATGGAAAAGCTCGGACACGTATAGGGCATCGGCGCAGGCGTGCTTTCATAGCCGCTACCGCCCAAGGGCGGACACACTTCCAACTGCGTCGATCCGTGTTGGTAAATCACCCCAGTCATGTTGGTGCCGCGTCCTTCGATGAGGAAGCCGGCTGAACTCCATGGAAGCCGATAGCTGCTGTCGAGCCACCACTCCGTGGTCTGCCACAAAGTTTGCTGTCCAATCTCGTCGAAAGTACGGTCCAGTTCGAGACCGAACGCGGTTTGGTTGGACGCGATGTAGATCTTGCTCATCAGCGACCCTTCGTAGCCGCCACCAAGGGCCACCATAGTGCTGCCCGGGCCATAGGTGCCGAGCGAGTACGAGGTGAATCCGTTACCTGCGCTGTCCCACACATAAAGATCTTGTGCCGCACTGGTCCACAACACGGAAAGGCGATTCGACGGTGTGTAGTAGCCGATGGAGAGGGGGTAATAGCCGCACGTTATGTTGATCGTCTTCGATTCCGTGTGGACACCGTTTTTCATCAACCAATAGCCAAATTGACAGGCCGTGGGATTGAGCCAGAGCAAATCATCCTGGCCGTCGCCGTCCACATCGCCCGCACCGATGAGAAGCCAACCCGCGGGATAGCTATCGAGCTGTGTCGAGGTGAAGCCGCCTTGGCCATTGTTGGTCCATAGATAAAGATCGTTCTTGCTGCTGGTAAATACCAGATCGGCCAATCCGTCGCTGTTGAAGTCGCCAATGGCTCCCACGAAATAGCCGGTCGTCACATTGAACGTGTGCGAGCTGAGCTTGGTGACGGCGCCGGTCGCGTCACTGGTATTCATCAACCAATACGCCACTTGGCTGGTATTAGCATTGAACAAAAAAATGTCCGACACGCCATTGCCATCCGCATCGCCAGGCACGTGCAGACCCGATGGAACCGGCGTCGTGACACGCAGCGCGGGCAAGGTGTTGAAGGTCACATCCTGTGCGTGGATCGAGGATGCTCCAAGCAGCGCAGCTGCCAGAATTCCCATCCGCTTTAACCATTGATGATTTCGCACAACGCCCCCTGTAGAAGATATAAAAGGACCCATGGTGAGCAGCCACAGCTGCGATATGCCTGGCGCTCAAGTCGACGTTCTGCTCCCATGTCATGGAATATAGAAAGTACTGGGCGCCCCCCATGCCGAGCAGCCGTTGCTGTTACACGCTTGAGCGCTGAAATCGACGGACTGCCCCTGCATATTCAGGAACAACTTTTTCGCGGACGTCGCGGTTCCGGTATAGACCGTGACGTAGGTCGAGGAGGGATCCAAATAGCGCAACGAGTAAGACGTCGCATTGGCCTCAGCCGACCAATTTACGGTCGCGGTGGTCTTGCCGGTAATACCGGTCGAGGTCATGGATGTGATCGAGGGCGCAGCAGGAACCAGTGACACGGTCTCGGTCACGACATTGCTCCACGGCCCGCAACCTGAAGCATTGCACGCCTGCACCTGATACCGGTACGACCCATTACCACGTCCGCTTGTGCTCCAACTGGTGGCGCTGTTGGATTGCACGTTGGTCCAGCCGCCGCCGTTGACACTCTCTTGCAGGGTGTAGCTGGTTGCCGTAGCCACGCCACTCCAACTCACACCATAGCTACCGGTGTTGCTGGTGCCGCCACCACTTAATGAAGGTGCCGAACCCGGCGGTAACAACACGCTCGTGGTAACCGTATTGCTCCATGCGCTGCATCCGCCTACGTTGCACGCCTCTACACGGTAGCTGTAGGTGGCATTGGTCTGTCCGGTGGCGTCATAGGCCGTACCGGTGCCACTCTGTACCTGCGTCCACGCGCCGCCATTGACCTGCATTTGCACCACGTAATAGGTGGCTTCGTTGTTGCCCGACCAGCTGACGATGTAGGTACCGGTCGTACTGTTTTGGGTCTGCACTTGTGCGGTGGGCGCCGGCGACGGCGGCAGCGTTACCACCAATGCATTGGACGTCGCCCACCCCGAGCATGCGGAGCCACCGCCCGAAGTGTTGCAAGCCTGCACTTGATAGGTGTACGTCCCATTGCCTAGACCGCTTAGCGTGGTGCTGGTGCCGGTGCCGCTGTACACCGTGGCCCAGTTCCCATTACCCAGCTTCTGCTGCAAGGTGTAACCGGTCACGACGGGGGTCGAGGCGCCCCAGTTGATGCTCACCGTGCCGGTGTAATTGGCGCTCGGCACCGTCAGGTTGGCAGGGGTGCTTGGCACCACGCCATAACTGGTGTTCACCGTTACGGCCGCCGAAGTGCCCCACCCCGCCGAGCCCGCTACCGTTCGGTTGAACGCTTCCACGCGATAGGTGTAGCTGCCCGACGTGGTCCCCGGCCGCGAAATGGAATTGGTCGTGGTGCCGCTGGCAATGGTCGTCCACGCGCCGCTGTTGACCGCTTCCTGCACGGTATAGGTATTGGCACCCGCCGGGGCCGACCAACTGACGGTATAGGCGCCATTGATCGTGCCGCTGGGCACGGTCACCGTTGGAATGGCAGGCCACGCACCCACCGACACATCCGCCCACCCGCTGCAGCCGCCGCTGTTGCAGGCCTGCAGTTGATAGAACTGCGTGCCACCGGTGCTCAACGTTTGTGCGGTCGAGGTCGCGCTGCCGCTATACACGACGTTGGTGTTGCCGGCGCCATCGGTGGTTTCCAGCGTGTAGCTGGTCGCGCTGTTGACGGCATTCCAGCTGATGGTGAAATGGCCGTTGTTCGGATTGGGCGTAACGACCACACCCGTCGGCACGGCGAGCTGTTGCGTCGCATGCTTGGCGATCAGTTTCGTGCCCAGGTACACATAGTTCGTGCCGGTAGCGGTGCCGGGATCGAACTCGTACATCAGCTGGCCGGCCTGGTCATAGAAGTAATAGGCCGTGACCGCGCCATTGGTGCCCGTCTTGGTGATGCGACGGCCGGCGGCATCGTAGGCGTAGCTTTCCACGCCCGATACCTGCAGCAGTTGGTTTTCCGCATCGAAACCGTAGGTCGTGGTGGTGCCGCTGCTAGTCAAACTGTTGCGATTACCCTGTGCGTCGTAGCCGTATTGCGTGGTGACGCTACCGTTCTGTGCCACGTTCGCCAGTTGATTGCTGGCGTTGTAGTTGAGGCTGAGCGTGTTGCCGCCGGTGACGCGCGTACGCAAGTTGTTCAAGGCGTCGTACGTGTAGCTCTCCACACCGTAGAGGTTGCTGGCCGTGGCACCGGTCAGTCGATTGAGTGCGTCATAGCCGAACGACTTGGTGCGTTGACCGTTGACCAGGTCATTGACGTTGGTGATGTTGCCGTTGGCGTCGTACGTGTAATCCTCGCTAATGCTCAACGCGCTGCCAGCGCCGTAGCTGAAGTTGTTCAACAGCTGACGCGTGTTCTGCTGCGCCACATAGCTGGCGCCACTACCGTAGTTGAAACCAGCCACCTGGCTGTTCGGGAAATAGGTGATGCCGCTGGCATAGCCGCCCACCTGGGTGGCGCGGCCCCATGCATCCGGACTGTACGCCACGCCTTCGCTGGCGCCGTTGTAGGACGGATAGCCAATCGCACTTGTGTGGCCATAACCGTCGTACGAGTAGGCCAGCGCCCAGGCATAACCGGGCACCGACAGCGCCTGGCTCAACAGCATGTTCCGCGTGTTGTACGTGAACTGCTGTTGCGTCACGCCGGAGCTGACGTTTGTGATGTTGCCGACGGCATCGTAGGTGTAATAGGTGTCCTGCGTGCCGGCCGGCGGCGTGATCGATTGCACGCGGTTCATCGGATCGTACGTGCGCACCGTCTGCGCCGCGGCGGGCACATCGCTCTGGCCGCAGGTGCCGTCGGTGATGGCTTGGCCTTGCGCGCTCCATGCCAGATTGTTGGCCGCATCGTAGGCCATCACGGTACTGCCGCTTTCCGGCTCGGTGGTGCGGCACAGGCGATGGTAGCTGTCGTACTGCAGCGTCTTGGTCACGCTGTCGTTTTCGCTGCCGTACGCACCGGACTGGGTGATCGCCGTCGGGTTGCCGTAGATATCGCGCGCAATCGACTGGCTGATACTCGCCGGCGCGTTGACCTGGATGGGTTCTTTGTACGCCGGCTCGTCGAACACCTGGTAATAGGTGGTGGTGACGTTGTTCTTAGGATCGGTCACCTGCTCGCCGGCGCCGGCGAGATAGCCCGTCGTGGTCGTCAGCAGGCCCTGCTCGCTGTCGTCCTGTACTTGGGTTTCGCGTTCCAGAGCATCGTAGCGGTGATGCGTACCGGTGGTGACGGCGGTGACATCCGGCTGGCCAGACACAGGGTACGAGGCGAAAGTGGTCGCGCCGGTCCAGTCGTAATTCGTTGCCGTGGTGATGTCCTGGCTGCCATTGGAGATATCACTCAGGATCGGGCGCAGCTTGGTGTCGAAATACGTTGTGGTGACGGCATTGCCGACCGTGGTCACACGATCCCAGTGCCCGGCGCCAATGCCGCGCTCGGCGCTGGTCACATAGGTGTATCGGAACGTTTTGGAATACCAAGACACGCTGTCGTTGGTCGGATAGGTAATCTGACTGATGCGCCCAATCGGGTCGTAGCTGTATTGCGTGGTGTTGCCGTTTTGATCGGTAATCGACGAGATCTGGCCAAGGTCATCCACCGTCAGCAGCTGCACGCCACCATCGGGATAATCGATCTCCTGTGGGATGCCGCGGTAGTAATTGCTGAGGCGGGTGATGTTGCTGTTGCCATCCGTGAAGCTGGCGAGCTGTCCGGCACCGTTGTAGGTGTAGCTCATCATGAACTCGCCGAAGTGCGAGCGCGATTGCAGCAGGTCGCTGCTGTTGTACGTGTTGGACAGTTCTGTTTCGCCCGTCGTGTTGTTCACGACCGTCTGCGTCATGCCTAACACCCAGAGGTTCGGGTCGTTGAGGAACGTGGTGGTTTCTTCGATTGCTTGTTGCCCGCTGATCGAGTTGTAGCGCTTTACATCGGTCGGCTGCGCATAGGCATTGAATGCCGTCACTTGCCAAGTGTAGGTATCGCCTTCTTCCGTGGTTTGGCGCATTTGCAGGGGCGCCAACTCCTGCGTTTGCGCCGAGTTGTGACGATCCTGCAAATCCAGGCCGTATGCCGCCGGCCATGGGCCACTGGTGGGGTTGGCATAGGTGTTGGTTTCGGTGCGCAGCACGGTGCCGCCTGCCGCACCGGCGTAAGAGGTCGTGCTCAGCAATTGACCTTCGGTGGCGTCGAAGCGGTTGCTGTAGGTGTAGCGCACGTCGTTGCCATTGGGATCGACCACGTCCGTGTAGACGGTCGAGGGACAGGTACCGGCCGAATAACAGGCATCGCCACCGTAACTCTGGTTGGGCGTGGAGTAGCTATAGGTCCAGGTTTCGGTGGGAATGCCGGCACCGCTGAAAGTCTTGCTGAGGATAGTAGGTTGGAAGTAGTACTCGGGATAGCTGTAGTAGGTCAGATCCGTGCCGGCACTCGCTGGCCCCCAGCATGCTTTGGGTACATACGATCGGCCATGTGCCTTGCTCGCCAACGTAAAGGTCGCCGTGAGCCCGGAAGGATGCGTCATCGTGCCCGTGACAGATGCTTGCTGGAGGCTAAACGAAGGCGGAAGATTATTGCGTGTGCAATCACCGCCCGTGACGCTGGGAGCATAGGTCTCCACAGCCGCCAGGTTGTAACTCCACGCGCTGCCATCCGGCAAGGTGACGCGCGTGAGCATAGGCAGCGCTGCATTGCTCGTGTCGTAGGTATACGTCCAGGTGCGCGACGCGACATTGGAAGCCTGCGCGGTGATCGAAGTGATGAGGTAGCCGGTGGAGTCGTATCCAACGGTCACCGAGCGCCCATCGCTCGCGGTAATGCCGGTGAGATTGCCGTTGGCGTTGTTGTAGGTATACGTCAGGGAATTGCCAAACCGGTCCACCACCTTCGTGACGTACATGAAGGCGTCGTTGCGCCAAAGGATGTCGGACGAGGCAACCAGTGGTTGAATGCCTCTCAGGCTAGAGGCCGTCATCGCAGCGGGCGCCGTGCCCAGCGGCATGCTTGCCGTCTCCATCGGACGGTACACAAGATGGGTAAAGGTGTATTGCGTACCATCCGGGGCGAGCGCGATGAAGCCTTGCCCGCCATCGTCCGCTGCATTCGACGCGGTGCAGGTGATCATCCAGTTCTGCTTGGTCACGATCCCGTACGCGCTCGCACCCGCCGCAGGCGCCAACGTATTGTTGGCCCGCTCCAACAGGTCCTGGCTTCCCACACCGGGAACAATCAGGTGATAGCCAGACCACCATTCGTCCGACGTCCACGCGTCTGCCCCCGGCTGCGTAGGCGGCGTGTCCGGTGGCGGGGAGAAACTAGTGCAGCGTGCGCCGGGCGTCGGATTGCCCTGGGTAATCCAGCCGACCGTCGTCCCTTGCGCCACCGTGGCCGTTTCGATGCGCGGGATATTGAGATCCCAATCGCCGATGGGACGCTTTGCATTGACGGAGAAGGAAAGTGGCGTGGTCGTCGACAGCGAGCGTGCAATCACCAACGCAGGTCCGTTGCCAGCGAGGCTCACGTCCGTTTCGTCAAACGAGAGCGCGCCGTCATAAGCGCTGATGTTTTCGCCGAAGGGATTGGCGCCTAGCGGCGCGATATCCTCGTTGACCTTGATGAGCTTTTGGTATTCCTGGTCTGGCGTCACCGATTGCGACCAAGCCATCCCTGCAAACCCAACTGCCGACAGCAAGCCCAGCACGAGCCTGCCCCAAACCTTGGCACTCCGCATCCCTAATCCCCTTATCCCCTGGACAATTGCGGGTGCGCATTCATGACTGTCATGCGCGCCGCATAACCCGTCCATTGAATAAGTTTCAGAAGGGCACAGACAAGCGGTAGAGGACGACATGTGCTGTAGGAATCTACCTACATACGTCGCAATTTTTTGCTACTTCAGATAGACGTCCAAATGCGGCGTCCAAATTGCCATTCGCTTCCGATATAAGCGCGGCGCATCACTCGCTGGTTGCAGCGACGCAAGGTGGCAGCGTTTCGTTACCCCTTCGAAGCTTCGATACTCGGAGGCGGCCATCCACCACGCCTCAACCGCCAGACGGCTGTGTAACGAGCCACTCCCCGTATTCCGGCACGGCCCGCTTAAACTGTTGCTCCAGCCAGATCATCTCGTCCTGTGTACGGTTGACGTACCACCAATACACAAATTGCGACAGACGATCGGCTGCCGGACGCGGGGTGGAAGAATCTTGCGCGGAAGATGTTTCGGCAGGCGGTGTTGCCGCCGCACCCAATCGCATGTCGCCGATGCCAAAGATAAGCCAATCCAGCGAGACGCCTTTTTTCTGGGCAATCTCGACGCAAAGGGCGTACGGCGGGCTGTTTCGCTGGCACCAGTTGCGACGTGATGCGTCGCATGGGCGCCGCCTGTGGCCCACACGCGGCGATGTGGTGCAGTGCCAACGCGCCTGCGACTGTCTCCGATGCATCAAGCGGTGATGCTGCATGAGCGCACCGCGTTACACGATGAGCACGGAATTGCTGGCGGACGTGACCCGCGAGTTGACCCACCGGTTTGGCCTCAAAGCGAAGAAAGACTATTTACGCGGCGGCAAGTGCCCGGATTGCGGCAAGCCTGAGCTGTACGCCAATGCCAGTGCACCGTGGGTGATTCGCTGCGGTCGCCTGAAAAATTGCGGCTTCGAAGCGTCCGTGAAGGATCTCTTCCCCGACCTGTTCGAGGATTGGTCTGAGCGCTACAAGAAAACTGACGACACCCCGCATGCCGCGGCCGATGCGTATCTAAAAAATGCGCGCGGCTTCAATTTGGCGCGCGTGCAAGGCACGTACACGCAGGAATGGTTCAAAGACCTGGACAGCGGCGCCACGTCGGCCACGGTGCGTTTTTCGCTACCTTCTGGCGGTTTCTGGGAACGCTTGATCGATCGCGCCCATCGCTTCGGCAAGATGAAAGCGCGCTTTGCGCCGGGCAAAAGTTACGCAGGCGAGGTATGGGTGCCACCCACGCTCACCGCCGACAAGCTGTCCACGCTCGACAAGCTGTGGTTGGTGGAGGGCATTTTCGATTCGGTTGCGGTCGGCCACCACGGCATCGAGGCCGTGTCGGCCATGAGCTGCAACAACTACCCGGATAAGTTTCTGGCAAGGCTGCGCGCGCAGCGCGGTACGAACGTGCCCACGTTGGTGTGGGCGCTGGACGGCGACGCTGCGGGCCACGACTACACGCAGCGATGGGTAAAGCGTGCGCGGAAGGAAGGCTGGAAGTGCGAAGCCGCGGCCATTCAGCAGACCGGCAAGAGCAAACAGGACTGGAACGACCTGCATCTGGCCGACAAGCTCATGCCCAGCGATATCGACGAATACCTGTACCAAGGTTCGTTGCTAATCGCACGCAACCATGCCGACAAGGCTCGCCTCATCTTCCGGCGCACCGGCATGGCGACGTTCTTTTATGACTTCGCCGACCGCCTGTATTGGTTCGATCTCGATATCAAGGCGCTCGACAAGGCCATGCAGCAACTCGAGGGGAAAGACTCCGACCAGGACGAGCAGGAACGTCGCGACCAGGCGCTGGTGGAAGCCTGCGAGAACGTGGAGATCGCCAACTGCAATCCGCAGCCGTTGTACTACCAGGCCAACACCGTCACCGATGAGTCCTGGTACTACTACCGCGTGAGCTTTCCACACGGCGGCGGTTCGGTGAAGAACACCTTTGCCGGCAGCAGTCTCGCCAGTGCCAGTGAATTCAAAAAACGCTTGCTGAGCATTGCACCGGGCGCCGTATTCACCGGCACAAGCCAGCAGCTCGACCGGATCATTCAGCGGCAGCTCTTCAACATCAAAACCGTCGATACGATCGACTTTGTCGGCTACAGCAAAGAGCACGGCGTCTACGTCATGGGTGATATCGCCATCAAGGATGGCGTGCTGCATACGCTCAACGACGAGGATTACTTCGAGTTGGGCAAGCTCAACCTCAAGACACTCAGCCAGTCGCCGCAGCTCACGTTCAACCGCGATCGGCGCGAGTATCGCGCCGAGTGGCTTGATCTCGTCTGGCAGTGCTTCGGGGCCAAGGGACTGGTCGCGCTCGCGTTCTGGTTCGGCAGTCTGTTTGCCGAACACATCCGACAGGTCCAGAAGAGCTACCCGTTCCTGGAACTGGTCGGCGAGGCCGGTGCCGGTAAGTCCACCTTGATTGAATTCATGTGGAAGCTCTTCGGACGCCGCGACTACGAAGGCTTCGACCCGTCGAAGTCCACGTCGGCCGCACGGGCGCGCAATTTCGCTCAGGTGTCCAACTTGGCGGTGGTACTGATCGAAAGCGATCGCGACGACGACGCCAAGAAGCGTTTTGACTGGGATGAACTGAAGACCGCGTACAACGGCCGCAGCGTGCGTGCCACGGGCGTCAAGAACTCGGGCAATGAGACGCGTGAGCCCCCTTTCGCGCCACGGTGGTGATTTCGCAGAACGCCAAAGTCGAGGCCAGCGAAGCGATCATGCAGCGCATTTGCCATATCACGGTGGACCGCTCAGCGCACACGGCACAGACACGCGCCGCGGCGCTCAAGCTGGAACAGATGCCGGTGGATGCGCTCAGCCACTTCCTGCTGATGGCCACGCGGGCGGAATCGACGGTGATGGAAACCATCCTGGCCAACACGCCGCAGCACGAGCAAGCCTTACTGGAACATCCGAGCGTCAAAACCACGCGTATTGCGAAGAATCATGGCCAACTGCTCGCGGTGTTCGACGCGTTGTCGCACGTGGTCACGCTGACCGACGAGCAAAAAGACGCGGTGCTTCGCGAAGTTCAGGCCATGGCCGCTGAGCGCCAAGAATCGATCAGCAGCGATCACAAGATCGTGCAGATTTTTTGGGAACGTTTCGACTATCTCGATACGTGGAACGGCGCGATGGCGACGCTCAACCACAGCCGCAATCCCCATGAGATCGCCGTCAACCTCAATCACTTCGAGCAAATCGCGGCGCACCACCGCCTCGAAGTGCCGTCGCTGTCCGACCTCAAGAAACATCTGCGCTCATCACGCGCGCGTAAGTTCGTGGACAACAAAGCCGTAAACAGCGCCATCTGGCTCCACGACAGCACCGACGAATCCCGTGGCCGCACCGTCAAATGCTGGGTTTTCCAGCGCGGCCCCAACGAACAGCCGACTGCATCGGCTCGCAAGTAGTCAGTCCAATAACCAAAAAAGGGAACAAAGAGCCTCATGAGCAAGAATCATCACATCGTTGATGCCGAGCTATTGCGCACGCTGTCCGGCAAGCGCACGGAAGCCGCCGTACGCAGATGGGCGAGCCGACAAGGTATCGCTATCAAGGATGGTGCCGATGGTCCATGGACCACCATCCAAGCTGTAAATGTTTCGCTTGGAATCAATGAAGCCAGCAATGATCGCGCATACCGCAGGGACATCCTATGACTCGCGGCAGAAGGCGCAAACACGATCTATCAATTCCTGCGCACATTAATCAGAAAAAGCTGCCGGTAGGTTGCTATTGGGATCGACGCGACCGGGCGTGGTACACGATTCTTCAGCAGCAAGGTAAGGCACGCCGCAAAAATATAGCCAAGGCGGATGCCATGCTTTCCGACCTCCATCGCATCATGGAGGAACTCCGCGGCGTTAATCGGAAGTCGCTGAAATGGCTTTTGAGCGAATATCACGCTAGTCACGTATTTAAAGGCCTCTCTGACCGTACGCGGGAGGACTACCAGGATCAACGGGAGATTGCGTTAGCGATGCCCACGAAGATCGGACCACTGGGCACACTCGACTATGTTCGACTGGAAACCCATCACTTTCAGAAGTTAGTGGACAGCCTGGCCGACGCAGGGACGCCAAGTAAGGCGAACAGCCTTATGCGATATCTCAAGCTTGTCTATTCGTGGGGCGTGAGGCGCGGTCTTATTGCTATCAATCCAGTGAAGGGGGTGAAAGGGGCCAAAGAGCGCAAGCAGCGACGCATACCGGAACCACCAGTGATGACAGCACTCATCCAACTCGCCTACGCAGGGGGTCAACTGAAACCTCATACCAGTGGGAGCTGTCCACCCTATCTTTGGGCGATCGCCGATTTGGCTTATCTGTGCCGCCTTCGTGGTATCGAGGTGATCACCGCGACAGAAGAACAGGCACTCAAGGAAGGATTCCGGACGAACCGCCGCAAGGGTTCTCGCGACAATATCGTCGCTTGGACGCCACGACTGCGTACTGCATATGACTGTCTAATCGCTCGCCGTGACGCCGTGTGGGCTGAAAAGAAGCGACCAATACCAATCCGCCCTAAGGATCGACCGATTGTCGTTTCGGAAGATGGTGGTCCGCTGAAAAAGAGTTCACTCGACTCGGCATGGCAGCGACTGATTCATCGCGCACTACGGCTAAATGTGATCTCAGCAGAACAACGTTTCGGACTGCATGACTTGAAGCGCAAGGGCATCACCGATACGCCAGGTACGCGCAAGGACAAGCAACACGCGAGCGGTCACAAGAATGAGTCCATGATGGACGTCTACGATCTCAGCCTACCCATCGTTGAACCATCATCGACCGCCTGAATTTTACGGGGAATTTTACGGGTAAGCGCCAAATTCGCCACTTTCATGGGCAATAAAAAAACCCGCAAAGCCTTTGGCCATGCGGGTTTGAAGTTGGTGGGCCGTGACAGATTCGAACTGTCGACCAACGGATTAAAAGTCCGCTGCTCTACCGACTGAGCTAACGGCCCGGTAAAAAGTGAGCTGGTAATTTTAGGGTCTGGGCGCCCGATGCACAAGCCGATGCCGGCATCGGGTGCCTTCAGGCGTAGTGAGTAGGGTCTGGCAAGCCGGCTTCGCGGAAGCCCTGCTCGCGCAGACGGCAGGCGTCGCAGCGCCCGCAAGCGCGGCCTTCGGCATCGGCCTGGTAGCAGCTGACGGTGGCGGAGAAATCCACGCCCAGGCGATGGCCTTCGCGGGCAATGTCGGCCTTGCTCATGGCCATCAGCGGGGCGTGGATGCGGATACCTGCACCTTCCACGCCGGCCTTGGTGGCCACGTTGGCCAAGCGCTCGAACGCTTCGATGAAGGCCGGGCGACAATCGGGATAACCGGAATAATCCACCGCATTGACTCCGCACCAGATGTCGGTGGAACCCAGCACTTCGGCCCAGCCCAGCGCTACCGATAGCATGATGGTGTTGCGTGCTGGCACATAGGTGACGGGAATGCCGTCGCTGCTCTGCTCCGGCACGTCGATGTCTGCGGTGAGCGCAGAGCCGCCGATGCTGCGCAAATCCACATGCACGGTTTTGTGTTCGACCACGCCGAGCATGTGTGCAACGCGCGCTGCCGCATCCAGCTCGGAACTGTGACGTTGGCCGTAGGCGACGCTCAGTGCGTGCACTTGATAGCCCTGCTCGCGGGCGATGGCGATGGTGACGGCGGAGTCCATGCCGCCTGAAACGAGAATGACGGCTTTACGGGGTGTAGAACCTGACATGGTGATTTCCAAGTGCAGAAAACGGCCGGTCACCGGCCGGGAAACGCCATCGGCGACACAGGCCGATGCGTGTGATTTTATTTCTCCATCTCGCGGAGGAGCTTCGTATCGTCATTCCGGCGCAGGCCGGAATCCAGTGAAACATGGCGCGCGAAGCACACGACAAAAAATAGGTTCTGTGTGCTTCGCACGACGTATTGAAACTGGATTCCGGCCTGCGCCGGAATGATGGCGAGGCGATATTGAGCATTCAAAAACGGCTCAATGCCCAGGCGCATCATTCCACAGCAGCTTGTGCAACTGCAGTTGAAAGCGCACCGGTAATTTGTCTTCGATGATCCATTCGGCCAATGCGCGCGGTTCGACTGCGCCATGCACGGGCGAGAAAAGCACCATGCAGCGAAGGTCGATGCGGTGTTCGGCCACCACATCGCGCGCCCATTCGTAATCGGCGCGGCTGGCGATCACGATCTTCACCTGATCGTGCGGCAGCAGATGATCGAGATTCGACCAGAGATTGCGCGCACTTTCGCCAGAATCGGGCGCTTTCAGATCCATCACCTTGCGCACGCGAGGATCAACCTCGGCCACATCCAACGCACCGGATGTTTCCAGCGACACTTCGTAGCCGGCATCGCACAGCTTGCGTAGCAAAATCAGGCAGCGCTTCTGTGCGAGCGGTTCACCACCTGTGACGCATACATGGCCTGCACCGTACGAAGCAACCTCGACGAGGATGTCATCGATATCACGCCAGTTGCCGCCGTAGAACGAATACTCGGTATCGCACCACACGCAACGCAGCGGGCAACCGGTGAGGCGTACGAACACGGTGCGCCAGCCGATCGCATCGGCTTCACCTTGAATGGAGTGAAAAATCTCGGTGATGCGCAAGCGTTCGGCCGCCGGAGAAGCCGACGTGGTTTCCACGTTCGCCAATGTGCTGCTCACCGCCCTATCCTCAACGCGCCGGCTGCTGCGATAGCCGGTGCAGGCGTTCCTGGGCCAGCTTGGCCGCATTGGAATTTGGGTACTTGCTGACCACCGACTTCAGTGTGGCGGTGCCTGCGTCGGTCTGCTTCATCTCAAGCTGGCTGTAGCCGAGCTTGAGCGTTGCGTCCGCAGCTTTGTCGCTCTGCGGGTATTGGCTCAGCAGATGCTTGAAGGCTTCCACCGCCACCTGGTAATTGGTGGTGGCGTAGTACGACTCGCCCAGCCAATAGAACGCATTCGGCGTGAGCGCATCGTTGGGGTATTTCTGGATGAATTCGCGAAAGCCTCGCGACGAGGCTACGTAGTCGCCCGCGCGCAAGGATTTGAATGCAGCGTTGTAGGCGCTGAGCGCAGCATTCTTCTCTGCAGCCGATTCGGCCGGCGCAGCAGGTGCGGAAGATGCCGCAGAGGCAGAAGCGCTGGCTGCCGGAGCTTGTGCTGTTGTCGCCGCAGATGCCGGCGCGGTGTTGCCCTGCTTTTCGAGGCGGCCGACGCGGCTATCCAGATCGGTGTACTGCGCTTTGTTCTGATCCTGCAGTTGCTGAACCTGATGCTGCAACTCTTCGATCTGGCCTTGCATCTGCTGCATGATCGACTGCATCTGTTGCAGTTGATTGAGCTGGTCGCCCTTGTTCTGGGCTTGCTGCTGTTGCTCGAGCCGCGCAACACGATCCGACAGGCTCATGGGTGAGCTCTGTGCGTGTACGGGCGCCACAAACAGCATGGCGGACGCCAAGGCGCCCGCCATGCTGAGATTGGCCGTGAAACGATGAGCCAATCGAAACACCATTATGTCGCCGTGTAGACGATCTCAACGCGACGATTCTTGCTCCAGCAATCCTCGTTGTGCTCGCGGCACACGGGCTTTTCCTTGCCGTGGCTGACCACGTTGATCTGGCTGGCGGAACCGCCGTTGGCCTGCAGTGCGCTGGACACGGCGTTACCACGACGCTCACCCAGGCCCAGGTTGTATTCACGCGTACCGCGCTCGTCGGCGTTGCCGTCCAAGGTCATGCGCGAGGTCGGCACGTCCTGCAGGAACTTGGCATGGCACTGCATGATCTGCTGGAACTCCGGCTTCACTTCGTCCTTGTCGAAGTCGAAGTAGACAACGCGCTGCTTCAGGCATGCATCGGTGTCGAGGTCAGCGGCGGTGTACTTGCCGGCGCCGGTCTGCGCAGGAGCTGCAGTGGTTTCCGGCTGCTGCGGAGCCTGCTGCTTGGTTTCCTGCTTCTTGGTACAAGCGGCCGCACCGACACAGAGCAGGGCGACCAGGGCAATACGGACGGTCTTATTCATGGTGACGTTCCTTCAAACGGGTTTGGTTTCCGACAGTCAATGACGATTGCGGTTACGGGACAGCGTCGCCGGTGGGCCGGCTGTTGTTTTGTTTCTTCTTGCTTCTACTGCAACTACGGCCACGCATTGTACTGCAGAGGCCAGTAAAACAGGCATGGCAAAACGCCATGCCCGCTTAGACCGGAACATTCGTCATGCTCCGGCCCCTCCTCGGGTTATCCGGTCGCGCCGTAAGGTTCGCGACCGGATTGGATCACTGCTTGCGATAAGGTCCCCAAGCCGGTGAGCGAACGTCGCCGTCGGCAAGCGCCAAGCGCTGACGTACCAAACCATCATTCGAAACGGCATAAAGCACGTCTCGGGCTCCATCGGCGGCGGCGTAAATCAACATGCTGGCGTTCGGCGCGAAGCTAGGCGATTCGTCGATCGGACCGGGCGAGATGAAACGCACCTGCCCACCGAGGCTCTGGTCCACGATGGCGATACGATACACGTTCCCGTTGGCCTGCACCATGGCAATCTGCTTGCTGTCGTAGCTGATGGCCACATTGAGGTTTTGCTGGCCCTGGAAGCTGATGCGCTCAGGCGTGCCGCCGCTTGCCCCTACGCGGTAGATCTGCGGGCGGCCGGAGCGGTCGGAGGTGAAGTAGATGCTTTGGCCATCCGGCGACCAGACCGGTTCGGTATTGATCGCCAGGCTCTTGGTTAGGCGGGTTTCCTGACGGCTGCCCAGATCCATCACGTAGATCTCGGGGTTGCCGGTATAGGAGAGGGACAGGGCCAGCTTGGTGCCGTCGGGCGACCAGGCGGGTGCGCTGTTGATGCCCCTGGCACGACCTGAAACGAGCTGACGGGAGCCGGTGTTGATGTTCTGTATATACACCGCCGAGTTGCCGCTTTCGAAGGACACGTAGGCAATGCGCGTGCCATCGGGAGACCACTTGGGCGACAACAGCGCCTCGTGCGAGCGTGCCACCACTTGCGGGTTGTAGCCGTCGGAGTCGGCCACGATCAGCGAATAATTGGCGTTGTTGCCGGTGCCGACCATGGTGACGTAGGCGATGCGCGTCCAGAATGCGCCGGGAATGCCGGTGATCTGCTGGAAGATTTTGTCGGCAATCTGATGCGCTACGCTGCGCAGATCGCTGGTGGACGCGGGTGACATGGCCTCACCCAGCAGACGCTGCTGGCGGTTCACATCCCACAGTTCGTATTCCACCGTCACCATGCCATTGCCGGCATCTTTGATGCGGCCGATCACGATGTAGTCCTGCTTGAGCAGACGCCAGGTGGCGAACTTGATGTCCGAACCTTGGCTGGGCTGCTCGACAATCTCGCTCACTGCAAGCGAGCGGAATTTGCCGCAGCGGTTGAGGTCGTTGCGGATGACATCGGCGATGTCGGTTGGGAGCGGCGCGCCTTGTTGAGCGAAAGGCACTACGGCCACTGGTGTGGCCGTCTTGATCATGCCTACAACACTCCCCGTCAATACCTGCTGAGCATGAGCTTGGCTCAGCATCGCAAGTCCGAAGTAGGCAACCAAAAGCATCAGATATCGAGTCAATTTTTTCATAGCCTAATCACTGTGGCCGGAATTTAAATTCAAGGTTCGGCGCGAACACGTTCTCGAACCCTTTATAAGGTAGTTCATGGGCACGCAATGCAGCGTCTTCGACCGCTTTTTTGCCGGCCTCGTTGTAAGGACAGCTTGAGTCCACTTTTGCACTCACCACTAAACCTCCACGTGCCTGAACGATGTGAAGCAAGCAAGGGACTGAGGGAGTATCGGATGGTCCTTGCCAATTTTGCTGTAAAACATTGCTGATGGCTGCCAGATACTGATCGGTAAGCGTCGAATTCGGGGAATTATTACCCGTCTGGCGTTGATCCGCGTTCGGCAGATTCTCCATGCCATTGACCTTGGCGTTCTTCAGATCCGCCAATTGCTGCTTCGCCTGTTTGGCTTTGCTATCCGCCTTCTGCGTCTGCGCCGAAGCATTGTCGAGCTGCTTGAACAGCTCATCCACCTTCTCCTGCTCCGCTTTCTTTTTAGCCGCCTGGGCGTCCAATTCTGCCTGGCGCTGGCGCTGCTTTTCTTCTTGTTCTTTCTTGGCGTTCTCGGCCTTCTGCAGACCTTCCTGCGTCACGCGCTCTTGATCCACCACATCCGGATGTTCCGGTGGCGGTGGCAATTGACTCTGCTTGGGCTGCTCCACTGGCGGGGGTGGAGGCGGCGGCACCGAGGGCGGCGGGGGCACAGTGTTGGGTATCTGCTTCACCTTTTCCGACTTCGGCGGCGGTGCGGCGGTATTGCCGAGCAGCGTGGCCTCGATCACCGGACCACTGAGTTGCAGCGGCGGTGGCGTACAGGTGATCGGGTTGGGCAGATGCAGTGTAGTGAGAAATTTTTCATACGACGTGCAGGGCAGCATCGCCAGAAACAGGAAGGCGACGATACCCAGGTGGAGAACGGCCGATAAAGCGACCGCGAGCGGAGTGCCCTTGGCGTTACGGTCGTCCATTCGGTTTGCCCGACTCCGGCGCACTCATCAAACCGACCTTGGCCACGCCGGCCTGCTGCAACAAGGCCAGTACCTGGTACACACCTTCGTATTTGCCGTCGCGATCGCCTGCGACCAATACACTCACATCCGGGTTCTGCTTGACGAATGCGCCAACCTTCACCTTTAAAGCATCAGCGTCGATGGGTTCTTTCTTGCTGGTGCCCAGCGTGAGGTACATCTGGCCCTTGGTGTCGACCGAGACGATCACTGGCTCTTTCTTGTCCTGCAACGACTTGGCGTTGGCTTGCGGCAGGTTGACGTCGACGTTCGCGTTGAGCATGGGCGCTGTGACCATGAAGATGATCAGCAGCACCAGCATCACGTCGATATAGGGTACGACGTTGATTTCGGATTTGAGCTTTAAACGCTTGTGGCGCGCGGAGCTGAGCATGATCGCGGCCCTCAGAGCCTGATTAGGGTTTCGGCGTAGCCCGCGTTGTCACGGTGCGTTCGCCAGGTGGTAGTGCGTGGCGCAGCGCTTGCCTGGCTGGCAAGCCAAGCCGCGCGCTGCCACATGGTGGACGCACCGTGGCAACCCTTCGGGCCGGAGCTGTTTGCTCGCCGGGCTGCGTCCTTACTCAGTTGTGTATCGACATACACGCCTTCGTTCCTCCTTGCCCGACAAGCAAACAGTTCCGGCGCGGGCCACGCCGAAACCCTAATCAGGCTCTAATGGTTTTCGTCGATCTGAATCTGGCGCTGCAGCACGGAGGAGAACTCTTCCTGGAACACTTCATAGCGCGAGGCAACACGTTCGACTTTGTTGGCGTAGCGGTTGTAGGCCCACACGGCCGGAATCGCGGCGAACAAGCCCATGGCGGTAGCGATCAGCGCTTCGGAAATGTGCGGCGCTACCACGGCGATGGTGACGTCCTTCATTTCGCCCAGGCCCTGGAACGCACCCATAATGCCCCAGACCGTTCCGAACAGGCCGACGTAGGGGCTGATGGAACCGACGTTGGCGAGAAATTCCAGATTGCGTTCCAGCAGGCCGATCTCCTTGGTGCCCGCCACGCGCATCGCGCGCTCGGAACCTTCGATCACCGTGCGCACATCGGTGCTGCGGCGTTGGCGCTGGCGCACGAATTCGCGGAAGCCCGACTCGAAGATGTTTTCCATGCCGCCGGTGTTGCCACCGTTGTTGCTTACTTCGCGGAACAGCTGCGCCAGATCCGCGCCGGACCAGAAACGCTCCTCGAAGGATTCGGCGTTTTGCATCGCGGCTTTGAGCTGCGAGTACTTGCGGATGATGATCACCCAGGACATGAAAGAGAAGATCAGCAGCGCCAGCATCACCAGCTTCACTGGCCAGCTTGCGTCTGAAAGGATCTCGAAAACGTTCAATCCACCGTTCATGGCTTGGGGGTTCTCCACCACATGGGTATGTCAAAGGATGATTTGATCAATTCTGTGCGGGTGCCAGCGGCTCTGCCTGTTCGCAGGCCACAGGACCATCGGCGAAGGCAGACTGGCCGTCTGTCGAGACGATGGGCCGAAGGCATGCGGACAGACAGAGTCGCTGGCGCGTGTACAGAATTGATCAGAGCATCCTCCATTACTTGGATCAGGCCGGGACGCGGGCGATCCGGCCGACAATGTCTTCAGGAATCCGCGCGGGTTGCATCCGTTGCAAGTCCACGCATGCCGCGCGTACCTGCGCCTGCAGAAGCAGGACGCCGTCCACCCGGGTGATCGTTTGCGCGAAAAGAATACTGGCTGAACGCCGATCTTTGACTTCCACCGTAACCGTCAGTTCATCGTCCAGCAGGGCGGGCTTGAGGAAGTCGATCTCCATCCGGTGCACCATGAAGGCCAACCCGGTCGCTTGCTTGAAGGCCATCTGGTCCACGCCAAGTGCTCGCAGCCACTCCGTGCGGGCACGTTCCAGGAAGCGCAGATAGCTTGCGTGGTACACCACGCCGCCGGCGTCGGTGTCTTCCCAGTACACACGGACGGGCCATTGAAATGGGGAGGGCATGGCTGGGCAATGGCGAAGACGGGAAACAATTCTGCAGCTTAACAGATACCCCGTAGTACAGACGGGCCACCGCTGGATGATCCCATTCGATACGTCCGTCGACCTACCCATCCGGAGACCGGCCAGTAGCAGCAAGGGAATGCCTATCTCCATCAAACTTGAGGACTACATCAAACAGCGGAACTTACTACTTCTTGATTTTGCTCGCTCATTGCAGATTGAACTGGCGCGTTCGTTGGCCACTTAAATGAATCGTGCGAGACGACGGTTTCAATCTACAAATGCTTTAGAGGAGCAAAAATGAAAAAACCGTGTTTCATTGCGCCTGCATTATTGATCGCTGCAACAGGGATCTCGTCCTGGAACAACGCCACTGCAGGGGAGACCACTATAAAGCCAACCCAGCAACAGACTTATTGTCCTCATGATCCAAATGCACCCGATCCCAATTGGGGTTGGTCCGTTGGAAAAGCCCCTCAACCAATCAAAGATTTCAGCTATTCAGGGCAACCCGAATTTCAAGCAAGTGGTAACAAATTAGGCTCATCCCCTGATGAAATACATAGAAATTTCGCAAGCATTATTGAAAGCAATTTTCAATATGGAAGCGCCGAACATATTCTGAACAACCTATCAGAACGTGAACTCCAAGACCTGGCAAAATTCTATACATCCAGCACTCAAGGCAAATCGCAACCACTGTTGAAAATTTTTGCCCAAAATCTAAGCGACCAGACGCTCGTAAGGGTAGCCAACGCTTTTGGTACCGAACCAGTTCAAACAGCAGTCAACTCATATACAGCAGCTAACGTTCGGAGCGCCTTTGATGCAAAGGTTGCGACCCTGGATTCCACAGCAACTCCGGCTTCGTCGACGTCAGAACTTGCAACTCCCATGGCCACTCCGACCCTGGACATGACCATTCCGGAAATCTATCTGGAGTTTCGGACTGCTCCAGTTGGAAGCGTAGGACCAGCGGCAGCTATTGCCGAAACATCCATGTATGTTGGAAAGAATGTGGGAGTCGCAGCAAGTGTTGGATGGGTTATCGGGACTCAAATCAGCAACCTAATTGAAACATACGACCCCTCTCTGAACGACGCTATTGGTGGCACTGTGGCAGGCATGATTGACGCAGCCAACCAATCATGGGACTTGGCGAGGCAAGGGCAATATCAATCATCCTTTGATGCCCTGTTTGGGTATCCAGTTAGCACCAGCGGAAATCGAGCCGGAGACTTCGGCGAGTTTCAGGCCATGGATTACTACTGGAGCAGTAACGGCTGCTATTAACAATTCTAAAAAGAGGCGGACAAAACCATGTCCGCCTCTCCTGGAGTCGACTTATGGCACACATGCGTTTTTTAAATATGCAATGGATAAAAGCAAGCCTTTATTTACTGCTCGCACTATTTTGGCTCATACAAGCGCAGTCAACCGCGTCTTATTTATTTGCAGCCGGTTCCCTATGTTTTGCATGGTGCGAAGCCTTCAGGAAATACAAGCCACCTATGAAACTTTCATTCACAGTAAAGCAAATTTACAGCGGCTTTAAAAATTCTGAATATCGCCCGGAGCGAATGATACTTATTATAGGCACGCTTGGTACGGTGCTTTGGATATGTAGTCTTATCGTTGGCATAGCGCATCTAATTCAACCAAGTCCATAACCTCACTCTCCATTACCACCAAACAGATCGCCCGGCTGTGCTTGTCGCGGAGGGGGCGTGAGGCCCAGGTGACGCCAGGCCCTGGCGCTGGCCATGCGACCGCGCGCGGTGCGTATCAGGAAACCTTGTTGGATCAGATAGGGTTCGACCACGTCTTCCAGCGTGCCCCGATCTTCGCTGAGCGCAGCCGCCAGCGATTCCACGCCGACCGGGCCGCCATCGAAATTCTCGATGATGACGGCGAGCAGGCGGCGATCCAGTTCGTCGAAACCCTCGGCATCGACCTTGAGCATGTCCATGGCCGCGTTCGCCGCCTCGCGGGTGATATGTCCGTTGGCACGCACTTCGGCGTAATCGCGCACGCGACGCAGCAGACGATTGGCGATACGCGGCGTACCGCGCGAGCGGCGTGCAATTTCCTGCGCACCATCCACTTCGCAAGGAATGCCGAGAATGCGCGCAGAACGACGCACGATCGCCGTGAGTTCATCCGGCGAATAGAACTCAAGGCGCTGCACGATGCCGAAGCGATCACGCAGAGGCGCAGTCAAAAGTCCCGCGCGCGTGGTGGCGCCGATCAGCGTAAACGGCGGCAGATCCAGCTTGATCGAACGCGCAGCCGGGCCTTCGCCGATCATGATGTCGATCTGGAAATCCTCCATCGCCGGATAGAGCACCTCCTCCACCACCGGCGAGAGACGATGGATCTCGTCGACGAACAGCACGTCGTTCTTTTCGAGATTGGTGAGCAGCGCGGCTAGATCGCCTGCGCGCTCCAACACCGGGCCGGAGGTGGAGCGGATGTTCACGCCAAGCTCGTTGGCGATCACGTGACTCAGCGTGGTCTTGCCCAAGCCGGGCGGGCCGAAGATCAGCACATGATCCAACGCACCGCCGCGTTTCTTCGCCGCCTCGATGTAGATCGACAGCTGCTCGCGTACTGCCTGCTGGCCAAGATATTCGTTGAGCCGCTTGGGACGAATCGACGCCTCGAGCGCTTCGTCGTCGAGCTGGGAGGCAGCAGTGATGATGCGGTGATCGGACATACGGCGATTATGGCTGAGAGTGAGGTTTCAAGGGCGAATAACGCGCCCTGCGCCCTCAAATCTCCACCTGCGTCCCTAACTCGATCAACCGATTGCCCGGAATCTGAAAAAACGCCGTGGCTGGCAACGCATTGCGCGACATGAAAGCAAACAGTCGATCGCGCCAGAGCGCCATGCCGGGACGGCGTTTGTCGGCAACGATGTTCTCGCGCGACAGGAAGAACGTGGTATCCATCAGGTCGAACGGCAGGCCGGCCTTGGCGCACTTGGACAGCACCAAAGGAATATTCGGATCCTCGGCGAAGCCGAAGCGTATTTCCAGGCCATAAAAATCGCTGCCCAGCGGCGTGAGGTGAATGCGCTCCTCACGATCGGCAAACGGCGTTTCCAGCACTTCCACTGTCAGCATCACATTGCGCTCGTGCAGCACCTTGTTGTGCTTAAGGTTGTGCAGCAGCGCATGCGGCACCGCATTCTGATTGGCAGTGAGGAACACGGCCGTGCCAGGCACGCGCAGCGGCGGGTGCTCAGTGATGTTCGCAATGAAGGGCGACAGCGCCAAACCGCCCTGCTTGATCTCGCGCACCACCAATTCGCGCCCGCGACGCCAGGTGGTCATCACCACAAACACACACAGGCCCAGCACCAGCGGGAACCAGCCGCCGTATTCCACCTTGATCAGATTGGCGGAGAAGAAGGAGATGTCGATCGTCAGCAGCACCGTACCCACCGCCAGCAGGGTCGGCACGCGCCAGCCCCATTGGTGACGTGCCACGAACAGCGCCAGCACCGTGGTGATGGCCATGGTGCCGGTCACGGCAATGCCATAGGCCGCGCTCAGGTTCTCTGAACTGCGGAAGCCAAATACCGCCAGCAGCACCATCACCAGCAGAAAGGCGTTAATCCACGGCACGAAGATCTGACCGGACATCTCGCGCGAGGTGTGCACCACCGGCATGCGCATCGAATAGCCCAGCGACATCGCCTCGCGCGTCATCGAGAACGCGCCTGAGATCACCGCCTGCGAGGCGATCACGGTAGCCACCGTGGCCAACGCAATCATCGGATACAGCAGTATCGAAGGTACGGCTTTGAAGAATGGATTATCGATCGCTTCCGGATGGGCCAGCAGCAAAGCACCCTGGCCGAAATAATTGAGCACCAGCGCCGGCAGCACGAAATTGAACCAGGCCATGCGGATCGGCCGCTTGCCGAAATGGCCCATATCCGCATACAGCGCCTCAGTACCCGTCACCGCCAGTACCACGCTGCCCAGCGCAATGTAAGCCTGGAGGCCATGGGTTATGAAGAAGCGCACGCCGTAGTACGGATTGAGCGCATACAGCACATGCGGCTCGGTGAGAATCATGCGTGCGCCGAGCAGTCCGATAACGATGAACCAGATCACCATCACCGGTCCGAACAACCTGCCCACGCGCTCAGTGCCATGCCGCTGCAGCGCGAACAGGAAAAACAGGATCACCGCCGTAATCGGCACCACCCAATGCGCCAGGCCCGGTGCAGCGACCTTCACGCCCTCCACGGCCGACAGCACCGAAATAGCGGGTGTGATCACGCCATCGCCGTAAAACAGCGCCGCGCCGAAAATGCCGATGATCGCCAGCAGCCAGCGCAGCTTCGGCTGGCCGCCAACGCCACGCAATGTCAGCGCCATCAACGCCATGATGCCGCCTTCGCCCTTGTTGTCGGCGCGCATGATGAACATCACGTACTTCAGTGACACAACGATGATCAGTGCCCAGAAAATCAGCGACAGGACCCCGTAGATGCTTTCCGGTGTGGGACGCATGCCGTCGTGACTAAGCGCGGTCTGCAAGGTGTACAGCGGGCTGGTGCCGATGTCGCCGTACACCACGCCGATAGCGCCCAGCGCCAACGCAGCCAGCCGCTTCTTGCTATCGGCTTCGCTGGCGCCATGGCTGATGTTGTGACCCACGAGTCAACTCCCTAATGCGGCGCGCAGCGCCTTGCGGATGATGGTTTCGGCGTCGTCACCGGGTGCGGCAACCTTCTGTACCAGCCGGGTCACCTCGGCAGGCTTGTAGCCGAGTTGCTGCAACGCCACGGTGGCTTCGGCGGCGGGATCGGCGGGCGCCCCGGGCGTGGTAGTAAAACCGGGCACGCTCGCACCCAGGCCATCCACGCGATCGCGCAATTCCACCACGATACGTTCGGCCGTCTTTTTGCCGATGCCTGGAATCTTGGTGAGCGCAACGACATCAGCCGCCTGCACCAGCCGTGCGAAATCCTGCGTGGAAACGCCCGACAGCACGGCCAGCGCCGTCTTCGCGCCGATGCCGCTGACTTTCAGCAAATTGCGGAACGAGGTGCGCTCCGATTCATGCAGAAAACCATAAAGCGCCACGCTGTCTTCTTTGACGGCGTAGTGCGTAAGCAGCGTCACTTCCTTGCCGATTTGCGGCAGGTCGTAGATGGTGGACATGGGCGCTTCCAATTCGTAGCCCACGCCACCCACTTCCACCAGCAGCCACGGTGGCTGCTTCGAAATGAGTGTGCCTCTGAGTCGGCCGATCATCGACGTCGCCTCCATGCCATGCGCGGAATGCCCACGCGTTCGAGACTGGAACGGGTATGTGCGTGCGCGACGGCAATCGCCAGCGCATCCGCGGCGTCCGCCTGGATCGGGCCTTTGAGCCCGAGCAATACACCGATCATGTGTTGTACCTGCGTTTTGTCGCTGCGGCCGCCACCGACCACCGCTTTCTTCACTTCGGTGGCTGCATATTCGTGCACCGAAATGCCACGGTTTACTACCGCGCAGATGGCAGCGCCGCGTGCCTGCCCGAGCTTGAGCGCCGAATCGGGATTGCGCGCCATGAAAACGCGCTCGATGCCGCACTCCACCGGACGATGCGCAGAGATGATTTCATCCACGCCTTCGAAGATGCGCTTCAGGCGCAGAGGAAAATCCTCTTCGCCAGCCACGACCAGCGCAGCATGAAAAACATGCGACAGCTTGCCGGCGGCATCGACATCCACGATGCCGATGCCCGTGCGCTGGCTGCCAGGGTCGATGCCGATGATGCGGATCATGGAAAGGTGGCTCGAGAGCCTGTCACTCGGCCGGCAACAATGCGTTGTGATAAACCTCGCTCACGTCGTCGAGGCCATCGAGTTTTTCGAGCAGGTCGGTGAGCGTTTCCAGCGTTTCGCCGGACACTGCGGTGCGGTTGTTCGGGCGCATCACCACGCCCGCATGCTGCGCATCGAGACCTGCCTCGATCAACTTCTGCTGCACCGTTTCGAAGTTTTCCGGCGCGCAGATCACCGTGCTTTCGCCGTGCTCGTTGACCACGTCGTCGGCGCCGGCATCAAGTGCGGCTTCCAGAATCTTTTCTTCCTTCGCTTCATCGCCGCCGGTGGGGAACACCAGCTCGCCGCAACGCGTGAACTGGAATGCCACCGAACCGCTGGTGCCCAGGTTGCCACCATGCTTGGTGAGCGCGTGGCGCACGTCGGCCACGGTGCGGACCGTGTTATCGGTGAAGCATTCGATGATCAGCGCAATGCCGCCCGGACCGTAGCCTTCGTAGCGCAACTCTTCCATCTTCGCGCCACCGTCAGCACCGGAGCCGCGCTTGATCGCGCGCTCGATGGTGTCCTTGGACATGTTGGCGGTCAGCGCCTTGTCCACGGCCGTGCGCAGGCGCGGGTTGAGCGCGGGGTCGGGCACGCCGGCTCGCGTGGCAACGGTAATTTCACGGATCAGCTTGGTGAACACCTTGGCGCGCTTGGCGTCTTCGGCGTTCTTGCGACCTTCGATGGACGGGCCTCTACCCATGGGGATACCTGGCTTAAGTCTGAAAGTGGAAAGCGGGGGATTTTACTGCATTGCGCCATCGCACTTCCTTCCTTCCTCCAAGTTGGCGAAAAACCAGAACTCCTCACCCCCCGCGAAGCTGAGGTTTTCTATGGGTTCCCCATGGGAAGGGAAGCAAAGCTGCCCGTACGCAGGAACGAAGCCGTCAACCGCGCCACTTCCGCCGAAAACAGCAACCCCGTATGGGTGGTTTCGACCACGCAATGCGCCGCAAGCCCCGGCAGCACGGTTTCTTCCACCGCCACCGTACCGTCGTGCTCGCCAGGGATGGGGCTGAGCATGGCGCCCAGGCCGATCGGCATGCGACCGGCGATCACACCCACTTCGCGGGGACCTTTCCAGGCCTCCAGCCCCAGCTCCAGCAATTCGCGGTTATGGCCCAACAGCACCTCACCACCGCGCCCAAGGCGGGCAAAGGCACGCGCTGCTGCGCTGCCCTTCAGAGGTGAACCCAAACAGACGATGCGGCCGGGCGGCAGGTCGTCGGCTGCCAGGCAGGCGCGCAAGGCAAGCAGGCCGCCCAGGCTATGGCCGACGAGATGCACCGGGCCAGGCGCGTATTCGAGCATGCTCGCGTGCAGCTGGGCCAGGACGCGCTCCTGCCTCGCCGCCACGCTCATATAGTCGAAGCGATGGACGCGAAAGCCCTCTTCCATCAGGCGGCGATGCAGCATGCCCAGCGCGAAGCCGCGCATCCACAGGCCATGCAGCAAGATGACGTGTTCAGTCATGAAATCGAAGCACTACCAAGCAGCAGGCAGCATGCCACGCCGTGATTGCGGCATGGCATCGCCGGCTCAGCTTTTCGCGTTTTCTGTGATCGCCACCGCGACGTGCAGTTCTTTCAACTGCGGCTCGCTGACCATCGACGGAGCATCCGTCATCAGGTCCTGCGCACTGGTGGTCTTGGGGAATGCGATCACGTCACGGATCGATTCCGTGCCCGCCATCAACGCCGCGATGCGATCGATGCCGAACGCGATACCGCCATGCGGCGGCGCGCCGAACTTCAGCGCCTTGAGCAGGAATCCGAACTTCATCTCGGCCTCTTCCGCACCGATACCGAGCAGTTCGAATACGGCGCTCTGCATGTCCGGTCGATGGATACGGATCGAACCGCCACCGATCTCGTTGCCGTTGAGCACCATGTCGTAGCCACGGCTCACCGCGGTCCCCGCATTGGCACGCAGGTCGGCGATGTCATCCACCTTCGGTCCGGTGAATGGGTGATGCAGGGCGACGAAACGCTTTTCTTCCTCGTCGTATTCGAACATCGGAAAGTCGGTCACCCACAGCGGCTTCCAGCTGTTTTCCACCAGGCCGCGATCTTTCGCCGCCTTCAAGCGCAACGCGCCCATGAAGTCGGTGACGGTTTTCCACTTGCCCGCACCGAGGAACACCATGTCGCCCGATTGCGCGCCGGTCGCTTTGAGCACGGCATCGAGCGCGGCATCGTCGAGGAATTTCGCCACCGGCGAGTTGATGCCTTCGCGGCCCTTGGCGAGGTCTTCCACCTTGATCCACGCCAGCCCCTTCGCGCCGTATTTGGCGACATATTCGGTGAGCTGGTCGATCTCCTTGCGGCTGAGCGTGGCAGCGCCCGGCAAACGCAGCGCAGCCACGCGGCCGGCCGGATCATTCGCCGGTTCGGCAAACACTTTGAATTCCACGTGCTTGAGCACGTCGGCCACGTCGACCAATTCCAGCGCGATGCGCAGGTCGGGCTTGTCGGAACCGAAGCGACGCATCGCCTCGTCCCAGGTCATGCGCGGGAACGATTCCGCTAGCTCCACGCCGACCACTTCCCTGAATACGTGGCGGATCATCGGCTCGACGAAATCCTGCACATCGCGCTCCTGCACGAAGGCGAATTCCATATCGAGCTGCGTGAATTCCGGCTGGCGGTCAGCGCGCAGATCTTCGTCGCGGAAGCAGCGCGCGATCTGATAGTAGCGATCGAAGCCGGCCATCATCAGGATCTGCTTGAACAGCTGCGGCGACTGCGGCAGCGCATAGAACTGACCCGGATGCACGCGGCTGGGCACCAGATAATCGCGCGCGCCTTCCGGCGTGGCCTTGGTCAGGATCGGTGTTTCGATGTCCTGGAAGCCACGCGCGTCCAGGTAGCGGCGCAGTGCCTGCACGAGCTTGATGCGCGTGCGCATCATCTGCTGCATCTCAGGGCGGCGCATGTCGAGGTAGCGGTAAGTCATCCGCATGTCCTCGTTGGGATTCTCGTGCAGTGCGAACGGCAGATCCTTCGCGGCGTTGAGAATCTCCACTTTTTCCGCCAACAGCTCCACCGTGCCGGTCTTGAGCTTGTCGTTGGCCGACAGGCGCTTGCGGATGCTGCCGGTGACGCGCACGCAATATTCGTAGCCCAGCTCGCCGGCCACAGCGAAACCTTCAGCGTTCTCGCGCTCGATCACTACCTGGGCGATGCCCTCATGGTCACGCAGATCGACGAAAGCGACGTGGCTCTGCAGGCGAAGGGTGTTGACCCAGCCGCACAGGGTGACGGTCTGGCCGACCAGCGACTCGTTGATGAGGCCGCAGTAATGCGTGCGCATGCGCTTGATGCTCCGGGCCGCCGGGGCGGCGAATTTGGCGTGGAAAAGGCTCGGAATCTTAGCATTCCCCACGACACCGCGCCGCGTGGCATAGCCGCGTAGGTTGAGTTAGCGCAGCGTAACCCAACACTTTCGAAGCGCCATCGTTGGGTTACGCTGCGCTAACCCAACCTATCTCAGCTCGTTGAAGATGGGGACGGTGACGGAGCAGGTGCCGGCGCCGGGGTGGGCGCTGGGCTGGCACTCTTGTCCGACGATGAACTGGACCCACTGTCGCCAGCGATATTGCGCTTCTTATCCCCGTCTTTCTTGAAGTCGGTTTCGTACCAGCCGCCGCCTGCCAGCCGGAATTGCGGCGCGCTGATCTGCCGCTGCACTTGCGGAGCGCCGCAGTTGGGGCAGGTAGCCGGATCAGGGTCGGAGATTTTCTGCAGGCGGTCGAAACGGTGGCCGCAGGCGTTGCATTGGAATTCGTAAATAGGCATAGAAAAAAGGCTCCGCACACTCCATCGGGGCCGATGGTCGCGGGGGATTATCGGGACGAAAAGGCTCAATTCAACGGTATCGAGCCTGTATTAGCGTAGGGCCAAACCCACCAGCACCGCTACTTCCACCATTTCGGCCAGCGCACCAGCCGTGTCGCCGGTGCAGCCGCCCAGCCGGTTTAGGCAGGCATGCCGCCACAGGCCGAACACGGCCGCAGCGAGCACGAGCGCCAGCAGCCCTCGCCCGCCAAACAGCAGGCATATCGCGGCGGTAGCCAATAGCGCGATCACGCAAGCCTGACGAGGCGCATCCGTCAATGCCGCGCCCAGTCCTCCGCCGCGCACATATGGAGTCGTGAGAAACAACGCCGAAAGGCTGGCTCGCGACAGCAAGGGCGCCAATAGCAACGCCGCCCACGGCGCAGGCCCCGGACTTGCCAATGCGGCAAACTTCAAAAGCAGGATCATCACCAGGGCCACGACGCCGGCAGGTCCGCTGCGCGGATCCTTCATGATCGCCAGGGTTTTCTCGCGATCGCCCATGCCGCCGATCCACGCATCGGCACTGTCGGCCAGCCCATCCAGATGCAGCGCTCCCGTCACGGCCACCCACGCCGCCACCAGCAGGCCGGCGGAAAGCATCGCCGATGCATCGCGCAACAACCACGCCAGCGCACCCAGCAGCAGACCGATCAGCGCACCCACCAAGGGATACCAAGCCAGAGAGACGGCCTTGGCGCGCACATCGTCATATGCATAAGCCGGCACCGGCAGCCGCGTGAGAAAGCCGATCGCTATCAGCAGCGCACGCATCATGCGGTTGCCGCTACCGGCCACGGCAAAGGATGCAGCGAGGCGTGCGGTACATCGATACCGGCCATATCGCCATAACTGCGCGCCTCCACCCGGCAACGCAGCAAACGAATCGCGCCGCCATGCGTGATCACTAGCACGCGTTGTCCCACCGCCTGCAGCGCGATGTCATCGAGCGCCGCACACAACCGCCCGTGAAACGCGTCAAATGTTTCGCCACCCGGCGGCGGATGCTTCACCGGATCGGCCCAGAAGCGCGCCAGTGCATCGCCCTGCTCTTCGGCAATGCGTTCGATCGGCATGCCCTGCCAGGTGCCGAAGTTGTATTCGGCCAGTCGCGCATCGATACGCAGCGACAAGCCACGCGCTTGCGACAACTCTCTCGCAAAAGCCGCGCAACGTTGCAACGAGGACGACACAATGCAATCCCACGCGCGCCCATCCACGGCTGCGCGCAATTGCGACCAGCCCAGTTCGCTCAACGGATCATCCAGCTGACCGCGATAGCTGCGTTGCCCCGTGTCGCCATGACGCAATAGCTCGATGCGCGTACTCATGCGGTGGACACACCTGCCTGTTCGAACGTCGCCATGCCATTGTGCAAAGCGCAGGCAAGCCGCAACAGGGGCACCGCGACAGCAGCACCGCTCGCTTCACCCAAACGCAACCCCAGGTCGACCAACGGCTCTGCATTCAGCGCCATCAACAAGTGCGTATGACCATGTTCTTTCGAACGATGGGAGAACAGCAGCCACGGCCGCACATCCGGCTGAATCGATACCGCCGTCAGCGCTGCAGCCGTCGAAATAAACCCGTCGACCAGCACCGGCATGCCCGCTTGGGCCGCCGCGATATAGGCACCTACCAACGCCGCAAGTTCGAAACCGCCCAGGCAACGCAATTGCTCAAGCGCCGTTGTTGCCGTGACATGTCGTTCCAATGCGCGTTCGAGCACGCTCACTTTGTGTTGGATACCCGCAGCGTTCAGCCCGGTACCGGCACCGGCGAGACATGAGGGCGGCTCCTCGAGCAAAGCGCTGGCCAATGCAGCCGCCGCAGTGGTGTTGGCAATGCCCATTTCGCCGCCGATGAAAAGCTGGGCCTCCGACTTCAGCGCAGCATGTACGCTTTCCGCACCGACGGTGAGCGCCGCTTCCAGTTGCGCTTCCGTCATGGCCGGCCCGTGACAGAAGTTTGCAGTGGATGGCGCGATAATCGCGCGGCGCACGCCTGCGATATCGCCGGGATCATTCACCGTACCGAGATTCACCACATCCAGCTTCGCGTCCAGGCTGCGCGCCAGCACACTGATCGCTGCACCGCCGGTGGCGAAGTTGCGCACCATTTCGCCGGTAACGACTTGCGGAAATGCGGAAACGCCCTCTTCCGCCACGCCGTGGTCGGCGGCAAACACGCTGATCCACACGCGATCCACTGCGGGCTTCGGCGAGCGCTGCAAGGAAGCAAGCTGGATCGCCGCCGTTTCCAACATACCGAGTGAACCCGGCGGTTTGGTCAATTGCATTTGATGCAAACGCGCCGATTCGGCGAGATCCGCATCGGGCTGCGCACAAGGTGCAGTAAGCCAATCAATACTCATGGGAGAGTTCCTTTAAAAGCGAAAGGTAAACCCGCGGCGACGAACACGACACGTTCGCTGACCGCGGCGACGGCTTGATGCAAACGCCCCGCCTCATCCACAAAGCGGCGAGTCAATTCACCCATCGGCACGATGCCCAGGCCGACTTCGTTGCTGACCATCAGCACATCGCCCGGCAAGATTGGCAACACATCCAGCAAGCGATCGCGTTCGCGCTCGAAGCCTCGCATATCGGCATCACCCAGCAGATTGCTCAGCCATAGCGTAAGACAATCGACCAGGATGCAGCGATCTTCGCGCGCGTATTCACGCATTACATCGGCGAGATGCAATGGCTCTTCCACGCACAACCACTGCTGCGGCCGGCGAGCACGATGGTGCGCAATGCGCGCAGCCATTTCCCGATCGCCCGCCTGTGCGGTCGCTATGTACGCAACTTCCCGCCTGCTGTCGGCAGCCAGCCGTTCGGCCAATGCGCTTTTGCCCGAGCGGGCACCACCCAGGATCAGGGTACGCATGCAGTCATCCCTAGCCACTGTTCGAGCAAACGCGTATTCAAATGTGTCTCCACGGCATCCGCCAATCGCTCGATGCTACTTTCTCGCAATGCTCGTACGTCGACGGCAGCTACGTTTTGCAATCCAGCCCAGCGCAGCAACGCCGACAGCGCCTGCGGATCGTCAAACAAACCATGCAGATAGCTGCCCATCACTCGACCGTCCATCGAGATGGCGCCATCACTGCGCCCATCGGCAAGCCGTGCAAATGCATTCTCCAATGCTGGGCCACGGCTGATACCGCAATGGATTTCATAACCCTGCACACTGGCATTGGCGAAAGCCAATCGCCCTGTCGCGCGATGAAGCTGCTTGGACGGTTGCAAGGTGGTTTCCATATCCAGCCAACCCAGGCCTTCGCTGGAACCTGGCTCACCCTCGATGCCTTGCGGATCGTGCACGGCCCGCCCAAGCATCTGCAAACCGCCGCAGATGCCTAGCAACTTGCCCCGGTAGCGCAGATGCCGCTCGATCGCGCGCTCCCATCCCTGCTCACGCAGCCATGCGAGGTCGGCACGCGTGGATTTGGATCCGGGCAGAATGATCAGGTCGCACGTTGGCGGCTGTTCGCCAGGACCGACGATATGCAAATCGATGTCGGGATGTGCACGCAGCGCATCGAAATCGGTGTGATTGCTGATGCGCGGCACAGCAGGCACGACTACGCGAAGCAACGCATGCGACTTGCTCAAGCGCTCATGCGCCAACGCATCCTCGGCCTCCAGATGCAAACCGTGCAGATATGGCAACACGCCGAGCACAGGCTTGCCCGTTTCCTGCTCCAGCCAATCAAGTCCCGACTGCAGCAACGCCAGGTCGCCGCGAAAACGATTGATCACGAAACCGACGATGCGTGCACGCTCGCTTGGCGACAGCAGCGCCAACGTACCGACCAAGTGCGCAAACACGCCGCCACGATCGATATCCGCCACCAAAATCACCGGGCAATCCACCGCTTCGGCGTAGCCCATGTTGGCGATATCGCGATCGCGCAAATTGATCTCGGCAGGACTGCCCGCGCCTTCGACGATCACTGCGTCATAGCTATCGACCAGACGCTTATGCGACGCCATCACAGCATCAAACGCGAGACGCTTGTATTCATGGTAATCGCGCGCATCCATATTGGCGACGGGATGTCCGTGCACGATCACCTGCGCACCCACATCACTATTAGGTTTGAGCAGAATGGGATTGAAATCGACCATCGGTTCGAGCCCGCACGCCTGCGCCTGCACTGCCTGCGCCCTACCGATCTCGCCACCGTCCACAGTTACCGCAGAATTCAAAGCCATGTTCTGTGGCTTGAACGGCGCCACGCGCAGACCACGTCGAAAGGCCCATCGACACAACGCAGCGACCAGCGTGCTTTTGCCAGCATCGGATGTACAACCTTGCACCATCAGCACGCGCGCGCTCATGGCACGATCTCGCTCAACGCTTCGTTGAGGCGCTCGAATGCCGCATCGTCAGGCGGCAAGCCAAAGCGCAAGCTCGCGGGCATTTCGAACAAACGCGTGAGAATGCCTCGCTGCGCCAACGCACGATGAACTTGCGCCGCATCGTCGCGACGGCACCATTGGAACAAGCCACAACCTGCCGTGGGATGCCATGCGCATGAGGAGAGCAACGCTGCCAACCGTTCACTGGTTTGCAGCAAGCGGAGGCGCGCCTGTGCCTGCCACACATGATCTGCCAACGCCTGCTGCAGCAGGTAGCGGGAAGGTCCACTTAACGTCCACGGACCAAGCTGCTCTCGCAAAGCCTGGAGCAGAGTGGACGATGCGCAAACAAAACCGGCCCGCGCGCCGGCCAAACCAAAAAACTTGCCTGCCGAGCGCAATACGATCAGCCCTTCGCGATCCGTATAGCGGCACAGACTGTGCTGCGGTGTTACGTCGATAAAAGCCTCATCCACGACCAGCCAGCCGCCGCGCTTGGCGAGTTCGGCATGCACATGCAGCAACGCTTCGATGTCGAATCGCTCACCGCCAGGATTGTTGGGATGGATCAGCACCAGCACGTCCCACGCTGCCACGTCAGCAAGCAGTGCGTTAGCCGCGTGAGGCGTTACCTGATGACCTGCACGCTGCCACGCATACGCATGTTCGGCATAACCCGGTGCAATCACGCCTACGCGCGATGCCGACCGCAACAAAGGCAACGCTTGAATCGCGGCTTGCGAACCCGCCACCGGCAATACATGGGGTGCGTCGTAATAGGCACTGGCGACTTCGATCAATCCATCGTCTTCTTCCGGCAACCGTCGCCAAGCCGACGCGGGAATATCCGGCAGCGGCCATCCGAACGGACTGATGCCGGTGGATAGATCCAGCCATTGCTCCAGCGGGATGCCGTAGTCGCGTGCTGCGCGTCGCAGGCGGCCACCATGCTCAAGCATGTGTACCTCCCACCATCGCCGAACCCAGCAACAAGGCAACCGCCAGCCAGATGACCACACCACGCTGAAGCAGACGCCATGCACGGTCAATCGCATCCGCGCTGGGTGGATCGCCGACTCCAAGTTCCGGCCGGGCTTCCCACACGCCGTGATAAGGGGCCGCGCCACCCAGCTTCACACGCAACGCACCTGCGCCGGCAGCCATCACGGGACCCGCGTTGGGACTGTCCCATTGCGGCGCCTGCGCGTACCAGCAACGCACTGCGCTTTCAAAGTGGCCACATAACGCATAGGTGAAAGCCGTAAGGCGCGCGGGCAGGAAATTCAGCACATCGTCGATGCGCGCTGCAGCCCAACCGAAACGGTCATACCTTGGCGTGCGATAACCCCACATGGCATCCAACGTATTCGCCAGGCGATAGAGCACTGCGCCAGGTGCGCCTAGCACGGCAAACCAGAACAAGGCGCCAAACACGGCATCGTTGCCGTTTTCCAATACGGATTCGGTGGCCGCCGCGGCAACCTGTTGTGCATTCAATGAAGCGGTATCGCGGCTGACCATGCGGCCGACCGCTGTGCGTGCGGCATCGAGATCATCGTTCTGTATGGCCTTGGCGACCGGCAGCGCGTGTTCGCCGAGGCTGCGTAGACCGATCGTTGCGTACAAGACGATGACGGCGATGCACCATGCGAACCAGGTCGGCAGGCTTTGCTGTATGGCTTGCGTCAGCAACACGCATGGCAGTACAGCAGATATCCATGCAAGCACTCCTTTGCCGCGGTGATCCGCATGCAGGCGCTGTTCGATCCAACTGGCCATGCGGCCGAAGGCAACCAGCGGATGCGCGCGACGCGGCTCGCCCAGAAATCGGTCAAGCAACAATGCAACGAGCATGGCTAGCGCGATACTCACGGCAGGAACAACCGCAGCGCGGCGCGTGCATGGGAAGGAAAGTAGAAGTGCACGAAGCTGGCCGTCATACGCCGATCGCGATAGATCGCCTCCTTGCACGGCCCATGATTCGGATTGAATGCCTGCGCAATCGGCTGCGCGTCAATGACCGCCTGGGCGTAATGAAAGGTGTGTCCATGCAATTGGCCTTCGGGCAATTCGGCGCCTTGCAGACCCAGCGCAGCGAGCCGTGGCTGTAGCGCCGCGTGACCAGACAGGAGTCCCGCCATCTGCGCCGTATGCCCATTCCGATCAGCGAGTGCATCGAGCGCAAACAGCAGACCACCGCATTCGACCAGCATAGGTTTGCCCGCATCGCGATGCGCACGCAGCGCTGCATGAAGATCATGCCGTTGCGATAAAGCCTGCAGATGCAATTCCGGATAGCCGCCTGGCAACCACACCGCATCACACTCGGGCAATGCATCACCCGCTATCGGCGAGAAGAAGCACAGCTCGGCGCCCGCTTGGCGCAGCAGGTCCAGATTCGCCGGATAGATGAAACAGAACGCATCGTCGCGTGCAATCGCAATGCGTTGACCTTGCAGGAGCGGTGGAATCGCGTCGACAACCGGGACTTCAAAATCCACCGGCGGCGGCAGTTCGGTCGCGGCGTGTTGCGACCAGGCCTCCGCCAGCGCGTCGACCCGCGCATCGAGATCGGACAACTCATCCGCGGAAACCAGGCCAAGGTGCCGTTCCGGCAAGGCGAGTCGATCTTCGCGCGGCAAAGCGCCCAACCAATGCACCGACGCGGGCAGGCTCTCTTTTAGCAATTGAGCGTGATACGCACTGCCGACGCGATTGGCCGCCACGCCATACATCGACAATCCTTCGCGATAGCTCGCCAAGCCACATGCCAGTGCGCCGAAGGTTTGCGCCATCGCCGAACCATCGATCACCGCCAGCACCGGCAATCCCAGTTTCTGGGCAAGATCGGCGCTGGAAGGCGCGCCGTCGAACAGACCCATCACGCCTTCCACCAGGATCAGATCGGCGGCGCGGGCTGCATCGAACAGACGCTTGCGCACGTCCGCTTCGCCGCACATCCACAGATCGAGCTGATAGACCGGCCCACCCGCAGCACGGGCAAGCACCATGGGATCGAGAAAATCAGGCCCCGTCTTGAACACTCGCACGCGTCGTCCTTGTTGCGTGTGCCAGCGCGCAAGGGCGGCCGTCGTCGATGTTTTGCCCTGCCCTGACGCAGGTGCAGAAACCAGCAAAGCGGGGCAACGGCGAACAGTCACAGTTCGATGCCCTTCTGCGCCTTGATGCCCGCATCGAAAGCATGCTTGACCACGCGCATCTCGGTCACCGTATCGGCAACGGCGATCAATCCGTCGGGTGCGCCGCGCCCGGTGATCACTACGTGCTGGCGTGGCGGCCGCGCAGCGACGGCGGTGAGCACTTGCTCAAGCTGCACGTATTGCTTCACCAGCGCGATATTGAGTTCGTCCAGCAGCACGAAATCGTAGGCAGGATCAGCCAGCATGCGCGCCGCAACCTCCCATGCTGCTTGCGCCGCGGCAATGTCGCGCGCTTTGTCCTGCGTTTCCCAGGTGAAGCCTTCACCCATCACGTGGTAGTCGAGCTGCTCCCCGGCAAACTGGCGAAAGAAAGCCTCTTCACCCGTCGAGAACGTACCCTTGATGAACTGCACCACGCCGCATTGGAAGCCATGACCAAGCGAGCGTGCCAGCATGCCGAAGCCGGAAGAGCTTTTACCCTTGCCGTTGCCGGTGTTCACCACCAGCACGCCGCGATCGATGGTGGCACGCGCGATCTTGCGATCGACCAGTTCCTTCTTGCGCTGCATGCGTTCGCGATAGCGTTCTTCGGGCGTCATAACGTCGTTGCTCCTTCGCACGCCGCAATGGCGTGCATCGCTTGCTGCAGGAGGAAGACGGCAACGGTACCGATGATGGCAGCGGCCCCGACACGGCCCTCCGCCTGTCCGGTTAGGTGTTTATCGAGGCCGGTCTCCGGGCTTGCGAGCGAAAGCGGATGCCTTCCGATCCACGCCTTCCCATGCATGCGGCACAGTGGCGGTGTGTGAATCACTTTGCTCGCTTACCGTTGCGGGGGCAGCTCCGGCATAGCCGCGCAGACGGCGCACCGGATTCCCGTTTCAATCGCCGACACGCATGCCGACGATCACCTCAAGCCGAGGCATCTTAGAGCGTGCTCCATGGTCCGCCTAGTCTGCTGTGCTGAAGGGTTTCTACACATCATCTGCACGACGAGCTAACGATGCTCGTGACGTGGCGCGCGCAGGTGCGGGGGACGCCTGACGGCTGTGGACGGCCGCAGGCATGCGCATAAACGCATGTTCGATATGGATATTTCCATTTGGACTTTTGACCGCATCATTCGTTAATTGGAAGAGCGGCCGCACTGTCATTAACCTGACATGCTGCAAAGCAGCACGTCACACGCCAGGGGAAAACCTCCGCAATGAAGAACGATAAGAATCGCTACGCCCTCACCTTGCTCTCCGCTTCCGCCCTACTCGCTTTCGCTTCTGTCGCCGCGGGCCAAGATGCATCGCCAAGCAACGGCTCGACTCAAGCCAACAACGCCAAGAATCTGCAAGCGGTGATCGTCACCGGCACGCGCGCGCAGAACCGCACCGACAGCACGTCGCTGTCACCGATCGACGTGGTGCCCGCCTCAGCCTTGCAAGGCACCGGCAGCAACGAACTTTCCACCGCGCTGGCGCGCCTGATTCCGTCACTGAATTTCCCGCGCCCGGCAGCCACTGATACCACCGATTCGCAGCGCCCCGCGATGCTGCGCGGCCTTGCTCCGGACGAAGTGCTGGTGCTGGTCGACGGCAAGCGTTGGCATACCAGTGCGACGGTGAACGTGGATGGCACCATTGGCCGCGGTTCGGCGCCGGTGGACCTCAACACGATTCCGCTTTCCGCGATCGATCACATCGAAGTGTTGCGCGATGGCGCTTCCGCGCAATACGGGTCCGATGCGCTTGCGGGTGTGATCAATATCATTCTGAAGCATGGCGCGCAGGGCGGCTCCGTGGAACTGGACGGTGGCCGTTTTCAACGCGGCGGTGGCAAGCAGTGGCAAGGCTCGGCCAACTTCGGCATTCCGTTGAACGGCGACAAGGGCTGGCTGCGCATCAGCCTGGATGACGGACATCAGGATCCGACCAATCACGGCGGTGCGGACGTCCGCTATCCGCAGCTGGGCCGCAAGCAAGTGTTCGGCGATCCCACGGTAAGCCAGCACAACCTGTTCCTGAATTCGCAATACGACATTACGAACAACATCCAGTTTTACGCGTTCGGCAGCTATCACGGGCGCAATGCGATTTCCGATGAGCTGTATCGCAACCCGTTCGGCTATCCGTCCAAAGTGAAATCGGCGCTTACCGCACTTTATCCGGACGGCTATCAGCCGCTATTGCAGGCGCGCAGTACCGATCAGTCGTTGGTTGCCGGTGTGCGCGGCACGACCAGCGGCGGTTGGCGCTGGGATGTGAGCGCGAACTATGGCGGCAATCGCGTCTCGCTGGACACTATCCATACCGCCAACTACGCCTTCTTGCACGACTTTGGCTACACGCCCACTCGTTTCTTCGACGGCGTGATTTCGTCCAAGCAACAAGTGGCGGACGTCGACGTCGCGAAAGATTTCAACCTTGGCTGGCTACCTAACGCAGTGACGCTGGCCTTCGGCGGCGAATACCGGCGCGATACGTATCAGATCAGCGCGGGCGATCCGAGCTCCTACTACGTCGGCAATTCCGGCGTGAGTGGCGGTTCGCAAGGTTTCAGCGGCTACAGTCCGGTGAACACAGGCTCATGGAGCCGCAGCGACGTGGCGCAGTACGTGAGCCTGGAAACCAATCTCACTGACAAGTTGGGCACGTCGTTCGCGGTGCGCCATGAGCACTACAACGATTTCGGCAATACGGTTTCCGGGGCGCTGGCGGCACGTTACGACTTCACCTCGCGCTTCGCGTTGCGCGGAAGTGTCTCCAGTGGCTTCCGCGCACCTTCTTTGGCCCAGGAAGACTATTCGCAGATCGGCTCGCTGTATCTCACACCGAGCAGCGCAGGTCCGGGCGTCGCGCCAGGTATCTATCAAACGGGTCTGCTGCCGGTGAGCAACCCGGTCGCGCAGTTGCTGGGTGCGCAGGCGTTGAAGCCGGAACGCTCGCATAACTACACCGTGGGCGCGGTGTTCAATCCGATCGATCCACTCACGCTGACCTTCGATCTGTATCAGATCAACATCTATAACCGCGTTGTGCTTTCCAACACGCTGACGGGCCTCAATCGGCCGGCGGTGGTGGCTTATCTGGCGGCGAACGGTGTCACCAACGTGGCATTCAGCTCGGCACAGTACTTTACCAATGCGGTGGACACGCGCACGCAGGGCGGCGATCTGGTGGCCAGCTTCCGCTCCGACTTCGACCATGCCGGCGTGCTCAACAGCACGTTGAGCTACAACTACAACCGCACGCAGGTCACACACATTGCGCCCAATCCGTCGCAACTGAATGCACTGGGCTTGCAACTGCAGCGCGTGACTTATCGCGACGTCAAAGGCCTGTTGGCCAACTCCACGCCGCGCAGCAAATTGATTCTCAACGAGAACTACACGCTGGGTCACTGGGTGTTCAACGGCAACCTCACTCGCTACGGCAGCTTCACCTCGTACAGCAACAGCTCGTATCTGCTGAATCAGACTTACAGTCCGCAGTGGGTGCTGGATGTGGCGGGTAGTTACGACCTGGACAATTGGACGTTTACGCTCGGCGTGGACAACGCCACCAACAGTTATCCGGACAAGACCATCGCGGCGAACAACGTCAACGGAACGATCCCGTATTCAAATTTTTCACCCGCGGGCTTCAATGGGCGCTACTATTACACCAAAGTGATCTATCACTGGTGACCCAACAAGCCCACTGCCAAGCATTACATGCGATGTATGCATGAAAAATCCCGGCCAAAGAGCCGGGATTTTTTTGCTCTGAGTTTCGAGCACGCGTTATCAGGCCTTGTGGAAAACCAGATGCCCGCCTTCCGCACCGACCGCAATCGTGTCGCCGGACACGAAGCGTCCTTCCAGGATTTCCCTTGCCAGCGGATTCTCCAACTGCTGCTGGATGGCACGCTTGAGCGGACGCGCGCCGTACACCGGGTCGAAACCGACGTTGCCGAGCAGATCGAGTGCCTTCTCGTCGATTTCGAGTCTGAGCTGACGCTCGGCCAGACGCTTTTCCAGATACACGAGCTGGATCAGCGCGATCTTGCGGATCTGCTTCTTCTCCAGCGGGCGGAACACCACCAGCTCGTCCAGGCGGTTGATGAACTCCGGGCGGAAGTGCGCCTGTACCACGCCGAGCACAGCGGCCTTCATCTGCAGATAGTCCGCTTCGGTGTCGCCTGCATTTTCCTGGATGAGCTGCGAGCCGAGGTTGGAGGTCATTACGATGACGGTGTTGCGGAAATCCACCGTACGACCTTGGCCGTCAGTCAGACGACCATCGTCGAGCACCTGCAGCAAGACGTTGAATACGTCTGGATGGGCCTTCTCCACTTCGTCCAGCAGGATCACGCTGTACGGTCGGCGACGCACTGCCTCGGTGAGATAACCGCCCTCTTCGTAACCCACGTAGCCGGGAGGTGCGCCAATCAAGCGCGCAACGGAGTGCTTCTCCATGAATTCGCTCATGTCGATGCGCACCATCGCTTCCTGCGTGTCGAACATGAATTCGGCCAGCGCCTTGCACAACTCGGTCTTACCTACGCCGGTGGGGCCGAGGAACAGGAACGAACCGTAAGGGCGGTTCGGATCGGACAAACCGGCACGTGCACGGCGAATCGCATCGGATACTGCACGCACCGCTTCGTCCTGACCGACCACGCGCTTGTGTAGCGACTCTTCCATATGCAGCAGCTTCTCGCGCTCGCCTTCCAGCATCTTGCTGACAGGAATGCCGGTCCAGCGCGACACGACTTCGGCCACCTCTTCCTCGGTGACGCGATCCTGCACCAGTTTGAATTCCTGCTTCTCGGCCGCTTGCGCGGCGGCGAGTTGCTTTTCCAGTTCTGGTAAGCGGCCGTATTGAAGCTCGCTCATCTTGGCGTAATCCTGCCGGCGCTGCGCCGCTTCCAGTTCCACGCGTGCTTGCTCGATCTGTTCCTTGACCTTGGTTGCGCCTTGCAACGCAGCCTTTTCCGATTTCCATACTTCGTTGAGATCGGAGAACTCGCGCTCCAGTCTGGTGATGTCGTTCTCCAGGTCCGCCAGGCGCTTCTTGGAGGCTTCGTCGGTCTCCTTCTTCAACATTTCGCGCTGAATCTTGAGCTGGATCAGCCGGCGCTCCAGGCGGTCAAGTTCTTCCGGCTTGGAGTCGATCTCCATGCGGATACGCGAAGCCGCCTCGTCGATCAAGTCGATGGCTTTGTCCGGCAACTGGCGGTCGGTGATGTAGCGGTTCGACAGCGTGGCCGCCGCGACGATTGCGGGGTCGGTGATCTCCACGCCGTGATGCATGGCGTAGCGTTCCTTCAAGCCGCGAAGGATCGCGATGGTGTCTTCCACGCTCGGCTCGCCTACGTATACCTTCTGGAAGCGGCGCTCCAACGCAGCGTCTTTCTCGATGTATTTGCGATATTCGTCCAGCGTGGTGGCGCCGATGCAATGCAGCTCGCCACGCGCGAGGGCAGGCTTGAGCATGTTGCCCGCATCCATCGCGCCCTCCGCTTTGCCGGCGCCGACCATCGTGTGCAATTCGTCGATGAAGAGGACGATCTGACCTTCATTCTTGGCCAGATCGTTGAGCACGGCCTTGAGACGCTCTTCGAATTCACCGCGGAACTTCGCGCCGGCGATCAATGCCCCCATATCCAAGACGAGCACGCGCTTGTCGCGCAAACCTTCGGGCACTTCGTTCTTGATGATGCGTTGTGCAAGACCTTCGACGATGGCCGTCTTGCCCACGCCAGGTTCACCGATCAGCACCGGGTTGTTCTTGGTGCGACGTTGCAGCACCTGGATCACGCGACGGATTTCCTCGTCGCGGCCGATCACCGGATCGAGCTTGCCGCTTTCGGCGCGCGCAGTGAGATCGACACAATATTTTTCCAGCGCCTGGCGCTGGTCTTCGGCGTTTTCGCTCTGCACTTTTTCGCCGCCGCGCAATTTGTCGATGGCGGCTTCCAGATTGACCTTGGTGGCACCCGCGGCTTTCAACGCCGCGCCCAGTTCGCCTTTGTCTTCCAGCGCGGCAAGCACAAACAACTCGCTCGCAATGAACTGGTCGCCGCGCTGTTGCGCGAGCTTGTCGGTGAGGTTGAGCAGACGCGTCAGCTCGTTGCCGGCGTGAATATTGCCTTCCTGCCCGCTCACTTTCGGTAGCCGATCGAGCAGCTCAAATACGCGTTGGCGGAACGCCGGTACGTTGACATGCGCCTGGGTCAGAAGCGGCGCAGTCGAGCCGCCTTGCTGGTCGAGCAGCGCCGCCATGATGTGCACCGGCTCGAGCACGTTGTGATCGCGGCCCACCGCCAGCGATTGCGCATCGGCAAGCGCCTGCTGGAAACGCGAGGTAAGTTTGTCCATTCGCATCGAAGTATCCCCAAAAGGTTTTTGGCGGACGTGCCGCCACTGGCCGTAGAGATGCGGACGGGGCGGGGTGATTCAAGCGTGGTCCATTGGCGCGTTAAGCCTGCGCGGGCTGGGTTAGCGCAGCGTAACCCAACCGATCCTCGCCACATGTTGGGTTACGCTGCGCTAACCCAACCTAGGGATGCTCTGATCTATTCCACGTACCCGTCAGCGCACTGTATGCGCGTATCGCTGCGCCCCAGCGTCTAGACAGACGGCCAAACACACCCTGCGGGCCTTCTGGACGTCATGCCGGGTGCGTGGAATAGATCAGAGCATCCCTAGGGTTCCAGCCAGATCAGGCTGGCGAATCGGCCACTGCGGGAACCTTCGCGCCGATACGAATAAAAACGCGCATCGGTACGCGTATCAAAACCGCCCCCATAGATGCGCGTAACGCCTGCCGCCTCAAGGCGTTGCCTGGCCAATACTGCCAAATCGCATAACCAGTGCCCCGGCCGGGCCGATACAAAAGCCGGTGCTGCGGCGGGATCGTGGTGCAGAAACGCCTTGCGCACTTCCTCGCCCACCTCATACGAAGGCGCGCCGATACACGGACCGAGCCATGCCAGCAGATCCTCAGGATGTTGCTGCATCTGTTCGACCGTGTTTTCAAGCACGCCAGCGACTAATCCCCGCCAGCCCGCATGAGCAGCGCCGATCGTGCTGCCGTCTCCGGCGCAAAACAGCACGGGCAAACAATCCGCCGTGAGCACCGCAAGCGCCGTACCCGGCAAGTGCGAAACCGCCGCATCCGCCTCGGGCTCGCGCGGCGCCGGCAACGGACCTAACTCCGCCACCGTAGTCCCATGCACCTGCCGCAACCAACGCGGCTCCGCCGGCAACGCCAGCGACTGACGCAACGCCCCGCGATTGCTCCGCACCGTCTGCTCGTCTTCACCACTGCTCAGCCCAAGATTGAAGCGTCCGAACGGCGGCTGCGAAACGCCTGGGCCATCACGCGTGGTGACAGCGGCATGCACGCCACGCGGCGCGGGCCAGTCGGGGAAGAGCCATGCGTCAGTCATGGGCAGCGGCAAACGCAAGCTCCTTTTGTTTGTGTTCCCTGTATTTACGGACCAGCCAGACCATAAAAAAGGTCGCGAGCAAGAAGGTGATCGGCATGAACGGCACGCTGTAGCGCGCAATAGGTAAGCCCACAACATGCACGCCTATTGCAAAGAGCTGCAGAAGTGCAAAAAAGCGAAGTGCATCAGTGCGATAACCACCGAACAAGCGTGCAGTAGTCGGTAAAAACGCCAACCCCATGCCCAATATGCCCAAGATGATTAGAGGAGCATGAACTGCCTGCATAACCGCGCCGATCGCGATGTATGCAGAATCGGTCATCCAAGGAGAGCTAAACACGGGATACGTATATATATCCCTCCAACCTTCCGCCGACGACCAGCTAAAGAAACAAGCCATTTTTCCAAACAGGTACCAGCGGGTCATTGCCACGGGGTGCGCGGCGAATTTGGCACGCAGATCAGCAAATAGCAGCGTCCAACTGGTCCCTATTTTTTCAGCCGCGGGATCGAACCTATACGGAGCGCCGAATGTTTCAGGGCGCCCCTCATACATCAGGTCCACGTAGCTGCCCTGCTGGATCGTCACGACCATTTTTGTGGAATCGGACACTCGGTGAAGGCTGATTTCGTTGCGCACCCACCAGGGTGACATGATCAGGAAGAATCCCAGCGCCAACGCGATAATTTCGCGTCGATAGCGCCTCATCGCGGGAATCAGTAGTAATAGCAGCAACACTGGCACCCATTGATTGAGGGTAGGTCGCACTAGACAACTTGCTCCAAATAGGGCGCCGCCTGCCGCTGCCAGCAAATAACGCCAGCGCGGTTGCTCCATCTTCAGTGAAAGCGCTACTGCCCCTAGCGCAACAACCAACACGGCGCCAAACAGCGTTTCGGACAACAGATACGGGATGTACACACTTTGATGCGGGCTCAGCGCGACGAACAAACCCGCTACCAAGCCTGCCCACGCACCAATTACCTCCATCGCCAACAGGGTTATGCATAGCAAGGTCGCCGTAGCTACCCAGGCTTGGGCGTAAGCCACCTGATGGGCAAACGAACCGTCGATGTATTTGGGCAGGAAAATATCAAGCCAGAGCGGATACCCCGGAGGCCTTACGGCATCAGGCACAGCCGTTGAAGACGTCCCCAGAAGGGTCGAGAAATCGGGCGAGTAAATCCCCAAGTACTTCAGGTTCCAGGCGTAAGCCACGTACTCCTTGGCATCGTTGCGAATGGGGTGATCTACCTGTGTGTGCGCAGCGGTGCTCAGACGCAAGGTCAACCCAATCGCAACAACCGCGCCTAGGCAAACAGCCCGCAGATAGCGCTGCCATGTCCCGCTTTCCGTGCTTAATCTTTGCACTTGGCATCCCCTCTTAAGGCCAAGATCAATTGCTCCACATCATCCGGCCGTTTCGCATCGAACGATAACGCTTCGCCGGTAACCGGATGCTCGAACGCCAATCGCTCCGCATGCAATGCCTGTCGACGGAAGCTGCGCAGTGCAGTCACCAATTCCGGCGTAGCGCGCTTGGGGAGCTTCAAACTACCGCCATACAGCGGATCACCCACCAAGGGATGACCGATGTGTGCCATGTGCACACGAATCTGGTGTGTGCGTCCGGTTTCGAGATTGCACTGGATCAGGCTATGCGAGCGAAAACGCTCACGCAGGCGATAGTGGGTGATGGCATGCTTGCCGTCCTCTTCGTCGCGCACGGCTTGGCGCAGACGGTCACTGTGATGGCGGCCGATGGGGGCGTCGACGGTGCCGCCAGCGATCAGCGCGCCCAGAACGACGGCTTCGTACTGGCGCTCCACGTCATGGCGGGAGAGCATGCCGACCAGGGCTGTGTGGGCGGCCAATGTCTTGGCAACCACCATCAAGCCGGATGTGTCCTTGTCCAAGCGGTGCACGATACCGCCACGCGGCAGTTCGGCCAGCTTCGGATCGTGATGCAGCAGCGCGTTGAGGAGCGTGCCCGCTGGGTTGCCGGCACCAGGATGCACCACCAGACCGGCAGGCTTGTTCAGTACCAGCACGTGCTCGTCCTCATGGACGATGTCCAGGGCAATGGCTTGAGGCTCGCTGGATACCTCGGTCTCCAGTTCCGCTTCCAGCCGCACATGTTCCCCGCCCTTGAGCAGGTGTCGCGGCACGGCAGGCGCGCCATCCAGCGTTACCGCACCGGCCTTGATCCAGGTGGTCAGGCGGGAACGGGAATAGTCCGGGAACATCTCGGCCAACGCCTGGTCGAACCTGCGACCTGCGGCCGACAGGGGCACAACCGCCTCATGACGAATGATGGAGCCTGTCATCCCTGATCCTCCGGCCGGGAGCCGGTTTCGGCTATGATCCCTTTTCGCTCAAACATCTGAACCCCTTACTCATGCGCGTAACCAAGCTGCCGGTCGCTCCGACATCTGCCCTAAAAGTCCTGATCGTGCTCGTCCTGGCACTGACGATGAGCGCCTGCTCGTGGTTCCGGCATGGCGGCGATCCGCTAGATACCTTGCCGCTGCCGCAGCTTTACGCCAAGGCTCACAACGATCTGGTCCATGCCGATTACTCGGCGGCCGAGAAAGCGTACCAGCGTCTGATCGCCCGCTTCCCGTCCGGTCCGTTCAACGAGCAGGCCCAGCTGGAACTGGCTTACGCGCAATACAAGAACAACAAGCCGGACGACGCTTATTCCACGGTCAACCGCTTCATCAAGTCGAATCCGCTCAACCCACATGTGGATTATGCCTATTACCTGCGCGGTCTGATCAACTTTGATCGCACTACGGGCATTGTCGAGCGCACGTTCACCAGCCAGGAAATCGGCAAGCAGACGCGCCGCGACCAGGGTTACAACCTTAAGTCGTTCGACGACTTCGCCGAACTCAGCCGCCGTTTCCCCGATAGCGCCTACTCCGCGGATGCCCGTCAGCGCATGATTTACCTGCGCAACGTGCTGGCCCAGTACGAAATCAACGTTGCCAAGTTCTATCTGCGCAACAAGGCTTATGTCGCCTCTGCCGATCGCGCCCAGTATGTGATCGAGCATTATCAGGAATCGCCGCAGGCCGGTGATGCACTCGCCATCATGTGCCGCAGCTACCTGGCCCTGGGCCAGAAGCAGCAAGCTGACCAGGTGCGCCAGGTGCTGACGCTGAACTATCCGGAGCATCCATATCTGAAGGATCCGCACTGGCCGCACTCGCCGTCGCTGCTGCGCAAGATGATTCCATTCTCGGGCCACTATTGATCGTTAGCCTTTGATACGAAAAAGCCGGTGTGCGTTGAGCCACCGGCTTTTTTCTTTGCAGGTTCGGGTGCAGCCCAACTACATTATTTCCAACCCGAGGTAATGGGATAGCGCCGCTCGCGACCGAACGCACGGGTCGTCACGCGCGGGCCAGGCGCGGACTGACGCCGCTTGAATTCGTTGACCAGCACCAATCGCACTACGCGATGCACGGTGTCGGCATCAAAACCGGCCGCGATGATTTCCGCTTGCGACTGCTCCTCTTCGATAAACCGGGCGAGGATGGCGTCGAGTTCGTCGTAAGGCGGCAGCGAATCCTGGTCGGTCTGGTTTTCGCGCAATTCCGCTGAAGGGGGGCGCTCGATGACGGCCCAGGGGATCACCCATGCATCATCGCCCTGAGTCCGCTGTTCGGACAGGTTGCGCCAGCGCGAAAGCCGGTAAACCTCTGTCTTGTACACATCCTTGAGCGGCGCATAGGCACCGCACATGTCGCCATACAATGTGGCGTAGCCCACCGCCATCTCGCTCTTGTTGCCAGTGGATAGCAGCAGGCGGCTGTGTTTGTTGGATAGCGCCATCAACATCACGCCGCGAGTGCGCGATTGCAGGTTTTCTTCGGTGACGTCCGGCGATTTGCCGGCGAACGCGGGCGTTAGCGCCGTGATGAAGGCGTCGTACACCGGCTCGATGCCGATCACGTGATATTCCACGCCGAGCCGCTCGGCTTGTCCGCGCGCACCGTCGAGCGAAAGCTGCGAGGTGTAGCGCATGGGCATCATCACGGCAGTGACGCGATCCGGCCCGAGCGCATCCACTGCCAGCGCGAGCGTTAGCGCCGAATCGATGCCGCCGGAAAGTCCCAGCAGCACGCCGCTGAAACCGTTCTTGTCGATGTAATCGCGAATGCCTCGCACCAATGCAGCGTAGAGCGTGGCCTCGTGCGAGCTATCCGGCACACTCGGCCAATCCAGCGGATGCAACGTGCGGGTAGAGGAATCAAAGTCGGCCCATAACAACGCATCGACGAACGCGGGCGCTCGCGCGGCGATGGTGCCATCCCCATTTACCAGCAGCGTAGCGCCGTCGTACACAACCTCATCCTGGCCACCGATCAGATTGAGATAGACGAACGCACAGCCTGTTTCTTTGGCACGTGTCACCAGAACGTCTTCGCGCACCGCCTGTTTGGCGTCGTCCCAAGGAGACGCATTGATCACCACGATCAGCTCGGCGCCAGCTGCCGCAGCCGCAGCTGCCGGTTCGGCCTGCCACACGTCTTCGCAGACGATATAGCCGACGCGCACACCGTCGACGACGGCCACCGCGCTGGTCCGGCCGGGACGGAAATAGCGCTTGTCGTCGAATACGCCGTAATTCGGCAGCGCCTGCTTGTGCGTGATCTGCGCGATTCCGCCACCGCTAAGGAATGCGGCGGCGTTGTACACCTCACCCAGGCTGTGCGGAAAACCGACGATGGCGGACAACCCATTGGTGTCGGCCGCAATCTCCTGCATGGCTTCCTGGCACGCAGCGAGGAAGCTCGGGCGCAGCAGCAGATCTTCAGGTGGATAGCCACTGATGGTCAGCTCGGGAAACACCGCCAGCGCAGCCTTGCCTTCGCGGGCACGTCCCATCAATTCGAGGACTTTGGCGGTGTTGGCGGCGACGGCGCCGACGGGGAAATCGTATTGGGCCAGGGCCAGGCGGAGAACGGCCATGTAATGCATGTTCCAGGTTCGACTGGCGCTACATGGTAATGGATGAGCTGGAGACAAGAGCAGACATGAAAAAAGGGCCGCGTTTCCGCGGCCCTTTTCGATCACTGCAACACCGCTGATTACTTCTTCAGCAAACCAGCCAGCGTCTTGCCGAGATCGGCCGGCGACTTCACCGTGGTGACGCCTGCCTTCTCCAGCGCAGCGAACTTGGCAGCCGCCGTGCCCTTGCCGCCGGAGATGATCGCACCGGCATGGCCCATGCGCTTGCCGGCCGGAGCCGACGCACCCGCGATGAACGACACCACCGGCTTCTTGACGTATTCGCCGATGAACTCCGCGGCTTCTTCCTCGGCGCTGCCGCCGATTTCGCCGACCATGATGATGCCTTCGGTCTGCGGATCGTCCTGGAACAGCTTCAGACAGTCGATGAAGTTCAGGCCGTTGATCGGGTCGCCGCCGATGCCGATGCAGGTCGACTGGCCCAGGCCTTCGTTGGTGGTCTGGAACACGGCTTCATACGTCAGCGTGCCGGAGCGCGACACGATGCCGACCTTGCCGGCCTTGTGGATGTGGCCTGGCATGATGCCGATCTTGCATTCGTCCGGCGTAATGATGCCGGGGCAGTTCGGTCCGATCAGCACGGTTTCCGGATGCTGCGCCAGCACGTTCTTCACGCGCAGCATGTCCAGCACCGGAATGCCCTCGGTGATCGTCACGATCACGCGCACGCCGGCGTCGATCGCTTCGAGGATGGAATCGGCGGCGAACGGCGGCGGCACGAAGATCACCGACGCATCGGCGCCGGTTTCGTCGACGGCTTCCGCCACGCTGTTGAAGACCGGCAGACCGATGTGCTCGGTGCCGCCCTTGCCCGGGGTCACGCCGCCGACCACCTTGGTGCCGTAGTCGATCGCCTGTTCGGCGTGGAAGGTGCCCTGCTGGCCGGTGAAGCCCTGCACGATCACCTTGGTGTTCTTGTTGACCAATACGCTCATGACTTAAAGCTCCTCACTTCGCGGCAGCCACGGCTTTCTTCGCCGCGTCGTTGAGATCGTCGGCCGGCGTGATCGCCAGGCCGGAATTGGCCAGCAGTTCGCGGCCCTTCTCCACATTGGTGCCCTGCAAGCGCACCACCACCGGAATCTTCAGGCCCACTTCCTTCACCGCGGCGATGATGCCTTCGGCGATCAGGTCGCAGCGCACGATGCCGCCGAAGATGTTGACCAGGATGGCCTTCACCTTGTCGGAGGAAAGAATCAGCTTGAACGCCTCGGTGACGCGTTCCTTGGTGGCGCCGCCGCCGACGTCGAGGAAGTTGGCCGGCTCGCCGCCCGCCAGCTTGATCACGTCCATGGTGGCCATGGCCAAGCCTGCACCGTTGACCATGCAGCCGATGTTGCCGTCCATGGTCACGTAGTTGAGGTTGTGTTGCACCGCTGCGGCTTCAGCAGCATCTTCCTGCGTGAGATCGCGCATCTTGGCCAGGTCCGCATGACGGAACTCGGCGTTGTCGTCGGAATTGACCTTGCCGTCGAGTGCGGCAAGGTTGCCGTCTTCGAGGATGGCGAGCGGGTTGAGCTCGACCAGCGAGAGATCCTTCTCGTTGAACAGCTTGTACAGGCCCAGCATGATCTTGGTCAGCTGCGTGACCTGCTTGGGGTTCAGATCCATCGCGAAACCGAGCTGGCGGCACTGGTAGGGCTGCAGGCCTTCGACGAAGTCCACCACGATGGTGTGGATGTCCTCGGGCGTTTCCTTGGCCACCTGCTCGATATCCACGCCGCCATGCTTGGAAGCGATGAAGGTGACGGCCTTGCTGTCGCGGTCGACCAGGATCGACAGGTACAGCTCCTTGGCGATGTTGGTGGCATCGGTCACCAGCACCAGGTTCACCGGCAGCGCACGGCCGGCGGACTGGTAGGTTTCCATGTTCTTGCCCAGCATGCCCTTGGCGGCGGCGTGGACATCATCCAGGCTTTTGCAGAACTTGACGCCACCGGCCTTGCCGCGACCGCCTGCATGGATCTGGGCCTTGACCATCCACTGCGAACCGCCCAGGTGCTTGGCGGCGTCGACGGCGGCGTCGGGGGAATTGGCGACTTTGCCCGGCGGCACGGCAATGCCGTACTGCGCGAACAGCTCTTTGGCCTGGTACTCGTGGAAATTCATTCGCTACCTCGAGTGAATGGGGAAGGATCGAGCCTGCACGGTAGCCACAGCACAGACTTGGGAGAACGGACGGCGGTGTTACGCACTGCCGGCGCGCGTGCAGTGCGCCGTGGCCATGCCTCGACATGGGGGAAACCGCGCAATACGGCCCGGTATTTTCGCGGAAGCGGCTGGGGATGGAAAGGGGCGTGCGGGCAGATTTACTTCCGCGCCCGTCTGAGGAGAAGATTGAGGTGAAGGGGCAATCTTGCGAAAGTGGTGCATCGGAGTTCGTTTCGATGTTGTTCTATCGGAAGATTGTTCCCTCCTCCGGACCCTCTCCCAGGGGAGAGGGGCGGCAACGACCACCTCTCCTCTTGAGTGCGCAAACCGTGTCCAGCCGCGCGATCGCCGATTCGCCCAACAGCACGACCACCCGCCACGAGCTGCTGTTCCTGAATTATTTCAGGCTCGCCCAGGCGCTGGTTTACGTCGGACTGGCCTTCACCCCCTCCGGCATGGGCTGGCCCCATCTCGATAACAGCGACCTCGCGCGGCTGGTGGCGGCAGGCTATCTGTTGTTCGCCCTGGCGGTGATATCGATCACGCATCTGACCAAGTCACTAGGGTGGCTGGGCATCCTGGGCACTCTGCTGGTGGATATCGTCGCGGCTGTGCTGGCAATCGCCGCGATGAACGAGGCGCGCATCGGCATCGCGATGATGCTGGCAGTGAACCTCGCCGCGGGTGCGCTGCTGCTGCCATTGCGGCTGGCATTGTTCCTGGCTGCACTCGCCACCTTAGGTGTACTTGGCCGCACCCTGTTCTCACTTCCCCACGCACCCTCGGTCGACGATCGCGACTTCCTGGAATCGGGCCTGTTCGGCATGGCCTATTTCGCGATCGTGGTGCTGTGTAACGTGCTGGGCCGTCAGTTACGCGCCAGCGAGGCACTGGCCGAACAGCGCAGTATCGACCTGGTCAACCTGGCCCAGGTCAACGAGCTGATCATCCGCCGCATGAAGACCGGCGTGATGCTGGTGGACGATGCCAATCGCATCCACCAGATCAACGAATCGGCGTGGATGCTGCTGGGCAATCCTTCTTCCGACCAGCGCGACCTCGGCCGTGTGGCGCCGGAACTGTCGCGCCGGCTGTATCACTGGATTACCTCGGGCAAGCTGGACGAAACCGCCACGCAACTCGCCGACGGCATGCCGGAAGTGGTGCCGCGCTTCAGCCGCCTCGCACCGAACGACGATTCGCTCGTGCTGATCTTCCTGGACGACACTTCGTTGGTATCGCGTCGCGCAGAAGAACTCACACTCGGTTCGCTGGGCCGGCTTTCCGCTTCAATCGCGCATGAGATCCGCAACCCGCTCGCGGCGATCCGCTACTCCGCGCAATTGCTAGCCGAATCGAACGAGATGAGCACCACCGACCTGCGCATGGTCGAGATCATCAACAATCACTGCAGCCGTCTCAACGACATCATCGAGAACATCCTGCAGCTGTCGCGACGCGAGCGCTCGCGCCCTGAAACACTCAACCTTGGCGATTGGGCGCATAGCTTTGTCGACGAATACAAGCTAGGCAACGACATCGGCAACGATTCGTTGCGCGTGATCGACAACAGCGCAACGCCGGTGATCGCCGTGGCGGACTCGCAACAATTGCATCAAGTGGTATGGAACCTGGTGCAGAACGCATTGCGCTACGGCCGCATGCCCGGCGAACCTGCACGCGTACTGGTGGTTGTGCGGCACGGCGAACACGGGGTGCCGATTCTTGAAGTCATCGATCGCGGCCCCGGCATCGCGCCGAAAGTGGCGGCGCAGATTTTCGAGCCGTTTTACACCACACATGAATACGGTACCGGCCTTGGGCTTTATCTCGCGCGGCAGATGGCGGAAGCGAACCAGGCAGCGCTGGAATACGTGCGCGTGGCCGGTGGCGGAAGCTGCTTCAGGCTGGTGTTGACGCCGCCGGTGCGGATTGAGCCGGCGGTGTAACCCGTGCATGAGGTATGTGCCCATGTGCACGGCGAACAGGCTTGATTTGGTTATCGACCACTGCTTTGCGTCGGCCCGCGGCATAACACAACCTCAATGTGCCACTTCTGCGCTGCGGGCGGCATCTGTAGTTCGAGTTGATGCAACTAACGTCAAAGCGACAGCTCGGCTTGGACCATATCTTGAAACCGATCAACCTCCTCGATAGCAGCATCTAAACATGGTGGCTCGACGTTGTCGATCACGCGAATCAATGCCGCCACCCTGCTTGCACTCATCCACGAAGCCGTGTGCCGCAATCGCCGCGGTTTAGCGCTTCGCAGCACGAGCGTTCGTGCCACGACAACTGCAGGATGTTCTTGATGATGTCGCTGAGACGTCCGTAATACACGAGCACCCCTCTTGGCCTTGGCTATTTCCTTATGGTTGAGCTGCCTCGCTGGAGCGCATGGCGCCGTGCCATGGGTACGTATCTTTATGTACCCGCGATGGCCTGGGCTTTTCGCACGATTATTTATTAAAAATACCCTTGTTATTGAAAACATTATTGCCTTGTTGATCACATCATTAATTTTATTCCATGCCTCAAATAAGGATTTCGATTATGCCAAGTTTCCATGCTTTCTCCCCTTCGGCTGGTCATTCGAGCAGTCATGGCATTCATCCTGACGAGTCGTCCCACTCATCCGGAACGAAGCCCGAGGGTATAGGGGAGGGCCGATCTATTCCGCTGCTGGTCACGCCGGAGCCCAACCCTTTCCCCCTCTCCTCCACCGGACTTCCCACTAGCGGCACGCCAGTGAAGTCCACGCTGCAAAAGGTCACCTCGCCAAATAAAGCGGGGGACTACGTCATCAAGATGAGTGACTCGCCGGATGCGAACGGGACCCGGCCGGTCTACCGGCGCGATGACGTCACCGGTGCGCCCCAAGCCACCCAAGAACGCGCCCATGCCGATGGGCAGGGAGGCTGGAAGATCGTGAGCGAGGCGAATAGCGCCAGGCCGGCGAGCCGTTCCAATTTGCCGCCTGCGGCCAATGTCGATTCCAAGCAGTTGGGAACGCTCAACAAGGATGGCGTCTATCCGGGCGGCGATGGCCACAGCTATGTGCATATGACCGACGGCTATCATCCGGTGAGCTATGACCATCAGATGGGGGGCTGGAAGATAGTGGATCCCGACAAACCCAACGACTTCAGCAAGAGCATGCCGGTCAAGCTGGATGGCAAAGGGGGAGCGGACGTGTTACCCAAGGCGGGGCTTCCAGGCGGCATGGATGATGGTCAGCGTCCGGGGCCATCAAAACCATCCGGCGGTAGCCATCATCCTGGGCGACTAACGGACGAGCTCAAGACCTTGAAGGGTGATCACGACAAGGTACAGCGCAAGCTTTTTGCATTGAACATAACGAAGGATGGCCTTAACGAAAAAGTGCATCCGCTCCAACGCGAATTGGCGCAACTGGAAGCAAAAATGAAGAACTCCCGTTACGTCTCACTCGCCGACTTACATCAACAAGCTAGTTTGCAAAGACAAGTTGACACTCTCCACCATGAGATTGACTCGATTCAATACGCAATTGACGCTACAGGTCGGGAACTCGGTCAAATCGAACGCAAAATCAGCGATACACAATCTCATTCGAAGAACCTCCCGTCATAGCATTCATTTGGAGAGAGGCCCAGCCACCTTCCGTATTCATGCGTGAGCCGTGCCATGGGGAGGGCTTTTTATGTATCTGCGATGATCAAGGTGTTTTTCATGATTATTTATTAAAAATATCTTTGTTATTTAAAACATCCTTGCCTTGTCGATCACAACATTTAATTCATTCCATACCTTAAATAACTACTTCGATTATGCAAAGTTTCCATGCCTTCCCTCCGTCGACTAATCATTCGGCCTGTCAAAGACGTGGATCATCTTCGGCATCAAGACAATAGAAAGAACGATCAGCTCGACCCTTGAGTTGCCCACGGGAAACGACGCCTGTAGCACTTGGATAGCGCTGACGTCTGTGTGAAATCCATAATGTGGATCAGCGCTCGCTAGGGATGCTCTCTCATCCAGAACATATACGTCATGGAATCATCGACCATATCGCCTTCAAATATGCAACCTTACCCGCTCACGTCGAAATATCAGTCTTTCAAGCCCGCTGGGCAGGAAGCAGATCCTGCGATCACTCCGGGCAATCCGTTGTCATCCTTCGCCAAGGCATCCGGCAATACGACGGTGTACAAGACACCGCATTCCCACGATGCAGCCAAGCCTTCCAGCTCCCATCAACTCGCGCTTGAAGGCCTGGACGATCTGGTGCCCTTTGCCACGCCGCAAGACGAACAACGTTATCGAGATCTTGCCAAACGGATCGACAACCATCCCCTGCCCAATGCACGCCAAGCGGCAAAGGCGTTCATCAAGGAAAGGCTAGGCGCCGATGGCGACACGATTGTGCTGGCACACTTCCCCAATGACGAAGCACGCGCGCAGGGCAAACCCGATTCGACGCAGCTCCTGACCGATGCAGTCATGGATGCCTTCACAGGTCTGCAGGACCACGACTGGTTCCCTACGATAACCAACGCGATAGGAAATACGCTTTTCAATACCTCGCCAGCGCGTTTTGTTGGCGACGTGTCCCACAGCAACAGCTTCGCCGACGGCCTAGCAAAAGTTGGCAAATTCCTTGCAAAAATGACCGGTCCGGGATGGGCTTATTGCACCTTCGTGGCGAAAGACAATCCCGTCGACCAAGCCAAAGAGCAACTCCGAGACGTGGACAACGCTTACGGCTTGTTTAAAAACAATGGAAAAGGATATTCCGCGGAAAACAGCTATGAACTAAAACCCTCTGAGCTATATAACAAATTCCGGGCCGTCACCACTTTTAGCGAGCTCCCTTATATCAAGACATTGGACAAAGAAATTTCCGACTATTGGAAGGCAACCAAGGAAGACTGGCCCACCGCCGCCCGGATGGCTCTTGTTGTGCAGGCACGCGACGGACTCAACAACGGAACGCTGAGTTCAGAAGACTACAAGCTCGTGATGAAAGGCTTGGCGCCGGGCGTGCCATTAAAGGCGAGCGCCCCGGTGACTTTCGAGCAAATCAGCAAGGCTACGCCACCAGACCCATCCGTTATCGTGCAGCGCTTCGATATCAACGGTTATCAAGCCACCAATATCCTGCGCGTCAAGCGCGCGGATGGAAGCGGAGTGATGTATGTCCCGGGCAATAAGCCGCCCTTCGTCCCATTTCGCCATAAAGATGACGAACTCAACTGGGTCAAGGTCCAGGCCAAGGATGCGGCCAAGAAGGAAGCTCTGCTTGGCCATTTTTCCCGCTATAACCGCATGGACCGCACCTTCTATTCCGGCGTGGAAACGGGGCTCGATAGATTGGCCGATGGCTCATGGGCGCCGGCTTATCTCCATTACAACGACCACACCGGCAAGAACGACATCAAAAGCGATGTATTCCAGGATATGCGCACGCAAACGGAAGAAAGGTTGAATCAGGATGCAACCATGGAAACGAACAATGCTTGGGACGGATGGAAAAAAACGATAAGTGAAGCCACTGTAATACTTGGCCCGCTTGGCGGCCCCGTGCAAATGGGCCTCGGTATAGACGGCGTCTTGCACCCAAAGAACACTGAAGACCTTAAAAATGGCGTGATGGACATTATTGATGGCGCGATCTACACCGCCTTGGATATTGTCCCGCGCGTCGCGGGCGCCAAGCCTGGACGTAGCGGCCACTACGACGTCCACAAGGCGGAGATATCGAACGCAACGGGCGGCGACGCCCAGGGCACGGTGGCCAGCGATGCGGCATTGCCCGTCTCGCTTACCGGTTACCGAAGCCACACAAGCTAGCCCTGCCAGAAACACCGAGCACGGAGCGCCCATATCCATCAAGCCTGAGGCAAGCGAACTCGCTTACGTTGACCGCACCACCAAAGTCGTCGCCATCATCTGCGACTGCACCTGCTGTCCGTGAATCGCCGCCAGCACCTTGCGCGCAAGCAGCACGCCGCCCTCCTGCCAGTTCTGCCGCACCGAACTCAACGGCGGCAAAAAGCTCGCACCCAACGGCGTGTCGTCGTAGCCGATCACCGATACATCGTTCGGCACCGATTGCCCCAGTTCGACCAGTGCGCGAATCGCACCCATCGCCAGCAAGTCGCTGCACGCGAAGATCGCATCGAAGCGCACTTTGCGCGCTGCCAGCGATCGCACCGCGTCGACACCCGATTCCAAGGTGAAATCCGCACGCCTTAGCAACAGCGGCTTGATGCCGTGGCGAGCCAGTTCATCGACGAAGCCATACAGGCGTTGCGCCATTTCCGGGTGATCGGGATTGCCAATGAATACAGGGTGGCGCCGGCCGATGGAAAGAAAACGCTCGGCCGCGGCGATACCACCCTGGCGATTGTCGCTGCCGACCACGATGTGGTTGTCGCCGCTGGCCTCGTCTTCCGGGGCACCCCAGACCACCATCGGCAAGCCGAGTTTGTCGTACAGGCGCACCGCATCCTGGCGCACGCCTTGTCCGAGCAGGATCAGTCCATCTGCCGCCTGCACTGCGGCATGGGCTGCGCCCTGGCGGGTAGTCAGCAACACGCTGTAACCGGCCGACGTCAGTTCCTGGGAAATTCCGCCGAGCAACGACAGCGGGTACGGGTCCCACATGGTGCGTTCGGACGACGGCTTCATTTCCACGATCACCGCCACCGTATGGCTGCGACGCAGACGCAGATTGCGGGCGCTGACGTTTAACTTGTAGCCATGCTTGCGCGCCAGCGCCTGCACCCGTTCGCGGGTCTCGGGATTGACCAGCGGGCTCTCGCTCAAGGCCCGCGACACCGTGATCTTGGATACCCCCGCCAGCTCGGCCAAGTCCGCCATGGTGAGGCTGGGACGTTGCGCAAGAGGTTGTTTCTTCTTGGCCTGCGTCAAGCGACGACCCCTTATTGAGTACGTGGGAGCAGTGATCGGTAGAGCTCGGCAAGTGTGCCCGAGTGCCGCCTGTTCCTCCAATGTGGTCCGCACCCACCACATTTTCGCCACGTTGACGGGCGCATCATGGTGCGTCGCAGCGATGATATCGATATCTTGATATCGATATCACTCAATCTTATCCTCGCCCTCCGTAAGGCCGAGCTCGGCCGATGAGAAGACCAACCAGCACATGCCAAGGGGAGAATGCGTGCACAGCCACGATGCACAAGCCGTAGCCATGGAGCCGGCGTCCCAGGCATCCCCCGATCCCTGGCGGATCGTCCATGCGCACCGCCCAAAGGGATTCGAACTGGCCAAGTTCGAAAGCCTGTTTGCGCTGGCCAACGGCACGCTCGGCGTCCGCGGCTCCCTGGAAGAAGACCGCAGCCCCACCCAAGGCACGTTTCTTACCGGTGTGTGGGAACGCACGCCGATCGAATATCACGAACGCTTTCCCGGCTTCGCCCGCAGCACTGACACACGCATCCCGGTACCGGATGGCGTACGCATCGGCTTGCGCTTGGGCGAAGCGCCGGTCTATTTGCGCGAAGGCGAATGGCTGGCGTTCGAACAAGCACTGGATTTGCGCACCGGCTGCCTGGAAAGGACGTTGCGCTGGCGCTCTCCTTCGGGCGTCACCTTGCAGATCGATGCACAGCGCATCGTCCCTCTGCACACATCGAACCTGCTGTGCATCCGCTATCGGGTCACCTCGGTCGATTACACCGGCCCCATCACGCTGGAGTCGGCCCTGGTCGCCAGCATCAACGCTGCCGAGCAAGGTGACGATCCGCGCATCGGCACACGTATCCAGGGCGGCCTCAGCATTACCGCATCAGATGCTGACCGCACGCTTGCCTCGATTTGCCAGCGCACGCAGAACAGCCACATCCGTCTTGCCAGCGGACAACGGCACCGCCTCACGCATTCGAATCTGAGTTTCTCGCGTGCCATCGTGGACGAAAGCGAAGGCGTGCAGCAGCACTACGTAGCAGAGCTGCACCCTGGCGAAAGCGTGGTGCTGGAGAAATTTGTCGCCTATGCCTGCAGCCGCCCCGAAGGCGGCGACACCGAAGCCTCCTTGCTCGACGCCGTGGCCACTACGCTGGAGCGGGCGCTAACCCAGGATTTCGACATCCATCGCGAGGATCAGGCACGCGCCTGGGCCGAGTTTTGGAACGACGCCGATGTGGAAATCCACGGCGACAGCGCCGTCGAGCAAGCACTGCGTTTCAACCTGTTTCACCTGCTGCAATCCACGCCTCGCGATGGCAGTGGCAGTGCGGCGGCCAAAGGGCTCACAGGTGAAGGCTACGAAGGCCATTATTTCTGGGATGCCGAAGCGTTCATCCTGCCGGTGCTCGCCTTCACGTCGCCCGAGCGAGCGCGCAGCATGCTCGAATATCGCGTCAACACACTCGACCGCGCGCGCAACCACGCACGCGAGATGAACCATCCTGCTGGTGCCTTATATGCATGGCGCACGATCAGCGGCGACGAGTGTTCGGCCTACTTCCCTTCCGGCTCGGCGCAATACCACATCAATGCAGCGATTGCGTTTGCGCTTCGCCTTTATGTCGAATCCAGCGGCGATGTCGATTTCCTGGTGCATGGCGGCGCCGAAGTGCTGTTCGAAACCGCGCGCCTATGGCACCACGTGGGCAACTACAACCCGCGGCGCGGTGGCGCATTCTGCATTTGCCAAGTAACCGGTCCGGACGAATACACCGCACTGGTCGACAACAACTACTACACCAATCACATGGCGCAGCAGCATCTGCGCTATGCCGCTTCGGTAGCATCGCAATTGGGACGCGAGCGCCCGCAGGATTACGCGCGCATCGCCGCCCAGCTCGAACTCTCCGACCGGGAAATCGCTGCATGGCTCGCCGCAGCCGATGCGATGTATCTGCCGGTCGACGCGGAACTCGGCATCTTTCCGCAGGACGACGACTTCCTCAATAAACCGCGCCTGCCAATCGCACGCCCGAGCGAACACGGCCATCGTCCGTTGCTGCTGCAGCTGCATCCGCTCACCATCTATCGCCATCAGGTGTGCAAGCAGGCCGATGTGCTGCAAGCGTTCGTGCTTGCCGGCAACGGCATCGATATGGAAAGCAAGCGACGCAACTTCGATTACTACGAAGGCGTCACGGTGCACGACTCCACGCTATCGGCATCCACTTTCAGCATCGTCGCGTCCGATGTGGGTTACGCGCAGAAGGCATACACCTACTTCCTCGACACGTTGCGCGTCGATATCGACAACCTGCACGGCAATACGTCGCACGGTGTGCATATGGCTGCGATGGCCGGCAGTTGGCTGTCGCTGGCCTGGGGCTTCGGCGGCATGCGTGTGATCGACGGCCGCCCTGCGTTCGCGCCCACGCTGCCTGCTGCATGGAACAGCTATCGCTTCGGCGTGCGCTGGTGCGATCACCATATCCGCGTCACGGTGAAGAAGGATCGCGTGGAGTACACGCTCACCCAAGGCTCGCAGCTGGACATTCTCCATCGCGGCAGGACCGTAATGTTGTGTGCCGGCCACACGGTGAACTTGCCGCTGCATGCGCCTGCACACCCGATGTTGAAAGGCGTGATCTTCGATCTTGATGGTGTTATCGCAGATACGGCCGTGGTGCATCACGCTGCATGGAAACGTCTTGCGGCGGAAATCGGCATTGCGTTCGATGATTCGGTGGGCGATCGACTCAAGGGCGTCGATCGCCGTGGCTCGCTGGACATTCTGCTCGAGCGTGCACCACGCGCGTATTCCGAGGACGAAAAAGAAGCGCTCGCCTCGCGCAAGAACGATTACTACCGGCAGCAGATCGAAACCTTCGGTCCGCACAACTTGTTGCCTGGCGCACGTCATGCCGTCGAATCGGTACGTCGCGCCGGCTTGAAAACCGCGCTGGCATCGGCCAGCCGCAACGCACCGCTTTTGCTGGAGAGACTCGGTATCGCCGACTTGTTCGACTACGTGGTGGATGCCAACCACATCGGTCGCGCCAAACCCGATCCCGAGATTTTCCTGGCCGCCGCGCGCGGCCTCGGCATGGAGCCGAGCGAATGTATCGGCGTGGAAGACGCCGCGGCAGGGATCGCCAGTATCCATGCTGCGGGCATGAAAGCTGTAGGTATTGGCCAGGCACCTGCACTGGCCGAGGCGGATTTGCTGCTGCCGAACGTTGCCGCGTTCGACATCAGTTTGTTTACGACATAAGCGGCTAACAGACGCGGTCATGCCGCGCCATCACACATACGAATCAGTTGGGGAGAACGTTCGATGAAGACCAAGCCACTCACACGCGTAGCATTATCGGCGGCCATCGCGGCCACGCTTATGTCTGGCGCCGTGTATGCACAGGACAACGGCCAGCAGACGCAAACCACGACGACAGCACCCACTACCGCGCCCGTCAAGGCAAGTCCCGGCGCTCAGCAGGCCGCCAACGCCAAGAATGCGCAGACCCTGCAGCAAGTGGTCGTAACCGGCACGGCGTCGACCGCGGGTATCAAGAAGATCGACGCCAGCTATTCGATCACCTCGATGACCTCCGAGCAGATCAAAGAAGCCAACCCCAAGAGTGTGGCTGATCTGCTGAAAGCCTCGCCGGGCGTGTATCCGGAATCCTCCGGCGGCCAGACCGGCGCGAACATCGAAGTGGCTGGCTTCCCGGGCGGTGGCGACGCGCCTTATTACACCGGCCAGATCAACGGCACGCCGCTGTATCCGATGTCGAATCTGTCGTTCATGGAACACTCCACCATGTTCCGTCTCGATGACACGGTCGATCGCGTCGAAATCGTGCAGGGCGGTCCATCGGTGCTGTACGGCAACGGCCAACCCGGCGTGACGTCGAACTTCATCCTCAAAGAAGGTACCGATCAGCCTTCTGGTGACATCGGCGTCACCTTCGGTTCGGAAGGCCTCTATCGTCTCGATGGCTTCCTCGGCGGCAAGATCGCGGACGGCTGGTATGCAAGCGTCGGCGGCTTCTGGCGTCGTTCGGACGGCGTGCGCAATCCGCAGTTCCCGGCCGACAATGGCGGCCAGCTCACCGCCACGCTGACGCGCGACTGGGATAACGGCTCGCTGATGTTCTATGCGCGCGCGCTGAAGGATCACAACCAGTTCGTCACCGACACGCCGATCCTCAACGCGAGCAAGGGCAACTTCTCCAACTATCCGGGTTTCGATGCGCTTACGGGCACGTTCGGCAGCAAGGCCGACCAGCGTGAATTCATCCAAACCACGCCCTGCTTTACCACCGGATGCACCCCGGGCGGACAAGAGCTGAATTTGGCCAAGGGCCGTGGCGCGGATCTGCGCATGTTCGGCGCGAACTTCGACTGGGACTTCGGCAACGGCTGGTCGATCTCGGACAAGCTGGGCTTCACCACCGGCGAGCTGAATACGGTTTCGTTCTTCAGCACAGGCGCCAACCCGACTTCGCTGGCCAGTTACATTACCGGTCAGGTGGCTTCGGACGTGGCAGCGGGCCAACTACCCGTTGGCGCTTACACCGCTAACGCGACCTACACCAACGGCCAAGCGGCCGACATGAACCAGAACGTCACCCAGCAGGGCCTGTGGTCCGTACGCAAAAACCTCCAATCGGCGAGCAACGAGTTCCACGTCAGCAAGGAATTGTTCGAAGGCAATACGCTGACGCTGGGCAACTTCACCGCTGTCTACCAGGATCATGACACCTGGTATCTCGGCAACAACATGTTGCTGCAGGCCATCAACAATCCGAATCCGATCGTGGTGACGCTCAACAACGGCGTGAATACCTACGACCTGACCGATCCACAAGGCTTTGTCAGCGCCGTTTCCGCAGCAGCCGTCAAGGAACGCTGGCACGGCTTCAACACTGCGTTCTTCGCAACGGATACGTGGAAGGTCGGCAACTGGCTGATCGACGGCGGCATCCGTGTGGAGCGCCAAAACTCGAATGGCGCGATCGCCAACACCGCCAAGGGCGATCTGGACAACAACCCGTTCACCCTCTACAACAACAGCTCTCAATATTTCGCGCCAGGCAATCAGTACATCAACTACGCGAAGACGGAGAAGTCCTGGACGCTGGGTGCCAACTACGAGTTCAACCCGAACATGAGTGCGTACGTCCGTGCAAACCTGGGCGTGCACTTCCCAGGCTTCGACGATCTGCGCGGCATGCCCACCACGCCGGTGCAGAAGGTGAGGAACTACGAAATCGGCTTCAAGTACCAGGCCGACTGGATCTATGCCGACGTCAGCGCATACCGTCGCCTGTTCTACAACGTGCCGTACACCATCACGACCGATACCGGCCAAAACACCTATGTGTACGGCGCGCAGGCCAAGGGCGTGAACTTCAGCACGACCGTGAAACCGTTCGAGCATGCCGCCGTCACGTTCTCCGGCGACTACATGAACGGTCATTACTACCGTTATATCGGCTGCCTCACCTATACGACACAGAGCGGTGGCACCGCGTGCCAAAGCATCAACGGCATGCAACTGCAGCGCCAGCCGAAGTTCCAGTTCCGCCTGACACCGTCGTATACCTTTCCCACCGCGTGGGGCAGCGTGAAGGCCTGGATTACCTACGAATACGTCGGCAACCGCTATGGCGATCTGATCCAGCAGCAGCCATTGGGCAATTACTACGACCTGTCCTTCGGCGTGCTGGCCAACGTAGGTCAGCACTGGGTGTTGAGCGTGCAGGGCACCAACCTGACCAACCAGATCGGCATCACGGAAGGCAACGCTCGCCTGTTCGGCTTTGCCAGTTCCGGCGGTGTGATTCTGGCCCGCTCGATCGAAGGCCGCGAGGTAAACGGGCAGATCAAGTACAACTTCTGATCGTGATGCCGTGCTCCCTCTCCCGTATTGGGAGAGGGAGATTTCCGTAGAAGCGTTAGCCGCCCTCCCCTCCCTTGGGCACCCATGGCCGGAGCCCGTTTCCGGCCATGGACTTTCCCCTCATGACACGTTGTAGAGTTCGCCCGTTAGCAACCGTTGCGCGGCCGGTTTTTGTACCGGCATAGCTTCGGCGGTTACGGCCGGTGAGAGGGTTTGTTTCGCCATGCAATTCGTCACCAGGCAGGTCGCCATGAACCGATTCCGCATGATCGCCGCACTCGCACTGATCTATATGGTCTTTGCAATTCTGCTCAACAGTGTGGGCACGGTCATCCTGCAATCGATCTATACCTTCGGCATCGACAAGCCGCAGGCGAGCCTGCTGGAACTGTTCAAGGATTTGCCGATCGCGGTGACATCCTTTTTAGTTGCGTCCTTTCTTCCCCTGCTTGGCTATCGGCGCGCGATGATGATCGCGCTTGGTATCGTTGCCTGCGCCTGCGTGCTGATGCCGTTGTATCCGAGTTTCCGTACCACGGAACTGTTGTTCACCTGTGTCGGCGTGTCGTTCGCGCTGACCAAGGTAGCGGTGTATTCCTCCATTGGCCTGTTGGCCAACGATCGCAGCGAGCACGGCCGGCTTACCAACACCATCGAAGGCCTGTTCATGATCGGCGTGCTGTTCGGCGGCTGGCTGTTCAGCGCCTTCGTTGATCGTGAACAACCAACCGATCCGTCCTGGCTCAACGTGTATTGGGTATTGGCCGTGATCTGCGTGCTGGTGATCCTATTGCTCGCCACGTCGCGCCTGGACGAATCCGCCGCGCGCACCGAAGAAACCAAATCGATGCGCGGCTCGCTGCTGGAAATGCTGCATCTGTTCCTGCGCCCGCTGGTTTACGTGTTTCTCACCTCGGCTTTTCTATATGTGCTGATCGAGCAGAGTTTCAGCACCTGGCTGCCGACCTTCAACAATGAAATCCTCAAGCTGCCGAACGCGATGAGTATCCAGCTCGCGACCATCCTCGCCGGCGCCTCGGCAATCGGCCGCATCGCTGCCGGCCAGCTACTGCGCCGCATGCGCTGGTACACACTGCTCAACGTGTGCGTGCTCGGCATGGGGCTGCTGGTGATGCTTACGTTGCCGCTGGCTCAAGGTGTAGTGGAACGGGCGAATGCCGGCTGGCTGAATGCACCGGCAGCCGCCTACCTGATCCCGCTGATCGGCGTGCTGATGGCGCCGATCTATCCGGTCATCAACTCCGTGGCGTTGAGCTCGCTACCCAAACCGTCGCATGCGGCGATGACCGGCCTGATCGTGATCTTCTCGGCCCTCGGCGGCACGCTCGGTTCGCGCATCACTGCCATCGTGTTTTCGCGCTTCGACGGCATCCACGCGTTCTACTTCTCGCTGGTGCCGATGCTGCTGATCCTGGTCACGCTGTTCTTCTTCAAGCGCGAAACTGATCGCGCCGGCACCGCAACCATAACCATCACGCTGGCCGGCAAATAGCAGCATCCAGATCGAAGCACACCCCGCATCCCGCTGGAGTTTTTCATGAGTTTTCGCCACTTTGGCCTGCCCGGTTTGTTTGTCGCGGCGTTGGCTGCCGTTTCCGCCGCGCATGCCACATCGGACCCAAGCTTTGAGCTCACTGGCACGTCCGAAGACTTCGGGACTTATTTCCCCAGCTATCTCGCCAATGGCTATTTCTCGACGATGACCTCCGTGCGCGGCACCGAGCCCACGCGCGCATACATGGTCGCATTCATGGATTACGACAAGCGCGATGCTTCCCGCCCCGCCGCCATTCCCGGCTGGAGCGAAATCGACTACAACCCCGGCGGCGGCTGGATCAATTCAACGCGCCTGGACAAGAAGATCTTTGCGGACTACACGCAGACACTCGACATGTACGATGGCACGCTCACCACGCGCTATCGCTTCGATTACGCGAACAAGTCGACGGATGTGAAAGTCACCACCTTCGTCAGTCAGGCGGATCATCATCTTGCCGCAACACAGTTCACCATAACGCCTCACTTCGACGGCAGCGTCGAACTCACCTTCCCGATTCGCCTGTGGTCTGAGTACCAACCGCGCCTCCCGATAGGCAGCATGACCGGCGACCAGATGATCGCCGCGGTGATCGCCAGCGGGCAGAATCTCAACAACAAACCCGTGCCGACACCCGATCGCGCAGCTGTGTGGTATCCAGGCTATACCGAAGTACTTTCCAACGACGGCGACACCAAGACGCTGACGCTGTGGTTGAACGGCCGTGCCAAAGAAGGCCTGAGCATGGCTGAAGCTGCCGCCATCGACCTGCCGAAGACGCTGGATATCCAGAGTGTCAAACTTGAGAAAGCGTCGGACCTCCTGTCGCTTCACATTACAGCCAAGGTGAAACAAGGCACCGCCTACACGTTCACCAAATACCTCGCCGCATCTCGTCAAGACTGGGGCGGCGACGCGAAAGTCGACGCGGAACTCGCCAAGCAAGCGCGCACGACCGGTTTCGACACGTTGCTGGCACGTCATCGGGCGGCGTGGCATGAGCTGTGGAAGTCGGACATCGTGGTGGATGGCGATCCGGCCGTGCAGAAAGCCGTGCATTCCGATCTCTATTACCTGCTTTCCAACAGCACGGTTGGCACCGCCTGGCCGATGGGCGCGTGTGCGCTAACGCCCAACTATGCAGGGCATGCATTCTGGGACAGCGATTCGTGGGTATTCCCCGCGTTGCTGCTGCTGCATCCGGAGCGCGCCAAGCCGATCGTGATGTTCCGCCACCGCACCATGCAACCTGCGCGCGAACGTGCCACGCAGTACGGCGCGAAAGGCACGATGTACCCATGGGAATCCGACCCGCAGACCGGCGTGGACAACACACCGCACTTTGCTTACGACGTCTACCGCGAGATTCATGTCAACGCCGATATCGCCATCGCGCAGTGGCAGTACTACCTCGCCAGCGGCGATGACGCATGGCTCAAGCAGTACGGATGGCCGGTGATTCGCGAGATCGCGCAGTTCTGGACCAGCCGCGTCACCTACGACAAGGCGGCGGATCGCTACGAAATCATGCACGTCACCTCGCCGGACGAGGCGTACAACGACGTGCCGAACGACTCCTTCACCAACGCTGCCGCACGCAAGGCACTGCAAACCGCCATCGAAGCAGCAAAAAAAGTGGGCGAACCGGCCGATCCGCAGTGGTCGACGATCGCGGCGAAGATGTACATCCCCTTTCTCGACAAGGAACAGCGGCATCTGGATTTTGACGAATCGGTTCCGCACGACAAGATCACCTGGATGGGCTCGTCGCTGGCGTGGCTGATGTACCCGAACCTCGATTTGCCGATGCCGGACACCGTGCGCCGTAACGACTTCGACTTCCAGTTGCACGAATTGAAAGTGCACGGTGACGATCCGAACGAAATGATGATGGTGATGCTCGCGGTCGGCGCCTCGGAACTCGGCGATGCGAAGACAGCGGGGGATTGGATCGAACGCAACCTGGTCGGCTTTCTGAAACCGCCCTTCAACGTGCGCACAGAAACGGTGGCGAACAACGCAGGCTACATCCTCGCCACATCATCCGGCTTTCTACAGAGCATGATCTATGGCCTGACCGGCTTGCGCATCGACGACAAGGGTCTCGATGAAGCTTACGCGCCGGTGCTTCCGCCGAACTGGAATGCGTTGACGCTTCGGCGCGTGAGTTTCCGCGGCAAGCAATACGACATAACCATCAAGCGCAGCGCAACAGGGAAAGCAGAGCTGGTTCGCACGGCGCTATAACGATGATGCCCACGCTTCCGTCCGCACTGCTTGAATCCATGCAACAGATCGGCAAGCTGTTGCAGGCCGGCGACCTTCGCGGTGCGCATGATCGATTGCAATCGATCGTCGAGGAATACCCGGACTATGCGGAAGCTTTGCGTCTGCTCGGTGGCATTCGGCAAACGCTAGGTGACATTGAAGGCGCAGAGACCCTGTTTCGCAGAGCCATGGCCGCGGACCCCGGCTGGGCGCCCACGTGGGCTTCACTCGGCGAACTGCTGCTCAACAGCGGACGCCAGGACGAAGCGGTGCCGTTGCTACAACGCGTCGCTCAGCGTCTGCCGCACGCTGCCCTGCTGCTTGCACGCTACTACAACGACCAGCAGCGTCCGACGGACGCGCTGACCATTGTTGCTCCCTTATGCAGTTCCATCCAGGCACCTGCAGCGCTGATCGCGCAACACGTCGCAGCGCTTGCAGCACTCGGGCGCCAGGATGAAGCCGTTGGTTTTTATCATCGGCGAGCCGAAGCATTGCCTGACGATCCTTTTGCGGCTCACGCACTGGCCATGGCTTTAGCGGCGGCATCCAAACACACTGATGCCGAACGTGCCACCAGCGACGCGCTCGCGAATGGACATAGAACGGCGGCGGTCTATTTCACCCACGCAAGCAGCCTGATCGCACTCGGCAAATTGGATTCGGCAGAGCTCGCTCTGCGCGACTGCCTGCGGCTGGAACCACGCCATATCGATGCACACGACCATCTCGCGCGACTGATATGGATGCGCACGGGCGACAGCACGCAAACCACCGCCGCACTCGATCAGGCCTTGCGAAAATTCCAAGGTGACGAAGCACTGCTCGCCGCGAAGGCGGCGATTCTGCAGGGTGCTGGCGATGCACACGGCGCTTACCTGTGCCTGGCGACATCGGCGTCGCATCCACAAGCCGCACCATCCCTGCTTGTACGCGCGGGGCTGGCTGCACTGGAATTCGATCCAGCGGTGGCGCTGGCATTGGCGGAACGTGCATTGCAACGATCACCGTCAGCCAATGCACCGCGAAATCTGCTGACGGCTGCACTGCTAGGCACGGGCGATGCGCAAAATGCGTTGCGTCACTGCGAAGCGCTACTGGCCAACGCACCGAACGATCAGTACTTGATCGCCTTGCAGACCACCGCATGGCGCCTGCTGGGCGACGAGCGCCATGAGGCCTTTTGCGACTATGCGGACTTGGTACGTCCGCAAACCTTGCAAGCGCCATCGCAGTGGCCGGATCTGCCTCATTTCCTCGCCGATGTGAAGCGCAGCCTGGAACGCCTGCACAATCCGCACGGCCATCCGTTGCTGTTCCAATCCTTGCGCCACGGCACGGAGACTACCGGCGATCTGACGCGCAATCCGGACGCAGTCATACAGGCGTTGTTCCAGGCATTCGATGCGCCGATCCGCGATTACCTCGCACACATCGGCAGCGGCTCCGATCCGTTGCGCCGTCGCAACCGTGGAACCTACCGTTTCAACGGCGGCTGGTCGGTGCGGCTGCGCAGCGCGGGCTATCACACCAATCACGTGCATCCGCGCGGCTGGATCTCCTCGGCGTTTTACGTAGATCTGCCGGACGACATGGCGAGCGCTTCCACACCGGATGGATGCCTTGCATTCGGGCAACCGAGCATACTGACGACGCCCTCGTTGCACGCTCGACATGCAGTCCGGCCCGAAGCCGGGAGATTGGTGTTGTTTCCTTCTTATTTCTGGCACGGCACCCTGCCATTCCAAAGTGAGCAGACCCGACTTACCGTGGCCTTCGATGTGGTGCCGGAGGAAACGCCATGACACGGCGGCGCACGCTGCTCGCCTGCCTCGCGCTGATGAGCAGCAGCGTCCGCGCCGCTAACGACCCCGGTTTCCTGCTGACTGCCACCATGAAGGATCTCGGCAATTATTTCCCCGGCCAACTCGGCAACGGCTTCACCTCCACGCTCACCGGTCCATGCGGCACCGAAGGCAATCTTGCCTGCATGATCGCCTTCATGGATTACGCCCAAGGCGACGTGTCCCGGCCTGCTGCCATTCCTGGCTGGACAGGCATCGACTGCAGCACTGGTGAATCGCACGCCGGGCAGTTCTGCTTGAACCAGGTCGAGGTCGATACCCATCACTTCAAGGACTACGCGCAGACGCTGGATAGGTACAACGGCGTACTGACCACGCGTTACCACTACATCGACGGCCACAAAACCACCGCGATCGAAGTAAAGACCTTCGTCAGCCAGGCATCGCGATGGAAACGTCACCATCACACGCCATACTCTTTGATTCGCAATGTGCCATCGGCTAGCGATCGGTGGCTTCGAAATGGGGATTTCGTATGAACAATAAATTTGGCACTACTCCGCAAAGCCTATACTCTCCTCAGCGTCATGCCTCGCTCCTCAAAGCCGGGCACATCCCTGTGCTCTCCCCGCGTACCGGCGAAGGCCGGAATGATGACAAGGCAAGAACGAGCCTTGCAAAAACTGGGTGTCTTTCGCTGCTTCTGTCGACAGTGCTCGTCGCGACCGCTTCCGCCGCCCAACCCGACCCGGCCAAGACCCGCGCCTACATCGACAAAGCCTGGAGCACGCTCACCCGCTCCCAGGACGACTGCAAGTCGCTGGTCGATCCGAAGATAAGAACCCGCCCGGTGCTTTACATACCGGCGCAATTCACCGCGCCGCGGGATCTCTTGCAGGCGCAGAAGCGTTGCAATATCGACGTGCATACCTTGCCAAGCACCATCGAGCAGCTTGGCGAGGTCGATGCGGCCAGGCTGCCGGTGCAGGGCTTGCTGTACCTGCCGCATCCCTACGTGGTGCCCGGCGGCTTTTTCAACGAAATGTATGGCTGGGACAGCTACTTCATTCTGCTGGGACTGGTGGCTGACCATCGCATTGAGCTGGCGCGCGACATGGTCGACAACGCACTGTTCGAGGTGCAGTACTACGGCGGCGTGTTGAATGCGAACCGCACCTATTACCTCAGCCGTTCGCAGCCGCCGTTCCTTACCCGGATGATGGTGTCGGTGCTCAACGATCCGGCCGCTTTCCGCAATGCGGATGACAAGCGTGCCTGGCTTGAAAAAGCCTATCCGTTGGCAGTGCGAAATCATGATATCTGGACGCGACCGGAACATCTTGCCGGCAACACAGGCCTTGCGCGTTATTACGATTTCGGCAGTGGGCCGGTGCTGGAAGCGCAGACCAGCGAATACTATCGCAGCGTGATCAAGTGGCTGCTTGCGCATCCCAGCGACAATCCCGGCTACCTGCTCAAAGCGGCAGAACATCCCGACGCCGCCGAAGCCACAAAACTGAAAACAGAAAGCTGCGACGTGCAGGCGTCCAAAGTGTGCGCCGGCAATTGGCTAGGCGGCTATCGCCTGACCGCCGACTACTATCACGGCGATCGCGCCATGCGCGAATCAGGTTTCGATACCAACTTCCACTACGGCCCCTTTGGCGGCTCCACGCATCACTACGCGGACGTGAGCTTGAACAGCCTGCTCTATCGCTACGAATTGGATCTGCACGACTTCGCCCAGCAACTGGGCAAGACCGCCGATGCGGAACATTGGGCGCAGGCAGCCGCCATACGCAAGGAAGCGATGAACAAGTATCTGTGGCGTCCCGAATTGGGCATGTACCGCGATTACGATACCGTCGCCGGCAAGCCCTCCGACGCGCCTTATCTCTCCACGTTCTACCCGCTATGGGCCGGTGCAGCGTCATCACAGCAGGCTGCATCGGTGCGCGACAAGCTTTCCATCTTCGAGCTGCCCGGCGGACTGGCCATGGACAACAAGCCCAGCGGTGCGCAGTGGAATGCACCTTTTGGCTGGGCGCCAACGAATTGGCTTGCCGTCGCCGGCCTGGATGCGTATGGCTTCCACGACGACGCGCACCGCATTGCCGGCAAGTTCAACGCGACCATCGATCGCAGCCTTGCTGCCGACGGCACCATTCGCGAGAAATACAACATGGCCAGCGGCAATGCCGATGTGAAAGTGAGCGCAGGCTACACCGCCAACGTGATCGGCTTTGGCTGGACCAATGGCGTGTATTTGATGATGGAGGAAATTTTGAGCGGCACGAAGTCGTCGAAGCCCGCAACTACGCCGTAACTTGCCTCTCTTCGCCGTCATTCCCGCGAAAAACGCCTCCGACTTCGCGGGAATGACGAGCATGGAGGTACATCAATAAGAGGATGAGCCATGCATGCATCTCGCCTTTTGTACGTGGTTGCCGCAGCACTGCTGAGCACACATGCTTTTGCGCAAAATAGTTCTCCCACCGTCAAACCCGACGGAACCGTCAGCTCACCCGCCCTCAGCATTCCCTATTCCAACTTCGCCTCGCCGGAGGCGCGCGCCTTCTTCCCCAAGATGCTCGCCGAAGGCGGCAAGGCGCCACCGATCACCGCACCGATCGCACAGAACCGCGCTTTCTACGATCGGATGAACAGCAATCGCGTCGCCCGCATGGAAAAGATGTTTCCGGTGAGGACGCACAGTGAAACGATCGCCGAAGTGGGCACCGACGTGGTGCTACCGGCACAAGGCGTCGCCAAGGAAAACGAACATCGTGTGCTGATCAATCTGCATGGTGGCGGCTTTCTGTGGGGTGCGCACAGCGGCGGCCTGGTGGAGGCGATTCCCATCGCGAGCATAGGCCGCATCAAGGTGATCACGGTGGATTACCGCCAGGGACCGGAGCATACGTTTCCCGCCGCCAGCGATGATGTGGAAGCGGTCTATCGCGCGCTGCTCAAGCAGTACAAGCCCGAAGAGATCGGCATCTACGGCTGTTCCGCCGGCGGCATCCTCACCGCCGAAGCGACAGCGCGCCTGATCACCGACAAACTGCCGGTGCCAGGCGCCATCGGCACGTTCTGCGGCGCGCTGCTGGATGTCGATGGCGACTCGTCGTACATCGGTCCGTTGCTAAACGGCCAGGGTGTGCCCGAGCATCGACTCATGCTGACCGACCTCCCCTACTTCCATGGCACCAATCCGCGCGATCCCTTGGTACAGCCCGGCCTGTCGCCGACGCTACTGACGAAATTTCCGCCCACGTTGCTGATCACCGGCACACGTGACGGGGTGATGAGCTCCGTGTTGGCCAGCCAGCAACTGCTGGACAAAGCTGGCGTGCAGACCGAGCTGCATGTGTGGGAAGGCATGTGGCATTCCTTCTTCTCCGATCCGGAACTGCCTGAATCGCAGGATGCCTATCGCGTGATGGTGAGGTTTTTCCTCAAGCATTTGAGCTATTGACGCACACAGGTACGTAGCGCTTTGCTACTGGCCTGTGCGGCGAGTATCCTGAACGGAAACTCAACCTTCGCCCCCAAATCATGAGCCAACAGACCGTCCTGGTTATCGATGACGAACGCGACATCCGGGAGCTGCTGACGATCACGCTCGGCCGCATGGACCTCAAGGTCGATGCGGTCGGTACGGTCGCCGAAGCGCGCCAGGCACTGTCCGAACGCAGCTACGACTTGTGCTTCACCGATATGCGCCTGCCCGACGGCAGCGGCCAGGAACTCGTGGAGCTGATAGCGGCCGAGTACGACGAAACGCCGGTGGCCATGATTACCGCCTACGGCAACGTTGACGCCGCCGTCACGGCGCTGAAGGCGGGCGCATTCGATTTCGTCTCCAAGCCGGTCGACATCCAGATGCTGCGCCGACTGGTGCGCACCGCGCTGAAGCTGGCGGAAGAAAAACGTACCGGAGCCGGCGCCAGCCACGCCGCAACCGGTTCGAGCGAGCGCCTGATCGGCGAGTCCACCGCGATGCAGCAAGTGCGCAATACCATCGGCAAGCTCGCGCGCAATCAGGCGCCGGTGTACATCGCCGGCGAATCGGGCGTGGGCAAAGAACTGGTTGCGCGGCTCATCCACGAACAAGGACCGCGCGCCAGCGGACCGTTCGTGCCGGTGAACTGCGGCGCGATTCCTTCCGAGCTGATGGAAAGCGAATTCTTCGGCCACCGCAAAGGCAGCTTCACAGGCGCAGTCGCCGACAAGGAAGGCCTGTTCCAGGCTGCGCACGGTGGCACGCTGTTTCTTGATGAGGTCGCCGAGCTACCGCTGCACATGCAGGTGAAGCTGCTGCGCGCGATCCAGGAAAAAGCGGTACGCCCGATCGGTGCACGCGAAGAAGTCGCGGTCGACGTACGCATTCTTTCCGCCACCCACAAGAACCTCGCCGCCCTGGTCGACCAAGGCCAGTTCCGCCAAGACTTGTTCTACCGCATCAACGTGATCGAACTGCGCGTGCCGCCGTTGCGCGAGCGCCGCGGCGACGTGCCGCTGCTGGCCGATTTCGTACTGCGCCAACTGGCGACGAAGAGTGGCGGCGGCACGCCAGTGCGTCTGCTTCCTGAAGCTCGCCAGGCGCTGGAGGATTACGACTTCCCCGGCAACGTGCGCGAGCTGGAAAACATCCTGGAACGTGCCGTGGCCATGTGCGATGGCGACCGTATCGACGCCAGCGATCTGATGCTGCCGCAGCGACCTGCACGTCATCCGGCCGAAGCTATGGCGGGCGCAGGTACCCATGCCGCCCATCACACGCCGGCAGCTTACGCGCAAAGCCAGCCGCCCACGTCCTCGCCTCCCGCGCAAACGCCTTCCAGTGAATTGCCGCTGGACGACTACATCAGCAATCTCGAGCGCACCGCGATCATGAAGGCGCTGGAAGAGTCGCGTTACAACAAGACGGCGGCAGCGCGGAAGCTGGGAATTACGTTCCGCGCGTTGCGATACAAGTTGAAGAAGCTCGGGATCGATTGACGTCGATCCCTCTTGCGAAAATCTCCTATAGGTTGGGCTGAGGCGAAGCCGAACCCCAATCTGCAATGTGCATGGCACCTCAATGCCGCGACTTTTCCTTGCCATCGCGCAACACATCGCGCACTGCGTGCAACAACGCACGCGTGCTTACCGGCTTGTTCAAGCGCCGCACGCGATTGCCGTCAGGCATATGCAGTTTCGCCGAATCAGGCGGATCGTCTGCACGGCATAGCACCAGCACACCGCTGCGATAACCGTATTGACTCAATGCCGCCAAGGTACGTTCGCTGGTGAAAAGGCTCATATCCGCGTCCATCACCACCAGATCGGGCAAGCCGCAGGCTTCGATCCATTGCAGCGCGGCGGTGCCGCTCTGGCTGCCGTGCACTTCGTAGCCCCATGCGTCGAGCGTATCGCTCAACAACGTGAGCTGACCGGCTTCTTCCACCACCAGCAGCACGTGCTCGGCATTGCCATGCAGATGTGCATCGGTCTCCGCCAGATCGGAGATTTCGGCGGACGGACGCGCGAGTGGAATATAGAGATTGAAGCAACTGCCTTCGCCGACGATGCTGTCCAACCGCATCACCCCGCCGTGGCTGTAGACGATGCGGCGGCACGACAGCAGCCCCAAGCCGGTGCCGCCATCCTTGGTGGTGAAGAACGGCTCGAACAATCGCTTGCGCACTTCTTCCGTCATGCCCAGACCGGTATCGGTCACCGTCAGGCATATGTATTCGCCTGACAGTGCGTCTTCATGCTCAAGGAAAAAATCGGGATCCAGTTTCACCTTGTCAGTGGTCACCCGCAGAACGCCGCCGTGGGGCATCGCCTGGATCGCGTTGAGGCAAAGATTGAGCAGGCACTGCTGCAATTCGGTGTGGTTGCCTTCGAAGGTTAACTGCGGGTCTGACATTTCGATGTCCAACGTTACCGTGCGCGGCACGCTGCCTTGCAGAAGCAACGACAAGGCGTCGACCAGCGCTTGTACTTTCACCTGCTCCGCACGCCGTGCACCGCGCGCGAACGACAGCATGGACTGCACCATTTCCAACCCGCGCCGACCGCAGTCGCGCACCAATGCACCCAATCGCGCCAGGCGCGGGTCATTCTGGTAATCCTGCAGGCTGTCGCCGGCCAGCAACAAAGGCTGCAACAGATTGCGCAGATCGTGGCTCAAGCCGCCGGCCAGCATGGCAAGGCTTTCGAAGCGCTGGATGCGGATCAGCTCCGCCTCCGCCCGTGCACGCGCGCGTTGTTCGTCTGCTTCACGCAACGCGCGGCGCACGGCACTCGCCAGTCGCGCGGGGTTCTGCTTGAGGATGTAATCGGTCGCACCTTCGCGCAACGCGGCAATGGCCGCCTCTTCGCCCAGCGTGGCCGATACGTAGATGAAGGGGATGTCCTCGCTGTGATCGCGCAGCAGCTCCAGCGCGCGCTGGCCGGAAAAGCCGGGCATGCTCAGATCCGAGAGCACAATGTGCGGCTTGAACGCCCTGAGCGTTTCCACGAACGCCGGCTCGTCGTCGACGAGGCGCACTTCGTAGTCGATACCGTCGGCCTGCAGCTCGGTGAGCACCAGTTCCGCGTCGAGCGGACTGTCCTCTACCTGCAGGACCCGTATCCGGGGTAACGCGCGTTGTTGGCTGGACCTGTCCGGCATCCGATCATCATATGTCAATGCGCTACGGCGGGAAGAGTCTTGGCCGGCTGGCAAAACCTCGCGCGACGGCACTTTTTTACCCCTGTTCCGGTGCTTGATTCAGCACGGCCCAAAATTGGCCGAGCGTGCGCACCGCCTGAAAAAACTGCTCCACGTCCACGGGCTTTATCACGTAACCGTTTACCCCCAAGTCCCAACTGCGGGCCAGATCGCTTTCTTCGCGTGACGAGGAAAGGATCACCACCGGCAGATGCCGGAAGCGCTCATCCGCACGCATCTGCTTGAGCACGTCCAGCCCATTCATGCGCGGCATCTTGATGTCGAGCAGCACGACGATGGGATCATCGTTCGGCCGACCTGCAAAAGCGCCGCGTGCGTAGAGCCAATCCAGGCCATCCACGCCATCCTCTACGTGAATCACCGGATTGGCCAGATGCGCCTGGCGCAATGCGTCCACCGTCATCTCCGCATCGACGGGACTGTCTTCGATCAGCAGGATCGGGCGTAGGGGGGCATGGCTCATGACGAGGACGAGGGTGGTTCGATGGCCGACAACGTGAAATGGAAACGGGCGCCGCGCCCCGGCTCGCCTTCAGCCCAGACTCTGCCTCCGTGACGCATCACGATGCGCCGCACGTTGGCCAGGCCGATGCCGTTGCCGGGAAATTCGCTGATCTTGTGCAGTCGCTGAAATACACCAAAAAGTTTGTCGACGTAGCGCATATCGAAGCCGGCGCCGTCGTCGGCCACGGTGAATTCGTAGTCGCCGCCACTGTCCTGCTGCACGGAGACATCGATATGCGCGATCTCGCGCTGACCGGTGTATTTGACGGCATTGCCGATCAGGTTCTGCCATACCGTGCGCAGCATGTTCTCGTCGCCGACGACGACTGGCAATGCGTCCACTCGCCATACGATGCGCCGGCCAGGCGCTTCCGATTCGGCCAGCGTGCAGGTTTCATTGACCAGCGTGCGCATGTCCACCGCCTGCAGGCGCAGCGCGCCGCGGCCGAGGCGGGAAAACACCAGCAGATCTTCGATCAGTTGAGCCATGCGGTGCGAGGCGTCACGAATCACGCTGAGGTAATGGCGACTGATACCGTCGACATCTTCGCCCAGATGATCCTCCAACTTCTGTGCGAACGCGGTGATGTGCCGCAGCGGCGCGCGCAGGTCGTGCGACACGGAATAGCTGAAGGCTTCCAATTCGCGATTCACGTCGGAAATCTGCGCCACTTTGCCTTCGAGCTGGTGATTGAGTTCCTTCACCTGCTGCTCGACCAATGCACGCGCCGTGACATCGCTGACGGTGAGCAGCAGCACCGGGCTTTCGCTGTCTTGCTGCTGCAGGCGGCGGGCGTTGATCACGGCATGGCGCTCGACACCGTCGATGGTGCGTTGGGTCAGCTCGAAATCCCACAGCTCGCGATCACGCAAAAGCACATCGCGCAAACGCTGTAACAGTACTTCGTCCGCCCAGGCGCCTTGACCGAGGTCTTCCAGATATTCGGCGCGGCTTTCCTCGGAGACGCCGTACAGCTCGCTGAAGGCCGCATTCACCAGCAATGTGCGCAGGTTGTGGTCGAGCAGCGCGATCGGTTCACGCACTGCTTGCAGAATCATCTGCGAGCGTTGCACAGCCTGTCGTTCGCGCACTTCGGCCCGCAGGCGGCGACCGATCTGCCGCTCGGAAACGATCACCACGATCATCAGCATCAGCAGCTGCGCCGCCGCCGCAAGCGTCAGCACCAGGCGGCTATTGTCCGACTGCTTGCGCGCTGCCTCGCGGCGCTGCTGCAGCGTCTGTTCTGCAGTGGCAACGATCTTGTCGGCGATCTCGTCGATGTGGAAAAGCGCGCCGGCATCGCGCAGCGCCTGCTGCGCCCCGGTGCGATCGTTGTGCTGATAACGCTGTACGGCCTGATGCAGCAACGCCAGTCGGCCGTTCTCGACTGCGCTCAACTGTTCCACCAAGTGTTGCTGCTCGGCGTTGTCAGCGGTGATGTGGCGCAATTCGTCCAGCAGGCCGGGGATGGTGTTTTCCGCGCTCGACGCCGCCATTTCGGCGCGACTGTAGGGATCGTCCGCCAGCAGATGCTGGATGGCCGATTCGGCTTCGTGCGTCTGATCGGTAATGCGATAAACCAGCGCCTGGACTTCCGCCGATCGGGTGACCAGTTCGCCGGCGTGCAGGGATTCCTTGGAACTGCCGCGCGTGATCATGTACGGCAAGGCCACGATTACGACCACCGCAAGCAGCAAGCCGCCGGTGCGCCAGGGCATCGCCGCTACTTGTCGCATTCCCCCTGGAATCATCGGCCCTTGTTCCGTTCACGCTCCGGCATGATGCATGCATTCTGCGCATGTTTTGCGGCCACTGACCAGTGCGAAAGGGTTTCATTTGCATGAGATCGCTTCACCTGGGCACTGGCTCGCTTATCGGGGCTTCAACGTGTCCCTCGTTCGGATTCGAGGAAAGGCGCGCAAACAGCTCCCATCTAGAATCAGACGGAACGGCGCGCGCGTACCCCACCTCCCCGCGCCCAGGGAGCAATCGCAGGTTGGTTAGCGCAGCTAACCCAACCTGCGATGCGTCAGGGTTACCTGTAGGAACTCATCGCCGCCGGGCGTGCCGAAACCGCCTGCCCCCAGCTCTTGTTGGGCTCTGCCTGCATCGTGAAATGCAGCTCGCCGCCCGCAAGAATGTCCGCATGCTTGAGGTACACGCGATCCAGCGGCTTGCCGTTCAAGGTAACTTCGCCCACATAGGGATGCGCGGCATCGAACGGCGCAGCGGTGATGGTGAAAGTGTGCCCATTCTCCAGATGAATCGCTGCGCGCGGCACGAACGGCCGGCCAATGGCGTATTCATCGCTGGCGGGTGTGACGGGATAAAAGCCCAGCGCGGTGAAGATGTACCAGGCTGACATCTGGCCCAGATCATCGTTGCCAATCAAGCCTGCCGGGCCAGGGCCATATTCGTTGTCCATGATCTGCTTCAGCCGGGCTTGCGTTTTCCACGGCGCGCCGGCGTAGTCGTACAGATAGGCGATATGGTGGCTGGGTTCATTGCCGTGCGCGTACCAGCCGATCAGGCCGGTGATGTCTTCCACGTTTTTGAAGATGGACGGATCGACTTTCGCGTCGAACAGTTCGTCCAGCTTGTGCGTGAAAGCCGCATCGCCGCCCATTGCGGTGATCAAACCGGCCACATCCTGCGGCACGTACCAGGAGTACTGCCAGGCGTTGGCTTCGGTGTAGTCGTCGCCGTAACCGGCGCTGGCGGGGTCGAACGGCTCGCGGAACTGGCCATTGCTGAGGCGCGCGCGCATGAAGCCGGTCTTGGGATCCCACACGTTGCGCCAATAGCCGGCGCGTTTCTCGAAAGTGTCGTAGACATCGTGCTTGCCCATCGCCTTGGCCATCTGCGCGATGGCCCAGTCGTCATAGGCGTATTCCTGGGTTTTGGAGCCGCCTTCGACTTCTTTGTCGATGGGCACGTAGCCGAGCTTCATGTAATCGGCGAGATCGCCGTAGTCAGCGTAGGTGGCGGTGGACACCATCGCCTTCAGCGCCTTGTCGGCGTCGTAGCCACGCACGCCTTTGACGTACGCATCGGCGATGATCGCCACCGCGTGATAGCCCGTCATGCACCAGGTTTCCAGGCCCTGGTACGCCCACACCGGCAGCATGCCGAACGGGCTGGCCTGCTGCGTGACGATCAGCGAGCGCACGAAGTCGGTGGTGCGATCCGGATGCATCAGGATCATCAGCGGCATCTGCGCGCGGTACACGTCCCACATCGACCAGCTCGAATAGAGATCGAAGCCCTCCGCGCGATGCACCTGGTAATCGGGGCCGCGGTAATCGCCGTTCGCATCCATGCTCAGGTTCGGCGACATCAGCGCGTGGTAGAGCGCGGTGTAGAACTGCGTGCGCAAGGCTTTCGGGCCGTCCACATCGATCGGCGCCAGCGCTTTGTTCCAGGCTTCCTGTGCGTCGTGGCGTTGCACGTCGAAATTCCAGCCTTTGCCGTCCTGATCGAGATTGGCGATGGCATTCGCCTCGCTCACCGAGGAAATCGCCACTTTGGCCAGCAAAGGCTGCTTCAACTGGCCAAAGTCGAACACGCCGACGATGGCGCGGCCTTTCTGCGCGTTCCGATCTTGCGGCTGATAGCCGGGCCCTTTGAAGCCTTTGTAGATGACATCGGTTTCGCGGTTGTAGAGCTCGCGCGAAGTCATCGGCTGATTGAAGCGCATGGCGAAGCACAGCTCACGCCCCGGCGCCCAACCGCGCGTGGTGCGGCAGCCGGTGACGGTGCCATCCGCACGCACTTGCAGGTTCGACCACAGCACCTTGCCCGGATAGTCGTAGATGCTGGGACGCAGATCGAGCAATACGTGCGCCGGCTTGCCGACGGGGAAGGTGTAGCGGTGCCAGCCGACGCGGCGATTGGCGGTGAGTTCCGCACGCACGCCGTAATCGGCCAAGGTGACGGCGTAATAGCCGGCCTGCTCCACTTCGCTGGCGTGATCGAAGCGGGAACGATAACCACTGCCCGGCACTTTCTCGTCGCCGGGATCAAGTTTCACGTCGCCGGCGATCGGCATCACCAGCACATCGCCCAGATCCGAATGGCCGGAACCGGAAAAGTGCGTATGGGAAAAACCCATGATGGTGGGGTCGTTGTACTGGTAGCCGGCAGCCCATTTGTAGGCGTGCTTGAAATCCGGCATGGCGGTATCCGGCGAAAGCTGCACCATGCCGAACGGCACCGTGGCACCGGGAAATACGTGGCCATCGCCGCCGGTGCCAATGCGCGGATCGACTTCGGCGGCATGCGGCTCGGCAGCCCAGGCTGCGGAACTGGCACTCAACACGGCGATGGCGCATAGGCCAATAACGAACGGGGAAAGACAGGAACGAAGCAGGCGATGGTTCATTGGATAGTGGCCTGTTAATGTCTTTGAATCGGGAAGTGAGCCGGGGAACTCGCGACACCCACCATCCCCGGCTCATGATCCCTGACAGGACAGGACAGGGCCGGGCGGGACCGGATGGTTTGGATCGTTCCAAGGCGCCCGGAAGCTAACACTGGGGAAGGAGGCTTGGCATGCTGCAGTGCAGGATCACTAAATTGCAGGTTCGGGTACATTTGGATCGTTACAAAGGCGAGGTTCTGGCATAAATGGGGAACACACCGCCGGTCGGCCGGAAGGTCACCTTGAGCGATATTGCCGCGGGCTGCGACGTCTCCCGCGCTACCGTTTCGCTTGTCCTGCGGGGTAGCCCGCTGGTTAACAAGCACACCCGTGCGCGCGTGGAGGAAGAACTGCGCCGCCAGGGTTACGTCTACAACCGCGCTGCCGCGAATCTGCGCCGGCGCACGTCATCGAGCATCGCGCTGGTGCTCAATGATCTGGCCAATCCGTTCTTCGCCGAGTTCGCTGCTGGCGTCGACGAGATACTGGGCGACACCGGCTTCGTAACGCTGCTCGGCAGCACCGGCGAATCGACCGAGCGCGAATTGGCGGTGCTCGGTTCGCTGATGGAGCACGGACCGGCCGGCATCATTCTTTCGCCCGCCGAAGGCAGCGATGCACAGCAGATTCTTTCTGCGGTGGGTTCGATGACGCCGCTATTGCTGTTCAACCGCGAAGTGAGCGGCGACGTCGCTGCGTGCGATCACTGGGATCGACTGTTCCTGGACAACCAGCGCGGTGCGCGCCTGGCGACGGAACATTTGATTGAGCAAGGCCATAAGCGCATTGCGTTCTACGGCGGCCATCTCGGTTCCAGTTCTTGCCGCCAGCGTCGCGCGGGCTATGCCGAAGCGATGAAAGCTGCAGGCTTGCCCATCGACGAACACTGGATCGTGGAATGCGTTCCCAACCGCCTGGATGCGGTGGCGCAGAGCGATCAATTGTTCAGGGGCAAAACCGCACCGACCGCCGCGGTTTGCTACAACGACGCAGTTGCACTGGGTTTGATGCTGGGATTGCATCAGCGCGGCCTGCAGCCGGGCAACGACTTTGCCCTCACCGGTTTCGATGACATCGCCGAAGCCGCGGTCAGCGCGCCGCCGTTGACCACGCTGGCGGTCACGCCACGCGACCGCGGCCGGCAAGCTGCGGAATTGATCCTGCAGCGCGTGCGGGAACCTGCTCCACCACCGCGTCAAACCATCGCGCCCGTGCAATTGCTGATACGCGCAAGCAGTTGTCCGCCTCACAACTAAGAGCCTGCTCAATGTCTCAGCGTAGCCCGCCTAGCCCTTGAGTAGCCGCCATGCGGCCGCATGGCGGCTACTCAAGGGCTAGGCGAACCACGCTGAGACACCAAACAGGCTCTGATCACCGGATTTCCTCATGGCTTTTACCGCAGTTACTCCGCCGTCTTCTGGCGTGTCGACGGCCTCCAATGACACCCGCTACACGTACTATCCGATGGCGCTCACTGTCATTACGACGGTGTTCTTCATGTGGGGCTTTCTTACCTGCCTCAATGACATTCTGATTCCGCATTTGAAGGCGGTGTTCGAGTTGAACTACACCAGAGTGATGCTGGTGCAGTTCACCTTCTTCGGCACGTATTTTCTGATGTCGTTACCCTCGGGCTGGGTAGTGGGACGTCTTGGCTACAAAAAGAGCATCGTCGCCGGGCTGGTGATCGCGGGTATCGGCGCGCTTGGCTTCTGGCCAGCAGCAGGCCTGCGCTGGTATCCAGCGTTTCTCGGCGCTTTGTTCGTGCTTGCCACCGGCATCACCCTATTGCAGGTTGCAGCCAACCCCTACGTAGCGCTACTGGGTCCGGAAAAGACCAGTTCCAGCCGCCTCACGCTCGCGCAGGCATTGAACTCGTTCGGCACCACGATCGCACCCGTGTTCGGCAGCCTGCTGATTCTCTCCACCAAGGTGAAGAGCTCTGCTGAAATCGCCAGCCTTTCGGCGAGCGAGCAGTTGCTCTACCGCACGCAAGAAGCACAGTCGGTACAGATGCCCTATCTCGGCCTGGCGGTGGTGCTGGTATTGCTGGCGCTGTTCGTATGGCTGTTTCGCCTTCCGGCACTGGAGGAAAGCACAGTCAAGGCCGATACCGGACACCACACTTTGCTTGACGCGTTGCGCTATCCGCACGTGTTGTTCGGCGTACTGGGAATCTTCTTCTACGTAGGCGCAGAGGTGTCGATCGGCAGCTTTCTGGTCAATTACATTTCCGCACCCAACATCGGCCACATGAGTGAGCAGGACGCTGCACGCTACGTGTCGTTCTATTGGGGTGGCGCGATGGTCGGCCGCTTCATCGGTTCGTTCCTGCTGGCCAAACTTTCGCCACGAAAACTGCTGACCGTGTTCAGTGTTGTCAACGTACTGTTGCTGATCACCACCATGACCACCAGCGGCAACGTCGCGATATATAGCGTCGTGGCGATCGGCCTTTTCAACTCCATCATGTTCCCCACCATCTTCTCGCTCGGCATCGAGCGCATGGGGCCACTCACCGGCAAGGCATCGAGCCTGCTAATCATGGCGATCGTCGGCGGTGCGCTGGTGCCGTTTCTGCAGGGCGCGCTGGCGGACAACATCGGCATCCAGCACGCGTTTGTGCTGCCGGCGCTGTGCTACGGCTACATCGTGTTCTACGGCCTGCGCGGATCAGCCATTCGCAGCGCGCCGGTGCAAGCACCGTAATCTGCGCACTCCCCTGCACGCAGGGGAGTGAACCCAAATCGGGCACTGCGCATCCATCCCTATTCGATACACGCACGACTACTTTTTATCCTGGGGTTTTTGATGAAACGTTCCATCCTCTGCTTCGGCGAGGCTTTGATCGATATGCACGGCGAAGGCAGCGATGGCCACGGCTTTGCGCGCCACTTCGTACCTTTCGCCGGTGGCGCGCCCGCCAACGTCGCGGTCGCCATTGCCAAGCTCGGCAGCTACGCACGCTTTGCCGGCATGTTGAGCACCGACCGCTTCGGCGACTTTCTGCTGCATAGCCTGCAGCAGGCGGGTGTGCATACCGATGACACCGTGCGCACCAGCGAGGCGAATACCGCGCTCGCTTTCGTGACACTGGATCAGCGCGGCGAACGCAGCTTCGCGTTCTATCGTCCGCCGTCTGCCGATTTGCTATTTCGTATCGAGCACTTCCGTCCGCAGACGTTCAACGACACTGCGGTGTTCCACATCTGCTCCAACAGCATGACCGATCCGGATCTTGCCGACGTCACGCTGACCGGCATGCGCCGCGCGCGCCAGGCCGGCGCATTGGTGAGCTTCGATCTCAATTTGCGCCCCGCCCTGTGGCCGCGCGGCGTCGAAGCGCGCCCACATGTCTGGCCGGCATTGCTGTTGGCCGACGTCGTGAAGCTCAGCGCCGAAGAATTCGACTGGCTGGCGAACGAAGGCGAGGAAGCATTCCTCGAGCGCCTATGGACCGGCAATGCGCGCCTGCTGATCGTGACCGACGGCTCGAATCCGCTGCGCTGGTTCCACCCGGATGCAAACGGCGAACTGCCCTGCTACGACGTGCCGATGGTCGACAGCACCGGCGCGGGCGACGCCTTCGTGGGTGGCCTGCTATATCAGTTCGCCGAACAAGGCCTCACGGCTGCTCATCTCGATGCCTGGGTGGCCACGCTGCCGCGCCTGCACGCCGCACTGCGCTTCGCCAGCGCTTGCGGTGCCGTGGCGGTGACACGGCACGGTTCATTCGCCGCGATGCCGCACGCCACCGAGGTGGAACAATTCATGGAGACTTACGCATGACCACGCCGGATTTTCGCTCCGAAACTTTCCTGCGCGAACACATTGCGCAAACCATGGCGTTCTATCATCCGCGCGCGATCGATCCGGCCGGCGGCTTCTTTCACTACTACCTCGACGATGGCACCGTTTACGACGCCAACCATCGCCACCTGGTGAGCAGCACGCGTTTCGTCTTCAACTACGCAATGGCTGCGATCGAATTCGGCAAGCCGGAATATCTCGACGCTACGCACCACGGTTTGCGCTATCTGCGCGACGTGCATCGCAATACCGCCACCGGCGGTTACGCGTGGACGATTCGCGACGGCAAACCGGAAGACCGCACCAATCACTGTTATGGCGTCGCCTTCGTATTGCTCGCCTATTCCACGGCATTGAAGGCAGGCATCAAGGAAGTCACCGCTTGGATGGACGAGACCTGGCAATTGCTGGAAAAGCATTTCTGGGACGCCGAAGCGAATCTGTATCGCGATGAAGCCGATCCCGAATGGCACTTCAGCACCTATCGCGGCCAGAACGCCAACATGCACATGTGCGAGGCGATGCTTGCCGCGTACCAAGCGAGCAAGGAGCCGCGTTATCTCGATCGCGCACTCACGCTTGCATGCACGATGACGCAGCGCCAGGCCAAGCTCGCCAATGGCCTGGTGTGGGAGCACTACCACATCGATTGGAGCATCGACTGGGATTATCACCGCGACGATCCCAAGCATCTGTTCCGCCCTTGGGGCTTCCAGCCTGGTCACCAGACCGAATGGGCGAAACTGCTCATGATCATGGAGCCGCTGCTGCGCGAACGTGGCCAGGAAGAAAGTTGGATTCTCCCTACTGCGCAACATTTGTTCGACATCGCACTGGCACGCGCATGGGATTCCGTTGACGGTGGTATCTGTTACGGTTTTGCGCCGGATGGCAGCATCTGCGACGGCGACAAATATTTCTGGGTGCAAGCCGAATCGCTGGCTGCCGCAGCGCTGCTGCATGCACGCACAAGCGATGCCAAATACGACGACTGGTATGTCAAATTGTGGAAGTATTCCTGGGAATATTTCATCGATCACCAGTACGGTGCGTGGTATCGCATCCTCACGCAGGACAACAAGAAATACAGCAACGAAAAGAGTCCTGCCGGCAAGGTGGATTACCACACCATGGGCGCATGCTACGAAGTGTTGGCACTGATCCGCCATGGCGGCAAGCCGTGATCTGATGCAAGACAAACATCGCATGGCATCGATAATGGCCATGTCAGCTACAAGAAAAAGCCCGCGCAAAGCGGGCTTTTTTTATCCCGCAACACCCGGCATCGCCTCGCCTGTCACCAAATGTTGCGCCGCAGCTTGTCCGGCGCAATTACCTCTTATTATCCTAAAATACGACAATTGAAAAACCTGGCTCGAACTGGCTTTGATTCTGGGTTAGCAACACAAAGCCTGTTTCGCGCCGTGACTGGCGAACATCGAAGGGGCGGCCGTAGTGGGCCGAGGTGTTTTCCAGTAGGGATGAGTGCGACGTCGACATGAACATGGCGGCGGGGAGTAGCACCGTGTCACGCGACATCGCATTCGTGATTGGTAACTGAAGTTCCACGCGGAGGGGTAATCGATGCAACGCAACCCAATGGCGCACTCAGTGCGCCTGGCGCTGGCAGCAGTAAGTATCGCCAGCCTGTTCGGCTACAGCATGCAGCTACACGCACAAACGAGTGCACCGGCGCCGTCCACGGCGCCCGCTGCACCAACTGCCCAAGGCAATAGCGCGGGCGATGACGGCAGCAGCACCAACAAGACCGACAACAAGAAAAAAGCCACCAATCTCACCGCGATCACGGTCACCGGCCAGCTCGCCGCTATCCAGCGTGCTGAGTCGATCAAGCAGAACGCCGTCAACGTCGTCGACTCGATTTCCGCCGAAGAAAACGGAAAATTCCCCGACCCGAATGTTGCCGACGCCTTGCAGCGCGTGCCCGGCGTATCCGTCAATCGAAGCGGCGGTGAATCCAGCCAGATTGCTATCCGCGGCTTTGGTCCTGATTTCGTGGCCGTGACGGTCAATGGCCGCCAGATGGCCACGGCCTCCCAGAGTTCGAATACCTCCACGCGCGCGTTCGATTTCAACGTGCTTCCCGCGGACATCATCAGCCTCGCTCAAGTCAACAAGACATCGTCGGCGGATATTTCCGAGGTCGATATCGGCGGTGTCGTGGACATTCAAACCGCGCGCCCGCTGGACTTCAGCGGCTTCCACGCGACCGGTTCCGCCGCCGGGGTCAACAGCAACCTGACCGGTAGCTGGGCCGGCAAGACCACGCCCAAGGTATCGGGCTTGGCGGGCTGGACCAATGCGGATCACACGTTCGGCGTGCTGGCTTCCGTGGGGTATTACAAGCGTGATGACACGCAGATCAACACGCAGGCCAACTCCTGGTACGCCAACCAGAATATTTCCCAGCTTTCCGGGTTGAGCAATCCGAATTACACCCATGTCGCCATCCCTGAAACACTGGCCAACAACGTGCTCGTCGAGGAGCGCACACGCAAGAGTTTCACCGGTGCCATCGACTGGCGCCCGATCGACCAACTGACGGTCAAGTTCGACACCTTGTATGCGGGCTATCAGATCAAACCGTTCGAACACGAATTCGGCGAATACGGCAACGCCGGCGACTTCCAGTCGCTCAACACGGATGCCAACGGCACCGTGCTGAACTATGTGCGAAAGAATACCGGCACGATGGCGAACGACTACGTCGTGGCTTACAACCCAAGCAATGAAAAGATGATGCAGAACGGGTTGAATCTGGCGTTCAACATCGACCCGTCAAGCACCATCAGCCTGGATATCTCCAACTCCAAGGCCTGGAACAAAGAAAGCCCCAACGGTTACTTCGCGGTGATCGGCGCACGCAATATTGGCGTCAATCCCACCTGGACCAACAATGGCAGCAGCCAGCCGCCGAGCTACACCAATATTATTTCCACCACCAACCTGGACGATCTGTACGCGCACTGCTGCAACGAGGGCGGCCAGTCGAACAACATTACCTCCGGTGTCACCCAGTATCAGCTGAATTTCGCCAAGAATTTTGAAAGCGGCGTCCTGTCCAACCTCGAATTCGGCGTGCAGGAAAACCGCGATTACAACAAATCGGTGAATGTGGCCACGCCCAACGGCATCCTGTGCAACGCGTACTGCGGTTATGCCGTATCCGTGCCGGCCAGCGCCGTCGGTGCGTACATCTATACGCCCCCTGCGCCGATCAGCGGCGTCTCACAGCCGGGCCTGCCCACGCAGTGGATTCAATACAACGTACCTGAGTTCATGAACTGGCTGACTACGCCCGCGGCCTACAATCAATTGACGCCTGACAAGCGCACCGCCCTGCTCGCCGCGCTTGCCCAATACGGCAGTTTCGGGGCCAAGGTGAATCCCGGCAGCTTCAACGAAGTGCATGAAGTCGAGAAAGCGGCATTTGCCAAAGCGGTGTTCGAAGGCACGATGTGGGAGAAGCCCTGGGCTCTGGATGTCGGTGCGCGCTACGTACACGTGAACTCGGAATCCCAGGCGATTTTCCAGGAGCCCATCAGCTACCGCGTGGATCCCAATGACAGCAGTGCGAGCCAGGTAGCGTACGGGCCGCTGCAACCGCAGTCCGCCAAGGGTGGTTATCACAAGTGGCTACCGTCGGTGAACTTCAAGCTCAATCTGCTCGACAATCTGGTCTATCGCTTTTCGACTTCCAAAACGCTGACGCCGCCTCAGCTGAGCAACCTGTACTACAACCAAAGTTTCGGTACGCGTCCGGAATCGTTGACGATCACCCAGGGCAATCCCAATCTTCAGCCCTATACGTCGACCAACTTCGACACCGGCCTGGAGTGGTACATCGACGACGCCAGCTATCTGGCCATCGAAACCTTTTACAAGCATGTCAGCAACTTCAGCACGATCGTGAGCACACCGGTGTCGTTCCTCGGCCAGACCTGGTCGCTGAGCGAACCGATCAATTTGAATTCGGCGAAGATCTACGGCGAAGAACTGACCTTCAACTACCAGTTCAAGAATGTGCTGCCGGCACCGTTCGATGGCCTGGGCATGGCCTTCAATTACACCCACGTTCAAAGCAGCGCCAACTTAAGTCCCGGCACAATCAGCACATCGGGCAAATTCGCAGTGCCTGGCATTGGCGATTCGGCCAACATCAGCGGCTACTACGAAAAGGGACCTTGGCAGGTACGCCTGGCGTATAACTGGCGTGGGAAATATCTGGAGAGCATTTCCTATGGATCAGGTGCGCAGCCCGCCACGCGAACCTCTTACGGCGAACTGGATCTGAGTGCCAGCTACAAGATCAACAACCACGTCTCGCTGTTCGTGTCCGGCACCAACCTCACCCAGTCGCATCTTTACGACTACTCCGCCTATCCCAATCGCTTCCTCTACGCAGAGGCGGATGGCACGGTGTATACCGTGGGCGTGCGCGGTACTTTCTAAGACGGGCGCACGGGCAGCGCGACACAAGGGGTTTCAATGAATGTATTGAAAAGTATGTCGATGGGTATCGGGCTTGGCCTGCTTCTGACCGGCCAGGCGGTTACCGCGCAACCGATCAAGACGGCCAAGCACGGCCTGGTCGCGCAAAACGGCCAGTTGCGGCTCGACGGCCAACCGTTCCGCATCATCGCCGGCGACATGCATTACACGCGCGTTCCACGCGAATACTGGCGCGCGCGTTTACGCATGGCCAAGGCCATGGGCTTGAACACCATCACCACCTACGTGTTCTGGAATGCGCATGAGCTGACACCGGGCCAGTATGACTTCAGCGGTCAGAACGACATCGCCGAATTCGTACGCGAAGCACAGCAAGAGGGTTTGTACGTCATCCTTCGCCCTGGCCCTTACGTGTGCTCGGAGTGGGATTTCGGCGGCCTCCCCGCGTGGCTGCTGAAGGACCGCGATGCCCATGTACGCAGCACCGATCCGAAGTTCATGCAGCCAGCGCAACGCTGGCTGCATCGACTCGGCCAAGAGCTGGCGCCGCTGCAATACGCCCGCGGCGGCAACATCATTGCGGTGCAGGTGGAGAACGAATACGGCAGCTTCGGCAAGGACAGCGATGCATATCTGCAGCAGATTCGCAAAGACATCGTCGACAGCGGTTTCGATGCATCGCTGCTATACACCTCCGATAGCGCGCCGCAGCCAAGCTCGATGCCCGACCTCCTAAAGGTGATCAATTTTGGCGTAGGCCATGCACCTGAAAGGCTACCTCGCTTGCATCAATGGCAATCCGGCGGCCCTTATATGGTCGGCGAATACTGGGTAGGCTGGTTTGACCACTGGGGCGGCCCGCATTACGTCATCAGCGCCGATAAAGTCGCGAAAGAATTGGACGGCATGCTGAAACAAGGCTATTCGGTGAGCCTGTATATGTTCCATGGCGGCACGTCGTTCGGCTGGATGAGCGGCGCCAACTGGGACGACAACAGCTACCAGCCGGACGTGACCAGCTACGACTACGACAGTCCGCTGGATGAAAGCGGACGTCCCACGCCGAAGTACAACGCGTTGCGCAAGGTCATCGCAGAAGCCACGGGCGTTACACCGCCAGCGATACCGGCCACGCCCGGCACGCAAGCCATCGCCAGCATCAAACTGGATGAGTCGGCGTCGCTATGGGATGCATTGCCAACACCCGTCGCCTCACACGAACTCAAGACTATGGAAGAACTGGGCGAATCCTATGGCGACATTCTCTATCGCAGACACATCGACAGTGGCGCAGCAGGCAAGCTGCGTATCGATGGCTTGCACGACTACGCCATCGTCTACGTCAACGGCAAGCGCGTTGGCACGCTCGATCGCCGCCTGAAGCAGGATTCGCTCGCGGTAAAACTCGCCAAGGGCGATACGTTGGATCTGCTGGTACAAAACGACGGCCGCATCAATTTCGGCGAGAAACTCGTGAATGAGCGCAAAGGCATCGTCGGCTCGGTGAGCGTGCAAGGCCAGCCGCTGCTCGATTGGCAAATCTATGCGCTGCCGTTCGCGATCAACAACGATTTGAAGTACACGCAGGGTCCATGCAAGCACGCGCCTTGCATCTATCGCGCAACCTTCGATGCGCCCGCTTCCGGCAATGCCGACGCCGACACGTTCCTGGATACGGCAGGTCTTGGCAAAGGCGTCGTCTGGCTCAATGGCCATCCGTTGGGGCGCACCTGGAAGATCGGACCGCAACGCACGTTGTACGTACCCGGTGTGTGGTTGAAGCCCAGCGGCAATCAGCTGGTCGTGCTGGATCTTTTGACCGAAGGCCAACCGACGCTGCGCACGTTGAAGCAGCCCATGCTAGGCACAGTCAAAGAAGTAGTCACTCCCTAATCGTTCGGTCCCAATTCCCCATGGTGCAAAGATGACACTGATCGCTTCCCCTGCAACCCTGCGGCGCGCCGCCGCTTCCTTTGTGTTTGTCGTTCTCGCAGCTAGTGCTACCGCCGCGCCAACGCCCGCACCGCCACAGATGGGCTTCAACAACTGGAATTCCACGCATTGCCGCGACGAATTCAATGAAGCCATGATCCGTGGCATCGCCGACAAGTTCATCAGCCTGGGTTTGCGCGACGCCGGCTATCGCTATGTCAACATCGACGATTGCTGGGCCAACTGGCAGCGCGACAAGGATGGCCATCTGCAGCCCAATCCCAAGCGCTTCCCCAGTGGCATCAAAGCGCTCGCCGACTACATCCATCAGCATGGCTTGAAGTTCGGCCTGTATTCCAGCGCAGGCACGTCCACCTGCGAACCGCTGCAGGAAAACCGCGGCTTCCCCGGCGGCTTGAACCATGAAAAGCAGGACGCCGCCACCTTCGCCTCGTGGAACGTGGATTACCTGAAGTACGACAACTGCAACAATCAGAAAGTGGATGCCAAGCAACGCTACACGGCCATGGCCGAAGCTTTGCGCAGTACCGGCCATCCGATCTTCTACAGCATGTGCGAATGGGGTGAAAACAAACCCTGGCTGTGGGGAGGCAAACCGCCGGTCAATGCCGGTTCGTGGCGCACCACCGGCGATATCAGCGACACCTACGCCTCGATGCTGAAGAACTTCAAAGAGAACGTGGTGTTGGATCAGTATGCCACGCCCGGTCATTACAACGACCCCGACATGCTCGAGGTGGGTAATGGCGGCATGACCAACGCCGAATACCGCAGCCACTTCAGCCTGTGGTCGATCATGGCCGCGCCGCTGCTGATCGGCACCGACCTGCGCACGATCAAGCCGGATGCGCTTGAGATCCTGCTCAACAAGGAAGTGATCGCGGTGGATCAAGATCCGCTTGCCGTGCAAGGCAAGCAAGTGAGCGATGCCAATGGCATCCATGTGATCGTCAAGCCGCTCAAGGACGGCAGCCGCGCGGTGGTCGTTTTCAACGAGACCGACGCCGCCCACGATGTTTCAGTTTCCGCGACTGACATCGGGCTCAAGGCCGGCGGCAGCTATAACGTGCGCGATCTGTGGACCCACTCGCAAACCAAGGGCGACGGCTCGTTGAAGGCGCAGCTGCAAGCCCATGCATCAGTCATGTACCGCATCAGCGCTATTTGATGGAAAGATCTTAGCGTCGTTGTTTTTCAACAAGCAGGCATCGCATAAAACCCCATGTTTTATACATGGGGTTTTATTTATTAATCGCTCCAAAACCAAACAAATTTATTTTCGTCACATGACAAAACCATCCTCTGTTTAATCTTCAAGGCTTTTGCGCAAACCACTGAAAGTAAAATCCAATCAGACGAACTCATCCAGTAGTTTCACGTAAACGCTTTCTCACATTCCATCCACTTTAGCCAGCGTAATTTCGCGCCCCGGGGATGACCTTGGTTGCTTCACCACATGCGGCAAAATTTGCGGCGTGGCAGGGTTTGCGTGCCGGAAAAATGTCTGGCATCACCTACGACAAGCGGAGGGTCTTATGCGATTTATTTCTTGCGCTACTGTCGCGCTCGCGATGACTTGTTCGTACGCATTCGCCTATGCGGATGGCGCCATTTTGCTAACTCGCCCTATTAATGCGGTTTCCAATGGCACGCTTGCACCGGTAGGCAGCGGGCTGTTTGCCGTTAACGATCACGGAGGCCATTTGCGGGAAATTACGCCGTTCGTGGCCGGCTCGTATTACATGCCAAGCTGGTTGGCTTTCGTCAACTACAAAACGGCCGTTGGATACTGGCTGACGAAGAATTTTTCGCCGGATGGCCAAAGCGTTCTATATTTCAAGAATCCATCGGCGGACGCTGCAGATGGTCCCTACAGCGGCAAGTATTACGTAAAGAACTTGCGCACCGGTACGGAACAGCCACTGTTTGCCGGTAGCAATGATAACGCCGCGCCGGGCTATGGTTATCTCGCCAGGGATCCGGCCGATGGCAACACCATCGCCTATACCAACTCGACCAGCGAATATCCCATCTCACCCGCCTGTGTAAATCTGATGCATGCCGACGGCAGCAATCAGCATCCGTTGTGGTGCGCGCCGGCGACCATCGATCTTCCGGATTATCCAGGGTGGCCGTTACTGGCGGTGGCGTCGATCCGGTGGTCGGGAAACGGCAAGAAGCTGATGGTATTTGCTTCTTACGAACCGCCCCCCTTGGGTGCCGTGGTGAAGAAGCCCCCCGCTACCGCGCTGCGTTCCATGTTCGCCAGGCCCAAGCCGGCGACGCCCTACAAGGCGGCCGCAACGGGTCCGGTCGAGGGCAGCGACTTTGGCTGGTCGGCTCTGTTTGTCGTCGATGTGGCGACGGGCACGGCGGTGAAAGTCGCCGCCAACCTGATCGATCCGCCGGCCAGCGATATCTCCTATGACGGCACGAAGGTGATCTACCAGCAATACGACTACGCCCAGTGCGGCGATGAAGACCAGGAAGCGCTCGGCGCCAGCCTGTGCTTCAACGATTTGACCACAGGCACGGTGACCGATTTGTTCCCAGCCACGGTCTGGAACAACGTTGGCGACTATCAAAGTTGGTGGAACAACTTTTACTACCCCGATTGGTATGCCGAGATATTGCTGTCGCCGGACGGTTCGCAGGCTGTGTTCACCATGCAGTCGACCACCGGCAACGAGGCGGACCTCTACACAATAAGAACGGATGCCACGAACTTCCGGCAGCTCACTATCAATCCCAATCCGTCCACACTCTACACGGGGTGGACGCCGGTCGCGTGGTCGTCGGACGGTACGCGGATTCTCGCCAATCGCGGCACCGTTCCCGTCGCTGGCAGTGCTGATCAAACCTGGCCGAGCGAGGTTCACATCATCAATGCGAGCAACGGCAACGATACGCCCATCACCAACGGCTATGCCGTCGATTGGCTGCAGCAACCGTAGCCAAGTAAACCAGATACGGCCAAGCAACAACACAGAACCACGGCGCTTCGTCAGCAACCCCGTTGTCAGCGAAACACGGACCCTTCGCTCCAACCACTATGGATTGGACTAACGAATAGCAGCTGGCACCAAGGGATGCTCTGATCTATTCCACGTATCCGTCGCCGCGTGGAATAGATCAGAGCATCCCAAGGTAAAGCACCGTAACTTTTCACAGTAAAAAACAACCCCGTGTTATTCGGAACGCGAGATTTTTATTCACTTCCCTGCATTCTTCACCATCATTCCGCCCACTTCCTTCAGCAGTTTTGCCGTCACCGTGGCGGTCATGTTGGCGATGTCGCAACTTGGGTTGTACTCGACAATATCGGCGGCAACGATCGGCTGCGTAATACCGTGAATCAACTGGATGACTTGGCGAGTGGACAAGCCGCCCGGCTCGCGGTGCGATACGCCCGGTGCATAAGCAGGATCGAGTCCATCGATGTCGATCGACAGATAGACCGGCGTCGTTATATCGATGTGCAAATCGTCGCTGCAGCGTCCCGCCTCGATAACCTCGACACCGAAGCGTTCGAACTGCGCGCGATGATGATCGTTGATCGTACGCAACCCCACCTGGATCAATCGATCGGCAAGCCGCTCTTCCATGATGCGCGCGAAAGGCGACGCATGCGATCGTGGATTGCCCTGGTAGCTATCGTAGATGTCCGCATGCGCATCGATATGCAGAATCGTCAACTTCGCATGGCGACGACGTACCGCGCGCATGATGGGATGCGTAATCGCATGGTCGCCGCCCAGGCAGATCAGCGGATCCCCCGATGCGATCACTTTCCCCACGTCGCGCTCGATAACCTCCCAGGGATCGGAACCGTTATCGAAAACGATGTCGCCGTGGTCAACCAACCTGCCTGGAACACCGAGGTCAACACCCGTTTCGGTCCACGCGCTATAGGCATCGTTGAACAACTCGCGCCGTACATGGGCGGGCGCGTTAGCGGCGCCTTTCATGTAAGAAGAATTGTCGTCATGAGGGACGCCCAACAAGGAGACGATGGCCATCGTTAGCTTCCTTATCCCACTGGATGCAGACCAAAGCTTAGGCACCTAAATACATTAAATCCACTTCATATATCTAAGCGTATATGTAAGACTTTCTTTATGTTCGATCTCACCCGCCTACGCCTGCTTCGAGAGCTCACCTATCGCGGAACCATGACGGCGGTAGCTGAAGCGTTCGACATGACCTCATCGGCGGTATCACAGCAACTCGCGACCCTGGAACGGGAAACCGGAACCATCCTGTTGGAGCGCATCGGGCGACGCGTGCAGTTGACCGACGCCGGCCGACAACTTGCCTTGCACGCCGAAACCATTCTCCAGGCCGTCGAGGCGGCCGAGCACGATCTGCAAACAGCCCATCTGAAACCGAAAGGCGAATGCGTTGTCGCCTGCTTCTCAACGTTCGCCAAAGCGCACTTGATTCCCGCGATCGTTCGATTGCGAGCGCGCCTCCCGGCATTGCGCGTGCGTATCCACGAGCTCGAAACACCCGACGCCATCGAAGCCTTGCGTGAAGGACACTGCCACATCGCCGTGCAGTTCACGTACAACCTGGTCCCTCAGCCCGATATGCAGGGGCTGGTTTCGCGCCAACTGCTGGACGAACCCGTCATGCTGGCTTTGCCCAAACGCTGGCGAACCAAGCCTGGTCCGGTCGATCTGAAAACCCTCGCGCAAAAGGACTGGATCGTCGGTTCACGCCAGACCGACGACCACTTGCTCGCCGAGCGCGCCTGCGCCTCCACCGGCTTCGCACCTCAAATCACCCACACCGTTGACGACTACGACCTGCTCCTCCGCATGGTCGCCGCTGGGCTTGGCGTGGGATTCGTACCGAGCCTTGGATTTCGTTTTAGCGACACCAAGGCAGTGGCCTTTCATACCGTGCGCGGGTTATCGCTTCGCCGATGCGTCTATGCACTGACGCGAAGCACATCCGGCAGTTCGCCCGTGCTGCAAGCTTTGCTGTCGGAGTTGGTGAAGGTTGGACAGGAGCCTTCGCGATAACGGGGAAGGCTCTTTTGTGCCACGAGTAAGTAAGCCTGACTGCGATCTGCCTGGTTGACGGCCGTGCTAGTTGGCACCACGTTCACGTGACTTTTTCGTAACCCGTCGCCAGAACCATCGCCACCCAAGCGCCAACGGAAACGCCAGCAACAAGAAAGGAATGCCATAAGCCAGCATCGACAGGGCGTCGCGAATGCCGTCACTCAACTGATCAGCCCAATCGCCGAGAGAAATGCCAAAATGGCGGCCACCCGTTTCGTCACTGAAATCCAGTTGCAGCAAGTTCGTGTCAATACGCCTTTGCTGTTGCGTGGCTACGTTCTGAAGATTCTCGCGCTCCACCTGTATCTGTGCGCGCTCATGACTCAGCGTGATTAAGTCACTCGTCGAAATATCTTTTCGCTGCGCAAGCTGCTCCACTTGCGTGGAGTAGATTTCCAGCTGCTTCAACTTCTGCTCATTGTCGTTGACCGCATCGGCCAAATCCTCTGCCTGCGTCTGTCGCCAGGCCATCTTGCCATCCTGACTGGCCATGGCGCTGAGCGGTTCCACGCCTGAAGGCACAACACGCACCGTCAATGACCCGCTGTGCTCGCTCTGATCGATGCGCAATACGTTGCAAGCACCAAAGCGCGATGATTCGCAGGCTTCACGCACGGCAGCCACGCGCGGCGCAATCTGCGCCTCCTGCAATTCGATGCGCAGATGATGCTCATAGGCCAACTTGGCTCCGGCCTTCGCCGATTCACCGGCAACGGGCAACGGCTTGGCTTCCTGCTTCCTCGAACATCCCGTAGCCACTAACACCAGTGTTGCCACCAGTACCCAACGCTTCGCAATCAACATGCTTCCCCTTTTTGATCGCTGGACGAATAGCTACGAGCCTGCAACGCGCGATACACGAACCGGAACCGATTTATAGGACGGCGTGCCGCTCACTTTGTCGATGTAATTGAGCGGCACCAGACAATTGCCTTCCGGATAGTACGTGGCCACCGCGCCTCGGGCGATCTTGTAGGCAACCGCAATGACCTTGCTCAGACAGCGTTCCTGTCCCTGACCGAAAGCGGTTTCCACGCGGATTTCGTCGCCCTCCTCGATGCCCAGTTCGGCGAGGTCGGCCTCGTTCATGAACACGACGTCGCGACGGCCGAAAACACCGCGATAGCGATCGTCGAGGCCGTAGATGGTGGTGTTGTATTGATCGTGACTGCGGATGGTGGTGAGCTTCAGGATGGTCGGATCGGTGCGCACGGGATCTTCTTCCAGGCCATGGAAGAGAAGGAATTCGGCCTTGCCCGACGGGGTTTTCCAGATGCGCTCCGTGGGCGGCAGCGGCAATCTGAATCCGCCCGGGTGACGAATGCGTTCGTTGTAGTTTTCAAAATCAGGAAAGACCGATTCGATGGCATCGCGTATCCGATCGTAATCTGTGATCAATTCCATCCACGGCACGCGGCTGTTTGGCAACGTGGCGGCAGCCATGCCGGCGACGATGGCGGGTTCGGATCGCAGCGCATCCGACGCCGGTGTCAGCTTGCCGCGCGAGGCATGCACCATCGACATCGAATCCTCCACCGTCACTGCCTGCGGACCGCTTGCCTGCATGTCTCGCTCGGTGCGCCCCAGGCAAGGAAGCAGAAAAGTGTGTTTGCCGGTGAGCAGGTGCGAGCGGTTGAGCTTGGTGGCGATATGCACCGAGAGTTCCAGACTTCGCATTGCAGGAAAGCATGCCTCTGAATCGGGCAGCGCCACGGCGAGATTTCCACCCAGGCATATCAACGCCTTCGAACGACCCTCGATGATCGCCTGCATTGCAGCGACGGCATCGTGACCGTGCGCAGCCGGCGGACGAAAACCAAAGGTCTTTTCGATTCGCTCCAACAGCGCCGCGGTCGGCTTTTCCGTAATACCTACGGTGCGATCGCCTTGCACATTCGAATGCCCGCGCAACGGACAAATGCCCGCCCCCGGCTTGCCGAAATTCCCGCGCAACAGCAGCAGATTGGCGATCTGCTGCACGTTCTGCGTCCCCATGCTGTGCTGGGTCATGCCCATGCCGTAGGTGAGGATAGTTGCATTCGACTTGGCGTAAGCGTCGGCCACGGCGCGCAACTCCGGCTCACTCAAACCGGATAGGGTTTCGATAGCCGACCAGGTTGTCGCGCGCAGATCGGCAGCAAGCGCTTGGAAACCGTTGGTATGCGCTTTGATGAAGGCGTGATCGAGCACGGTCGAATTGGGCCCCGCTGCCGCATCCATCTCGAGCAACGCTTTCATGATGCCCTTGAGCGCTGCTGCATCACCGCCGACCTTGACTTGAAGATACGTTGACGCAATCGGCGTCGAGCCGAGCGTAGCCATCTCAAGCGGATCTTGCGGATCGGCAAACCGTTCCAACGCACGTTCGCGCAGCGGATTGAACACGATGATGGGCGCGCCGCGGCGTGCCACTTCGTGCAGCGTGCCCATCATGCGCGGATGATTGGTGCCGGGGTTGTGGCCCATCGCGATGATCAGTTCGCAATGATCGAAATCCTCCAGCGACACCGTGCCCTTGCCAATGCCGATCGATGACGGCAAGCCCACGCTCGTCGCCTCGTGACACATGTTGGAGCAGTCCGGGAAATTATTGGTGCCGTATTCCCGCGCAAATATTTGGTAGAGAAAGGCCGCTTCGTTGGATGCCCGTCCCGAGGTATAGAACTCGACCATGTCCGGGTTCGCCATACCGCGCAGGATCTCGCCGATGCGCGCAAAGGCGTCGTCCCAGCCGATTGCCTCGTAGATGTCCTTCTCTGCGTTGTAGACCATGGGATGCGTCAGCCGCCCCTGGTCTTCCAACTGAAAATCGCTCCAACCACGCAGGGAAGTGACGGTGTTCTTGGCGAAAAAAGTCGGCGGCACACGTTTGGTCGTGGCTTCCCAAGTGACGGCCTTGGCGCCGTTTTCACAAAACTGAAAGGTCGACGTGTGTTTTTTGTCCGGCCACGCACAGCCTGGGCAGTCGAACCCCTCCGGCTTGTTGGTGCGCAAAAGTGTCGATGTTGCGGCTCCAGCATCCATCTGCTCTTGGATGGCCCGCGCCGTTGCGCGTAATGCGCCCCAACCACCGGCGGGACTGTCATAGGTGCGAATGCCTGGAATTTGTTTATCGGCCACGACACTACCTCTTAGATGATCAGGTCCAGCGGTAACGACCCATTTGCCATGTTAGCTCGCCAGCGCGTGCAGGACATATCGACTGGCTCGGCGATTTGTACAAAGCCCAGCATTTGCATGTAACGAAACCGCCCATTCATGCGAATTCATGGGTGGTCGCGTTTCCGCTTGCTGCAGCGTTGAGATGGGCGAAAACGACCTTATCCTTAAGGATGCTCTGATCTATTCCGCGCACCCGTCACCGCAACTACCTTGGGTATTGAACCTATGTCTACCGCTTCGAATGATCGTTCTTCTCGCGTTTTCGAAGTCACTCATACGGATCAAGAGTGGCGACGACTTCTAACGCCCGAGCAATACAGCGTGCTCCGCGGGCACGCGACAGAAAGGGCAGGAACGTGCGCCCTGCTCCATGAAAAGCGCAAGGGCACCTTTACGTGTGCTGGATGTCATCAACCCTTGTTCGTCGCCACGACCAAGTTCGATAGCGGCACGGGCTGGCCAAGTTTCAACACGCCTGAACCTGGCGCGATTGGAACCTCCACCGACGAAAGCTTCGGCATGCTTCGCACGGAGGTGCATTGCAGTCGCTGCGGCAGCCATCTTGGGCATGTTTTTCCTGATGGGCCGCCGCCCACAGGCTTGCGCTACTGCATTAACGGCATTGCCATGAACTTCGTACCTGAGCCGACTGCCTAGTCGACGTGCACAAGCCGATATCCATTTTTTAGTTAACGCAGAAATAAAAACCCCTGAAGGCTCAGGGGTTTTGAAACAAAACATGGATACCCCAAGACACATTGGGGCGTTTCCTCGAACAGTTTTTGCCACGCCGGCTGTTCAGAACCCTATAGTTTGTGTGGTCCACACAGACTTTGGCGCGCGAAACAGCATGTTCTTGATCGCGGCCGAACACGCATCGCTATCAGCCTATCGTTGCAAATCCGTAATCTCGGGCGCGTTCATGATGGGCCTCCTGATCGATTCCATGGCGTATCGCCTGGTTTTGTGCTCTCGCGCGCCGCTTTCTTCTTGGCTTGCTTCTCATCTTGTTGTTTCTTCTTGGCCAGCTCGCGCTGGCGTTTTTCAAATGAATAGTTTGGCTTTGCCAAGTGGAATATCTCGTTCAATTGACGTAATAAGGGCGACCAACGCAATTTTCGTCACCGCATATCAGCGCTTATTTGTGACCGGCGATGGTGACTTGGCCATAGTGGTGTTGTTCTCGCCCGCAGTCGTTTCGGGTTCTGCGGATCTACGATGAAGCGGGGCATTGCCTAATACCTCAATGCAACCGCCGGCCTCGTTGAAGGCAGCGATATCCGCGGCAATGCGCTCGCTGGTCAGCGCCCTTGGGGATGTGGAACCGGTATAAGGCGACCCATGGGTGCCAGGTTGTCGATAGCCAGACATGGTGGAATCCTCTCATTTCAGAGTGATCTCAATGTTGCGGGAATGCTGCTTTGTGTACTCCGAGCGAATGGCGGTGCAATACGGACCGCCCATAAAAAATCGTCGGCAGACAGCCGGGCGACTTTCATAAATACTGCAATTCATGTGAGTACGATCCAGCGCGATGCACCACCCATCCTCACCGTGTGCCATCACGCGGTGCCCTTGAGGAAGACGAGTGACAAGGTGATCAGGAATGTTGTCCTCAGGTTCCAAAATAACAATCAGACGACAGCACACTGCCGAACAGGCGGTGCAACTCACCGCAGCTTTTGCTCGGGCTCGGCTACTGGACGGGGTCATGTCTGCCTAGCGATGGGGCGAAATAGCATCGGCGCTCCAGGCGCGTGCCACCTGACAGGTGACGTGGTTCACGTGTGAAATAAGAGAGGGGCCGCGCAACTATTGAATGGTTACGCGGAACGCAAAGGGCGGAGCGACGCTTTCAAAGGATAGTACACCATGCCCGCAAGCTTACATTGTGCGCTGTTAAAGCGAAGTCGGTGTCGAAAAGGGCACCAGTACGCGGCGGGAGCAATTTAGGAGTATGGTAGACGATTCACCCACCATCCAATTAGGTATCCGAATGAATGACACACCTAAACCTTTGTCGGCGGCGGCCATTCACTCGGTTTATTCCGGCGAGAAGATTGTTTCTGCAGTCGATCAAGCCAAAAACTTTAAGTCGACGAACCGCTTTGCGCGTGACGGCCTGCATTCGGGGCAAGCTCCCACGAAAAACAAAGTTGAAGGGAAGCGATCCGGCCGCTCGTGATGAAGCATGCAGGTAATGTCGCCCAAACACGTGCGGTCGCCTGCAACGTTGCACGAGCGAGCGCGGATGCGGATGGGAAGATGGGCGTCAGCGTGCCGTATTGCACAGAGCCATTCGATAAACCGCACACGCCTTGCGGATATATTGGGTTTATTGACAGTACAAGCACAGCTTCCTGAAAACCCATAGCGCGCCGCAGCAACATCATTCGACTGGTGCTGAAATGCAAAAAAAAGAGCGGATGTAGCAATGACCCAAATTACGCTGGGACATTGGTCGCAAAGAAGCCCGCCCACCGGTCAGACAGGCGTCATGGATGCATAAAAAAACCACGTTGACCATGGTTTTTTAAAATCCAACGCTGTGCACGTCGGCACGAATCAGAACGGTTCTTACTACTTGATAGCCCACCCAATATGGGACAAACCTTGCGGTTGAGCCAAACAAACAGCAAGGAAACTTACAACGGACCGCTGGGTTGTTACGTTTCACCGTTCAAATGCCCCGAAATGCAACGAAGCGATGGATGCCTTCACGTCGACGCTAAATTCCCCCGTTGCAGCGGTAGCCACAGCGTAAATCGGGTACCGGTGTCTCCCGACTTCCAATCGACACGCCCATCAATGGCCTGCGCGCGACGCTGCTGATTCTGCAGACCACGTCCACTGCTGCGCCAGAGCGTCGTTGCCACGTCAAAACCCTGGCCATTGTCTTCAATGATGACTTGCACGCCGGCACTCTCGGCGGCGGTGGTCACACGAATGACCGTGGCGCGTGTGTGCCGCAGTATGTTGGCCACGCTTTCCTGGACGATACGCAGGATGTTCAGCGCGCTCGACGGGTCCAGCCAGTCCAGTAGCGGCAACTCCCCAACGTCCCAGATCAATGCAACATTGGCGCCCTCCATGCGCGGCTCCAGGCGGAAGCGCAGCGTGGCCAGCAACAGCAGCAGATCAGCCTCGACCGGCTCCATCGAATCGATCGCCAATTTCAGGTCGTCCATGCAGTCCTTGAGAATTTGCGAGACCTCGGTATCGCCCATGCGTCCCTGCTCCACCGAACGGATGGCACTGATCAGGGTGGAGCCGAGCCCGTCATGCATGTCCTGCATCAGGCGCTGGCGTTCGTCGCTCAGCAATTGGCGCTGTTCGATCTCGCGCAACAATTGGTGGCTTTGCTCCAGTTCGGCTTCGCGCAGACGCAGGCGCTCCGCTAGGCTGGCGTTGACTCGTTCTACTTCTTCGATGGCATTCACGTAGCGCCGATACATCAGCAAGCCAAAGAAGATGAAGGTGATGCCGTTGGTGTAGGCACCGAGGAACCAACCTTCCGGACCGACGACGTTGTTGTGCAACATCCAATCGGAGAGGTTGATCAGGACGCAGATGACGATCGCGGCAACGACCAGGCGCCCTTCCGCCGAAGACCGCCAGGCGCAGGCGCCGCCAACCAATCCGACAACCATCGCCATCAGCAGCTCGATCGCATAGAACGTCGCCAGCACCGGCGCAGTGTTGGGCAGTGCCCACTGCAACGGCAGAGTTGCCGCGCCAATCACGATAGTCGCCGCAATCATGCCGTGACCGAGCCAGCGCAACGGCCGTCCATGCAGCATCCGCAGGAAGAAATGCAGCGCCGTCAGCAACCAGCAAAACGAGTTGAGTGCGAGCCAACCGAACCAGTCGTGGGCGATCGGCAAGTCCACGTAGTAATGCAGGTGCGCGGCAAAGGAGATGGCAGATAGATTGAAGAACAGCAGGTAACCCGATTCGTGGCGCCGCTTGAACCACACGAACAAGGCAAAGATGCCGACCGCCAGAAACGCCGCATTCAACATGGCCGGCAACCCACGCTGCAGCCACTGCCTCGTTTGATAGCGGCCGCGCAAAGCGTCCGCTGGTCCCAACCACAGCGAAGACATCGCCACCGGATATTGCGGCGTGTGTTCGAGCCTGAGCAGAATTTCCCGCACCGGCACGCTACCGGCGCCCGGATCGAGTTCGATCCACAGTGGCGTGAACAGGCTGTTCCACTGCTGTCCGTGTTGCTGTGCTCGATGCACCAGCCTGCCGTTGACGTAGACAGCGACGGGGCCGTCGGTCTTGACGCGAACGCCGTAGATCGCCAGCGGCTCCGTGGCGAACGGCTGCCCCTCCACAGGCAGCCTGATCCAGGTGATGCGGTCTGTATTTGCCTTGGCGCCGGGGATCGCCTGCTCGGGGGAGGAAGGAAGCATCGCCAGGGGCACCATCGCCTTATGCCATGCATCCGGCAAAGTGTGGCTATCCAGCGAAACAGACGGCGCACCGAAGCGGGGCGTTTCCATTACCTGCCAAGTGGCGTGCGTCAGATGCAGGCATTCACCGGAGCGCTCGATGCCGCTCACCGCCAGTGAGAGAAAGGCACCCAACGCAGCCAACAAAACCACCGAGAAAATGAGTGCGGCGACGGCGAGGAACGAGACGGGAAAGGATGTCGAAGCACGATGAGATGCTTTTTTGATCGTCACTTCCGACGCCAGCGCACGAACCGAACTAGCCATCCAGGATGCCCTGGTTTCTGGCTTCATAAATCGCTTCCGCCTTGGATGTCACGTTCAATTTGCTGTAAATGCGTCGCACGAAGCTGCGCACGGTGAAAGGCGACAACGACATCAGCTTGGCGATTTCATTGGCCGTAAAACCTTTGGTGATGAGTTCCAGCACTTCTTTCTCGCGCGCAGATAGCGGTTGCGGTGTTTGGTCTGGCACTGTCGACCGGCCCGTACTCACCGTCCCGATCTGCCGAAACCGCGCGAGCACCTGTCGCGCAATGATAGGGCTGATCGGGCTGCCGCCGCTGGCCAGGCTGCGAATTTCATCCACGATTTTTGCGGGAGAGCTGTCCTTCAACAGATAACCCGATGCACCGGCCTCGATCGAACGGATGACATGCGTCTCATCGCCGAAGTTGGTGGCGACCATGACGCTGCAACTGCTCCATTGCCGCGCAGCGGCCTTGATGACGTCGATGCCGGAGCCGTCCGGCAACCCAAGGTCCACCAGCAGCACATCGGTCGGCGCACCCTGCAGCAGTTTCAACCCTTCGGCCCGCGTGCTGGCGATGCCTGCAAGCCGGATATCCTGCGCACTCTCTATCGCTTCGGCCAGCGCTCGCCTGAAGCCGAGGTCGTCTTCCACGATGGCCACGTGAATCATGGGTAGCGTTTGGCCGGCGACCGGTGATTGCATGAAAAATCCAGGATTCCAAAAAGAGCGCCATTTTGTAACGCGGCAAGCAGAGCGCATGTAGCGTCTTTGTTCTACAGCAGCCTGCCTAGGCAGGCGCAGCAAAGCCCCGATCGGGCGCCATCCCCTGACAGCATCTTTATCGCACTCGACAAGCAAATATGAGGCCTTACATGAGCATCGCTGCCTCACCTGCTCCCTCCCCTGCATAGGCAGGGGAACATTTCTCCCTTATCTCCTCCTGCAAGCAGGAGAAGGTTGGGGGGGGTGTATGAGCTTGCGGTGCAATTTGAATTCACCGCGAGGTTGCTTCACCTCAGGGGAGGGAGCAGATCACGGCGAGCATCCAGATGTACGCGAGGCTTTCCTCCGACAACAAGCTGTCACCCGCAGACAAACCATGCTGACGCACCACGGCACGTTTTGCCCCTGCTCCCATTCCACTTAATCCTGCGTCTCAATTTCCAGGCAAGCCCCGTTCGAATCGGCCGGCCCCACCCTAAGCTTGGCCCGCATCGCCGCCAGGCGTGATCGTCATCACAGAATATCCGTCGCCATTGGGTAAATGGGCCATGGCCAAACGCCTTTCTTTCGTCGTGAGCCTGCAGCGACCGGTTGCCGCGTGTTTTCGCACGAGCGCGAGCAGTGCGCGGCGGCGAATTCCCAAAGGACGCCATTGTGCGGCCCGACGGGCCATCGCACGTGTAGCGTCTTTGTTCTACAGACAGCCTCCCGTGCTGTCCTCACGATACCCGGCCATGACCGAGCGCTCCCACCTCGCGCTCCCGTTTTGCAGAGGCAACCCGCGAACCGCGTCGATCGCCGGTTTCGGATGGCCGTGCTGCAAGGGTGGGTAGCCGTCACCGACTAACGCTCTATTGCTATCCACAGGGGGATACATGGATCGCCGCATTCACTTCATCTCGGGCCTTCCCAGGTCCGGGTCCACGCTGCTGTCCGCCTTGCTACAGCAGAACCCGCGCTTCCATGCGGGCATGAGCAGCCCGGTGGCCGGGATGGTCACCACCATGCTCGGCGAATTGAGCGGACGTAATGAGTTTTCGGTGTTCATCAACGATGCGCGGCGCCAACGCATCCTGCGCGGCCTGGTCGCCAACTATTACGAGGACGAGGTCGGCGCCGATGTGCTGTTCGATACCAACCGGGCGTGGTGCAGCCGGTTGCCCGCGTTGAAAACGCTGTTTCCCGATGCACGCGTCATCGCCTGCGTGCGGGACACGGCGTGGATTGTCGACAGCATCGAACGGCTGGTGCGCGACAACGCGTTTCAGCCTTCTTCGATGTTCAATTTTCAGCCCGGCGGCACGGTGTACTCGCGCACTGAAAGCCTGGTCAACGGCGACGGCATGATCGGCTATGCCTACAACGCGCTGAAAGAAGCGTACTTCGGCGAAGACACCGGCAACCTGATGCTGTTGCAGTACGACACGCTGGTGAACGATCCCGCACGCGCGCTCGCCGCGGTGTACGACTTCATCGGCGAACCTCACTGCGCACACGACTTCAAGCGCGTCAGCTTCGACGACAAAGGCTTCGACCAGCGCGCCGGCACACCGGGTTTGCATCACGTGCGCGCGCGTGTCGCTGCCACAGCGCGGCAGACCATTTTGCCGCCGGATCTGTTCCACCGCTTCGAAAGCGATCCGTTCTGGCGCGATCCGCAAATCAATCCGCGCGGCGTGCGCATCGTTTGATCCCAGACGACAGCGCGGCATTCCAACAAACCAACAAACGACGCACCGATCCGCGTCACCATCCATGACAGGGGCAACACCGTGAACCGTATCTACCGTTTGGTCTGGAACCGTGCCCTGGGCACCGTGCAGGTGGCTTCTGAACTGGCATGCGCAGTGCGCGGCGGCGTGCAAGGCACGGCGGACACGCAGCCGCTGCGTAGCCACGCACTGTCGATGGCTTGCGCCGCCGCGTTGGGCCTGACGTTGTCGCTCATTCCAGCTGTATCGAGCGCCAGTTGCGCCCCTACCGTCATCCCATCGGTGACAGGTACGGCCGGAACGGCGGGTACCGACGGTACAAGCGCCGCCCCCAACGGCCATGCCGGAGGGATTGGCACCAGTGGTGGCGATGCCACAACGGTTGGCTCCACTTTTTATTGCGTCGATGTCGGTAACCAGGTTGCTGGTGGCACTGGCGGCACCGGCGGCAATGGCGGCGACGGCATGGCGGCTACCGGAAGACCGAGCTTTGGCGGTAACGGTGGCAACGGTGGTGCGGGCGGGTACGGCATCCGTGGCACGGGCACTTTCCAGCTGGGCAACTACGGCAGTATCGCTGGCGGCGCGGGCGGTAACGGGGGCATCGCCGGAGAAGCGTCTCTTGCCGGCGGTGACGGCGCCTACAGCGGCAACGGTGGTACAGGCGGCGTGGGAGGTACGGCGGTCGGTGGTACCAGCTTCATCCTCAACAACTTCTCCACCGGCGTCGTTACTGGTGGTGCCGGCGGCGCCGGTGGGCGTGGTGGCTTCCGCGCTGGCACCTTTTACGGCGAGGCAGGCCCAGGTGGGCAAGGCGGCGCTGCCATCAACAGCCATGGCGCCAGCCACATCAGCAATAGCGGCAGCATCATTGGTGGCGAGGGCGGTGCTAGCGGCACGGACTACCACGGAAACGAGCGCGGAGGCCGCGGTGGCGCGGGGGTGACCGGCGACGGATTCATGCTCGACAACACCGCCAGCATCGCCGGTGGCGCCGGTGGTGCGGGTGGCGTTGCCTATCTCGGGGGAACCTCCGGCATCGGCGGCAACGGTGGCGACGGCATTCTTGGCAGCAACCTGACGATAACCAACAGCGGCAGCATCAGCGGCGGCCAGGCTGGAGCGGCCGGACCCGCCGTCGTTGCGAACGGCATCAAGGCCGGCCAACCCGGCGTCAGTGGCGATGCCGTGCATTTCACCGGTGGCACCAGCAGGCTCACGCTCAATAGCGGCTCGGTGTTGAACGGCGTGGTGGAGATCGACGGCGGCAGCACCGCCACCCTCTACGCGAATGCCGCCGGCCTGGATCTCAACGGCGGCTCGTTCGGCAGCAACGCGTTGCTGGTCAACGGCACCGCCAATATCAACGTCAATACACCTGCCTTCACCATCTCGGGAAACATCAACGGCAGCGGCGCACTCAACATCGCGGGCGGCGCGATCACACTGGGCTCAGTGAGCGTTGGCGGGTTGAACAGCAGCGCGTCGACCACGCTCAATGATGACGTCACCAGCAACGGTGGCGGCCAAACCTACAACTCACCTGTCACGTTAGGCGCAGCCATCACGAGCAGCGACACGCAGGGCGGCAGCATCCGTTTCAATACCATCAATGGGTCGTACGATCTCATTGTCGACACCACGGGCACCATCTTTTTCAACAGCCCGGTAGGTGCCGGCCGCGCATTGAATAGCCTGACCGCGAACGATGCGAGCAAGATCACGCTCAATGGCAATGTCTCCACTATCGGCAACCAGTCGTACGGCGGACCCGTCATGCTGGGCGGCGGCGTTACGGCGCGTGCTTCGACCGGCAATGTTGAATTCAAATCGAGCGTCGACGGTGCATTCGCGTTGGACGTCAATGCAAGCGGCACGACCACGTTCGATCAAGCCGTGGGCAGCCAGACCCGGCTGTCCAGCCTTGTTTCGGAAGGCAGTGGAAACACCGTACTGGCCGCGGACATTGCCACAAGCGGTGGAGGCCAGGGTTTTGGCAATGCGGTAAACATCACCAACGATATAACGCTCAGCGATGACCAGTCCGGCAGCATTAATTTCGACTCGACGATCGATGGTACCCATGACCTGACGATCACGACAGCTGGAATGACCAACTTCCAGGGTGCCGTCGGTGCAACCCAGGCGTTGAACAACATCATCGTGACAAGCGCCGGCATTCCGCTTTACCAGTCCTGGAACATCAACGGCACCGCCACGCTCAACAGCAGCGGCGGCATCGACGAAATGCCAGGGGCCGCGCTCTTTGCCAACTTGCTGACCGGCAGTTCGACGAACGAAACCCGCCTGGGCACCAGCGCTAACGCCATCGCGAGCATCGGTCCGTTCACCGCCAACGGCTTCACGCTCGTCAACAGCGAGAGCGTGCTCGTGCTTACCGGTTCCACGCTCGACGGCGGCGCAGGCGGCGTATCGCTCGCCACCACCACTGGCAATATCTATGTCTACCAGGGCGCCACGGTCACCGGCGCCCATATCCAGCTTTCTCCCACTGGCTTTACCGACCTGTTCGGCACGCTGGGCACATCGGGAACCATTACCTCCAACAACGGGCTGCAAGTCGAAACGGGAAGCGCGATCCAGGGCAACGTCGCCAACAATGGCGGCATCACCTTCGTCAACAGCGACAGCATTTCATTGACTGGTGCCATTTCAGGCAATGGCGACCTGACTGCACAGGGCAGCGGCAGCGTCGATCTCCAGGGCATCAATACCTACACCGGCGCGACCAAGCTCAACAGCGGCAAACTCACGCTATCGGGGAATGGCAGCATCGGCATGTCCAGCTACGTGTTGGTCGGCAGCGCTAGCACACTGGATATCTCGGGCACCAACCATGGCGCGTCGATCACCACGCTCGCCGGCAGCGGCAAAGTGGTGCTCGGCAATCGGACCCTGACACTCACCGATGCCACGGATACCTACAAAGGCATCATGAGCGGCACCGGCGGCTTCGCACTGTCCGGTGGAGCGGAGGTTTTCACCGGTACCAACACGTATACCGGCGGCACCACGATCAGCGGCGGCAGCCTGCAGTTGGGCAGCGGCGGTACCGCAGGTTCGATCACGGGCGATGTGGTCGACGACGGCAGGTTCATTTTCAATCGCCTCGATGCCATCAGCTTCGGCGGCAACATTTCCGGCAACGGCACACTGATGCAGCAGGGTGCGGGCATCCTCACCCTCACCGGCAGCAATCATTTCAGTGGTGGCACGCAGATCAACCGCGGCGGAATCGCGATAAACAACGGCGGCGCATTGGGTAGCGGTGGCGTGAGCATGGCGGCAGGCACCCAGCTCGTCCTTGGCGCGGACGGATTGGCGCTGGCCAATGCCTTCAGCGTGAACGGCACGGCCAGCATCGACGTCGCCAATGGCCAGAGCGCCACGCTTAGCGGCGTTATCGGCAATGGCGCCAGCGCCGGCAGCTTGCAGAAGACCGACAGTGGCACGCTGGCACTCACCGGCGTCAACACGTATACCGGCGGCACGGTGATCAGCGGCGGCACTTTGTCAGTATCCAGCGACGACAATCTCGGTGCCGGCATGGGGGCCTTGGTACTGAACGGCGGCACGCTGCAAATCAACGGGCATACGTTCAACAGCACCACCCGTGCGATCAGCGTTACCGCGCTTGGTAGCGGCCTGGACATCGCCGATGCTGCCAACACGTTTACGCTGAACCAAGCGATCTCCGGTAGCGGTGGTCTTGGCCTGGCCGGTGCGGGCACATTGAAGCTTACCGGCGCCAACACGTACGGCGGCGCCACCACGATCGACAGCGACAGCACGCTGCAGCTCGGCGACGGTGGCTCGATCGCCCATGGCATCACCGATAACGGCACGCTCGTGTTCAATCACAGCGATGCATTGAACGCCGGCAATGTGATTTCCGGCAGCGGCAGTTTGATCCAGCAAGGTTCCGGCAGCGTGACCTTGAGCGGCGACGACAGCGCATTCACCGGCACTACCACGGTCGCGAACGGCAGTCTGTTCGTCGGCAGCTTGACCAGCAACACCACGCTGGGCGGCAACGTAATCGTCAACAGCGGTGCCACGCTCGGCGGTTTCGGCACGATCAGCGGCAACGTCAACTTGCAAAGCGGCGCTATCGTCACTCCGGGTGGCTCGAGCGGCACGTTGACGATGAACGGTAATCTCACCGCCGCGCAAGGCAGCGTGTTGAACGAGACCTACGGCACCCCCGGCGCGAACTTGCGATCCTTCGGCAGCGGCAGCAGTTTGCGTGTCGGCGGCGATCTCGCGCTCAACGGCATCACGCTCAACGTCAACAACTTCGGCACGATGGGTAGCGGCATCTATAACGTGCTCACCTATGGCGGCAACTTGAGCGAAAGCAACGGCGGCATCTCGCTGGGCAGCACGCCAGCCGGTCATACGGTGTCTCTGCAGCATCTCGCCGCCAGCAGGCAGATCAATCTGATCGACACCACCGGCCTCACGCTCACTATGTGGAATGCGAATGGCCAGGCTTCGGCGACGCAGATGGGTGGCGGCAGCGGCACCTGGTCTGCCACGTCGCCAATGTGGACCAATAGCGATGGCAGCGCGCCGAACTCGGCCATGCAGCCGCAGCCGGGGTTTGCCATCTTCGGTGGCACGCCGGGCACGGTTACCATTGATGCCAGCGCCGGCACGGTCAGCGCTACCGGCATGCAGTTCTTTAGCAGTGGGTACGTGTTGAATGGCGATGCGCTGACGCTGATCGCGCAGAGCGGCAGCAATCCGGTCATCCTCAATGTGGGCGACGGCACCACCGCCAGTGCAGGCACGACGGCGACCATCAACAATGTGCTGACGGGCAGCACAGGCCTGGTCAAAACGGATTTCGGCACGCTGATCCTCGGCGGTGTCAACACCTACTCCGGCAACACCATCATCCAGCAGGGCACGCTTGCGCTCACCGGCAACGGCAGCATCGCCAACACGAATTATGTGGAAGTGGACAGCGGCGCCAGCTTCGATATCAGCAACGCGGCGCAAGGCATCTCGATTCCGTGGCTGCAGGGCAATGGCGATGTGAATCTGGGCAGCCAGACGCTTGTGTTGACCGGCGCGGGTCGATTCGACGGCGTGATCGAAGGTTCCGGCGGAGTGACGCTCGTCAATGGCGTAACGCAGCTCAGTGGCACCAACACCTACAGCGGCATCACCACGATCGATGCCGGAGCCGAACTCGATCTGTTGAACAGCGGCAATCTCGCCAACAGCACAGTCGATGTACTCGCGGGCGGCAGTTTCAGCATCGCGGGCACCAACAGCGGCGCTGCGATCGCTTCGTTGCAAGGCAGCGGTAGCGTCAACGCGGGCAGCTCTACGCAAACACTGACGCTTGGCAACGCAAACGATACGTTCAACGGCGTGATCGGCGGCTACGGCGCGCTTAAGCTGTCGGGCGGTACGGAGATACTCACCGGCACCAATACTTACCAGGGACTCACGAGCATCGACTCGGGCACGCTGGCGCTGTCGGGCAACGGCAGCATCGCCAGCTCCAGCGGCGTGACGGTCAACAGTGGCGCCACGCTGGATATCAGCGGCGGCAACGGCACGTCGATCACTACGCTTACCGGCAACGGCAACGTCCATCTTGGAGCACAGACGCTCACCCTGACGAACGACAACGGCGGTGCTTTCAATGGCACCATCGACGGCAGCGGCAGCTTGACGCTCAACAGCGGCAGCCTGACGCTTTCCGGCAGCAATACATACACCGGGATCACCACCATTGGCGATGGCGCCACGTTGATCGATGCGTCGGCGCAAGCATTGGCCAGCACGACGGCCATCCATCTGAATGGCGGCGGGCTGAGTCTGTCCAACACCAACTTCACGACCTCGGCGCCGGTGGTGCTCGGCGATGATGGTGGCGTGCTCACCGTCAGCGGGGGCAATACGCTGCAACTGGATGGCGCGGTCAGCGGTGGCGCCGGCGGCCTCACCCTTGTCGGTATCGGCGGCGGCAACGTGATACTGACCAACACCAACAGCAACTATCAGGGCGGTACGCTCATCGACAACGTGTTCGGCGGCACCACTGTGGTCGAGGTCAAGGCGACCGGCGCCCTGGGCAGCGGAGATGTGACAGTCGGCGCGTCCAGCGCACTCGACTTCATCGGTCGCGGCAGCACGATCGTCAGTGCAGGTTCAAGCACGATCAACGTCGACGGTACTGCATCGATCAGCTTCGGCAACAGCACGTCGCTGGGATCGTCTGTCATCAATATGGCTGCCGGCTCGTCGGGCACCCTCGGCGGCGCTGACCTCGGCAATGCCCATCTCAACAATGCCGGCATGGTGATGGTGGCCGATGCCACCGCCGGCAACGCCGTGCTGACCAATCTCGGCAGCGGTACCGCGCCGAGCGGAAGCCAGATCGGCGATCCATTTGCCTATACGGGCGGGGCGCTTGGGTTCTTCGGCAACAGCGATATGGCCAACGCCACGGTGGTGAACAACGCCGGCGGCGCCGTATTCATTACCGGCGTTCCGGGTGACAACGCGACCATTTCCATCGGCTCGCTCTCCGGCGGCGGCAACATCCTGCTGGGCAGCAATGACGACGCCAATAACAACAACATCCCGCTCACCCTGACGCTTGGCGCACTGAACCGGAACGACACCATCGGCGGCATCATCGACGACAGCGCCTTCAGCGGGCAAAGCCAGGGCGATGGGCTGACCAAGATCGGCACCGGCACGCTCACATTGACGGGCGCCAACAACTACAGCGGCGTGACCACCATCAGCAACGGCAGCTTGCAGATCGGCAACGGCGGAACGACCGGCTCTGTGATCAGCGACATCGTCGACAACGCCACGCTGATCTTCAATCGCAGCGATGCGGTGAGTTATGGCGGCACGATCTCCGGCAACGGCGCCCTTCTGCAACAAGGCGCCGGCACGTTGACGTTGGACGGCAACAACAGCGCCTTCGCCGGCACCACCACCGTTGCCAACGGCAGCTTGATCGTGGGCAGCACCGTGGGCAACACGGCGGTGCTGGGCGGCAATGTGATCATCAACAACGGCGCCACGCTGGGCGGTCTCGGCACCATCGGTGGCGACGTCAATGTGCAATCCGGCGGCATCGTCGCGCCCGGCAACGCGTTCGGCGTGCTCGGCGTCAATGGCAACTTCACCGCTGCGCAGAACAGCGTGTTGAACGAATCGTTCGGCGCGCCTACCGCGAACTTCCACGCCTATGGCAACGGCACCAGCGTCGTGGTGGGCGGCAATCTCACGCTCGATGGCATGACGCTCAATGTCACCGATGCCGGCGGCATGGGCCCGGGCATCTATAACGTATTCACTTACGTCGGCACGTTGAGCGAAAGCAACGGTGGCATCACGCTGGGCAGCATGCCGGCCGGCCAGACGCTGCAATTGCAAAACCTCACGGCGAGCAAGCAGATCAACCTGATCGACACCAGCGGCCTCACACTCGATGTGTGGAACGCGAATGGCCAGGCCACCAGCAGCCATATGGGTGGTGGCAGCGGCATCTGGTCAGTCACTTCGCAGATGTGGACCGATGCCAACGGCGATATACCGAACGTGGCGATCCAACCACAACCGGGTTTCGCCGTGCTTGGCGGCACCGCAGGCACGGTGACGGTGGATGACAGCGCGGGCAACGTCGCTGCGGCCGGCATGCAGTTCGATGCAGGCGGTTACATTCTCACGGGCGACACACTGACCCTGGTCGGCAACCAGGGCAGCGCGCCGGTGATTCGCGTGGGCGATGGCAGCAGCGCCGGCGCGAACATGACGGCCACGATCAACAATGTGCTCACCGGCAGCGACGGATTGGTGAAGAGCGATCTGGGCACGCTGGTGCTTGCGGGCAACAACACCTATACCGGCGGCACCACGATCAACGGCGGCAGCTTGCAGATCGGTAACGGCGGCACTACCGGCGCGATCGTCGGCAACGTCGTCAACAACGGTGCGCTGGTGTTCGATCGCAGCGATGCGGTCAGCTTTGGAGGTGTGGTTTCCGGCAGCGGCTCGCTCGGCCAGATCGGTCCGGGCAGTGTCACGCTGACCAACGCCAACACCTATACCGGCAGTACATCGATCACGGCCGGCACGCTGGCTTTGTCAGGTAACGGCAGCATTGCCAGTTCCAGCGGGGTCAGCGTAGCCGGCGGCGCGAGATTCGATATCGGCGGCAGCACCGGTGGCGTGTCGATCGCCTCGCTCAGTGGCAGCGGCAACGTGAATCTGGGCAGCCAGACACTCATCCTCACCCAGGCCAATGGCCATTTCAGCGGCACCATCAACGGCAGCGGTGGCCTGACGCTGGCAAGCGGCAGCGAAACGCTGGCAGGCGCCAATACCTATACCGGCGCCACAACGATCGCCAGCAACGCCACACTGACACTGACGAGCGACCTCGCATCCAGCAGCGTCATCAACCACGGCACGCTCGATGTATCGGCCAGCACGGCGGATGTATCGATGAACAATCTGAGCGGCGATGGCGCGGTGCTGCTCGGCAACCATTCGCTGCGTTTGAACCACGTCAACGGCAGCTATACCGGCGTCATCGCAGGCAACGGCGGCCTGGTGCTGTCGAACGGCAGCGAGACGCTCACCGGCATCAATACCTATCGCGGCGGCACGTCGATCAACAACAGCGTGTTGTCGGTATCCAGCGATGCGAACCTCGGTGCTGCAAGCGGTGCGCTGAGCATCGATGGCGGCACCTTGGCCATCACCGGTCATACCTTCGGCAGCACGTCGCGTGCGATCACGCTTGGCCATGCCGGTGGCACCCTGGATATCACCGATGCCGCCAACCGCTTCACAACCAGCCAAGCCTTGAGCGGCAGTGGCGCGTTGACCAAGTCCGGCGCAGGCGCTCTCGTGCTGACGGGCAACAACAGCTATGCAGGTGGCACCACGATCAGTGCGGGAAGCCTGCAGATCGGCGACGGCGGCACCACCGGTTCGGTGAGCGGCCACATCGTCAACAACGGCGCGCTGGTTTTCGATCGCAGCGATGCGGTGAGCTTCAATGGCGCGATCTCCGGTAACGGCTCGCTGACCAAGGAAGGCGCAGGCACGCTGACGCTATCCGGTACGAACAGCTATGCCGGCACCACCATCATCAACGCGGGCACGCTGATCGCCGACAGCAGCAGTCTGCCTGGTGCGGTTACCGATAATGCAGCCCTGGTATTCAACCAGGCCAGCCAAGGCACTTTCAACGGCACTATCAGCGGCAACGGCGCGATCACCAAGACCGGTGCGGGCCTGCTGATATTGGACGGCAACAGCAGCAGTTTCAGCGGCGTCACCACCGTGCAGAACGGTACGCTGGAAATCGGTGACGCGGCCACGCCGTCGGCCTATCTCGGCGGCAACGTCACGGTGGACAGCAGTGGCGTGCTGCGCGGCCACGGCACGATCGGCGGCAACCTGAGCAATAACGGCATCGTATGGGCGGGCGGTTCGATCGGCACGCTGACCGTGCAAGGCAACTACGTGCAAGCCGCCAATGGCGCGCTGGAAGTGCAAGCCACGCCGGATGGGCAGGCCAGCCTGGTCAGCGTGAGCGGCACCGCCAACCTGGCCGGAAGCGCGCTGGTGGTGGCGGACAGCGGCACCTGGCTGCCGCGCACCCAATACACCATTCTTGCCGCGGCAGGTGGCGTCAGCGGGCAGTTCGCCTCCGCCAGCAGCAACTTCGTGTTCCTGACGCCGACGCTGAGTTACGGCAGCCATGAGGTGAGCTTGACGTTGCAACGGAACAACATCGATTTCAACGCGGTAGCGAAAACACCCAACGAATTCGCCGTCGCAACCAGCCTCAACAAGCTCAGCTACGGCAATGTCATCTATGACGCGCTGCTGCTATCGAATGCCAATACGGCGCGCATGGCGTTCGATCAGATGAGTGGTGAAATCCACGCCTCGATCCGCGCTGCGATCATGGATGACGAACGCAATCTGCGCGATGCCGTGACCAATCATCTCTTGAATGGAACGCAAGACCGCGGCAGTCAAACCGGTGTTATGGACAACGGCGTCGCCGTGTGGACAACGGCAACAGCCCGCGGTGGCAACCATCAAGGCAACGGCAATGCCTCCACCCTCGATGCCAATGGCGACAGCATGATGCTGGGTATGGACGCACCCATCGGCGACGTCGCGCACATCGGTGGAGTGTTTAGCACGGGCAATCTTTCCGACAGCATCGGTGCACCAGCTTCGTCCGCGCATGTGCATACCCGCCACGCCGGTCTTTATGCCAGCCTGCAAACAGGCAACTTCCGCGTGATGAGCGGCGCGTTCTACGGCCGGCAGAACGTGAATGCCGATCGCCACATCAGTTTCCCTGCCGCAGCCGGCATCGCTAACAGCGAATCCCATGCCAATACTGTGCAAGCCTATGTGGATGGCAGCTACGTGTTCACGCTGAGCCACGGCACACTGACACCGTTCGTTGACCTGGCGGCACAGCGGCTGCACACCGATGGCTTCGCCGAGTCCGGTACAGCAGCGGCGCTCACCGGGCATGCGCAAAGCAACACGCAGACCTACGGCACGCTAGGCGTGCGCAGCGCACTGCAGCTCAATGCGCAGGAGACTGTGCAAGCGCATGCCAGTCTGGGTTGGCAGCATGCATGGGGCGATACGCAATCGACCGCTACCATGCAATGGCTTAGCGGCAGTGATGCCTTCACCGTACAAGGCGTACCCGTGGCGCGCAATGCCATGGCGATCAGTGCGGGCTTGCGCATCCTCGCTACACCGAAGCTCTCATTGGATGCGACTTACAACGGACAGTTTGCTTCACGCGTCAACGATCAGGCTGCGCATCTCAGCCTTACTTACTCGTTCTGAACCGAAGTGGGCACTGGCGGGACAGGTGTAGAAGCTGATGAACCGGTTGGTGACTTGACCACCCATTCATTAACCATCACAAGGAGGGAGCACAAGGCCTAAATCAGCGCGGGAAACTGCATTGACATCGAATGCAAGCCGGAAAGCACTCAAGGCAGCAACAGGATTAAGATCACCCGCCACAAAGAAACAAAGCCAATCCGAAGCTGGCCATTTAGAAGATGTACCATTGAGGCCGTCGGGCAGCGTGTCCCGACGGCTTGAACGCTTGACAGCCTAAAGCTATCAGCGCCCTTGTCGCCGACAACTGAGCATCGCTCGGTTTGCAGCTGTTGCATGCGAATTCTTGTGGTAAATAGCTACGAACCTACGGCGCGTGACACCCGAACCGGAACCGATTTATAGGGCAGCGTGCCGCTCGGCCGTCTACGACGGCCACTTGAATCTTGTCTTGCCCCCAGGTTTCCGGGCTACTGCTGGCTCAAGCTCTCTTGGCTAGAAATCCACAAGGAGGAAGGATCAGGGGTTAGACCCTCGGCTACCCCGCCACCCATCCCTTGAGCGACACCGCACGCAGCAATGACGCCTCGGTAGTTTGTCTCAGTGCTCAATCCAGCCCGAATCGCCGAACGAACCATGTCTTCGTCAAATGCGTCAGTACGGCATAGCTTAGAAGAATCAGGAAAAGGCCCGGCCAGTAAGTCGATGGCAATGGAATAAAGCCCAGGAACGTGCCAAGCCAAGTAAAGGGTATGCTGATTCCCACAGCAGCGATAATTAGGCTAGCCATGATCAATGCCGCGCTTCCATGACTTTCCAGGAATGGCACCTTTGCGGTACGGATGATGTGGATGATCAGCGTCTGAGTGAGGAGCGATTCCACAAACCAGCCTGTCTGAAAGAGAGAGGGCTTGTCCCACGCATTGAAGATGTAAAGCATCATGAAATACGTGATGTAGTCGAAGATGGAGCTGACCGGCCCAATCAGCAGCATGAACTTTATGATGTTGCGAATGCCCCATCGCCGCGGCACCTGCAGATATTCTTCATCGACGTTGTCGGTCGGGATAGTGGTCTGCGAAAAATCATATAGCAGGTTGTTGGCGAGCACCTGGATCGGCGCCATCGGCAGGAACGGCAAGATTATGCTAGCGCCAAGCACGCTGAACATGTTTCCAAAATTCGAGCTTGCGCCCATCTTGATGTACTTGGTGATGTTGCCGAATACCCTCCTGCCCTCCAGCACACCTTCTCCGAGTACGGCGAGGCTCTTCTCGAGCAGAATGATGTCGGCCGACTCTTTTGCGATGTCGACGGCGCTATCGACGGAAACGCCGACGTCCGCGGCCTTGAGCGCCGGTCCGTCATTGATGCCGTCCCCCAGGAAACCAACGACATGCCCCTTCCGATGCAATGCATCGATGATCGAGGCCTTTTGCGACGGCGAGACCTTGGCGAAGACGGAAGCGGCCTCCGCCAGATCAGCCAGCTTCTCGGGAGACAGCGGTTTGAGCTCCTGGCCAAGAACAACCCGATCCACTGTGAGTCCAACCTCATGGCAGATCTTGCGGGTAACGATGTCGTTATCTCCGGTGAGAATCTTCACCTGCACACCGCACGCTTTCAACGCGGCAATTGCCGCCGCCACCGTCTCCTTCGGCGGATCGAGAAAAGCAATGTAGCCGAGGAGCGTCAGATCGGCCTCGTCGCCGACCGAATAGGCGACCTGCGTCGGCGGCATCTCCTTGTAGGCGATCGCGATGACGCGAAACCCATCCGCATTGAGCGCGGTGGTGATGGCCTTCGCCGATGCGAAGTGGCTTTCGTCGAGCATGCCCGTATCGCCGTTGACGACGTAGCGGCTGCACACCGAGAAGACCTCCTCGACCGCACCTTTGCAGATCAGAATGTGAGCACCGTCACTCCGCGCGAGAACAACAGACATCCTGCGCCGCTCGAAATCGAATGGCATCTCGTCGATTTTGGTGAATTGCTCATGCGCCTTCAGTTGTTCATGAAGCTCTACGTGCTTGAGCACGGCGACATCGAGCAGGTTCTTGAGCCCTGATTGGTGGCTGCTGTTGAGATAAGCATATTCGAGCACCTGATCCGATTCGTCGCCACGCAGATCAAGATGGCGCTTGAGGATGATGCGGTCCTGCGTCAGGGTGCCGGTCTTGTCCGTGCAAAGAACATCCATCGCACCGAAATTCTGGATGGCGTTCAGGCGTTTCACGATCACTTTTTTCCGCGACATCGCGATGGCCCCCTTCGCGAGATTGACCGTCACGATCATCGGCAACATCTCGGGGGTGAGCCCTACGGCCACGGCTACCGCAAAGAGCAATGCTTCAAACCAGTTACCCTTGGTCAGGCCGTTGATGACAAATACGAGGGGAACCATCACCGCGATGAAGCCAATCATCAGCCATGTGAAACGGGTGATACCCTTGTCGAAACTTGTCTGGACTCGTTGCGCAGCAATCATATCGGCCACGCGACCGAAAGCCGTCCTCACGCCTGTGAGGGCAACCACGCCACAGCCGACGCCACTGACGACAGCGCTGCCCATGAAGCAGATATTCGGCAAGTCAAAATGCGTCTCGGCAGCACTGGTATTGACATGCGCCACTTTCTCGAGCGGCATTGCCTCGCCGGTCAGTGCCGATTGATTGACAAACAGATCTCTCGCCGAAATCAGCCGAAGATCAGCCGGAATGATATCGCCGGCCGACAACAGGACGACGTCGCCAGGAACGATCTGTTCAATGGGTATGTCGGCCTGGATTGCTTCACCCCCCGTTGTACGCCGGCGAACTGTGGTGGTCGTGCGTACCATTCGGCGCAGTCCATCCGCGGCCTTGTTCGAGCGGTGCTCCTGAAGGAAGCCGAGTGAAACGCTGAGGGCAACCATCACCGAGATCACGATCGCGGCGCGCAGATCGCCTAGGAAGTAGGATGCAGTCGCCAGCGACAACAGCAGCAGGTTAAGAGGGTTGATTGTTCTGCTTGCGAGTTCGCCGAAGATCGTATGGCGTACCTCGTGAGCCACCTGATTGGGGCCGGTGGTACGCAACCGCTGCACCACCTCGTCGATAGCCAGACCATTCACAGTGCTGTGCAACCGTTGGAGCGCTTCGTCAGGTGAAACCCCCGCGAGCTCGCTGAGCACCTCGCTGCTGGCGATCGACACAGACGGGCCTGCCGGCGCTGAACGTCGCAGCCAGGTCGGGACTTGGAACATGGCGCACACACGGTATTTGCTATCAAAAAATGTCATGGTCCAGTCAATCGGAAGTCGAGCACTTCGGATGATCGCAACCGGCCGCACTACCCGCCGCAACTGGAAGAACGCAGCGCTGACCAGTTTTCATGCATTCGAACGCGGACAGGGCGGGTGAGTGGCCAGTGGCGCAATGCGGGGCGGCCATCCGCCGCGAGACTATCGCAGCGCGTTAGCCTTGTGAGGCGATAGCCGATTGGCTCATATGTACTTTCCGACCTCCTCGATTGCGTCATCGCCCTGTGTGAGGAAGGCGCCTCGGCATAGATTGCAATCATCGGCAACGAAGGCGTTGTCGGCATTTCGCTCTTCATGGGCGGTGAATCGACGCCGAGTCGCGCCTTGGTGCAAAGCGCTGGCCAGGAATATCGGCTTAAAGCCGATCTCATGCTGCAGGAATTTGGTCGGGTTGGCGCCGTCATGCATCTCCTGCTCCGCTATACCCAAGCCCTTATAACGCAGATGGCGCAGACGGCCATGTGCAATCGCCATCATTCCCTGGATCAATAGCGAAGAGGCGCACCGGCGCCGACCCGCCGAGCAGGCCGACCTGTGCGAAAAACAGCGACTGGCCGTCGAACTCCATGCCATGGTGCACGCCGACGAAACCGACTATCGAATCAGGACGCGCGATCCGAAGCGCCTGCTGCATGGACTCCTGTGTACCCGCGGTCCAGTACGGAGTCCGCGCCGACATCCTGAGTAATCGCCTTGATCCGCGCCGCGCCTGCGTCGGCGCGTCGCTAGATCGCGAAGAGCGTCTGCCAGGGAAATGGCATGACTTGCTGTCGGTGTGCTGCGTGTTGGTCGGGTACTAGTGAAGAATCGGCGTCTCGCGGCGGCGAAGGTAGTCATCGATGCTTGTCAGAATTCGCTGTCGAATGGCACTTTCGCAGTCGACTGTCCCAAGGCCGCAGAGGAAATGGTTTGCGACAAACGTCACTTCCCCGTCATCGTCTTCAAGGCTCGCCGACCAGCTCACGGTGTTCCTTTCACGGCGGTAGATGACGATGTACACCAAGCCACGGTAAGAGCCTTGAATGCCTGTCATGATCGGGATCTCCAGCGACTGAAGCAAAGACGAGTCAGGCATCCCAGTCGTTAATTATGCACGTGACAGGTGGCCTATAAGCGTCAAGGCCTCCTTGGTGTAGTCCTATCGACATGTGTAGCGTGTTAAGTCGCAAGCCGATCAGCTTTCGCTGGTGCCAGATAACTGCTCTGGAACGCTAGGCTGATCAATCGAGTGTCGGCCGCTTCTCGGCGGACGATTCGCCTTCGCTCGTGGCTTGCGATACGAGTATCTCCGATAAACGAAGAAGTGCTTGTTTCGCCGCAAAGCTGATCGGTTGCCCGGCCGCAGCCGCGTCCAGGACGGGTGATGCCACCTGTTCACACCAATCGATCAATGGATTGCCGTTCATAGAGGCCTCCGTCCATCGTGACCCGGCGGACTGAACCGGCTAACAGCCTGAACACCTAAGGCATCATAAGAGATGGGGCATGACAGGACGGTCAAGTGCAGGCATCGGCCGGAAGAGCCATGACGATTCGGCTGGATGGCATCGAGTAGAAATGGGTCGGCATTGCGACGTCCCTCCCAGTTGAGGCAACTTCACCCGAACGAGGACTTCCTTCGCTCCTAGTCGCGACTCGACTTCACGGCGCACACGGACTCTAAGGGTGGCCGGCGCGATAGTGATTGATAGATGCGGATCGCCTTGCGCACCCATCCCGTGTGCTTTTGACGCATCCCAGCCAACTCTTCAATGGATGGCGCGTGACGATATGCGCCCCGCCGGAAGGGGCGGAAGAAGTAGGTGAATCTCGCAAGTGTGTCCAGAATCATCGATGGCTGCCTTGTTTGATCCGCTTCGCGGCGTCTACCGCTGCAGCGAGCATTTGCCTTCGAGACATCACTGGCAGGAGCTTCATAGGAGGCATCTTGGTGAGGTGATCTAACAGGTCACTTAGGCGTGCGCCCCATTTGCCAAGCAGTGACATAGGACGGTCGGCCGTGCGGGAAAGATGGATGGTCATGGTGGTCGCCTCAAGTGATGAACTTCTACAGGTCGAAACAGCCATCGAAGTCAGGTAGAAAGCAGGTTTGTGATGAAACCGGTGGTGCGGCTTCCCCCGCCACAAATGCCTGGCAGTTACTTCTTGGCGGGCACGTTGACCGCATCGATGGCATGGATGATGCCGTTGCTCGCGGTGATATCTCGCCCGGTGATCGTTGCGCCACCGATGCGGAGCTTGTCGCCGTCTTTGGTGATCGCAGCCATCTGGCCCTGCATCATCTTGGGGGTGGTCAGTTTCTCGACGTCAATAGCAGATACCCGTCCGGGCATCACGTGGTACTTCAGCACGGAGATCAACTCCGCCTTATTCTCTGGCTTTAGCCAGTTCTCCAGGGTGCCTTCCGGCAGCTTTTTGAACGGCGCATCCGTCGGCGCAAAGAAGGTATAGGGGGCCCGATTCCTTCAGGGTCTGGGTGAGTTCCGCTGCTTCGAGGGCCTTGCCTAGCGTATGCAAAGATCCATTCGCAGCCGCTGTCTCGACGATGTTCTTGCCAGCGGCGTGAGCGGTATTGGAGTCATGGTTGGACATATATGCACCTTGAGTAGTGATCCGAGTGGCGGATCCGGAGCGGCCGAAGCCGCAACTCCGATAAGAATCGGAGAAGTGCTCAGGTGGCGTTAGGGATGGGACCGCGTGACTGAGGCGCCTGCCAGAGAGGAGGCTGTCTTCCTGGCGCCAACGCAGCATGCACCTGCGGTTGTTAGGTGGGGGTAACGCGAGGGGACGAAGCGGACGTCATATCTGTTGCGATCGCCTTGGAGGGCCTGTTGAAGCCTTGAAGCGCAAAGGGTTTGACGACACGTTACGGTGGCGTAACGGATAAAGGCGCATGTTGAGGGAGCACCGCGGCTCAGGTAGTCATTCCCCCGGGCACTTCAGACTATCCGTGACTTTTCCTCCAAGGTCTCTGAGCCTCCTCCGCCCTGATCGGAGTTGTGGCTGATGCACGCGCACGCCCTGCAGGATGCGGGATCGCACTCGAGGCCTTTCCATGTACATCCTCAATCAACTGAATTTGCTCTACTTTCACCCCCACAAGATGCACTTCTCGCCGGCCGCGCATGTTGCGAATAGTGATTGCCGTACTCAGCGATTTTCGGGCCATTCGGTGTGGGCGGAACCATCTGCGGCTACGCCTCTGCCGCTGCGCCGACAAGATGACGGAACACTCAAGCTCGACCAGTTGGAATCGGCCAGGGCCCGAGATCGTATCGATTCGGATCGCATGGACGACGACGGGGCACCCCATGCAACACGTAGTTCATCGTGATCGGTGACCACCCGGGTCGCCAAACGGTGCTTGATCTTTATGCCCTGTTGCTGCCGAGAGACCCCGAGTGCATCGGTGATCCCTATCGCAGGAAATCGTCATGACCAACGTATCCGGCAAAACCACGAATGGCTTTACATACGAGGGCGAGTACGAACTCACCCGCTCGGATCGTGTCAGGTGGAGCGCAACCTATCGGCGTGATGGAATCTTCTTTGGGATGCGACATGGCGGCATCAATGAACTTCTAGGCGTATCGTTACGCGAGGTCCAAGAGGCCGTCATGGATGACATCGAGCTTGTCTGGGACCGATCCAACTAGGCGAATCCAGGAGCCGCCCTTCCTTGAGGCAAAAAAATTCTCGAGTAAAAAAAAGGCCAAGAAAATCATGGCCTTTTGAACAAACACAACAAGTTTACAGATGGTAGAAATTAGAACGGTTCTTGATACCTGAGCATGATGTCTGACCGCCTCAAAGCTTGATGTGGAGCCGTCGCAATCGTGGAAGGGTTTCCTCGGATGGTCTTCTTAGGCGGCCGCCAGCGCTGATTGGTAGTTGGTGCCATGCGTGCCGTCTTGTTGGCCATCGCCACACAGGCCACGTTCGGGTGAGATCGCGATGCCAGACGGGTCACCCATCGGCTCAGCGGATCGTCGTATCGCGGCGCGGTTCGCAACATGACGCGAGCGCCATGGACCAGCAGCGACCGGACGTAGGCATCCGAGATGGAGCGAAGTACGAAATCGTCCAGTCTTAAAAAAGAAAACCCCCGACGAATCGGGGGTTTGTAAGTCATAACCGTACAAAGACGGTCTAAGGTGTCCTCTAGAACGGGATATCGTCATCGTCGAACTGATTGCCACCACCCATATCCGGTGGCGGCGCCGACTGGCGTTGCGGTGCACTGCCGTAGTCATCGCGGCTCTGCTGGCGCTGGCCGCCACCGCCGCCACCTTGCGAGCGTTCACGATAACCACCGCCGCCGCCCGTGCCGCCGCCTTCACCACCTCCCATGCCGCCGAGCATCTGCAGATCGCTGGCAATGATGTCGGTGGAATAGCGTTCCACGCCTTGCTTGTCGGTGTATTTATCGGTGCGCAGTGAGCCTTCGACGTACACCTGACGGCCTTTCTTGAGATATTCGCCGGCAATCTCGGCGAGGCGGCCGAACAGCTTTACACGGTGCCATTCGGTGCGTTCCTGCTTCTGGCCGCTCTGCTTGTCAGTCCACTGTTCGGACGTCGCAATGCTCAAGCTGGCGATGGCCGTGCCGCCGGCGGTGTAGCGAACTTCGGGGTCAGCGCCGAGGTTGCCGACCAGGATGACTTTATTGATACCGCGTGCCATTGAATGACCTCGAAAAACTGAATCGGGATAAAGGTTTTCCGGATGGGCGCCCGGTCCGCAGAGTCGGATCGGTGAGCATCGGAATGGATGCCTGACGAGCATCCCATGCGCCATGGGCGGTCAATCATACATGCCCGACCCGGCTGATGGCCGCTGGTCAGAATTTGACGACTGCCCGTAGCCCGAACACGGCGGCGTCGTGATGGGCGCTGGTACCGCCGGGATGGCGGATGTACTGCACGTTCGGCATCAGCGCCAGGCCTCGCCAGAGCTGGAATTGGTAATTCAACTCGGTGATGTACTCATAGCCTTGCACGGGCACGGGCCCTGCACCGGCAGCATTGATCGCTCGTTCCGCCGCGGCAACGCGGCCACTGACGCGATCGCGGCCGATGGCGAGGCCGAGGCGATCGTCCCGTCGCGATGCGAACGGCCCGTTGTACAGCAGCCCGATGGAGATCATCTGATCGACTGGGTCAGTGCGGGAATCGGCCTGTACCACGTTTGCGAAAACGCTCAAGCCGCCGCCTGTGGCGTTGCGGGTCATTTGCTGCTGGCCCATAAAGTAGCTGCCGGAAACGCCGCTCTGGAATACCGGCGCGTTGCCATCTAGTAATGGCTGCGCGCCATCGACGCTGTAAAACACGTTGTTGTAGCGCGCCGTGTTGCGCCAGCCGCCCATTCGCCAGACGCCGGGCAGCGTACCGTTCCGTGCGTCGCCGAGATTCGTGCGCCAATCCAATTCGGCCAACATCAATGTGCCGATGTTCCGCCCCGGCACCGACAGCTTCAGGCCCTGCGATGGAAGCGCATTGTTTGGGTTGACACCAAAGCCACCGAGTTTGATTGACCAGGCTTGCGAAGGGTTGATAGCTATCACGCCACCGGTCTGCGCGAGCGGCCAGGCATCCACGCCCTTGGAAATCCAGCCGGGCAACGCGCCGCAGAAATTCAAATTCTGGTAATTGCAGGCGAACGGAAAGAAATCTACGCCAATATCCATGCGGCCGAACTTGAGATCCACCAGACCATTCCACAGCGCTTGTTCCAGATAGAAACGCGTGAGACGCGTGACGCTGCCGCCACCGTAGATTTCCTGCGATTGGAGCAGCGTACCGAGGCGCGCTTTCGCATCGATCTGACTGCCGTTGCGGTTGTTGATGTCGACATGCAGCGAACCGCCCGTCCAGCCCCACAGCTTCTCGAAATCGAACGCGGCGTGCACATGGATCTGATCGGCATAAGCATCCGTTTGCCGGATACCGCCGCTGGTGTTGTGCGCGAACTCGCCTAGATAGTCGAGTCCGACGTCGACACCTTGATCGTATAGACGTTGGCGCGCTCCGCCCCAATCGCCGGTGAGCGTAGTGTTGGCGTAATCCTGATCACTGGCAACGACGTTTGCACTGGCGACAACGCAACTGGCCATGGCAATCCGGGCAATCATTTTCTGGCGCATGCAGGTTCTCCTTGGCAACGGCAAGAACGCTGATGACAGGCATAAGGGGACCATGCAGGCACGTGCGTGCCCGCTGTGCTGTCGAATCAGCGGCGATCTACTTCCCTTCCCTGCGCGCAGCCCGGGAAGGTTGAGGGGCGGCAAAGGCCATCACGGTTGCAGCAAACTCATGCAACCCCGCCACAATCCTCCCCTGCCAAGCAGAGGAGGGAACACTTACGTCAAATCTTGAAACCCATCGTTGCTTGCACAGCCTGTTTCCAGCCTGCGTATAGCTCTTCGCGCCGCGCTTCCGGCATGGATGGTTCGAAGCGACGATCGATGGCCCAATGACGCGCGATGTCTTCACGGCTCGGCCAGAAACCGGTAGCAAGGCCTGCAAGATACGCAGCACCCAACGCGGTCGTTTCGGCCACTTTCGGACGCAACACGGGCACGTTAAGAATGTCGCTCTGGAACTGACCAAGAAAGCCATTCGCGATCGCGCCACCGTCAGCGCGCAGCTCCTTCAACTTGATGCCGGCATCGCTTTCCATTGCGGCAAGCACATCACGCGTCTGATAGGCCATCGATTCCACGGCCGCACGAATAAAGTGTTCCTTGGTCGTTCCGCGCGAAAGGCCGAAGATCGCACCGCGTACGTCGCTGCGCCAATACGGCGCACCCAAACCCACGAATGCCGGCACCATGTACACGCCTTCGTTGGATTTGGCGCGTTCGGCATATTCTTCCGAATCGCTTGCCCGGCCGAGCATGCGCAAGCCATCGCGCAACCACTGGATCACCGAACCTGCGACAAAGATCGCGCCTTCCAGTGCGTATTCCACTTTGCCATCCAGGCCCCAGGCGATGGTAGTGAGCAGGCCGTTGTTGGAAGCGACAGCTTTATCGCCGGTGTTCATCAGCATGAAGCAGCCAGTGCCATAGGTGTTCTTCGCCATGCCAGGCTCGAAACACGCCTGACCGAACAAGGCTGCTTGCTGATCGCCCGCAACGCCTGCAATCGGCACTTCATGCCCGAAAAAGTGCTGGCCAAGCGTGTTGCCGTAGATTTCGCTGCACGAGCGCACTTCGGGCAACATCGCACGCGGCACGTCGAGCATCTGCAGCAGATCGTCATCCCAGCGACGCTCGTGAATGTTGTACATCAAGGTGCGCGAGGCATTGGTGTAATCGGTGACGTGCGCCCTGCCGCCGGTGAGATTCCAGATCAACCAGGTATCGACGGTGCCGAACAGCAGCTCGCCACGTTTGGCGCGCTCGCGTGCACCTTCGACACGATCGAGTATCCACTTCACTTTAGTGCCGGAGAAATACGCGTCGATCAGCAACCCGGTTTTCGCACGCACCATCTTGTCGTGGCCTGCGGCGATGAGTTCATCGCAGATTTCGCGCGTTTGGCGCGATTGCCACACGATGGCGTTGTAGATCGGCTGGCCGGTCGCCTTGTCCCACACCACCGCCGTTTCGCGCTGATTGGTGATGCCGATGCCAGCGATGGCACGCGCATCGACTTGCGCGTTGTTCATCACTTCGGTGATGGTGGTGAGCACGCTGGTCATGATTTCGCGCGGGTTGTGCTCTACCCAACCCGGCTGCGGAAAGATCTGTCCGAACTCGCGTTGGGCAATACCCACGATGCTGCCGGCGCGGTCGAACAAAATCGCACGAGAACTGGTGGTGCCCTGGTCAATGGCCAGGATGTATGACTTGTCCATGAAACAACTCCTGTTCAACGAGTAGTGTCAGCCACCACGGGATCGGGGGCACTGGCCGACTGCGGCGATTGCAGCGCACGCATGCGCGCCGGCAGGAACGGATACACCAGCCATTGATAGGCAGCACCGCCGACCACGCCACCGATCAGCGGACCGACGATCGGAATCCACCAATAGTTGTCCGGCGCAGGCAGTGCGGAGGAACCCCAACCGGCGAAATAGGCGAACAGACGCGGCCCGAAATCACGCGCGGGATTGATCGCCCAGGCTTCCAGATAGCCCATCGATGCGCCGATGGTCGCCACCAGCAAACCGATGATCAACGCGCCGGAATTCGCGCCGGGAGCCGTTTCGTTGTACTGCTCGGTGATGGCGAAGATGCCGAACAACAGGAACGCGGTGAGGATGACCTGGTCGAGCAGTGCATGCATGGGCGTGATTGCCAGGCCCGGATGCGTGAAGAACACGCCCGCGGCGCCGCCTGCTTCGCGAGTGAGCTGATGTACCTGGTTGTAGTGATCGATCACCGGCGCGAACAGTACGTACACGACGGATGCGCCGAGGAACGCGCCAATCACCTGCGCAATGCTGTAAGGAATCACTTTCTTCCACGGAAACCCGCGGAACAACGCAAGCGTTAGCGTGACGGCCGGGTTCGCATGCGTGCCTGACACCGAGCCGGTGACATAGATCGCGATCGTTACCGCCAGTCCCCACGCGATGCACACGCCCCAATACGCATTCGCGTAAGGACTGGGATCGTAGAGCACATACATGCATGCGACCGAATCGCCCAGGGCGAGGATGATAAAGGTGGCAAGTGCTTCGGAAATCAGCTCGCCGATGCTTTGCCGGCTCATGACTGCGTCTCCGGCAGTGGCGTGATCAATCCGATCACTAAATGATTCAACATGTTTTTCCTCCCGCAAGGTTGTTGTTCCCGGCAATCTTTAGGCCCCTTGCCGTCATTCCCGCGAAAGCGGGAATGACGGCAAGGAAAAAATAAAGCTTTATGACAAGACATGCAGATACGACAGAAGAGCATTGACTCAAACAAACGAAGCACGGCGTGGCGGTGCATCGGCGAGATAAGCTGTCAGGCGTGCCACTTGTTGCTGATTGAGTCGCAAGCCGAGCTTGCTGCGACGCCAAAGCACGTCGGTGGCATCCACCGCCCACTCCAGCGCGCGCAGATAATCCACTTCGGCCTGATACAGATCGGCGCCGAAGTGCTCACCCAAGTCCTGCAGCGACCGGGCTTGCCCCAGAATGCGGGTGGCGCGGCTGCCGTAGCTATGCACCAAGCGCCAAGCCAAAGACTCTGGCAGCCACGGGTGTGCCGATTGCAGCTCACGCTGCAAGGCGCTCACATCCTGCCGTTCGCCGCCGGGAAGCGGGTGGCCTTGGGACGTCCAAGCTTCCGACGCATCCGGAAACACTGGCGCAAGGCGATCCATCGCTTCTTCCGCGAGCTTGCGGTAGGTGGTCAGCTTGCCGCCGAAAACATTGAGCAACGGCGCGGCATGCTGATCCAGCTCAAGCAAATAGTCGCGCGTGACTTCCGACGCGTTGCCGGATTCATCGTCCAGCAACGGGCGCACGCCGCTGTAGCTCCACACCACATCGGCCGGGGTGATGCTGCGCTTGAAGTAACGATTTGCAGCGTCACACAGATAGCGCGTCTCCTCATCGCTGATGTGCGGCGCCGACGGATCATCGTCGTATTCCATATCGGTCGTGCCGATCAGGGTGAAGTCGTGTTCGTAGGGAATCGCAAACACGATACGGCGATCGGGTTGTTGAAAGATGTATGCGTAAGGATGCTCGAACAACCTCGGCACCACGATATGGCTGCCCTTGACCAGACGCAGCGCGTGATCGTGCCCGACCTTGGCGACCTCATCGAGAAACTGCACAGCCCACGGGCCGGTGGCGTTGACCAAGGCCTTGGCGCGGATAGTCGAGATCTCGCCGTGCGCCGATTTCAATTGCGCATTCCAGCCATCCGCATCGCGGGTCGCGCTGATACAGCGCGTGCGTGTAAAAATCGTCGCGCCACGCTCCATGGCATCCATCGCATTGAGCACGACCAGGCGTGCGTCCTGGACCCAAGCATCGGAGTAGACGAAGCCGATATGGAACTCCTCGTGCAGCGGCAATCCCGATTTATGGCGCTTCAGGGATACGCGGCGCGACTTCGGCAGCGTGCGCCGGCCACGCCCCAGGTTGTCGTAGAGAAACAAGCCCAGGCGGATCATCCAGACCGGCCGCAGATGGGACTGGTGCGGCAGCACGAAGCGCAGCGGCCAAATGATGTGGGGCGCGGCGCGCAACAGCACTTCGCGCTCGGCCAGCGCCTTGCCGACCAAGGCGAACTCGTATTGCTCCAGGTAACGCAGACCGCCATGGATGAGCTTGGTGCTGGCACTGGAGGTGTGCGCCGCCAGGTCGTCGCGCTCACATAGGCAGACGGACAACCCCCGTCCCGCCGCATCGCGCGCGATGCCTACGCCGTTGATGCCGCCGCCGACCACCAGCAGATCGAATTGCTCCGTCATCGCCTGTCCCGTTGATTTGCCTTATCGAAAATGTTCGTTTTCGATCATACATACATTAAGAGCGCGTCAACGGACATTTTCGAAGTGAAAAAGTGCGAATTCGCTCGACAACTGAGCGTATTCGAACATTTCCGAAATTTGCACGCTGCAATGCAGCGCGGATCATGCTGCGGTGGCCACGTGCACCTGCGTGCCCGCCTCGGCCAGCACAGTGGCCAGCTCGGGCGGCGGCGCACGGTCGGTAAACCACGCATGGACCAGTGAAATAGGCCCCAGACGCACCAGAGCATCGCGCCCCACCTTGCTGTGGTCGGCAGCAAGAAACACCTGCCGGGAGTGCTCGATGATGGCCTGGGCCACCCGCACCTCATGCAGATCGAAATCGAACAAAGTGCCGTCCGGATCGATACCGGAAATGCCGATCACTCCGAAATCGACCTTGAACTGACGGATCAGCTCGATCGTCGGCTGGCCCGTCACGCCGTGATCGCGTCCACGCACCACACCACCTGCCACGATCACTTCAAAGCTGGGGTTTTCGCTGAGCATGATCGCCACGTTGAGGTTATTGGTGATCACACGCAGGCCTTTGTGGTTCATCAGTGCGCGTGCTACGTCCTCATTGGTGGTGCCCAGATTGATGAACAGCGAGGCGTCGTCAGGAATGTGCTGCGCCAGCAGGGTGGCGATACGCAGCTTTTCTTCCTGCAGGAGATTTTGGCGCTTGGCGTATGCGAGGTTCTCGACGCTGGAAGGCAGGCTGACACCGCCGTGATAACGACGCAGCAGACCCGCGTCACACAGTGCGGCCAGGTCACGTCGGATCGTCTGCTGGGTTACGTCGAAATGGCCGGCCAGATCTTCCACGGTGGCAAAGCCCTCCTCACGCACGCGCGCCACGAGTTGCTCCTGCCTGCGGTTGAGTACCAGATCGCTCATCGTTGTTCCGTCCGGACAGCCGGCGGCCATGGTAGCGGAGTGCAAGCCGCCGACGGGTATCGAGAGCCCGCCAGGCAACCGTCCGTTTCGTCATTAAGAACAGCCAACCTTCGGGCAGAATCACACGTAGCGCGGCCGCCGCCTCTATAATCGAGGTTCTATGTCCAGCCCCAGCCGCATGAACACCTCCGTTCTCCAGACCATCGACCCCGCACGCGACTTTGCCGGGGTACGCGCCCTCGCCGAAAGCGACATGCAGCGCATCGATGCCCTGGTCCGTCAGCGACTGGCTTCCGACGTGGTGCTGATCAACCAGATCGCCGACCACATCATCGCCGGCGGTGGCAAGCGCCTGCGCCCGATGCTGCACGCCCTCGCCGCCCGCGCTGCCGGTTACAACGGCGACAAGCACATCAAGCTGGCGGCGGTGATCGAGTTCATCCACACCTCCACCCTGCTGCACGACGACGTGGTCGATGAATCTGACCTGCGCCGTGGTCGCAAGACGGCCAATGCGCTGTGGGGTAATGCGGCCAGCGTGCTGGTGGGCGACTTTCTCTATTCGCGCTCGTTCCAGTTGATGGTGGAGCTGGACGATATGCGCATCATGCGCATCCTCGCCGACACCACCAACACCATCGCCGAAGGCGAGGTTCTGCAGTTGCTCAACATCGGTAATGCCGATGTGGATGAAGCTGCTTACCTGGCCGTGATCGAACGCAAGACCGCGGTGCTGTTCGCCGCCGCGACACAACTCGGCGGCCTGCTGGGTGGACTTTCGGAAGCACAGGTGGTGGCGCTGCGTCGTTATGGGGTGCAACTGGGTTACGCCTTTCAGATCGCCGACGACCTGCTCGATTACATCAGCGACGCCGACACGCTCGGCAAGAACATTGGCGATGATCTTGCCGAGGGCAAGCCGACGCTACCGCTGATCTACGCCATGCAACGCGTCAGCACGGAACAAGCGCGTCAGATGCGCCACGCCATTGAACATGGTGGATTGGATTCGCTCGACCATATCCTTACTGCTATCCGCGAATCGGGTGCGATCGAACGCACGCGCGAATGCGCTCTGCGGCATGCGCGTGCAGCGCGTGAGGCGCTGGGAGTGCTGCCGGCTTCGTCCTATCGGGATGCGCTGGCGGCGCTGGCGGATTATTCGGTGCAGCGGACGTTCTGACTCCTAAGCCCTCTCCCCTTCGGGGAGAGGGCGTAAAAGCTCAAGGCGTACCGCTGAATGCCGCGTGCAACCAGTCATGCATCAAGCGATAACTACGCGCTGCCGCGCGCGCATCGTATTTGCAGCCCACTTCGTTATCTTCCGTTTCGGTAAAGCAATGCACGGCGTTGCCGAGCACCAGGAACTCCCAGTCCGCCGAGCTGGCACGCATTTCGTCCAGAAACTTGTCGGCGTCGGGCATGGTGCCTTTGTCGTCGGCGCCGTTCATCACCAGCACGCGCGCCTTGATGTTCTTCGCCAACGCCGGATCGTCGGTGGCCAGGCCGCCATGGAATGACACGACCGCTGCGACATCGGCGCCACTGCGCGCCAGATCAAGCACGGCAGATCCACCGAAGCAGAAACCGATGGCCGCAAGCTTGCCGGCATCGATGGGCGCATTCGCTGCCTGCGCCTTCAATTGCGAGAGTGCTTCATTGATGCGCTTGCGCATCAGCGCGCGATCGCCATAGAGCGGCGCAACGGCAGCTTTCGCCTGATCGGCATGACCCACTTGCGGCCGCACATTTTCACCGTACATGTCGGTGAGCAGAATCACGTACTCCTTGCCCGCGATCATCTCGGCTTTCTTGATGGCTATATCGTTTATGCCGTACCAATTGGGCACCATCACCAGGCCCGGGCGCTTGGTGTGGCTGGCGTCATCGTAGATCAGCACGCTCTTGAAATGCGTGCCGTCCTGAGTCCACTCCACCGGACGATGCACCATCTTTGCCTGCGCGGCGAAGCTCAGGCTGGCGAGTAATGCGAGACAGGCTGCTCGAATGAAACGCATACGAGGTTTCCTTTGTGGGAGGGAGAGTTCGTTGGGTTACTCCGCACTTGATCCGGGGGTAACCCAACAGTTTTCTTGAACAGCTGCTGGGTTACGCTGCGCCAACCCAACCTACAACCCTGACGCGTGTGTAGCCAAGCGTCGCTTCAACGGCAACAAGCGATCGACCACACGTATGCCCAGACCACGCGCAGCCACCCACGGCGCGCTTTGCCACGCATAAATACGCGCAAGCGCATCGAAGCCGTAAGCGTCGAGCGTATCGGCACTCCGGCGGCGGCGCGCGTAACGACGCAATACCTGTGACGAAGCAAAATCGCGTCCTGCATCGCGGGCGCCCGCCAAGGTATCGCGCAATTCCGCTACGTCACGCAGCCCCAGATTCACGCCCTGTCCGGCCAGCGGATGCACCACGTGCGCCGCATCGCCAAGCAGCACGAAGCGCTCGGCCTGATAGTTCTCGGCGAGCTGCAGTTTCAGCGGAAAGGCTGCTCGCGGCGTTGTAGCAGTGATGCGCCCAAGACAGAAATCGCTGGCAATACCGACTTCCTTGATGAACGCTGCGTCGTCCAGCGCGAGCATGCGACGCGCCTCATCTTCCGGCAGCGACCACACAATGGAGCTGCGGCCATCCGCCAGCGGCAACAGCGCCAACGGTCCATCGGGAAGAAAGCGCTGCCAACAGGTATGCGCATGCGGGCGCTCGGAGGTGACATGGGCCACCACGGCGCGCTGCGTGTAATCGCGGCCATGCGTTTTGATACCCGCGCGCTCGCGCAGAGGCGAGCCGCCGCCATCGGCAGCGATCAACAAGCGCACGGCCACACTTTCGCCGTCAGCCAACTCCAGCACTACGCGGTCGGCGCGTGTTTCGAAATCCTTGACGGTGGCCGGGCACAGACGCTGCACACCGGCGGCATCCAACGCCTGCCACAATTTCCACTGCACCAGGTTGTTCTCAACGATGTAGCCGAGCTGGTCGCGGCCTTCGTCGGCGGCGTCGAAATCGATTGCCGCGCCGTTTTCCGCATCCCACACATGCATGCGTGCATATGGGCAGGCGCGCGCATCGCGAATGGACGTCCAGACGTCCAGCCCATTCAGCAGCTTGATCGATGAAGGCGCAAGGCCCACGACACGCAGATCCACGTCTTCCTCAGGCTGCCAGGGTGACGGGGCTCGCGCTTCCAGCAAGGCGGTGCTGAAACCGGCGCGACTCAGCGCGAGCGCAGCTGCGGCGCCCACCATGCCACCGCCCACCACGGCGATATCCAAAGCCGGTGCACGGCGTTGTGTTGCAGGAACAGTTCTCACGGCACACGCTCCAGAACGGCACGCGGCGGCTCGCCGCGAAAACCCATGCCACGTCGGGCCAGGATCTGCTGCAACGGCGACACGCGATCGTAAGTCAGCAAGGCAAGCGAGCGGAACGGTGCCAGCAACGGCTGCGGCATGCAGGCAAAACGCACCAGATCGTGGCTCATCGCCATCGTGCCCTCGCGGTCCGGTGCGCGGCGAGCGGCGTAGTGTTCGAGCAGATGCTGCGAACCGGGGTCCTCGCTCTCGGCAATCAACTCAGCGAGCGTCAAGGCATCGCGCAATCCGAGGTTGAAGCCTTGCGCACCAATAGGATGGATCGTTTGCGCGGCATTGCCCACCAACACGGCGCGCGGCCCGATCAGGTTGCGCGCGGCGACACGTTTGATCACATACGGATGGCGTTTGCCAGGACGACTGAGCCGCCCCAACCGCCAGCCGAATCGCCTTTGCGCCAGCTCGATGAAACCCGCATCGTCCAAGCTCGTGACTTCTGCCGCGGTATCCGCGTCGACTGTCAGTACGAGACCGCAGCGGCGCTCACCCAGCGGCAGCACGGCGATGGGGCCTTCGTCGGAAAAACGCTCCCATGCGCGGTTCGCATGATCACGCTCTGGCGTGACGGTGCTTACAAAAAGCGTCTGTTGGTAGTCGTGCACGTCGGCTTCGATACCGAGCTGCGCGCGTACAAACGATTCGGTGCCATCCGCGCCGACCAGCAAAGCAGCGTCGATATGCTGGATGCCTTCCGACGTTTTGATCTCCGCGCGCCAGCCGTCGTCGAGCTTCGTCAACCCGATAAGGCTGGCCGGTGCGAGGCGCGTCAGTCGTTCGCATGTATCTAGTCGGCGCAGCAAAGCGATGCCCAACTCGCGTGCCGGCAAGGTCCAGCCCAATGCATCGACGCCATGCTTTGCAGCGTCCAGGCGCGCGCTGCCGAATTCACCCGCGCGGCTGACATGGATGTGTCGAATCGCCGTGGCTTGCGTGGCGATGAGTGGCCATACGCCGATCGCATCCAAGCCGTTGACGGTGGCGCGGGCCAGCGCCAGGTTGCGTTCGTCGTAACTGGGTTGTGCATCCGCCCGCGGAACGGCGGCTTCCACCAAGGTCACGCGGCACCCGGCTGCATCCAGCGCGATGGCCAGGCTGGCGCCGACGAGGCCGCCGCCAACCACCAACACGTTGCCACCGGGTGCAAAAGGGGGAGAGATAGTCATACGCCGATGATACGCGGTGCATGCGTCACTCCGCATTGGGCTAAACTGGGCGCCTTCTCATAAGCCGTCTGCTTTCCCAGGGAGTTATTCATGGCTACGACTCAGACCCAGCGTCTTGGCATCCTCGCTGCGCTCGCCCTGGTGATGGCGGCGACTCGCGTCCATTTGTCGCTGTTTCATCACGATATTTGGGACGCGTCGTGGGGCGTGTTCTTCGTTGCCGGCTTCTGGCTGCGCGGCACCGGCCGTTGGGCGTTCCCGCTGCTGATGGCCGAAGCGGTAGTAGTTGATTACCTGGTCATCACGCACATGGGCATCAGCTTCTGGGATCACTACTGCGTGTCGCTTGGTTACTGGTTCCTCGTTCCCGCTTATGGCGCGCTGTGGATGGGTGGCAGCTGGCTGGCCAAGCATCAACGCGGCATCACGCTGTCCACCTTGGGCATGGCGATCGCCGTGTTGCTGGTGAGCGAAAACGCCTGCTACGTAATTTCCAACGGCAGCTTCTATTGGCTGAGCGCTCACGTGCCGGCGCCGAAGACCTTCGGTGCATGGTTCGCCAACCTGGGCGACTGGTATCTGCCGTTCCTTGAAACCACCGCCGTGTATGTGGGCCTGGGCGCGGTACTGCACGTGCTCGCAGCGCAGCTTGGACGCCTGTCGCAGCACAGCGGCCAACCGCAGCATTAAGAGCCTGACTACGATCTCGGCGTGGCCCGCGCCGAAGCTGTTTGCTTGTCGGGCAAGGAGGAACGAAGACGTGTATGTCGATACACAACTGAGAGAGGACGCAGCCCGGCGAGCAAACAGCTCCGGCCCGAGGGGTTGCCACGGTGCGTTCGCCATGCGGCAGCGCATGGCTTGGCTTGCCAGCCAGGCAAGCGCTGCGCCACGCACTACCACCTGGCGAACGCACCGTGACAACGCGGGCTACGCCGAGACCGCAGTCAGGCTCTAGCCGTGGGCAATCGACTTTCCAAGATCTACACCCGCACGGGTGACGACGGTAGCACTGGTCTGGGCGACGGTTCGCGCGTTGCGAAAGATTCTGCGCGCGTCAATGCGTACGGCACGGTCGACGAACTCAACAGCACCGTCGGCATGGTGCTGGCCTGCGAAGGTGTGGACGATGTCGTGCGTGAAACGCTCACCCAGGTACAACACGATTTGTTCGATCTTGGCGGCGAGCTGTGCATTCCCGGCATGGCGATGATCGAGGACGCCGACATCGATCGCCTGGAGCAGGTGCTGGATCAATTCAACGATCCGCTGCCGCCACTCAAGGATTTCATCCTGCCGGGCGGCGGCATGGCGGCTTCCTGCTGCCATCTGGCGCGCACGGTATGTCGCCGCGCAGAACGTGAAGTGATCGCGCTGGGACGCGTGGAAGAGATAAGACCGCAGGCGCAGCGTTATCTCAATCGGTTGTCCGACCTGCTGTTCGTGCTCTGCCGCGTACTGGCTCGCGGCAGTGGCCACGGTGAAGTGCTGTGGCAGCACGAGCGCCGCCGCAAGCCGGCTTCCAGCTGAGTTTCCGCATGCTGCAGCTTTTCACCCATAGCGTTTGCTTGCAGCACGACCCCGGTCCGGGTCATGCCGAATCACCAGCACGCTTGCGTGCCGTGCTGGAGGCATTGGACCAAGACCGCTTCGCCACGGTGGACCGCATCGAAGCGCCGCGCGCCACGCGCGAGCAATTGCTGCGCGTCCATACGTCCGCTCACGTTGACCGGATCTTGGCCATTGCGCCCGAGTCGGGCACGGTGCGGCTGGACGAAGACACCTTGATGTCGCCTGCCTCGGCCGAAGCAGGTTTGCGCGCGGCAGGCGCATTGGTCGCCGCCGTCGATGCAGTGATGACAGGCCGCGCCACGCGCGCATTCTGCGCGGTGCGGCCACCCGGCCATCACGCCACGCCTGACTCGGCGATGGGGTTCTGCCTATTCAACAACATTGCGGTGGGTGCTGCGCATGCACTGGCGGCACATGGCCTGAAGCGCGTGGCGATCGCCGATTTCGACGTACACCATGGCAACGGTACGCAAGATATCTTTCAGCGCGAATCGCGTGTGCTGTTCATTTCCACGCATCAGCAACCGCTGTATCCCGGCACCGGCAGCCCTGACGAGCAAGGCGTTGGCAACGTCATCAACGCGCCGCTCTCGCCCGGCGAGGGCTCTTACGAGTTCCGCACGTTGTGGAGCGACGTACTACTGCCCAAGCTGCATGCGTTCAAGCCGCAACTAGTGCTGGTTTCGGCAGGCTTCGATGCCCACCAGCGCGATCCGCTGGCCAATCTCCAATTGCAGGCCGAGGACTATGCGTGGATCACCGAGCGCTTGGTCGATCTGGCTCACGCACACGCCGGCGGCCGACTGATTTCCACGCTGGAAGGTGGATATGACCTGCAGGCACTGGCGGCCAGCGCCAGTGCGCACGTCAGTGCGCTCATGGATTAGGCAGCAAGCGACGCCACCTCTTCTCACTAAGGAGCGAGAGAGTGCGCGTCCGGCTCGAAATCCAACGCCACCGAATTGATGCAATAGCGCATCCCCGTCGGCCTGGGACCATCCGGAAAAACATGTCCCAGGTGCGAGTCGCACACCGCGCAGCGCACTTCCGTGCGGCGCATGCCATGGCTTTCATCCGGCACCAGCGTCACCGCGGGTCGCTTGATCGGTTGGAAGAAGCTAGGCCAGCCAGAGCCTGAATCGTATTTGGCCTCGGAGGCGAACAAGGGTGTCTGGCAGGCGGTGCATAGGTAAGTTCCTGCCTCTTTGTGCTTGCACCACTTCCCGCTGAAAGGCGGTTCGGTGGCCGAGCAGCGGCAGACCGCGTACTGCTCCGGGCTCAGGCTTGCGCGCCATTGTTCGTCCGTTTTGTAAGGCTTGTGCTGATTCATGCGCTTCCTCGCTTGAGATGCGTGCCGTCCACAGGGCCTTTCTGATAGCTTAACGCCCCTTCGTCGCCGATTGATTGCCTCCGTGAAGCCCAAGAGCCTCTCGCCCTCGCGTTCTCTGCCTCCACGCCGCCTGCTAGCAATCGCTGCTGCCGCTGCCCTGTTCAGCAGTCAGGGCGTTCATGCCTCCTCGCAGACCAAGCACCCTAAGGCCACGCTCAATGGCACGGAAGTGATCTGCCCGCTGGGCAGTTTCTTGTGCCCGCCGCGTCCGGACAACTTCGCGCTGTGCAAGCCCAATGGCATGCTGGAGTTCTACGACCCGTTCCTGAGCAAGGATTCGGCGCTGCGTTCGACGGCCAACACGCAAGTCTGGGCCGACCACGTGGAAAGCCCGGATCAGATCACCTATCACCTGAGCGGCCACGTGAAGACCGTCCGCGCCGACCAGGAGCTGCAGGCGGACGTCGCCGACTACAACAGCGACACCACCGATTACGACGCCCGCGGCAACGTGCATTACCAGGAGGCCACGCACCTGCTGTCGGCCGACCACATCACCGGTAACACCGATAAAAGCACGGGCCTGGCGACCGGCAGCTTGCGCTATCAGATGCTCGATTCGCACGGCAACGGCACCGCGGTGCGCGCGGAAATGCTGGATGCGGATCGCAATCGCTATTCGATGGCCACATATTCCACCTGCGACATCGGCCGGCACATCTGGGAAATCCGCGCCAGGGAGATCGACACCGACGACGTCACCGGGCGCGGCGTTGCGCACAGCGCCACGATGAGCATGTATGGCGTGCCGTTCTTCTATTTCCCGTGGATGTCGTTCCCGCTCAACAATGAGCGTCAGAGCGGATTCCTGTATCCGTACTTCGAACACACCGGCCGCGCGGGCTACCAGTTCCGCATTCCGTATTACTTCAATCTGGCACCTAACTACGACGCCACGCTGACGCCGCGTTATTACAGTGCGCGCGGCGCGATGCTGTCCGGCGAGGTGCGCTACATGTTTCCGAAGACAAGTGGCGAGTTCCAGTTCGAATTCCTGCCCCACGACAACTACAACGATCAGAAGCTCACTTCGACCTCGATCGATACGCAGGGCCAGCAGCGCTATCTGTATCGCATCCTCAACAACACCAACGTGTGGCCGGGATGGTCGCTGAACACAAACATCAATCGTGCATCGGATAAGAATTACCTGCGCGACTTCGGCAATGACCTGTTCTCCATTTCCACCGCACTGCTGTATTCGAGCGTCTATCTGAACGGCGCGGGCAACTGGTGGAGCGCGTCGGTCGGCGGCGACATGTGGCAGAACGCGGACCCGTCGCAGGCTAACAGCGTGGAACCCTACAAGCGTCTGCCACGCGCCACGTTCAACATGGATATCCCGTTCGCGCGCTGGTACGACGTCGGCATGACCAGCGAAGCGGTGAAGTTCCATAAGTTCAATCAGGTGGAAGGCTCGCGCGTCGATCTGTATCCATACGTAGATGCGGATTTCCAAGGCCCTGCCTGGTTCGTCCGGCCCAAGCTGGCATACCGCTATACCGGCTACTCGTTGGATAGCGGCTATCAGCGCTACAGCTATTACGGGCAATTCAGCAACGGCACTACGCCATTCACGCAGAGCAACCCGAGCCGCTCGCTGCCCATCATCAGCATGGACCAGGGCCTGATTTTCGAGCGCAGCACCTCGCTGTTCGACACGCATTACACACAGACGCTGGAGCCGCGGCTGTATTACCTGTATGTGCCGTACCGCAATCAGAACAATCTGCCGCTGTTCGATACCGCGCCCATGTCATTCGACGACTGGATGCTGTTCGCGCCGAACCAGTTCTCCGGCGCGGATCGCCAGATGAATGCGAACAACCTCACCGCCGCGGTCACCACGCGCCTGCTGGACGACGGCGGCGTGGAGCGTCTGTCGGCCACCTTCGGGCAGATTCGCTACTTCACGCCGCAGAAGGTGCAGGTGCCCTGCACGACCGTCTCAAACAGCACCGTCGCCGGCTGCACCGCCACTACCGACTGGCGCGGCTCGGATTACGTGACCGAACTGAGTACGCAGCTCAACGACCAGTGGACGGCCAGTACCGAGTACCTGTGGAACCCGAACTCCCGCCGCACGGACCTTGGCACCTTCACCCTGCAGCGCCGCCTGGGTTTCGACGGCATCCTCAACTTCTCCTACCGCTATCGCCGCGGCCTGCTGGAACAATATCAAGCCTCGGCGGTCTACCCGATTTCGGAACGTTGGCGTCTGATTGGCGAATGGACCTACTCGATGCTGGACAAGCGCACGGTGGAGGCTCTCGCCGGCGTGCAGTACGAAGGGTGTTGCGTGAAGGTCAGCGTGGTGGGTCGCCACTACGTAACCGGCTACTACGGCGTGGTCACCGCCCTGCCACCTGGCCAGACCGCGCCACGCAGCGACACGGCCGTCATGTTCCAGTTGGAATTCAAGGGCATGGGTACTTTCAGCGGCCAGACGGAGAGCGTGCTGCGGCGTGATATCCTTGGTTATCAATAAGCGCGTCCTGTCGGGTTCGGGCGCCCTCGAAAGAACGGTCGCCCCGGCCTTTTTTTGAGCAATATTTTGAGCCACACCGTTACCAACCGCTTCGCCCCCGGGCGATAGAAGGCTGTTCACTGATGAAGCAGATTTTTGCGTTGTTCCTGCTGACGATCGTCACGGCGATCCCGTCGCTGGCCCAGGCCCAGTTCCTGGCGCCGCAGGATTCGAGTTCTGGACCCGTCGACCGCATTGTCGCCGTCGTCGAAGACGAGGTGATCCTGCAGAGCGAACTGAACGACGCCGTCGCCGCCATCCAACAGCAATACGCCAACCAGCCGGGCCAATTGCCGCCGATCGACGTGCTGCGCCGGCAGGTACTCGACCGTCTGGTGCTGATGAAGCTGCAGTTGCAGCGCGCCGATGACCAGGGCATTCGCGTCTCCGACGCCGACGTCGACCAGGCTGTGCAGGCCGTGGCCGGCCAGAACAAGATGAGTCCCGACCAGCTGCGTGCCGCGGTGGAACAGAGCGGCATGAGCTATGCCGCCTACCGCCAGCAATTGCACGATCAGTTGGTGGTGCAAAAGCTGCACGAGAACGTGGTACGCAATTCGGTATCGGTCACCGAAAGCGAAATCAACAATCTGCTCAACAGCTCCAGCTACAAAGCGGGCGAAGTGCATCTGGCGCATATCCAGGTCAGCATTCCCGGCGGCGCCAGCGCTGCCGACATCCAGAGTGCGCAGACCAAGGCCGAGCAGGCGCTCGCCGCCATCAAGGGTGGCATGCCGTTCAAGGCGGCAGCCATCCGCTTCTCCGATGCGCAGGACGCGTTGGACGGCGGCGACCTGGGCTGGCGCCGCCTGGACGAAGTGCCATCGGCATTCGTCGACACCATCAGCGGGCTCAAGCCCGGTGAAGTCAGCGGCATCCTGCACGGCCCCACCGGCTTCCACATCCTCCAACTGGTGGACCAGCGTGCGCAATCAAAGCAAATGGTCACCGAGTTTCACGCCCGCCAGATCCTGATCCGCCCGAGCGAACTGCTGTCAGCCACCCAGGCCCAGCAAAAGGCGCAGGATATGTACAACCGCATCGTCAACAAGCACGAAGACTTCACCAAGCTGGCGAAGGACAACTCCAATGACGACACCACCGCCAACGCCGGTGGCGACATGGGCTGGTTCCAGCAAGGCGACTGGGGCACGCTGATCGGCCAGAAGCTGGCCGACATGAAGGACGGCGAAATCTCGCAGCCCTTCCAGAGCGAAGCAGGTTGGCACGTGCTGCAACGCCTGGGTACGCGCAATAGCGACATGACCAGCGAGATCGCCCGCAACCAGGCCCGCCAGGCCATCGGCAACCGCAAGGCCGACCAAGCCTACGACGACTTCCTGCGCGACCTGCGCTCCAGCTCGTACGTGAAGGTCCTTGTGCCGGAGCTGGAAGAACCCGCCGCTGACAGCAACAAGGCGTCGTCGTAATGGCGACGTCGCGCGAGTAAGCCATGACCGTGCTCGCGCTGCCGCGGCTCGCCCTTACTGCCGGCGAGCCGGCGGGTGTCGGTCCCGAGTTGCTCGTTCGATTGGCCGCCACATCGTTGGCGGCCAATTTCGTTGCGATCACCGATCGAACCCTGCTCGAGCGCGCCGCCGCGCGTTGCAGCATCTCGCTTCAATTGATGGACGATGACGGGGAAAACATCGCTGATCGTCCGCCCGGAACCTTGCGTGTTCGACACATACCGCTCGCCGCTGCCGAAGTCCCTAGCCAGCCCGATCCGCGCAATGCCCGACATGTGCTGGCCACGTTGAGCGAAGCCGCCAGCGGCTGCATGACGGGTCGCTATGCAGCCGTCGTTACGGCGCCGCTGCAGAAGTCGTCGATCAACGACGCAGGCATTCCCTTCAGCGGCCACACCGAGTTTTTCGCCGAACACTGCCACGCCGATGTCGTGATGATGCTGGCCAGTCCCGAGCTGCGCGTGGCACTGGCTACGACGCACTTACCGCTACGCGCAGTGTCATCCGCCATTGACGCAATATCGTTGGAACGCACCTTGCGCATCGTGCATCAAGCGCTGCGCGTGAAATTCGGTCTGGATGCACCACGTATTGCCGTGCTTGGCCTCAATCCACACGCAGGGGAAAACGGCCACATCGGTCACGAAGAGATCGACACGATCATTCCCGTGATAAACAAGCTGCGCCAGCAAGGCATGCAACTGCTCGGCCCCATGCCCGCCGACACAGCTTTCATACCCACGCAACGCGAACGCTACGACGCAGTACTGGCGATGTATCACGATCAAGCCTTGCCGGTACTGAAAAGCGAAGCCTTCGATCGCACGGTGAATATCACGCTCGGGCTGCCCTTCATTCGCACCTCCGTCGATCACGGCACTGCGCTGGATCTTGCCGGCACGGGCAAGGCCGATCCTTCCAGCTTGATCGCTGCGGCGCGCATGGCGCTTGATCTGATCTCGCGCAGCGCCACCAACAAAAACTCATGAATGCTCCTGCCCGCCCCAAGAAAAGTTTCGGCCAGCACTTTCTGCACGAACGCCGCTACATCGAACGCATCGTTGCCGCCATTTCGCCCCGCCCCAATGATTTCCTCGTCGAGATCGGCCCTGGTGAAGGCGCACTGACGTTTCCGCTGCTGACGGCTGCCGGCAAGCTCACAGCCATCGAGTTGGATACGGATCTGATTCCAGGCCTGCAGGCCAAGGCAACAAGCATTGGCGAACTATCGATCGTGCACGCCGATGTGCTGAAGGTGGACTTCACTGCCATGGCGCAACGCGCAGGCGTCTCGCGGCTGCGCATCGCCGGCAATCTGCCGTACTACATTTCCAGTCCGATCCTGTTCCATTGCGTCGAACACTCGGCGGCGATCACCGACATGCATTTCATGTTGCAAAAGGAAGTGGTCGATCGCATGGCGGCGGAGCCAGGCAGCAAGGTGTATGGACGTCTATCCGTCATGTTGCAGCTCGCCTGTCGCGTGGAGCCACTGTTCGACGTGCCTCCGGGCGCATTCCGCCCACCGCCAAAAGTGGACTCTTCGGTTGTGCGCCTTGTGCCGCTTTCTGCTGAAGCACGCCATGATGCCGATCCGGCGCGTTTGTATACGATTGTGAAGGCGGCCTTCGCACAACGGCGCAAGACGCTCAGCAACGCATTGCGTCAACTGATGGATGCCGATGCTATCCGTGCCGCAGACATTGATCCCAAGGCGCGTGCCGAGACACTGGCCCCTGAAGATTTCGTAAGGCTCGCCAAGGTTTCCCGCTAGCGTAGGTGAGGCCCATCATATTGAGAGCCAGAACGCGCGTTACCCCAACCTACGCGGTCTGCCGACTCCGCTACAATGCGCCCATGGTCAAGAAATCTCCCCACACGATCGACGTGCAGGTGCAAACCCGCTTTGTCCCCGATCAGTCCGCCCCCGCCGAAAATCGCTATGTCTTCGCCTACACGATCAAGCTGCACAACGCAGGATTGGTGCCCGCACGTCTACTCACCCGCCATTGGGTGATCACCGACGCCAACGGCAAGGTGGAGGAAGTGTTCGGCGAAGGTGTGGTGGGCGAACAACCGTGGATGCGTCCTGGAGACGATTACGAATACACCTCCGGTGCGGTCCTGGAAACGGCGGTAGGCACCATGCACGGCAGCTATCAGATGATGGCCGACGACGGCACGCGCTTCGAAGCGCCTATTCCGATTTTCACACTGTCCATTCCCCGCACCTTGCATTGATCAGGGATTCGTTCATGACTGGCGCACGGCAGATCTTCGAGGGAATGCGCTGATGGCCGTCTACGCAATCGGCGATGTCCAGGGCTGTTATCCAGAGCTACAACGCTTACTGGAGAAACTGCGTTTCGATCCGGCCGCCGACCAATTGTGGTTTTGCGGCGACCTGGTCAATCGCGGCGGGCAATCTTTAGATGCCCTGCGCCTGGTGCATTTGTTGCGAAACAATGTGGTGGTGACACTCGGTAACCACGATCTCAGCCTGCTGGCCATCGGACAACGCAAGCAGGACGCGCAGGCACGCGTGAATCCGGAGTTGCGTGAGGTGCTGTTTGCCGAAGACGCGCCGATCCTGCTTGATTGGCTGCGCACCCAGAAGCTGCTGCATCACGACGAAACAATCGGCTGGACCATGGTGCATGCAGGTCTCGCACCAAGCTGGACGCTAAAGCAAGCGCAACGGTGCGCGTTGGAAGTCGAGCGCGAACTGGCCAGCCCGCGCCATCCACGTTTGTTGAAGAATCTCTTCGGTAATCGACCTGCGGCATGGGCCAGTCGGTTGCAGGGTATCGAGCGCATGCGCGCATCGATCAATACACTCACCCGCATGCGCTACTGCGACGTCAATGGTCGCATCGATTTCGAGGGCAAAGGCGCCCCCGGCACGCAAAAGCCCGGCATGTATCCGTGGTTCGAAGTGCCAGGCATGCGCAAGCGCGAGACGCGCATTGTGTGTGGCCACTGGTCAGCGCTCGGGCGCTTTGCCGGGCTGGGCGTTTACGGCATCGATACGGGATGCGTGTGGGGCGGCAAGCTCACCGCGTTGCGCCTGGATTGCGAAGAACCGCAGTACTTCACGGTGGATGCGGAGCCGCATCGCAAGCGCACCCCGGGCGAGGATTGAACGATCCGCCCCTCCCCTACTTCACGTAGGGGAGGAAGCCATTACAGCGGGAATTTGAGAGAAATCAGCTTAACTGCCCGTGGCAGTGCTTGTATTTCTTGCCCGAGCCGCACGGGCACGGATCATTGCGACCGACCTTCGGACCGGTCACCACTTGCTCGGCTGTTGCAGCTTCCTGCGACGCAGGTGCATCCATACCCAACGCGCCGCCGGCTGGCGCACCACCGCCGCTCGCTTGCATCTGCCGCGCCATCCGCTCAGCCATGCGCTGCTGCTCTGCTTCCATCGCGGCGACTTCTTCTTCGCTGCGAATGCGGATGCGTGCGAGCATCTGGATCACTTCTGTCTTGATGCGCGCCAGCATCTGCGAGAACAGCTCGAAGGATTCGCGTTTGAACGCCTGCTTGGGATCCTGCTGTGCGTAGCCGCGCAGATAGATGCCCTGGCGCATGTAATCCATGCTGGAAAGATGTTCCTTCCACGCGTTGTCCAGCACACTCAGCATGATGTGCTTTTCAAGCTGGCGCATGGTCTCGGCACCGATTTGCGCCTCCTTTGCCTGGAACATTTCATCGACCAACGTACGCACGTGCTTCAGCACGGTGTCGGAGTCGGCTTCTGATTGTTGTTCCAACCAGCGCTTGAAGTCCGCGGAAATACCGAACTCACTTTCCAGTTCGCGCTCAAGTCCGGCGATATCCCACTGCTCGTCAATGCTGTCAGGCGGCACGTGACGTTGCACCAGATCGCCAACCACGTCTTCGCGAATGTCGGCGATGGTGGCTGAAACCTCAGCTTCTTCCAGCAATTCGTCGCGCTGACGATAGATCACTTTGCGCTGATCGTTGGCAACGTCGTCGTATTCGAGCAGGTTCTTGCGGATATCGAAGTTGTGCTGCTCGACCTTGCGCTGCGCCTTTTCGATCTGGCGGCTGATCATGCGATCTTCCAATGCCTCGTCTTCCTTCATGCCGAAGCGCTTCATCCAACGCACCAAGCCTTCACCGCCGAAGATGCGCAGCAGGTTGTCTTGCAGCGACAGATAGAAGCGCGAGGAGCCCGGGTCGCCCTGACGACCGGAACGGCCGCGCAATTGGTTGTCGATGCGGCGAGATTCGTGGCGCTCGGTGCCGATGATATGCAGGCCGCCAGCACCCACCACCTGTTCGTGTCGCTTCTGCCATTCTGACTTCGTGCGTGCGCGATCAACGTCAGTGGCTTCCGGCGGTAGCGCCGCCAGTGCGGCTTCCAGGCTGCCTCCCAACACGATGTCGGTACCACGACCGGCCATGTTGGTAGCGATGGTAACGGAGCCGGGCATGCCGGCCTGCGCCACGATGTGCGCCTCACGCTCGTGCTGCTTGGCGTTAAGCACTTCGTGCGGAATCTTTTCCTTGCGCAGCAAATTGGACAAGAGTTCGGACACGTCGATCGACGCCGTACCGACCAGCACCGGCTGGCCACGGCGGTGGCAATCGCGAATGTCTTCGATGACTGCCTTGTATTTCACGTCCTGGCTGAGGAACACCATGTCCGCGTTGTCTTTGCGGATCATCGGCTTGTGGGTGGGAATCACCACCACTTCCAGGCCGTAGATTTGCTGGAATTCGTAGGCTTCGGTATCTGCCGTACCGGTCATGCCGGCCAGCTTCTTGTACATGCGGAACAGGTTCTGGAAGGTAACCGTGGCCAGCGTCTGGTTCTCACGCTGGATCGGTACGCCTTCCTTTGCCTCCACCGCCTGATGCAAACCGTCGGACCAACGGCGGCCCGGCAGCGTACGGCCAGTGAATTCATCCACGATGATCACTTCACCATCGCGCACGATGTAGTCGACATCGCGCTGGTAAATGGCGTTGGCGCGCAGTGCTGCATTGAGGTGATGCACGATGGCGAGATTGCGCGAGTCATACAGGCTGCTTTCCGGATCGATCACCTTGGCCTGCTGCAGGAGCTCCTCGGCATGCTGCATGCCTTCTTCGGAGAGATGCACCTGCTTTTGCTTTTCATCGACCCAGTAATCGCCCGGACCGTCCTCCACCGACTGGCGCGTCATGCGCGGCACGATCTTGTTTACGGCGATGTAGAGCTGCGGCGAATCCTCGGCCGGTCCGGAGATGATCAGCGGTGTGCGCGCTTCGTCGATCAGGATCGAGTCCACCTCGTCGACGATGGCGTAGTGCAAGCCACGCTGCACGCGCTGCTCTTTAGACAACGCCATGTTGTCGCGCAGGTAGTCGAAGCCGTATTCGTTGTTGGTACCGTAGGTGATGTCGGCGGCGTAAGCAGAATGCTTGTCGGCGTGATCCATGCCCGGATACACCACACCCACGCTCATGCCGAGGAAGTTGTACAGCTTGCCCATCTGGGCGGCGTCGCGCTTGGCCAGATAGTCATTGACGGTAACGACGTGCGTGCCTTTGCCTTCGAGCGCGTTGAGATATACCGGGGCGGTGGCCACCAGGGTCTTGCCTTCGCCGGTCCGCATTTCGGCGATCTTGCCCATGTGCAGCACCATGCCGCCGATCAGCTGCACGTCGTAATGACGCATGCCGAGTACGCGTTTGGCACCCTCGCGCACCACGGCAAAGGCTTCCGGCAGCAACTTGTCCAGCGTCTCGCCATTGGCGATGCGCTGCTTGAATTCGTCGGTCTTCCCGCGCAGGGCCTCGTCGCTGAGCTTCTCCAACTCAGGCTCCAGCGCATTGATGCGCGCGACGGTTTTGGACAGCTGGCGCAGTACTCGATCGTTACGGCTGCCAAATAAGCTCGTCAGGGCACGGTTAAGCATCGATCTTCCGGATCTGGAAACTGAAAGGGTGCCCGCCGGGTAAGCCCGGACGGACAAAGGCTTGATGATACTAGGGTCCGCCGGCTATCCCAAACGCGGGAAAGCGCGGACATGCCACATCAGTGGGGAATGGGGTGGCGGTAGTGCCGCGTGCTTTCAAGGCCCATGCCGACGTTCGGTCAACGGTGGTTCTTTACGTACGCCAGCGGATTGACGACGCGGCCGTTGTACCAGACCTCAAAGTGCACGTGCGAGCCGGTAGAACGACCGGAGGAACCGGCCTGGGCGATCTCGTCACCCACTCGGACGTGCTGCCCGGGGCGCACCAGCAGCTTGCTGTTGTGCGCATAACGAGTCATGTAGCCGTTGCCATGGTCGATTTCCACTACGTTACCGTAGCCGTTGCGCACACCAGCATAGGTGACCATGCCTTCAGCCACGGTGCGTACTTCACTGCCGTAAGGCACAGCAACATCCAGGCCGGTGTGATAGGCAGCCACGCCATCGAAGGGGTCGGCGCGTACACCGAAATACGAGGAGATATATCCGTCCGCCGGCATGCCTGTGGGCTTCAGGTTCGAATCGATACGCGCATTCAGCAGCAAACTCTGCATGGCGCTCAATTGCGCCTGCTGGGTATCGAATTGCGTGGCCAGCTGGCTGATGCCAGCGTCCAACGTTTGCGGCAGGGCATAAGCGCCGCTGCCGTCGCTCACTTCCACACCACCTACCGGCGGCGGCTGATCGAAATTGAATTCGTTGCTATCGAGCTTGCCTACCTGCACCAGACGCTCGCCCAGCGCATTGATGCGGGTGGCCTGGGCCTGGAGCTGACCAAGCTTAATGGCGAGCGCGTCGAGCTGACGGTGCGCATCTTCGCGCAGGTCGCCCAACTGTTTGTCCTGCATCTTTACCTGCTGGTGCAATGCATTGATCTCGGCCAATGCACGATCACGCGGGCTGGCCACCGCTAACGCCACGCCAGCGCCAATGCTGGCCAGGGCGAACACGATCGCAGCTCCGATACTCCATACACGCCAGCGCAGATGCTGATTGGTGAGGTCCAAGGTTTTCGGCACCTTCCCTGCGCGTGAGACGAGTATGATTTGCATGTCGTTACCAGTTCAAAGTTTTACTTATGCAGCGCGACGTTCCTGCCTCTCACCGCACCGGGCATGGGCCCCGACCCATTACCGATGTCGGTCCTGTCGCTGCGCTGGCCAAACAGGCCGGCAAGCTTGAGGCGTTGGACCGCGCACTACGCCAGACGTTGCCATCACCCCTGCGTGAGCAGGTTAGATTCGCCAATCTCCGTGACGACCGTCTTGTGTTCCTGGCTTCCTCGCCGGCTTGGGCATCGCGCCTGCGTCTACAACAGACACAGATCCTCGCGGCCGCACGCGCCATAGGCGCAAATGCCAGCTCAGTTACCGTGAAAGTGGCCCCCCTTCCTCCGCCTGAACCTCCGCCGGAGCAATCAAAACCGCTTTCGGCCGCGGCAGCACTTCACCTGAAGGCTGCAGCGGGCTCCATCCACGACCCCGAATTACGGGCAATGTTCCTGGAACTGGCGTCCGTCGCCGAAACCTCGAATTCCCCCTCCTCTGCGACGCCCTGAGCTGCAGACGCGTATTCCGGAAATAGGCGAGCGACCGCCTGCCCCAGTGCAGAAGGCGGATTTATACCATGGCATGCCCCACCCAGGTCTCTATGACTCGTGGTGATAACGTGAACTTGGAGACGACAAAAGCGTGACGGTCATCACAAAAATGAACAGACCGGGCCCGAAGGTCCGGTCTGCAAGATGACGCAGGCGATTTTTAGATCGCTTGGGCGGGATGGGCGTAGGAGATCGGAGCAGTGGCCGGATCATCCTGGTAGCTGACTTCTTCCCACGCGGAGGCATCGGCCATCAGCGTGCGCAGCAGCTTGTTGTTCAACTCATGACCGGACTTGTGCGCGTAATACGCACCGATCAGGCTGTGACCGAGCAAATAGAGATCACCGATCGCATCGAGGATCTTGTGCTTGACGAATTCGTCTTCGTAACGAAGACCGTCTTCGTTGAGCACGCGATAATCATCGAGCACCACCGCGTTGTCCATCGAACCGCCGAGCGCGAGATTATGTTCGCGCAGCATCTCGATGTCGCGCATGAAACCGAATGTACGCGCGCGGCTTACTTCCTTGACGAACGACGTAGTGGAGAAATCGATCTCCGCACGGGAAGTGCGCTTGGAAATGATCGGGTGATTGAACTCGATCGAGAACCCCACCTTAAAACCTTCAAACGGTTCGAAGCTGGCCCACTTATCACCTTCCTGCACTTTCACCGGCTTTTTGATGCGGATGAAGCGCTTCGGCGCGGACTGCTCTTCGATGCCGGCCGACTGCAGAAGGAAAACAAACGGACCAGCGCTACCGTCCATGATTGGCACTTCCGGCGCGGACAGATCGACGTATGCATTGTCGATGCCCAAGCCTGCCATCGCCGACAACAAGTGTTCCACGGTTGATACACGCACGTCGCCATTGACCAGCGTGGTCGACAAACGCGTGTCGCCCACGTGATCGGGACGTGCATGGATCTCTACCGGAGGGTTGAGATCGGTGCGACGGAAGATGATGCCGGTATTCGGCGCCGCCGGACGCAACGTCATGTAGACCTTGTCGCCGGTATGCAGACCGACGCCGGTGGCACGGATGATGTTCTTCAACGTACGCTGCTTAATCATTTATTGGGTACCTATAGGGGCAGCAGCCAATTCGAGCTGGGATGCTAACACAGTCTTAACCTGCGGAAAAACAAACCGTACCGTATTGAACGGACAATCCTTCATTTTCCTTTCATCAAATAATGCGAGTCATTCGCATCCCGATGCTGCAAGTACCATAGGTAAATCAAGCACTTGCGATTAGGCACAAAACCCTGGCCGGGGACGGGAAGATCCGGCTGCGGAATTTTGGACCGGTGACATGGAATCCCACTCCACACCAGCCAATCGTGCGCCATCCTTAAGATCGCACTGCCTATCGCATTCAACGCATGAACGCGACGCCAGCCGACACCAGCGATGTCCCCCTATCGCTACCGGTATCCGGCGGCAATCAGGCAGCGGACAGGGAGCATACCCCTCCTCGCCCGGCACAGGGAACATGGACAAGTTAATGCGTCGTTAGTTCATGCGCTCTCTACGTCTTCACATACTGAGTGCCTCTTAGTCGGCCTGACGGCGCAAAAACGCCGGAATGTCGAGGTAATCGAAGCTCGGATCGGCGCTCTTGGCCGGACCGTCGCCGCCACGCGGGTTGCTGGCTGCCAGTTCCGGCTGGGCGTAATCCACCACTTCATTGCCGGTACCTGTGCGCAGCACCATCGGGCGCGGACGCTGGCGCATTTCCACCTGCTGACCGGTAACCCGTTGCACAGGCTGGCGAGCCGTTGCGCGGTTGAGGCCCGTGGCCACCACCGTCACGCGCACGTCGTCCTGCATTTCCGGATCAAGCGAGGTACCGATCACCACCGTTGCGTCTTCGCTGGCGAAGTCGTGGATGATGCGGCCGATTTCGTCGAACTCGCGCATGGTGAGGTTCGGACCGGCCGTGACGTTCACGAGAATGCCGCAGGCACCATTGAGGTTGACATCTTCCAGCAGCGGGTTGTTGATCGCCGCTTCGGCCGCTGCCTGCGCACGATCATCGCCGCGGGCCGTACCCGAGCCCATCATCGACAGGCCCATTTCGCTCATCACCGTGCGCACGTCGGCGAAGTCGACGTTGATCAGGCCCGGCGCCGTGATCAGATCGGCAATGCCTTGTACCGCACCCAACAGCACATCATTGGCTGCCTTGAACGCATTGAGCAGCGTCACCTCGCGACCCAGCACCGAGAGCAGCTTTTCGTTCGGCACCGTGATCAACGAATCGACATGCTGCGACAGGTCTTCGATGCCCTTCAAGGCCACCTGCATGCGGCGACGGCCTTCAAACGGAAACGGCTTCGTGACCACCGCAACCGTCAGAATGCCTTTTTCTTTGGCGAGCTGAGCCACGACCGGAGCCGCCCCCGTACCCGTACCACCGCCCATGCCGCAGGTGATGAACACCATGTCCGCGCCTTCGAGCATTTCCTCGATGCGCTCGCGATCTTCCAGGGCGGCTTGACGACCTACTTCCGGATTGGCGCCTGCGCCCAGGCCCTTGGTGACGTTGGCGCCAAGCTGCAGATGCATGCGACCGCCGCAGCCCTTCATGGCCTGTGCATCGGTATTGCACACCACGAAATCCACGCCTTCGATGTTGGAGTTGAGCATGTGTGCGACCGCGTTGCCGCCGCCGCCACCCACGCCGATGACTTTGATCACCGCATTCGGTGCCAATTTTTCGACCAGTTCAAACATTTCCCGTCCTCCGTAGAGCTTTCGTTGTCGTTGTAACCGCGGCACGACTCCTGTCATCCCGTGGTGGTGAGCGAACCTCCATTCGCCCGGGCTGCGCCTCCTGCGCCGCCTAACCCTTTCGTTTCTAGAAGTTCTTGGTAATCCACGTACGTAATTTGTCGACCAGGCCGCCGACGCTGCCGCCAGCCGGACCGCTCGCACGCATGCCGCCATTCCGTGCGCCATGCAGCAGCAGACCCACCCCAGTGGAATGCAGCGGATTGGCGATCACCTCACCCAAACCCACCACGTGTTGCGGCACACCGATGCGCACCATCTTGTGGAAGATCTCTTCAGCGAGCTCCAGCGCACCTTCCATGCGCGACGCGCCTCCGGTGAGTACTACACCCGCAGCGACCAAACTGTCGTAGCCGGAACGACGCAGCTCGTCCTGCACCATTTCGAAGATTTCTTCGTAACGCGCCTGCACGCTCTGTGCGAGCGACTGACGCGCGAGACGACGTGGCGGGCGATCCCCTACGCTCGGTACCTGGATGGTTTCTTCCGCATGTGCAAGCTGCGCCAGCGCGCACGCGTACTTGATCTTGATTTCCTCGGCATGCGCGGTCGGCGTATGCACACCGTAGGCGATGTCGTTGGTGACCTGATCGCCCCCCACCGGCAGCGACTTGGTGTAGCGGATCGCACCTTGCGTATAGATCGCGATGTCGGTGGTACCTGCGCCAATATCGACCAGGCACACGCCCAGCTCGCGCTCATCATCGGTGAGCACCGACTTCGCGCTTGCCACCGCCGACGGTACCAGCTCATCGACAGACAACCCGCACCGCTGGATGCACTTGCTGATGTTCTGCACTGCCGCGGCCGCACCGGTCACCAAGTGCACCGAAGCCTCTAGGCGCACACCACTCATGCCCACGGGTGAGCGGATGCCGTCCTGGCCATCGATGCGGTATTCCTGCGACTCCTTATATAAGACCTTGCGATCAGCTGGGATCGCCACCGCGCTCGCCGCTTCCAACACCTGGTCGAGATCGCCCGGCGCCACTTCACGATCGCGAATGGCGGCTGTGCCGTGTGAATTGCGCGTTTCCAAGTGGCTGCCAGAAATCGACGCATACACCGAACGGATATCGCAGCCGGCCATCAGCTCGGCTTCTTCCACCGCGCGCTGGATCGAGTGCACGGTGGATTCGATGTCCACCACCGAACCGCGCTTCATGCCGCGCGAAACGTGCGAGCCGATGCCGATCACTTCGATCGGTTCGCCCGGTTCATATTCGCCCACGATCGCCACCACTTTCGAGGTGCCGATATCGAGGCCGACTACCAATTGCTTTTCGTTTTTGCCTTTCATGTGCGTGGCGTGCCTCCGGCAGTCGGAGCGGTCGGGGCGGCCGTCGCTTGCGGCCATTTCACGGCAAAGCCGTTGGTGTAACGGAGATCGGCGTACTCGAAACCTTGTGGGTGAGCCGCGGCAACTTGCGGATACACATCGAGGAAGCGGCGCAGACGACGCCCGGCCTGATTGCGATCGCCGATCACGATCTGGGCGCCGGAATCGGTGGCGACGCTCCAACTGCCGCGGTCGGTCAGCGCGACTCCGGTGATCTTCAGATGCGTACCGCTGAAGGCCTTTTGCACATCGGCAAAGAAGCTCACCACTTCGGCGAGGTGATCGTCTGGACCGTGCAAATCCGGCAGTTGGTTGTAGTCGGCCGCATCCGGCACCGAGAACACTTTGCCTTCGCGGCTGATCAACGCGTTGGCATTCCAGCGCGCAAACGGCTGCCGCTCGTAAACACGCAACAGCAAGGTGTCCGGCCAGCGCTTGCTCGCTTCGACCGATTCCACCCATGGCAGCGCAGCCACTGCTTTCTGCACGTTATCCAGATTCAACGCGAAGAAGCCCTTACCCAGGCGCGGCAGCACGGCGGCGCGGACCTGGTCCGCGCTCACGTGCTTGAATTCGGCCTGCACCGTCAACTGAGTGACCGGCCAGCGGTCGGCGGCAAACCAGCCGCTCAACACGCCGACGATCGGCAAGACCACCAAGGCGATGGCCAGGCACCAGGCGACGAGGCGAATGCTTCCCCTCATTGCTCCTCCCTGAAACTGGTTTCCAACACGCGCCAGCACAGCTCCTGATAATCGATACCAGCCACAGCTGCAGCTTTGGGCACCAGCGAATGCGAGGTCATGCCCGGCGCGGTGTTCACTTCCAGCAGCCAGTTGCGGCCTTCGCGATCGCGCATCACGTCGACGCGACCCCAACCGAAACAACCGAGTGCATCGAATGCTTCCAACGCAAGCGCGCGCAACGATGCTTCTGCCTCGCCTTCCAAACCCGGACAGATGTAGCGCGTGTCTTCAGCTATGTATTTCGCGTTGTAATCGTAGAACGCGCCTTTCGGCACGATGTGGATGCTTGGCAACACCTGGCGGCCAAGAATGCCCACGGTGAGTTCGTCACCCACGATCAACGTTTCCATCAGCAGATCGCCCGGGTACTTCTGCGCCAGTTCGACGGCAGCATCCAGATCCTTTTCTTCGAATACGCGCGTCACACCGACGCTGGAGCCTTCGCATGCAGGCTTCACGATCAGCGGAAAGCCAATTTCCTTCGCCGCAGCATGCACATCCGAACCACGCGGCAACGCCACAAATTTCGGTGTCGGCAAACCCAGCGATTGCCACACGCGCTTGGAACGCGTCTTGTCCATCGACAAGGCGGAACCCAGCACACCGGACCCGGTGTATGGCACGTGCAAAGATTCCAGCGCGCCCTGCAGCACACCGTCCTCACCGCCACCGTGCTGACCATGCAGGATGTTGAACACTCGCGCGAAATGCCCTGCACGAAGCGCATCCAGCAGAGCGGGAATACCATCGATCGCATGTGCATCCACGCCGCGCGCTTTCAGCGCACCCAGCACATTGCGTCCCGAGTCGAGCGAGACCTCACGCTCGGCCGAGCTGCCGCCCATCACCACGGCGACGCGGCCAAATTGAGCGGGATCGGTAATTCTTCTCATGTTTCGCTCGTCCTCAAATGGCCGGCTTGCGCCAGTTCTACCGCCGCGGCGCCGATGTCACCGGCACCAAGCAGCAGCAGCAAATCGCCGTCGCGCAGCAGCGCCGGCAGGGTGTCTTTCAATTCGCGTGGATGGCTGATCAGTACCGGGTCCACCTTGCCGCGCGCGCGCACGGCACGTGCCAGCGCACGTCCATCTGCACCTGCAATCGGTGCTTCGCCGGCCGGATAAACCTCAGTCAACACCAGCACATCGGCTTCGGCCAACACGTTGGCAAAGTCGTCGAGCAGATCGCGCGTTCGGCTGTAACGATGCGGCTGGAAACCCACCACCAGGCGGCGATCCGGCCAACCTCCGCGTGCTGCCGCAAACACGGCTGCAAGCTCGCGCGGATGATGACCATAGTCATCGACCAACATCACCTTGCCTTGATCGATCGCGATTTCGCCACGGCGATGAAAACGGCGGCCTACGCCCTGAAAATGCTTCAGCGCATGCGCGATGGCATCGGCTTCCACTCCAAGCTGCCAACCAATCGACGCAGCCGCCAGTGCATTGAGCACGTTGTGCCGGCCGGGCAGATTGAGCGTGACCGGAATGGCTTTGTGCACGCCCGGCAGCAGCAAATCGAAATGCATCTCGAAACCTTGCTGCCGCACGTTGGCTGCGCGCACGTCCGCATGCTGCGCGTCGATGCCATAGGTCATCACGCGGCGCGCAGTGATCTTGGCAAGTTCCGCCACTTCCGGATCATCCACGCACAGCACGGCCAATCCATAGAACGGCAAGCGATGCAGGAAATCCGAGAACGCCTTGCGCACTAGCGCGAAGTCGCCCTGATAGTTCTCCAAATGATCGGCATCGATATTGGTGATGGCCGCGATGACCGGCGACAACAACAGGAACGAACCATCCGATTCGTCCGCTTCGGCCACCAGATACTGACCTGTGCCCAGCCGCGCGTTTGCGCCGGCCGCGTTGAGCTGCCCCCCGATCACGAACGTGGGATCGTAATTGGCTTCAGCCAGCACGCTGGCGGCAAGACTGGTCGTCGTGGTCTTGCCGTGCGTACCGGCGATAGCAATGCCACGGCGAAAACGCATCAACTCGCCCAGCATTTCTGCCCGAGGAATAACCGGAATACGCGATTCGTGTGCAGCAACCAGTTCCGGGTTGTCGCTCTTGATCGCGCTGGATGTCACCACGACGTCCGCATCCCCGATGTGTGCCGCGGCGTGACCGATACGCACATCGATACCGAGCTGACGCAGGCGTTGCGCAGTTGGCGATTCGCTGCGATCCGAACCGGACACGGCATAGCCAAGGTTATGCAGCACTTCGGCAATGCCGCTCATGCCCACGCCGCCAATGCCGATGAAATGCACACGGCGGAAGGTGCTCATCAAATCTTCGTGCGCGAGCAGGCGACGCGGCGTCATGCAGCCACCTCCACGCAGGCGCGCGCGATGTCGGCGGCGGCATCTGGCTTGGCCAGCGTACGCGCGGCTTCCGCCATCGCGGTCAGCTTGGCTCGATGGCCCAACAGCGCAGTCAGACGCTGTGCCAAATCGGTCGTTTTCAAATCACGTTCCTGGATCAATTCAGCTGCACCGGCGGCGACCAGCGCCTCGGCGTTGCGGGTTTGGTGGTCGTCCACCGCATGCGGGAACGGCACCAGCACGGCACCCAAGCCACAGGCGGTGAGTTCGGCGATCGTTAGAGCACCGGCGCGACACACAGCGAGGTCGGCCCATGCATAGGTGCCGGCCATGTCTTCGATAAACGGCACGATGCGCGCCTCCACACCGGCATCGGCATACGCTTTACGCGCTTCGTCGATACCGCGATTGCCACACTGATGCAGCACCTCCGGACGCTGCTCAATCGGCATATGCGCAAGCGCTTGCGGCACGGATGTATTCAATGCACGCGCACCGAGACTGCCACCGAGCACTAACAAGCGCGGCTTACCGCTGCGCTCAGCCATGCGTTGCGCAGGTGGCGGCAGCGAAGCGATCGCGCCACGCACTGGATTGCCCACCCACTCCGCATTCGGCAGTACGTCGGCAAAACCCGCCATCACGCGGCGCGCATGCTGCGCCAACTTGCGATTGGTGAAACCCGCTACACGATTCTGTTCGTGCACCAGCAACGGTCGATGCAGCAGACGCGCCGCCACGCCGCCAGGGCCGGCCACGTAGCCACCCATCGATAGCACGCTGCGCGGTTTCAGCCGGTGCAATACAGCGAGCGACGACAGTAATGCGCGCAGCAGCATCCATGGTGCGAGCAAACGCGTCTTTATGCCTTTGCCACGCAAGCCGCCCACCGCAATCGTGTGCAGTTCGATGCCGTGCGCCGGCACCACCTTGGTTTCCATCCCGCCTTGTGCACCCAGCCACACCACCGGCACGCCTTGCGCACGCAGCGTTTCGGCCACGGCCAGGCCGGGGAAAATATGGCCGCCAGTGCCGCCGGCCATGATCAGCACGGGTGCCTGAGAGCCTGTCTCGGTTCTCCGTGCAGCCCGCGTTGAGTTGGTGCGCTCGCCAGGGAGTGGCGCGTGGCGCAGTGCCTGACTGGCCGTCAGGTCTAGCCGCGCGCCACTCGCTGGCGAGCGCACGGAGAACCGAGACAGGTTCTGGCTCATGCCGCCACCGCCTCGCGCTCGCGCGCGTTGTTCGGATTTGCGTCCGGTACCGCTGCTGCCGGTGCGCGCGTAGCCATCTGCCGCGCATCGAGCGCGCGATAGATTTCGAATGTTGCACGCAACAACACGCCAGCCATCGCGCAGGTAAGCACGATCGACGATCCGCCATAGCTGATCAACGGCAAGGTAAGGCCTTTCGTAGGCAGCGCGCCGAGATTCACGCCCACCGACACCATCGTCTGCAGACCGATCATCAGCGAGATGCCGAAGGCGACATAGCCTGCGAAACGCTGGCCAATTTCTACGCCCTTCAAACCCACGCTCAAGCCGCGCCACACCGCCAGCGCAAACAACCCCATCACCACCACGATGCCGAGCAGGCCGAGCTCCTCGCCGATCACGGCAAAGATAAAGTCGGTATGCGCTTCGGGCAGATAGGACAGCTTCAACACACTCGAACCCAAGCCCACGCCCATCCATTCGCCACGGCCGATGGCCATGAGCGACTGCGTGAGCTGGAAGCCGTCGTCAAATGGATGCTCCCAGGGATTCATGAAGGAAGTCAGGCGCTTCATGCGGTAGCTTTCGCTGGTCGCTGCTATCGCCAGCAGCGGCATCAAAGGCAATCCCATAAGGAACAGGAAGATCGGCCGCGCGCCACCCAGCCACACCATCGCAAGGGTGACGGCAATGATCAACGTTGCAGAACCAAAGTCCGGCTGCGCCAGCAACAGCAACACCATGACACCGGACACCGCGAGCGGCTTGATCAAACCCAAGAAGCGCGTCTCGATGCTTTCGCGGTGACGCACCAGATAACTGGCCAAGTACACCACCAGAATCAACTTCACCGCCTCGACCGGCTGGAACGAGGTAACGACCAGATTCAACCAGCGCCGCGCACCATTGAGGCGCATGCCCAGATGCGGCACGAACACCGCCAGCAGCATGATGAAGGCCACCAGCATCAGGAAGAAGGCGTGTTTCTCTACCACTTTCAACTCTGTGCGCATGGCGACACCCGCCGCAACGCAGCCGACCGCAAGAAACAAGAGATGTTTCTTCAAATAGTAGAACTCGCCCACGTGCGCGCTATCGGCCACGGCGATCGAGCTGGACGTCACCATCACAACACCCACGCAGGCAAGGCCGACCAGGGCCACCAGCAACGGCAAGTCGAACTTGCCGCGCGGGCCCTGCCGGCGCTTTGCTTGAGTTGTGTCGAAACCGAACATGCCTCAACGCACCTTCAACGTTGCCAAGCCGATCAACACCAGCACCACGCTGATGATCCAAAACCGCACGATGACCCTAGGTTCGGGCCACCCTTTCAATTCGAAGTGGTGATGGATCGGCGCCATGCGGAAGATGCGCTTGCCGGTCATCTTGAAGCTCGCGACCTGCATCATCACCGACACCGTTTCCATCACAAACACACCGCCCATGATCAGCAGCACAATCTCCTGCCGCACGATCACAGCGATTGCCGCCAACGCCGCGCCGATGGCCAGCGCGCCGACGTCGCCCATGAATACCTGCGCGGGATAGGTGTTGAACCAAAGGAAGCCCAAACCCGCACCCGACAACGCCCCGCAGAAAATTGCCAGTTCGCCTGCGCCGGGAATCGACGGAATACCCAGGTATTCGGAGAACACGCGGTTACCGGCGAGGTACGCAAAGATGCCCAGCGCACCCGACACCAGCACCGTCGGCATGATCGCCAGGCCATCCAGTCCATCGGTGAGGTTCACCGCATTGGAAAAGCCCACGATCATGAAGTACGCAAGCACGATGAAGAACGCGCCTAGCGGTATCGCCACATGCTTGAAAACGGGCACGTACAGCGCCGTTTCCGCTGGAATATTGGCGGTGTGAAACAGGAACCACGCCGCGCCAATGCCAAATACAGATTGCCAGAAATACTTCCAACGCGAAGCGAGCCCACGGCTGTCCTTCAACACCAGCTTGCGATAATCGTCGTAGAAGCCGATCGCGCCGTAGCAGAGCAACACCAGCAGTACCAGCCACACGTAGCGGTTGTTGATATCCACCCATAACAGCGTGGAGATAGCGACGGACAGCAAGATCATCACGCCACCCATGGTCGGCGTGCCCGCTTTGGACAGATGTGTCTGCGGACCTTCCTTGCGCACCACCTGACCGGCCTTGAGCGCGGCAAGCTTGCGGATGAGCGCAGGACCGAACAGCAGCGACATCGCCATCGCGGTCAGCGCCGCCATGATCGTGCGGAAGGTGATGTATTGGAAAAGGTGCGGCGTGGCGAAATGCCGTGCGAACCATTCGGCCAGTTCAAGCAGCATCGTGTGCACCCTCCGGCCGACTGTTCTTGAGTGCTGTCACTACTTGTTCCATGCCCGCGGAATGCGAGCCCTTGATCAAACAGGTGACACCCGCATGCACTTGAGCACGCAGGGCGTCGACAAGCTTCGCCTTGTCACCGAAATGCGTTGCACCTTCGCCGAATGCTTCCACAGCGGCTGCATTCAACGGGCCTACCGCGAACAAGCGATCGATTCCTCGCTCATGCGCATGACGGCCAACACCTGCATGCAACGTGCGCGCGTCCGCACCCAGCTCAGCCATATCGCCCAGCACCAGCCAACGCTCGCCGCCGGCCAATGCCAACGTGTCGATGGCTGCATGCATGGAGCTCGGATTGGCGTTGTAGCTGTCGTCGATCAGTGTCCAGCCATCCGGCATCGCGATGCGCTTGAGGCGGCCCTCGACCGCGCTTGCCTGTTCCAGACCGGCGACGATGGTGTCCAACGGAACATCGAGTGCCAGCGCAATGCTGCTCGCCGCCAGCGCGTTGGCGATATTGTGGCGGCCTGGCAGTGGCAACTGCACTTCTGCATCGCCGTGGGGGGTGCTCAGCACGAAGCGCGAGCCATCCACACGCTGCTCCAGAATTTCCGCACCCACGTCAGCCTTGTGATCCAGGCCAAAACGCAGCACATGGCGCCCGCCGGCGAGGCCCATGAAGAAACTCGCAAAGGCGTCATCGGCATTGACTACCGCAACGCCGTCCGCCGGCAAGGCGCGATACAGCGCACCCTTGGTTTCCGCCACCATTTCGATCGTACCCATCCGCTCAAGATGCGCTGGCGCGATGAGATTCACGAGGCCGATATCGGGCCTTGCGATGGCAGCAAGATATTCGATGTCGCCCGGCTTGCCCGCGCCCATTTCGAGTACGGCGTACTCAGTGTCTTCCGGCATCCACAACAACGTCAGCGGCAAACCGATTTCGTTGTTGTAGCTGCCAGTGTTGACGTGCGTGCGGCCATGGCGTGAAAGAATCGACGCGGTCAGCGTCTTCACCGTAGTCTTGCCGTTGGAGCCGGTGATGCCGATCACGCGCGCGTTGCGCTGTGCGCGCACGGCACTCGCCAAGTCGCCCAGAGCCAGCTCGGCATTCTGCACTTCCACCTGCGGCAGATCGCTTTCCACGCGGTGCTCGACCAAAGCAGCCACTGCACCGCGCGCTTTAGCATCGGCGAGATAGGCATGACCGTCCACGTGCTCGCCTTTGAATGCGACGAATAGATCGCCTGCCTTCACTTTGCGCGAATCGATCGCGACGCCGGTCACACTAGCGTCGGCGCCGTGCAGCCGTCCGTGCGTCCACATGGCGATGGCGCTCAGCTGCATCATGCGTGGCTCTCCAAAGCAATACGCGCGACCGCCATGTCATCGAAAGCGCGCTTACCGCCCGCACCTTCCTGATAGGTTTCGTGGCCTTTGCCGGCAATCAACACAACATCTCCGGTACGCGCCATCGTCAATGCCGCACGAATCGCCGCTTCACGATCGCGTTGCACGGTAGCTGCTTGCGGCCGTGCCATGCCGGCCAGGATCTGTGCGACGATCACGTCGCCGTCTTCGCCGCGTGGGTTGTCGTCGGTAACGATGGCAACGTCAGCCAGCCGCTCTGCGATTCCACCCATCTGCGGACGCTTGCCCGCATCGCGCTCGCCGCCGCAACCAAACACGCAGATCAGCTTCGCTTCGCAATGCGCACGCAGCGCGGTGAGCGCCTGTTCCAACGCGTCCGGCGTGTGCGCGTAATCGACCACGACCAGTGGTTGACCATGCAAGCCACCGATGCGATTCATGCGACCGTTCACCGGATCGAGCGCTTCGACCGCATTGACAATGCGGTCGAGCGATTCGCCCAACGCGCCTAGGCAACCGATGACAGCGAGTAGATTGGCGACGTTGAAGCGACCCAGCAAACGGCTGCGGACCGTCTGCTCGCCCCACGGCGTGCGCAGCCTGAAGGCCACGCCTTCGGCCGATGTAACGATATTGCTGGCTGCAATATCGGCGTGCTCGTCGCCTGCACTACTCAGCCGCCACCCGCGAACGGTCGGCGGCAACTTGCCGATCAGTTGGCGACCGAACGCATCATCGATATTGATTACCGCCGCTTTCAGTCCCGGCCACGCGAACAGCCTGGCCTTGGCCGCGCCATAGGCTTCCATACTGCCGTGGTAGTCGAGATGGTCGCGCGTAAGATTGGTGAACGCCGCGACATCGAATGCCGTGGCCGCCACGCGCCCCTGCTCGAGCGCGTGCGAAGACACTTCCATCGCCACGTGCGAGGCGCCATCACCACGAAATCCAGCAAACAGGCGCTGTACTGCGATCGCGTCAGGCGTCGTGCGCTCACCTTCCTTCAACTGTCCGTACAGGCCCGCGCCCAGCGTGCCGATGGTAGCGGCGCGATGGCCCAAATGGTCCAAAGCCTGCGCCAGCAATTGCACGGTAGAAGTCTTGCCATTCGTTCCTGTTACGCCGATCACGCGCATCGATTCCGAAGGGCGACCGAAGAAGCGCGAGGCAATTTCGCCCACGAACGCATGCAGGCCGTCGATCCACAGCACGGGCACGCCTGGATCTTCCAAATCGGCAGGCGCCGGCGTTTCGGCCAACACCACGCTGGCACCGCGTTGCACCGCTCCATGTACAAATTCAATGCCGTGTCCGCGCGTGCCGCGCAGGGCAAAGAACGCGTCGCCACTGCGCACCTGGCGCGAATCCAGCGCAAGCCCGGAAACGACGATAGGCCCTACGGCCTTCGTTTCGGCGATCCCTTGCAGCAGATGATCCAGACGCTGGCCGCTCATGGCTCGACGGCCTCCACGACGGATTGATCATCTTGTTGTGCGCCCTGCGGCGGCGCCGTACCCGCCAAGCCACCACCCGCCTGCAATGGTCCGCCGACATACCAACGACCAATATTGTCGGGCGCCACGTCGAGCAGACGCAGCGCGCCGGTCATCACACTCTGGAACACCGGCGCGGAAACCACGCCACCGTAGTAAGCGTTTTTCTTGGGGTTATTGATCACCACCACGGCGACCAGGCGCGGATCGGTGGCGGGCACAATGCCGGCGAATAGTGAGTTATAGCTGTTCTTGGCATAGCTGCCGCCCGACGCCAGATGCGCCGTGCCAGTCTTGCCGGCGACGATGTAGTTGGCGATCTGCGCACGCGTGGCCGAACCACCCGGTGCGGTCACCGTCTCCAGCATGTCCACCAGTTCGCGTGCAATGTTCGGCGAAATCACCTGCTTGCCGGCATCACCACCGCCTTTGATGAAGGTGGGTGTATGCATCAGGCCGTTGTCCGCCAACGCGGCGTACGCAGCGGCCAGCTGCAGCGGCGTAACGTTGAGGCCGTAGCCATAGGCCATGGTGGCTTTTTCGATCGGACGCCAGCTGCGGCCGGGTCGCAGAAGACCGGCCGATTCGCCTGGAAAACCGCTGCCCGTACTCTCGCCGAAACCAAATGCGCGATAGGTGTCGTAGAGGAACTTGGTATCCAGCGACAACCCGATCTTGGCCGCACCGATGTTGCTCGACTTAGTGAGCACGCCAGTGGGCGTGAGCAAGCCGTTACCGCCGGACTCCACGTCGCGGATGTCCTTGCCCATGAACATCCAGTGGCCGTTGCCCGTATCAACCATCGGCGACGTAGGCGTGTATTTGCCACTGGAAAGACCGGCCGCCATGGTGAACGTCTTCATGGTGGAGCCCGGCTCCACCACGTCGGTCACGGTGCGATTGCGACGCGCCGCGGCGGGGCTGCCAGTGACGACGTTGGGGTTGTACGTAGGCAGGCTCACCATGGCGAGAATCTCGCCAGTGTGTATATCCAGAATCACCATCTCGCCGGAATCGGCGTCGATGTCCTGCAATTGCTTTTTCAGCTCGCTATAAGCGAGGAACTGAATGCGGCGATCGATGCTGAGCGTGAGATTCTGCCCAGGCTGCGGTGCATGTACCTGCTCCACGTCTTCAACGACGCGACCCATGCGATCGCGGATCACACGCTTCGCACCCGGCTTGCCGGCCAGCCAATTGTCGAACGCAAGTTCCAGGCCTTCCTGGCCATGGTCGTCGATGTTGGTGAAGCCGAGCACGTGTGCGGTCACTTCGCCAGACGGGTAATAGCGCTTGTACTCGCGCTGGCCATTCACACCCGGAACACCCAGCGCAATCACCGCTTGCGCTGCTTCCGGACTCATCTGCCGACGCAGATAGGCGAAGTCGCGATCGGCACGCTGTTCCAGGTAGGACTTCAGGTCATCGGCATTGGTACCCAGCGCTTGTGCGAGCGCGGGAATGCGATCGGCATTGTCGAGCACTTCCTGCGGCACACACGTGATCGACACCATCGGCGTGGAAACCGCCAGCGGCTCACCGTTGCGATCGAAGATCGTGCCGCGCGACACGGCAATCGGCATCACGCGCAGGAAGCGCGCATCGCCCTGATCCTGATAGAACTGTTTGCGCACCACCTGCAAATCAAAGGCACGCGCCACCAGCCCCAGCGAAGCAACGCCGAGCAAACCAACCACCAGCAGCATGCGCCGACGCGTGCTGGGACCTGCACCTTTGCGGCGCGAGGCGGGTTTTGGAGCCATGGTGTGCTGCAGCCGGTTCATGGCCGCACCAACTGCACGTCCTGCGGACGTGGAGCGAACATGTTGAGTTTGGTGCGCGCTTCGTTGTCGATGCGGCGCGGCTCAGCCCAGGTCGCTTGCTCCAGCTCGAGCCGGCCATATTCGATGTTCAATTCGTCGCGCTGGCTCTGCAACTGCGAAAGCTGCACGAACAGCGCGCGGCTCTGGTGGCGCGTCCACACCACGGCGATCGCACTAACCATCACCGCCACCAGCATCAGCAGAAGCGAGAAGATGCCGACGGCCCTCATGCCAGCTTCTCCGCCACGCGCAGCACGGCCGAGCGTGCACGCGGGTTTGCGGATTGCTCTGCTTCGGATGGAAATTGCGCCTTGCCGATCGCCACTAGCTTGGCCGGTGCCGCTGCCACGGGCGGCCCACGGCGACTGCCTTGTACGCGGCCAGAGTGATCGCGAATGAACTGCTTCACCATGCGATCTTCCAGCGAGTGGAAGCTGATGATCGACAGGCGGCCGCCAGGATTGAGCCGATCGAGCGCTGCCTCGAGTCCGCGCTCCAGCGCTTCCAGTTCGCCATTCACGCGAATGCGCAGCGCCTGAAAGGTGCGCGTGGCCGGATGCTTGCCCGGTTCGCGCCGGCCGATCACACGTTCCACCAAGGCCGCGAGTTCGCCGGTGCGGGTGATCGGCGATTCTTTGCGGCGCTCCACGATGGCGCGGGCAATCTTGCGACTGAAGCGCTCTTCGCCATAGATCCACAACACGTCCGCGATTTCGCGTTCGTCGGCATGGGCGAGAAAGCCGGCCGCACTTTCACCTTGCGTGGGGTCCATGCGCATATCGAGCGGCGCATCGGCCATGAAGCTGAAGCCGCGGGAGGCTTCGTCCAGTTGCGGTGAGGAAACGCCGAGATCAAGCAATACGCCATCGAGACCGGCGGCGGTTTCGTCCCATTCGGCCAGTGTGGAGAAATTGGCGTGGCGGATCGACACGCGCGGATCGGCGGCGAATTCGTTCTGCGCGGCAGCAATGGCCTGCGGATCACGGTCCATCAGCAGCAGTCGACCGTCCGGGCCCAGGCGCGACAGCACGGCGCGGGCGTGACCGCCGCGTCCGAAGGTGCCATCGAGATAAAGCCCGCCTGCCCGCACGGCGAGACCCTCCACTGCTTCATTCAGCATCACCGGGATGTGCTGACGCTCAGCCATGCCGCACTCCCGCATTTGTTCTGTTCATCCCGCGCCGGACCATTTCGGTCTCAAAGGCGCAGGTCCGCCATGTCGTCGCTGATTTCGTCTTCACCAATGGTCTGGCGAATCTTGGCCAAGTGGGCTTGTTCGCTCCAAAGCTCGAACTTGTTGCCCATGCCCAGCAGAACCGCCTTTTTCTCGATGCCCGCCGCGGAGCGCTGGCTGGCCGGTAGCAGGATGCGCACGGCGCTGTCCGGCTCGACCATCGCCGCCGCACCCACCAGCTTCATCTGCAAGGCGCGGTGCACGGCTTTCACGCTCGGCAAGGCGTTCACCTGGTCGCGCACCTTTTCCCACTCGGCATGCGGGAACAGCCAGAGGCAGCCCGATTCGAACGGGTTGTAGGTGATCACCAGCCGATTGGCACAAGCGCCGGTAACCAGCTCCCGATACGCAGTCGGAATAGCCAGCCGGCCCTTGTCATCGACAGTGATGGCGGTTTCGCCCTGAAACACGACCCAAGGAACTCCCACGAAATCCCACGATTTCACACAGGGTCCCACGATAGTCTCGCCCCTTGAGACTGTCAACAAATTTTTGCTTGTGAATCAATAAGAAAGGCGAGGTTCTGGCGAAATTTCCAGTGATTTCTAGGAAGAAGCGCAAGCCCCTTGATCAACATGGATTTTTTGGAAAATGGAAGTAAGTGAAGGGGAGCAAGAAGTGAGAGAAAAAGCCACTTTGGCCCTCTCTCACCCTTGCTCCTCTTCACTCGCTCCTGAACATCCCTGAATAAGAAGGTGGAGTCGGCCTATAAGCCGGGTTCTGTACGCCTTGCGGCGCGACAGTCATTCTTCTCGGCCAGGCGTCGCCACCTGGCTCCAGCGACCTACCCGGGAACAACGCGGGCCGCGTTATCGTTCCCCTTCTTGGTCTTGCTCCGAGTGGGGTTTACCGTGCCACGCGGCGTTAGCCCCGCGCGCGGTGCGCTCTTACCGCACCATTTCACCCTTACCTGTACCCTTGCGGGCCATCGGCGGTTTGCTTTCTGTTGCACTGGCCGTCAGCTCACGCTGCCCAGGCGTTACCTGGCACTCTGCCCTGTGGAGCCCGGACTTTCCTCGATGCGCACAAGGCGCGACGCGACTGTCCGGCCGACTCCGTTGCGCATTATAGCGGCGACCTGTACCTACATCAGCACTAAAGACTGGAAAAATCCGGGCAAAAACAATCGTTGCACGACTCGCTTATCCCTCGCCCTTGTCGCCATACAGCAATTTTCTCGATGCACCCGTAATGGCAGCGGCCAACTTCGCTGCTTTCGCCGGCGGTAACTCATCCCGCAAAATCGCGAACACACGCTGCCCTTCGGCGAGCTTCGCATCCGTATCGTCACCACGCCCCGCAACAAGAATCACGCATTCGCCGCGCTGCTGATTTGGATCTTCTGCTACGCGTGCTGCCAGTTGTGACAAAGGCTCGCCGATCACCGTCTCGAACAGCTTGGTGAGCTCTCGCGCCAGCACTGCTTCACGCCCGGCACCGAACACATCGCGCATGTCCGCCACGCTCTCGACAATGCGATGCGAGGACTCGTAAAAAATCAACGTACGTGGATCGCTCGCAAGTTCTTCCAGACGACTGCGGCGCGCCGCTGACTTGGGCGGAAGAAAACCTTCGAACACAAAGCGGTCGCTTGGCAATCCCGCGACGGAAAGCGCCGCGATCGCCGCGCACGCGCCCGGCACGGGTATGCAGCGGATGCCCGCTTCGCGCGCCGCACGTACAAGTCGGAAACCGGGATCGCTGATTAGCGGCGTGCCCGCATCCGAAATCAGCGCCACGGATTCGCCTTGCTCCAATCGCCGCACGATGGAAGCCACCGCTTCGCGCTCATTGTGTTCATGCAACGCCACCAGCGGCGTACTGATGTTGTGTTGAAGCATCAGCGGGCGGCTGTGCCGGGTGTCTTCAGCGGCGATCAACGCCACATTGCGCAAGGTTTCAATAGCGCGCGCGGAGATGTCGTCGCGATGACCGATCGGCGTTGCGACCACCCACAGGCAGCCCGTCTGGCTCGACATTTCTGAATACCCTTTCGCGGCGAAGCAACGATGCGATCGGCTATGATCGCGCAATTGCCCCAAGGGATCGAGAAAATCCATGCGTTCAGGTCGTCTCGTCGCGTCAGGACTGCTGATTCCAATGCTCTTGAGCGCCTGCGTGCCGTCCGTGGTGCCACGTTCGCCCGCCGAGATCGCCGCTGCGCAAAACGCTGTCGACCTGAGTAATCGGGGGCAATTCGATCAAGCCGCACAAGCCTATTTGGCGCTTGCCGCGCAAACGCCAAGCCGCGCCGATCATTACAAGCTGCTTGCCGCCGAGGCGTATCGCGAGGAAAACGCACTGGATCGTGCCGCGCCGCTTGTCATGGGCATTCACCGCGATCAACTTACCGATGATGAACCCGTGCGCCTCGATCTGCTTCGCGCAGAGATCGCACTCAACCAGCGCGATCCCGCCACTGCGCTGCGCCTGATCACACAACCAGACCTCAGCGTGCCGGCGAACCTTCGCCCACGCTTGCTGATCTTGCGTGCCGATGCGCTTGCAGGCACGGGCGATCTGTGGGGCGCCGCGCGCACGCGCGTTGAGATGGACGATGTATTGCACGGCGCCGATCGCGAACAGAACCGCGATCAGGCACTGACGCTGCTCACCAAACTGGGCGCCGAACCGCTCAAGCAGCGCGCCGCCGCCATGCAGCAGGGTGATCGCATGCTCCCGTGGGTGAACGAAGCGCTTGGCCGCCTCGGTGTGACGGTGGCGCAGGCTCAACCCAACTTGGAACAGGCGGTCGGCACACTGGTGCCTGGCACCGGCGCCAGCGTACGCGAGGGCTACAAAATGCCTGCGCACATCGCACTGCTGCTGCCCAATAGCGACGGGCTGGCTGCCGCAGGCGCAGCCATCCGCGAAGGTTTCTTCGCTGCTTATTTCCAGTCGTCCGACACGCATGCGCCGCGCGCCAGCGTGCGTGTCTACGACAGTGGCGGCAATGCCGCGAGCGCGATCAAGGCGTACAACCAGGCCGTAGCCGACGGCGCACAGATGGTGGTAGGTCCGCTGGCGCGCTCCGAAGTCACCGCCGTATTGGGTCAGCCTTCCTTGTCCGTACCGGTGCTGGCACTCAATCATTCGGACAACAAAACACTCCCGGCAGGTACCGCGAACGAATTTGCGCTGATGCCGGAAGATGAAGGCGCGCAAGCGGCCGATCACATGATCGAACGCGGCATGCATAACGCCTACGTGCTTATTTCCGGCGACGATTTCGCCAAACGTGCCGCCGCGGCGTTCAAGGCCGAGCTGGAAGCCAAAGGTGGGCAGATCGCCGGCACTGCGCAATTGCCTTCGAGCGGCGTCAATTACGGTGACGCCGTCAACGCATTGAACGCCGGCAGCGCAGGAACCGATGCGGGCATCTTCATCAGCATGCGCGTCGAACAAGCGCGTTTGCTGCTACCGCAGCTACGCATTGCGCGCATCAATCTGCCCGTAATAGGCACGTCACATATTCATAGCGGCGGCGACAACGCCACCGCTGATCGCGATTTGGAAGGCGTGGAATTCTGCGACGCGCCATGGCTGTTCGACGCCCAAACCGGCCTGCCCGCCTATCACGACATTGCGGCCCAGCTACCTGCTGCACACGGCGGAACGGCGCAGCTGTTCGCCTTCGGCATGGACGCATGGGACCTTGTGCCCTACCTCGAATGGCTGCGTAGCCATCCTGGCAGCTACCTGCCAGGTGCAACGGGCCAACTTGCGGTGGATACCTTCGGCCACGTGAAACGCGTACTGACCTGGCTGAAATTCCAAGACGGCGTAGCACGCCCGAGCAACGCCAGCCTGCAGATGGACAACACGCCCGACGGCCCCGCTCCTGCAAGCAGCGCACCCGCACCAACCAGCAGCGCCCCGATGCCTGCAGCAGCACAACCGAATGGTGGTTGATGCGAGCAGCCGGAAGCGCGTTCGAACAACGCGCATGTACTGAATTGGAGCGCGCGGGACTGAAGCTTCTCACGCGCAACTACACCACACGCTATGGCGAACTGGATCTCGTCATGCGTGATGGCGATACCGTGGTGTTCGTTGAGGTACGCCATCGCATGCGCGCCAGTTATGGCGATGCAGCCAACTCAGTGACAGCCAGCAAGCAAGCCAAGCTTATTCGCGCCGCAGAACTTTGGCTTGCTTCTCATCCGCAACACGCGCAACGCCCTTGCCGCTTTGATGTCGTGAGCTACGACGGTCCTGTCGCGCAAGCGCACATGACGTGGTGGCGCAGCGCGTTTGAAGCAGACTAGAGCATCCCTAGGGCGCCACGCGTCACGGATGGTGAAAAACGCCATCCATCGAGACACGCAATTTCGCTCCAATCCACACAGGCGCTCGACCAGCAATCCAGGCAAATGCTGGAAACGACACACAACTCGATTCAGCAAGCCATGGAACAAATTCGCCATGGCACCCAGCCAGCCATCACGGAAGGCATTCAGGATGCCATGCAGGAACTCGACCAAACGATTCGTGAAGGCACCACCCGCGTGGATCAGGCTATTGCGCAACTTGACCTACGCATGCTGCATGCGAGGCGCTTGAATATCTCTCATGCATGGAAAACCTTCATTGCTGGCGCCGTTGGCTCCGTCGCCGTAATCGCCGTGGCTATCTACGCCAGTTTTCAGGCCCATGCAGACATCAAGCGTTCGGATTGGATCCGACAGATCAACACCGCGATCGATGCGGGGCAATTGTCTACATGCCCAGAAGGCGGCCTTTGCGCGAAAGTGGACAACAAATGGACGCGACTGCATGGCAAATAGCAGCACTAGCCTCTTGCCAATCAACTGCCGGGTCGTGCTCCCCAGCTACTGTCTTATTACCAGCCAATCCCGCAGCGGCGCATCGTTGGGCGAGACGCCATCCGAGGTGGTGCCGTTCAAGCACTGATTCGAAGGCGCCACGAGGTTCAATTAGCCTGATTCCAGGGTTTTGCGGCTCGGCGGTAAACTTGGCGGATGCCGCTACCCTTGCCCCTGCTTGAAACCCTACGCGTCTCCTTTGCCACTAACGCACTGTCGGTAGGCGAAGCGGAGCGGCTCGCTTACGCCTACGACAACTCGCGCCGCAATGCCTTACCTGATGCAGTGGTGTTTCCGACCGAGCACGCGCAAGTTGAAGCGCTGGTTCGCGCTTGCCGGGAGCACCGCGTGCCCGTCGTGGCGCGTGGACGCGGCACCAATACCACCGGCGCTACCGTGCCGGTAGAGGGTGGCGTCGTGGTGAGTTTCGAGCGGATGAATCGCATCGTGCGTATCGATCCGGAGAATCGCCTCGCTGTGGTCGAGCCTGGCGTGCTCAATGGCGATCTGCAGAATGCGTTGAAGCCGCATGGCTTTTTCTGGCCGCCCGATCCGACGTCATCGCCCTGGTGCAGCATTGGCGGCAATCTTGCCTGCAATTCGGCAGGACCACGCACGGTGAAATACGGAAGCCCGCGCGAAAATACACTCGGCCTGCGCGCTGTCGCCGGTACCGGTGAAAGTTTTCGTTGCGGCACCTATACCAGCAAGGGCGCCACGGGCTACGACCTCACCCGCTTGCTGATCGGCTCGGAAGGCACACTCGCGCTGATCACCGAAGCCACGCTCAAGTTGACGCCGAAGCCTTCAGGCTTGCGGACATTACGCGCCACTTACCATGACGTAAGCAGCGCCGCACACGCCGTCGCGCGCATCATGGCGCAACCGGTTACGCCGTGCGCTTTGGAATTCATCGACGATGTAGCGCTGAAACTTGCACGCGATCATGGCGGCGACGATGTGCCGCTGGCCGGTGCGATGCTGATGATCGAAGTCGATGGCGAGCCAGACACGTTACCCTTCGCTGTCGATGCGATATCACGTGCAGCACGTGGTGCAGGACTGGAAGACTTGCGCATCGCAAAGACCACCGATGAAACGCAGGCGCTATGGTCGGCGCGCAAGGCCCTGTCGCCCGCACAGCGAACGATTTCACCAAACAAGATCAACGAAGATGTCGTGGTGCCGGTAAGCCGCCTGCCCGAACTGGTGAATGGCATTCGCGAACTTTCGCGCAAGCATGATGTGTTGATCGTTACCTTTGGTCATGCCGGCAATGGCAATCTGCATGTGAATCTACTGCCGCGCGACGATGCAGAGCATGAGCGCGCGCATGCCTGCCTTGCCGACGTGTTCGCACTGGTGATCGCTTTGCAAGGCACCCTTTCCGGCGAGCACGGCATTGGATTGGTGAAACGCGAATACATGCCGCTGGCTCTGGAGCCTTCCACCCTCAATCTTATGCGGAATGTGAAAGCCGCCTTCGATCCAGATGGCATCTTGAATCCGGGCAAACTGTTGCCGTGAAAAAACGCGCCCCATCACTCAGCGCACTGCTAACCGACATCAGCGCATGCCGGCTATGCGCTGTGCACCTCAAAGACGGCCCGCGCCCAGTAGTGCAGGCGAGTGCATCGTCGCGCCTGCTGATCGTAAGCCAAGCACCGGGACGCAAAGTTCACGCAACTGGCATTCCATTCAACGACGTCAGCGGTGATCGCCTGCGCGGCTGGCTGGGTATCGATCGTGAGAAGTTCTACGACGCGCAGCGCATTGCCATTGTGCCGATGGGCTTTTGTTTTCCGGGCAGCGGACACAACGGGGACCTGCCGCCCCGGCCCGAATGCGCACCCACCTGGCATCCGCACCTGCTGCCGCTGCTGAAGCACGTGCAGTTGACACTGGCCATCGGCCAGTATGCGCAAACCGGTGTACTCGGCGCGCAATGCGGCCCCTCATTGACCGACACCATGCATGCGTGGCGCGAGCATCTCGCGCGTGGCGTTTTACCGTTGCCGCATCCGAGCCCGCGCAATCAGGCATGGCTGAAGCGGAATCCCTGGTTCGAAACGGAGTTGTTGCCGGTGCTTCGCGAAAGGGTCTGTCACATTCTGTAGGTTGGTGTCCCCAGTTTCACACGGTGCGCCGCGAGAAAATCAGGTGCAAACCGAACAGCATGAACACCGCGCCTGCACACCCGTCGATCCAGCGACTGATACGCAAGTAGCCGCGGCGCATCACCGGCAGCGCAAAGCACCCCGCTACGAATGAAAACCACAGAAACGTCTCGGCGACCACCATGGCCCACAAACCCCAGCGTGAGGCGGACGAGACACCGGCGCCAACGAGTGCCGAGAAGATGCTGGCGAAGTAGATCACCGCCTTCGGATTGGCAAGGTTAGTGAGGAGCCCGTTGCATAGGGACCGCCAAGCGCCGGAAAACACCTGTACTGCCGGGGTAGATGGTGCTTCTGCTGACTGGGTCAGCGCGGCACGCAGCAATTTCAAACCCATCCAACACAGGTAAAGACCACCGGCAATGGAAATCAGGCGTTCCAGCCAGATCAATTTTTGCAGTAACAGTTGCAGACCCAGCAAGGCCAGTGCCGCCCAAAACGCCACACCAAGAGAAATGCCGGCCACGCCAGCCATAGCTTCATGCCGCGAGCGGCTAACAGCCGTCTGCGAGACAAAGAAAAAATCCGGCCCGGGAATCATCAGGGCGATGATCTGGACGATCGCGATAGTGATGAACAGGCTCATGGGGTCGCTCCGGCTAAGTGGGCGCAGTGTAAGCGCCGCGGGGTATCGCAGCGAACCTTGCCGGTTGGGCTGGCCTTCCTCTACGCTGCCGAACGACTAGGACTGGTATTACCCGGCCTTTTCAGCCAGGACGACCTGCCCGCCTGCATAAGGGTAGTGCTCGTCATTCCGGCGCAGGCCGGAATCCAGTAAGGCATGCCGCGTGAAGCGCTCCGAATCACAGGTCGAGTGCTTCGCACGTCATATTCAAACTGGATTCCGGCCTGCGCCGGAATGACGGTGAGGCGGGCGCCAGCATCAGCACATCATCAGATGCACAGACATCGACATATTCCCGGGGGAAACATCATCATGCAGGAAACCAGCCCATGAGCCTGAAGCTGCGACTCATCGCGATGAACTTCCTGCAATTCTTCGTCTGGGGCGCGTGGCTGATCACCATCGGCGCGTACTGGTTCCAGAACCGGCATTGGTCGGGAGCGCAGTTCGGCGCGATTTTTTCGACCATGGGTATCGCTTCGCTGTTCATGCCTTCCATCATGGGCGTGGTGGCCGACAAATGGGTGCGCGCCGAGCGCCTGTACGGCTGCCTGCACATCGCCGGCGCAGCCGTGTTTTGCATCGTGCCGGAGATCGACAATCCCCGCACGCTGTTCTGGGTGATGCTGCTGAACATGATGTGCTACATGCCCACCATTTCGCTGGCGATCACCGTCGCCTACAACGCACTCAAACGCGACGACGTGGACGTAGTGCGGGTCTATCCGCCGATTCGCGTATGGGGCACCGTTGGCTTTATCGCCGCGATGTGGATGGTGAGCCTGCTGCATCTGGAAACCACTACCGGGCAGTTTTACGTCGCCGCTGGTGCTGCACTATTGCTTGGCGTCTATGCGTTCACGCTGCCGCCCTGTCCGCCGCGCCTGCGTGGCGAAAGGCATGGTTCCTGGCTGGATGCGCTTGGCCTCACTTCATTCGCGTTGTTCAAGCAAACGAAGATGGCGATTTTCTTCATCTTCGCCATGCTGCTTGGCGCCGCGCTGCAGTTGACCAATGCTTACGGCGACACCTTCCTGCACGATTTCGCGCATGTGGAGGCATATAAGGATCTGATTGCGGTGCGCTATCCCGCCATCATCATGTCGATCTCGCAAGTATCGGAAACGCTGTTCATCCTGGCGATTCCGTTCTTTCTGAAGCGCTTTGGCATCAAGACGGTGATGCTGATCAGCATGTTCGCGTGGACGCTGCGTTTCGGCCTGTTCGCATTCGGCGATCCAGGCAACGGGCTTTGGATGATCGTGATGTCGTGCATCGTGTATGGGATGGCGTTTGATTTCTTCAATATTTCCGGCTCGCTATTCGTGGAAGGCCAGAGCGATCCGGCGATCCGCGCCAGCGCACAAGGCTTGTTCATGCTGATGACCAACGGCATCGGCGCGGTGCTGGGCAGCTCGATCAGCGGGTTAGTGATCGATGTCTATTTCACCCGGCCGGATCATTCGCTGGATTGGCACGGCATCTGGCTCAGCTTCGCGGCGTATGCGCTGGTGGTGGCGGTGTTGTTTGTATTCCTGTTCAAGCACAAGCATGAGCCGGCGGCGCTGCAAAGCGTGCCCGCGCACTAATCAAGGCCCTCCGCTAGGTCGCACCCTCACCTCAACCCTCTCCTCGGAGGGGAGAGGGAGCCATGGATCGCGGCTACAATAGCCCGATGCAAATCGGTCCCTACCGCATCGACCCGCCCGTGGTGCTCGCACCCATGGCTGGCGTCACCGACAAGCCCTTCCGCCTGCTGTGCAAACGGCTGGGCGCGGGGCTTGCCGTGTCGGAGATGACTACCGCCGATCCCCGTTTGTGGCAGACGCGAAAATCGATCAAGCGCATGGATCACGATGGCGAGCCGGAACCCGTAAGCGTGCAGATCGCCGGCTACGATCCGACCATGCTGGCCGAAGCCGCGCGATTCAATGTGGCCCACGGTGCACAGCTGATCGATATCAACATGGGTTGTCCAGCCAAGAAGGTATGCAACGTGTGGTCCGGTTCGGCACTGTTGCAGGACGAACCGCTGGTCGCGCGCATCGTGAAAGCTGTCGTGGATGCGGTAGACGTGCCCGTCACGCTGAAGATTCGCACCGGCTGGGATCGCCAACACAAGAACGCGCTCACCATCGCACGCATCGCCGAAGACAACGGCATTGCGGCACTGGCAGTGCATGGCCGCACACGTGCCGACAAATACGAAGGCGAAGCCGAATACGAAACCATCGCCGCGGTGAAAGCAGCCGTGCGCATACCGGTATTGGCCAATGGCGACATCACCACACCGCAGCAGGCTAAACACGTATTGGACGTCACGCGCGCCGATGCGGTGATGATCGGCCGCGGCGCGCAAGGTCGCCCTTGGATCTTTCGCGAGATCGCGCATTATTTGGTTACCGGGGAAATGCTCCCGGAACCTTCGCCCGCCGAAGTCTCCACCATTCTGCTCGGCCATCTCGAACATCTGCATGCGTTCTACGGCGAGCAAGGCGGCGTGCGTATCGCGCGCAAGCATTTAGGCTGGTATGCGAAAGATCGACTGGAAAATGTAGCTTTTCGCGACGTCGTCAATCGGGCCGACACGGCACACGAACAATTGCGGCTGACACGCACGTATTTCGAGACGTTGCAGGATAGCTGGCGCATCGCAGCCTGAATAAACGGTTCATCGTGGCGTAAAACACACGGACTGGGGGCAAACCCCCAACGTCCTTCGCGCGCATACATTCCGACCTTGGGGTTTGCATCTCAAGCTACAAACTCCCCCGCAAAATTCTCCGCGAGCAGAGATTGCGCACGGCAATCCCTGCACAGGGCATCCATCGCTTCAACGCCTCCGGAACAGCTCCGCCGATCCCACCCATGAGCCCGGTGTGGGCCGTACCTGGGAGCAAGCCTGGACCCGCAAGTAACCCGGTGTTGAAACCGCCGCCCCCTCCGTGGCGCCCGGACGAACCTATGGAAGAAGAAAGAAGCCGGCACTTCGTTGCCGGCTTTTTTGTCATTGTGCACGCCACGCATGCACTCGCCCACCCTGCCGCATCGGAGTAACTTTGCAACGTAAAGATGCGCATCGTTCCCTCATTCGCGAAGGACGGCCCGCGTGAACAGCATTGCGACCGGTGACTTTCCGTACATCCACGGCTTTTCCGAAGACGAGCAATCGCGCCTGGTTCGCCAGGCGCGCATGTTCGAAAGCACGTTGTTCAGCCACATCGATTACAGCGAGGCAACGCGCTTGCTGGAAGTCGGTTGTGGCGTAGGTGCGCAAACTGAAATTCTGTTGCGGCGCTTTCCGGAACTGCACGTTACCGGTATCGATCGATCGCCAGCTCAGTTGGCCGCCGCCGAACACAACCTTTCCGCCAAAGCCTGGTGTGCATCGCGTTTTGCCTTGAGGCAAGCCGATGCCGCCGACCTGCCCTTCGCCGATCGCAATTTTGACGCGGCCTATCTATGTTGGGTGCTGGAACATGTACCAAGTCCAGCGCGCGTGCTGAGCGAAGTACGTCGCGTGCTTGCGCCGGGTGCGATCATCTACATCACCGAAGTGCTGAATGCCTCGTTCTTCCTCGATCCGTATTCGCCTAATCTGCTGCGCTACTGGATGGCTTTCAACGATCATCAGTACGACAGCGGCGGCGATCCGTTCATCGGCGCAAAGCTCGGCAATCTTTTGCTCGCTGGTGGTTATCGCGACGTACAGACCGAAGTGAAGAGTGTGCATCTGGATAACCGCCAGCCAGGACGGCGCAAGCAGATGATCGAATTTTGGGAAGAGCTACTGCTTTCCGCTGCCGCGCAACTCATCACTACCGGCAAGACGGATGCCGCTACGGTGGAAGGCATGCGCAATGAGTTGCAAGCCGTACGCAACGATCCGAATGCGGTGTTCTTTTTTGCGTTCGTGCAGGCTCGGGCGACGGTGTACTAGACGATTACTGTGATCTCTCACTCATCGTCCCGGCGCAAGACGAGATCCAGTGAGGTTGAGACTGCACTTAGGACGCCGGGTCCCCGGCCTGCGCCGGACGGGATGGACCGATGCGCCGGATTGACCCCTGCCAGCGATGCAGCTATCGTTCGCCCGCTCAGGTTTTCATCTCTTCATCTTTATGAAGAGATAAAATTAAAAGGGAAGCCGGTTGGAATCCGGCGCTGCCCCGCAGCGGTGTGTGGAAACGACCTTCGCCATAAGCACTGGGCTTGAGCCCGGGAAGCGGCGAACAGTAGGCGGCGTAAAGCCTCGTCCACGAGCCCGAAGACCTGCCTTGGCCTTAGCTTGCCGTTCGCAACGGTGCGCTTCGTACGACCTGGGATCTCCGCGGGGAGAACCTGGCATCGAGCCGCACATGGCTCGGCGCCCGACTGCCCGTCACCTTCCCAGTTCGCCCGCGGGGGCGAAGGTCGACGGTGCGTACAACGGGCCGATCCCGCAGTCGTACCTGCCTTCGTTCCTCTTTGCCATCTATCGCAATGAGGAATCACCATGACACACACAACTTACCTTGGCTTTCCGCGTATCGGCCGTCGCCGTGAATTGAAGCGCGCACTGGAAAATTACTGGCGTGACGGCGATGCCACGCCACTGCTGGATACCGCACGCGATCTGCGACAACGACACTGGCAACTCGCAAACGCGACGGGCATGCAAACCGTCCCCGTCAACGACTTCTCGCTATACGACCACGTGCTCGACACCGCCGTGCTGTTCGATGCCGTACCCGATCGCTATCGCGCATTACTGCATGACGATCCGCTAGCCGGCTACTTCGCCATGGCGCGTGGTAATCGCAGCTTGCACGCGCTGGAGATGACCAAGTGGTTCGATACCAACTATCACTACATCGTTCCGGAACTGCATGCAGGACAACGTTTTCAACTCACCGCCAATAAACCACTCAACGAATGGTCGGAAGCGCGTGCACTGGGTTTGGATGCACGCCCTGTCTTGCTCGGGCCGGTTTCCTTTCTGCGCTTAGCTAAAACGGTCGATGGCAGCGATGCGCTGAACCTGCTGGATGCACTGATTCCGGTTTACGCAGAACTGCTGGAACGACTGGCGCAAGCCGGCGTTGCCTGGGTTCAGCTGGATGAACCTTGCCTTGTGCAAGACCTGGATTCGCGGATCAAGCATGCGTACGTCGCGGCTTACAAGACCCTGGCGACCGGTCCCTCACCCAAACGGTTGCTTGCGACTTACTTTGGCGGTTTGGGTGACAACCTCTTGCTTGCGGCTAGCCTGCCTGTCGACGGGCTGCATATCGACCTGGTGTGCGCGCCCGAGCAATTGGATGCCATCTTGTCCGCGCTGCCTCCGCATTGCGTGCTGAGTGCCGGTGTCGTCGATGGGCGCAATGTCTGGCGCAGCGATCCGCGACGCGCCTTGCCACTGTTGGAAAAAATGGCCGCATCGCGCGGAACCGAACGCTTGTGGTTAGCACCCTCCTGTTCGCTGCTGCACGTGCCGCTCGACACATCGCAGGAAATATCCTTGCCGCCCACACTGCGCAGCTGGCTCGCTTTCGCGAAGCAGAAGCTCGAAGAGGTTCGTCTCTATGCCGATGCATTGGATGACGATGACGCTGCCAGGCAAGCCCTGGTCCAACAGACCTTGCTGTTGGCGTCGCGCAAACACGAACCTGGCGTGCATCGAAGCGATGTGCGAGGGCGCGCTCATACGTTAAGCGCACAAGCCACGCAGCGGCGTTCAAGCCTGAAGCATCGCCTGCAAGTCCAAGCCCACACGCTGGCGCTGCCGCTGCTGCCAACCACCACCATCGGCTCGTTTCCGCAAGCCGATACGCTGCGTCACGCGCGCGCCGGGCACCGTGCCGGCCGCATCGACGAAGATACCTATGAAAGCGTGCTGCGCGAAGAAATCGAGCGCGTCATTCGTTTTCAGGAACGCATCGGTCTCGATGTACTGGTGCACGGCGAACCCGAACGCAACGACATGGTGGAATATTTCGGTGAACAGCTCGACGGCTTCGCCTTCACTCGCCAGGGCTGGGTTCAAAGCTACGGCTCGCGCTGTGTGAAGCCGCCGATTATCTGGGGCGACGTGGCGCGCCCTAAACCGATGACGGTGCATTGGTCACGTTATGCACAATCGCTGACCCATAAACCTGTCAAAGGCATGCTCACCGGTCCGGTGACGGTGTTGCGGTGGTCGTTCGTGCGCGACGACCTCCCGCAGGAGCGGGTTTGTTTGCAATTGGCGCTCGCGCTGCGCGATGAAGTGCACGATCTGGAAAGCGCGGGCATCCGCATCATCCAGATCGACGAACCCGCATTACGAGAGGGCCTGCCGATTCGCCATGCACAACAAGCTGCCTATCTTGATTGGGCTGTCCGCTGCTTTCGCATCGCCGCTGGAGGCGTTCGCGACACGACGCAGATTCACACGCATATGTGCTACAGCGAATTCAACGACATTATCGAAGCGGTCGCTGCGCTCGATGCCGACGTGATCTCCATCGAGAGCAGCCGTTCGCGCATGGAGCTACTCCAAGCGTTCGAGGATTTCCGCTATCCAGGCAGCATGGGTCCCGGCGTGTATGACATTCATTCGCCGCGCGTGCCCTCGCAGGAGGAGATGATCGAACTGCTCGAGCGAGCATTGACGGTGCTCGAACCTCAACAGTTATGGGTCAATCCCGATTGCGGGCTCAAGACGCGTGATTGGAAGGAGGTCGAACCGACGCTGATCGCTATGGTGAATGCGGCGAAAGCCGTGCGTGTTGCGTTGACCGAGAGCGAGGCTTGATCTCGTAGGTCGGGTTAGCGCGGACCAACCCAACAATGCCGCCGAATAGGCTGGATTACGCAGCGCTAACCCAATCTACGTGGCTCTGGAAACGGTGCGGGCAAACACCCGCACCACGCCAAGCTTTCCCGTCGCTTTCCACCTGCCCCATTTGGACGTCTATTTGCCGTCCTGCGTCAACTCATCCAGGCCTGAATCCCCCTTTAGCTGTCACGTGGATATGCCAGACTGGGCAGTGAAACCCGGGGCTAGTGCGTGTATCATGCGCAATTCCCCTTTCCATCTCTTTATCCGTAAAGAAGGATATAAGCCGCGATGAGTAACTACCTCTTCACCTCCGAATCGGTCTCCGAAGGCCATCCGGACAAGGTCGCCGACCAGATTTCCGACGCCGTGCTGGACGCCATCCTGGCCCAGGACCAACGCGCCCGCGTGGCCTGCGAAACCCTGGTGAAGACCGGCGTGGCCATCGTCGCCGGCGAAGTCACCACCAGCGCCTGGATCGACCTGGAAGCGCTGACCCGCAAAGTGATCATGGACATCGGCTACAACTCCAGCGACGTGGGCTTCGACGGCGAAACCTGCGGCGTGCTGAACCTGATCGGCAAGCAGTCGCCCGACATCAACCAAGGCGTGGACCGCAAGAAGCCCGAGGAACAGGGTGCCGGCGACCAGGGCCTGATGTTCGGCTACGCCACCAACGAAACCAAGGATTTCATGCCGGCGGCGATCTACTACTCGCACCGCTTAGTGGAGCAGCAGGCGAAGATCCGCAAGAAGAAGAACTCCCCGCTGCCCTGGCTGCGTCCGGACGCCAAGAGCCAGGTCACGCTGCGCTATGAAGACGGCGTTGCAACCGCGATCGACGCTGTGGTGCTGTCCACCCAGCACGACCCGAGCGTGAAGCAGAAGGACCTGGTCGAGGCCGTGCGCGAGCACATTCTCAAGCCCGTGCTGCCGGCCAAGCTGATCCACAAGAACACCAAGTTCCATATCAATCCGACCGGCAAGTTCGTGATCGGCGGTCCGGTGGGCGATTGCGGCCTGACCGGTCGCAAGATCATCGTCGACACCTACGGCGGCTGGGCTCGCCACGGTGGTGGCGCGTTCTCGGGCAAGGACCCGTCCAAGGTGGATCGTTCGGCCGCCTACGCCGCGCGTTACGTGGCCAAGAACATCGTGGCTGCCGGCATCGCCGACCGCTGCGAAGTGCAGGTGAGCTACGCGATCGGCGTGGCCGAGCCCACCTCGATCTCGGTGACCACCTTCGGCACCGGCAAGCTCCCCGATGACAAGATCGAGAAGCTGATCCGCAAGCACTTCGACCTGCGCCCGTACGGCATCATCAAGATGCTGGACCTGATCCACCCGATGTATCAGGCCACCGCCAGCTATGGCCATTTCGGCCGCACGCCGTACGAAGTGAAGGATGCCAACGGCAACACCTTCACCGCCTTCTCCTGGGAGAAGACGGACAAAGCTGACGAGCTGCGTGCAGACGCCAAGCTCAAGTAAGCTCAGCGCCCTCGCTACAAACAAAAACCCCGCGGCATGCCGCGGGGTTTTTGTTTGGTCCTGCTACACAAACGTCATTAAGACGCCGGGAGAGCGTGTCAGTCTTTCTTATCAGCCGACGAAGCCAGCATCACCTTCTTGTGCTTGCGATGCGAAAGATGGGTAGTGGACTTGGAATGAGACTTGGCCACGCGCGGGCAGCTCTTGCCGCGATGCGGCGTGCAGCCATGGCTGCGACGATGCGCCGGTGCCGTTTCGTCCGCTTCCGCCGTGTCGATCGGCGACAGCGCAGCCAGCACGCGGCGGGTGGTGCTGGGCTTGCCCGCCTGGGCAACCAGCGTATCGGGCGTCGGCTGATTGTCGAAGCCATCGTCCAGCAGACGGGTCATCAAATTGTCGCGTGCCGAAGCGCTGCGCCCACCGAGCACCACCGCGAACAAACGGCGACCATCGCGCACCGCCGTAGAAGCCAGGTTGAATCCGGAAGCGTCGGTGAAACCCGTCTTCAGGCCATCCATGCCGGGATAGCGATCCATCAGATTGTTGTGGCCACGGATGAGCTGGCCGCGGAACACGAATTCCTTGGTCGCGAAATAGTGCGTGTACTGCGGGAAGTCGCGATACAGCGCCATGGCGAGCTTGGCCATGTCGCGCGCCGTGGAGGTGTTGTTCGGATCGGGCAGCCCGCTGGCATTGGCGAAATGCGTGGTGCTCATGCCAAGCAACGCGGCCTGCGCCGTCATCATCTCGGCGAAATGGCCTTCGTTGCCGCCGAGACCCTCGGCGATCACGCTGGCGGCATCGTTGGCCGACTTGGTCACCATGCCGAGGATGCAATCGTTCACGGAAATGGTCTGCCCGTTGCGCAGGCCGAGCTTGGTCGGCGCGCGGGTCGCGGCCCAGCTGGAAACGGGCAGCTCCTGATCCACCTTCAGCTTGCCGCTCTGCAGCGCCTGAAAGGTAAGGTAGAGCGTCATCATCTTGGTCAGCGAGGCCGGGTAGTTCTGCTCATCCGCATTGACTGCGCTGAGCACCTCACCCGTAGCCGGGTCGATAACGATGGCGGCATAGCCCGCATGGGCGACGCTGACAACGCCGGCAAGGCCAAACAGAAACAGCACGGCGAACAGGCTCCACAGCCGGTTCCGCAACTGCATTGGCTGATTGGACTGAATGTTCACCACGGCCTTCTCGCTCCCACACCGCGGCGCTACCCCCGCGTTGACCAACCTTAATGCATGACGACCCGGTTTTCCAGAGGAAACGCTTTAATCTGCCATGCTAAGTACATGTTTTTCTGAATTTTACCGAGGCCAGTACCGTAAAATTTCGTTATCTTCCGGTGACAGCCGCCTGAAGTTCGTATCGACAGTTGGCGTCCATTTCTTTACGCGAACCTTTTAGGCTATTCCCGACAAAGGAATGCAAGGAGCGAGCCAGTAGAATGGCGGGATGCCTCTTATCCAACTCCAGCGCGTCGACTTCAGCGTCGGCGGCCCTCTTCTGCTCGAACACGTTGATCTGACCATCGACGCCAACGAGCGCGTATGCATCGTCGGTCGCAACGGCGAAGGCAAATCCACTCTCATGAAGTTGATCGCCGGGGAATTGCAGCCCGACGACGGTGAAGTGCGCGTGCAAAGCGGCGTAGTCGTCGCACGCATGGCGCAAGAAGTGCCGCAAGATACCGCCGGCAGCGTGTTCGATGTCGTCGCCGATGGACTTGGCGATCTCGGCCATCTGCTCGCGCGCTATCACCATCTGCTTGCCGAAGGTCAATTCGACGAACTGGGTGAAGTGCAACATCAGATCGAGGCGCAGCACGGCTGGGATCTGGATCGTCGCGTCTCCGATGTATTGACGAAGCTTGAGCTTCCCGCCGAGACCGATTTCGCCGCGCTGTCCGGCGGCATGAAACGTCGCGTGCTGCTTGCGCAAGCGCTGGTGCGCAAGCCGGACGTGCTGCTGCTGGATGAACCGACCAATCATCTGGATATCGAGGCCATCGGCTGGCTCGAAGGTTTTCTCAAACAGTTCGGCGGCAGTATTGTCTTCATCACGCATGACCGCAGTTTTCTGCGCGCACTTGCCACACGTATCGTGGAAATCGATCGAGGCCAACTCACCAGTTGGCCGGGCGATTACGACAACTATCTGCGCCGCCGCGAAGAACGGCTGCATGCGGAAGCGCAAGCGAATGCGCTATTCGACAAGAAACTCGCGCAAGAAGAAGTGTGGATTCGCCAGGGCATCAAAGCGCGCCGCACACGCAACGAAGGCCGTGTGCGCGCATTGAAAGCCTTGCGCCGCGAACGTTCCGAGCGTCGCGAACTCGGCGGCAATGCAAAAATGTCGCTGGCCAATGCGCAGGCTTCAGGCAAGAAAGTCATCGAACTCGAACAAGTACACCAAGCCTATGGCGATCGCGTGCTGATCGATGACTTGAGTACCACGATCATGCGCGGCGACCGCGTGGGCATCATCGGCCCGAATGGCGCGGGCAAGAGTACGTTGTTGAAAATTCTGCTCGGCCAACTGAAACCGCAACGCGGTGAAGTCAGCCAGGGAACCGGGCTGGAAATCGCCTATTTCGACCAGCACCGCGCACAACTCAACGATACGTTGAACGCGCTGGACAATGTCGCCGAAGGCCGCGAATACATCGAACTCAACGGCCAGCGCAAACACATCATCGGCTACCTGCAGGATTTCCTGTTCTCACCCGAACGCGCCCGCGCGCCGATCACGCGGCTGTCCGGCGGCGAACGCAATCGCCTGCTGCTCGCCAAACTGTTCGCACAACCATCCAACCTGCTGGTGATGGACGAACCCACCAACGATCTCGACGTGGAAACACTCGAACTTCTCGAAGAATTGCTGACCGAATACAAGGGCACGCTGCTGCTTGTTTCGCATGACCGCGAATTTCTCGACAACGTTGTGTCGAGCACGCTCGTGTTGGAAGGCAACGGCAACGTCAGCGAATACGTAGGCGGCTACAGTGACTGGCTGCGGCAAAAGCCGGCGGATCGCCAGCCTGCCGAGGCGCCCACGACGGCTGCGAAACTCGCCAAGACAGAAGCACCCGCTGCCGCGAGCAGCGACAAACCCAAGCGCAAGCTGAGCTACAAGGATGCGCGCGAACTGGAACAACTGCCTGCGCGCATCGAGCAGTTGGAAGCCGAGATCGCCAAACGCACCGACACGATGAATGACCCTTCGTTCTATCAGCAGGATAACGCAGCCATCCAACAGGCGAACGATGCGCTGGCGAAAGCGCAGGCGGAACTGGATCTGGCGTACGCACGCTGGTCAGAGCTGGAAGGCTAAGACTTTCGCAGGTTGGGGTTCGCACCCCAACCTGCGATCAATGCTCCTCGGCGATCTTCGCTACATGCGCGTGCATGATGCGATCCGTCCACGCGATACCGATCGCTGAAAAAATAAAGGCTACATGGATGATGGTCTGCCACATCACGCCCACCGGCGTCAGTGTGGCGCACTTCAGCACGCTGCCCGCTTCATCCGCCTGGACAATGCTGGCTAGCACCTCCGGCGAACAAAATGGCAGCCCGGTCAAAGTGCCTGCAGCAATGAATGTCTTGAGCAAGTGAATCGAGGAAATGCCGATGATCGCCATCGCCAGCTTCACCTTCAGCACGGACGCATTCACATGCGAGAGCCACTCCGGCTGATCGGGATGTCCTTCCAGGCCAAGCCGTGACACAAACGTTTCGTAACCACCGACGATCACCATGATCAACAGGTTCGAAATCATCACCACGTCGATCAGGCCCAGCACGATCAACATGATCTCCTGCTCGCCAAGGCTCGGTGACTCGTGAATCAGATGCCACAGTTCTTTACCGAACAGATACACGTAAACGCATTGCGCCACAATCAAGCCAACGTATAGCGGCAACTGCAGCCAGCGTGAGCTGAAGATCAATAGCGGCAGCAGGCCCAGGCGAGATGGACGATAGGCAGGTTGGTCTATGAGTGTCATGAGTTCCGTTACAAATTCAAAAGGACTTTTAATCACGTTCCACGCTGGAACAGAAATCAAGTTTGACAACGCCCGACATTGCTCATATGAGATTCGCCGATAAGAAGAGTGTGCGAAGATAGGGCACGATCTTGATCCACCAAGGACAGGCTATGTTTCCAAAGACAGCAATAGCTCTGCTTGGCTGCCTGGTGGCGCTTGTCCTTTACGGCATTGTCGATACTACCCATATACCCAGACCACCGGCCGCACAGCCATGCACAGAGTCGTGGTTTCTTTACCTTGAAAACAACTACCTTCCCACAGCTGCCAATGAGGGAGGGCCCGACCTTGGCGATCCAGACTGGTTCTCCATTTTCGAAAAGAAAGCAAAGCTGCCTGATGGAAGCAAATTGTCCAACAAACTTCGGTGCCAACGAATACAGAATGAACTCACCCATCGAACCTATATCATCAACCGCGACCTAAACCTATCTTTATCCTTTTGACGGCGACGGCAATTTGAATTTTGTCCGCATATTCATGACAACCTGCATCCCAAATGTCCCTGGACATGCACGCCCCATGTTTCCAGGCGCCAACATTTGATATTCCCTGTGCCCACCAAGCGCCTTGATCGGAAAAATGTCCTTCAGGGTCGCTATAAGTGCCGAGAGCGCATCCGTTTGCACCTTGGGTGCCATGTCGTGCCGAAAGGCTGTCTGGTCTCGCACTATGCTCGGCAAATGCCACAGTTTTTGCCCCAACGACTGGTTTTGATACTCGAACGTCCAAGCCTCGCCCGCCTTGGCCAAGTCCTCCAAAAGAACAACGCCGATCTTCCTTCGGTTGGCTAGTGCAACATGTTCGCCCTCATAGCGGATATCTCTCGCCTCTACGATCCAGCCACCGCAGGAAATGGCAAAGTGATATCCGACATCAGAAAATTTCTGCGTCCCCATGTCATATTTTTGTACGCCGATGATCTGATCCATCACTGCCTTGGCATCAAACGCGCACGCATAACTGTGTCCAGCGTGATGAATCACGATGTCCGTATAGTCCCAATCTTCAAGCAAATTTTTCTTTACTGGCGAAGCTGCATGCCAAGCAGACCTTGGCATGAGTGAATAACCCTTTTTTTCAAGACCATCAATAATGGACTGCCGACCCTTTTCCTTGATTTCGGCTGTCGCCTCTTTATCACCCGCGCCCTTGCCAGCCTCTGTCATTTGATCCACTCCTGATCAAACTGGATTTTAGAATCCCACTCCGTCACAGCTTCCCACGAAAGACGCCGCATCACCTGTCAAACAGGGAAATCTTCGCATCACCCCGTGTTTTGCAACCCTTGCGCCACGCCATTCACGCACGCCACCAGCGCACGCAGCAAACGATCATCGCTGCGGTCCGTGCCACGCCAGCGTTGCAGCAGATCCACTTGCAGCAGGCTCATCGGATCGACATAAGGATTGCGCAGGCGAATCGACAACGATAGACGCGGATCATCGCGCAATAGTTCCTCGCTGTTCTTCAACTTCAACAGCCAGTGACGGGTACGTACAAATTCTTCGCGAATCATGCCAAAGAACGTGTCATGCAAAGGGCCGGCAAGCCTGGAGAACGCCTCGGCGATATCAAGATCGCACTTGGCCAGCACCATTTCCACGTCGTCGAGGGCATTGGCGAAAAATGGCCAATCGCGCGCCATTTCCCGTAATTTATCTTCGCCATGCTTTGCGGCAGCATCTTCTAGCGCAGTGCCCAAGCCATACCAGCCTGTAATGATCGAACGACACTGCGTCCAGGCGAACACCCATGGAATCGCACGCAGGTCTTCCACACCGCGCATGCTGCGCCGACGCGAAGGACGCGAGCCCAATGCCATCTGCTCGATTACATCTATAGGTGTGGCGGCGCGGAAATAATCGACGAAACCTTCGCGATCGACGAACGCTCGGTACGCGCGACGGCTTTCTGCAGCCGTCGCGGCCATGATGTCGCGCCATGCCGCCTCGCGCGCGTCATCGTCGCGCGGGCGTACGCTGGCACGCAGCACCGCACCTGCGGTTTGCTCCAGATTGCGCAACGCAAGCGCGCGGATACCGTACTTGCGATGGATCACTTCACCCTGTTCGGTCACACGCAGAATGCCGTTTACCGAGCCGCGCGGCGATGACATCAGCGCAGGCGTAATGCGCGCACCGCCGCGACTGGCGGAACCGCCGCGACCGTGGAAGAACGCCAGGCGAATGCCGGCCTTCTGCGCCACTTCCAACAGTTCCACTTGCGCACGTTGCAAACCCCAGCGCGAGGCCAGCGTGCCGCCATCCTTGCCGCTATCGGAATAGCCGAGCATGACCCACTGGCAGTCGTTGCGTGCGCGTAGATGAGCGCGATAAACCGGATCTTCCAACAAGGCACTCAGCGTATTCGGGGCGTTCTTCAGATCATCCACCGTTTCGAACAGCGGCGCGATGTCGAGCGGCACATGCTCTGCTGAAGTGAATCCGCCATAACGCGCCAGCGCCAGCACTGCCAGCACGTCCGCAGCGGAACGCGCCATGCTGATGATGTACAAACCAATCGCATCGACACCGTAACGCTGACGCGATTCATGCAACGTCGCGAACACCGCGCGCAGCGATTCGGCCTGTGCATCCTCGGCTTTCTCAAGCGCCCGCTCACCACTTGCATAAGGGCGCAGTGCCGCAATGCGCTCTGCGGGTGCACGTTGCGTCCAGTTTTCATCACGCAGCAAAGCGGCCAGCGCGTCATCATGCACGCGCGAATCCTGGCGCACATCCAGCCTCGCCATGTGGAAACCGAACGTGCGCACGCGCCAAATCAGGCGGCGCACAGCATAAGCGCCGGCATTGAGACCGCGATGATCGATCAGGCCGTGCACGATAAGCAGCAGATCGTCGAGCAGTTCGTCGGCCGAGTGATAGCCTTCTTCGTTGCCATCATCCAGTGTCGCTTCGAGACGAGCACCGATGAGCGTGAGCAGGCAGCGATAGGGCATGTCTGCATGACGCGGACGAATCGTCGCCGCGGCACGTGGAAACTGTTCGCGATAATCGGCCAGGCGCTTCAACAGCGACGCTTCAAACTGCACGCGATCGACCGTCTGGCTGAGTTGCCGCGCAAGTCCATCCACATCGGCGATGTAATGTTCCAGCACATGCGCGCGCTGTGTGGCGAGGCTGTTGGCGATGGTTTCGGCACCGACGTTTGGATTGCCGTCCATGTCGCCGCCGACCCATGTCGCGAAGCTAAGCAAACGCGGCAAGGGCACGGCTACGCCATAGACATCTTGCAAGCCATCCGCGAGCAATTCGTAGAACGCCGGCACGATGCGATAGATCGGGTTGGCAAGATAGAAACCTACGTGATGATGCTCATCCTGCACGCTGGGACGGATCGGCGAAGCTTCGGCGGTCTGCCAACCTGCGGAGAGCGCCATGAAGATGCGATCGTCGTCTTCCTTGCGCTCCTGCGGCGTACGAGTGGGATCGAAGTTATCGACCAGTGCGCGCACGATCGCCTGTTCTTTTTCGAGCAGCGAGCGGCGTATGGCTTCTGTGGGATGCGCGGTGAACACCGGCTCCACTTTCAGCTTGTACAACCATTGCAGCAATTCATCCGCGCTCACGCCTTGCGCTTTCAAGCGTTGCAGCACATCGAGCAGCGATTCCGGCTGCGCCGTACCGCTTTCTCGCTCATAGTCGCGACGACGGCGGATGCGATGCACTCGCTCGGCCGTGTTCACAGCCTGGAAATAGGTCGCGAATGCGCGGGCCAGCGCCTCGGCCTCCTCCGCTTTCAGGCCGGCCAGCGATTCGGCCAGATCGTCCACGGCACGTCCCTCGCGACGGCGGCGAATGGAGGCAGTACGCACTTGCTCCACGCGCTGGAAGAAAGCCTCTCCCCCCTGCTCGGCCAGCATGCGGCCCACCATCGCGCCGAGCCGGTGCACGTCTTCGCGCAGCGGGCCGTCGTGAGGCAGGAATTCGGGGTCGCGAGTGGCTTCCATCAGGGCCTCCGTTGGGTCAGTCCCCTAGCCTACCCAATTTATGCGGCAGCGCGGCAATCCATTCGTCATAAGGAACGTTCTATGGATAGAATGGACGTCTTCGCCGAGGGGCGCTGCGACCGTGGAAAGATCATCACGGCCAGGCTCGGTGGATGCCTCGAATGCAACGGCGCTCATGACGCGATCCCGCGTCGGCCTGGCCTATACCGGGCCGGGTTTTCCCCATGAGACTCGGAGACATCCCTCCATGAATGCTGTTACCAACGAATCGACCCACGACTACAAGGTCCGCGACATCTCGCTGGCCGACCTCGGCCGCCGCCGCATCCGCATGGCCGAAGAGGAAATGCCCGGCCTGATGGCCATCCGCGCTCGTTACTCGACCGCCAAGCCGCTGAAGGGCGTACGCCTGTCCGGCTCGCTGCATATGACCAAGGAAACCGCGGTGCTGATCGAGACGCTCAGTGCGCTCGGTGCCTCGGTGCGCTGGGCTTCCTGCAACATCTTCTCCACTCAGGATGACTGCGCCGCCGCCGTGGCTGCCGCGGGCATCCCGGTGTTCGCCTGGAAGGGCGAAACGCTGGAGGAATACTGGGACTGCACGCTCGATATGCTCACCCACCCCGGTATGAAAGGTCCGGAGCTGATCGTCGACGACGGCGGCGACGCCACGCTGCTGATCCACAAGGGCGTGGACATGGAAAACGGCGACAACTGGGTCAACACGCCCAGTGGCAACCATGAAGAGCAGGTCATCAAGGATCTGCTCAAGCGCACCGCCAAGGAGCGCCCCGGCTTCTGGAAAAAAGTCGCTGCCGACTGGAAGGGCGTTTCCGAAGAAACCACCACCGGCGTGCACCGCCTGTACCAGATGATGGAGGCCGGCAAGCTGCTGGTGCCAGCGATCAACGTCAACGACTCGGTCACCAAGAGCAAGTTCGACAACCTGTACGGCTGCCGCGAATCGCTGGCCGACGGCATCAAGCGCGCCACCGACCTGATGGTGGCCGGCAAGGTGGCCGTGGTGTGCGGCTACGGTGACGTGGGCAAGGGATGCGCGCATTCGCTCAAGGGCTTTGGCGCGCGCGTGATCGTGACGGAAATCGACCCGATCAACGCGCTGCAGGCAGCGATGGAAGGTTTCCAGGTCACCACGGTGGAAGACACGCTCGGCATCGCCGACATCTACGTCACCACCACCGGCAACAAGGACATCATCACGCTGGAGCACATGGCGGCGATGAAGAACAACGCCCTCGTGTGCAACATCGGCCACTTCGACAACGAGATCCAGATGGATCGCCTGAACGCCGCCAAGGACGTGACGCGCGAAAACATCAAGCCGCAAGTGGATCGCTACACCTTCGGCAGCACGTCGTCTAAGAGCGGGAAGCACAGCATCTACATGCTGGCCGAAGGCCGTCTGGTGAACCTGGGCTGCGCGCACGGCCATCCGAGCTTCGTGATGTCCAACAGCTTCAGCAACCAGACGCTGGCGCAGATCGACCTGTGGGCGAACAAAGACAAGTATGAGAAGACGGTCTATCGCCTGCCCAAGCAACTAGACGAAGAAGTGGCGCGTCTGCATCTGGAACAGATTGGCGTGAAGCTGACCAGGCTGACGCCGGAACAGGCGGCCTATATCGGCGTGCCGGTGGAAGGTCCGTACAAGCCGGATCACTATCGTTATTGATGGCTCCGCATTCCCTCTCTCCTTGTGGGGAGAGGGTTTGGGATGAGGGACTAACTTCACCTCAATGCGTATCTGTGCCTCACCATCGTTCCGGCGAAGGCTGGAATGATGGTGAGGAACGATTGAAGCTTTTGATGCAAGCGAACACCACGCGTCAATGGCGCAAACTCAGATTCGTCTTCCGCACCGCTTCAACAAATCCCCCAAACGGAATATCAGTCACCCCCACCAGCCCAATGTGACTGTTCTCTCCATCGAGCAACCGCCCCGTCACCGGCTGATCGACGTAGTCGAACCAATGCGTCCCCACAATCGTCGGATCGCTCGCCGCCGCGCGCACGAAACGCGCATATGCTTCGCCACGCTGCGCTTCGTTCCACACCGACACAACGCCTTTCCCGAACGGCCCGCGATCGTCCGAGCCAAAATGGAACTCCGTGATCAACACGGGCTTATCAAGCTTGTGCACGGCATCCATGTCGACGCCATGCTGCGGTACATCCGCATACACATTGAAGCTGATGACATCGCAATACTGCGCACATGCCGCCACCGCTTCCGGTGTATTCACCGCAAAACGCCCGCCTAGAAAAAGATGATGCGGATCATGGCGGCGAATCGCTGCAGCGACGAGGCTGAAGTACTGATCGGCATACCTGCGCAACCACGCGCTGTAATCCTGTGCAATGGCAGGGTGCGCTTCGTTCGGTTCCGGCGCGGGGAAATTCGTGGCATCCAGCGCAGTCCAAGCTGTCAACGTTATGCCCCAGGACGCCGCGAGCTTCGATGGCTCGCCGTATTTTTTCTTCAGCACAGCGATGAACGCCTGCTTGGCAGCACTATGTGCTTCGCCGTGCAGCGTGCCCATCGCCAAACCCCATCGCCCTTGCGGCCCTTGCCCTGCCCACGCCAGTTCGTTATCTGCGAAGTAGCCGAGCAGCCACGGATCATCGCGCGTTGACGCCGCCGTTTTCGCGACCGATTGTTCCACTGCCCGTGCAAAGCGTGGATCGAACGGGTCAGGCATGCGGCCCCAATAGTCATAGCCACTGGAGACATTGCCGAATGCACCGTCGATAGAGATCGACAAGGTGTAAGCCACACGATGCGCCTTGCCTAATGCATCGTCGCTCCAATTACCGATGGTGTTGAAGCCCCACGCCTGCAATCGATCCAACGTGCGCTTGCGCCAGGCCGCCAACCCATCGGCGCCATCTGCGCGATAGAGGTTCGCTGCATAAAAATCGAACCAGCGGCCATGGTTTGCACCGATGCCGGCACTCGCACCACGTTCGGGATCACGACTGTCGCTGGAGCCATAGAACGCACTCCACGGCGTCTGATCTGGGGGCATATCGACAAACATGCCCTCACGCCCTTGCACATAGGTGCGCGTGTCGCTCGAAATCACAGCATTTATACCGAGCGAGAAAAACGCATAACCATCCGGCGTTACCAGCCACCATCGATCGTTTGCTTTCTGTGTGTGGAACCAACCGGTTCGCGTCAATGCGATGTTCTGCAGGCCACCATATGCATCCACGCCGTTACGGGTGATCAATTGGGTCTGCAGCAAACGATCTTCTTGAGCGTGCGCACTACGCAAGGCGGCATCGCTGTCGATCTTTTCCGGCCATTGTACGCGTGTGTACTGCCCCCAGCGATCCACGATGCCGCTATAGGCATTTTGCAAAACAGAGTCGCCTGCAGCCGTACCCACTTTCCCCAGCAAGAGCTGTTGTGCAGCCTGCGGTGCCTGCATGCTCAGACGAACTGCGCGCACCTGTGCCAGATCGATTGAGCCTTCAACCTTCGTCGCCACGAACACCACGCGACCGTGATCATTGAATGGCATGGGCGGCCCCACCTGCATGCCAAACGCACGCGATGACGTCGCATGCAAAGGAATCACCAGGCTTTGCGCCGGGCCTGCAGGTAAACCGACATCTGCATGCAGATGCTGCCCGGCGACAGCGCCTTCGATATCAATCTGCAACGTGAGCGCCCAGGGCATCGCATTCTGTACCTGGATCTGCAACGCGGCTTGCCCAGTCCAGTTCCATACACCGTTTGCGGGCGCGATCGTAATCTGGGGTTGCGCTGTAGCCTCAAACCCGTAACGCTGCAACGGCGTGCCCTTCACATCATGCTCAACCTGGCCGGCGCGCTGCACCTGCTGCAATTGAATCTTTGCTGTTGTAGCCGCAGACGCAAGATCGGCAACATCTGCAGCCGCGCTGCAGAACGACATGAGTCCCAGTAGCAATCCTGCACATGCTGTGATCGCTTTCATCCGCAACTCCTAACACACGTGTGGTGAGGCTTGGATGTAGGTGGGTTACACACTCGCCCGCTGCTGCTGCCACCAGCGCCACACCGCATACACCGGCACGCCAAGCACAATGATCACCACGCTCATGCCCGCATCGCGCGGCGTATCGATCACCGTGGCGACAATCACGCCCAGTACTGTGCATACGAATACAAACGGCAGAACCGGATAGAGCGGAACGCGATAAGGCGAGCTCTGGGCACCGAACTGACGCCTATACCAGAACAAAGTGGCGATGCCGAACGCATGGCCAAGCCATTCGCCCACCGTGGTGTAGTTGACCAACTGGTCGAAGGTGCCGGTGAGAATCAGCACGATGGCCCATAAGCCCAACACGGCCAGCGCAACTTGCGGAGCGCGCCAGCGCGCGTCGATCTGCCCCACCGATCGGAAAAACATCCCATCCGAGCCCATTGTCTGCAACACGCGCGCGCCACCCGCAATAGCAATGCTGCAGTAGCCGAACGTAGAGCAAGCAATACCGACGGCCATGATCGTCGCACCATGTGGCCCGAAGATATGACTCATCAGGTCAGCCGCAGGCGCGCTGCTCGCCGCCAGTCCCGCATGCCCCAAGCCGACAAGGTAGGCGATGTTCGCGAGCACATAACACACCACGACACCGACCAGACCTAGCGTAAGCGCGCGCGGCAGGGTGCGCTGCGGATCTCGCACCTCGCCCGCCATGTCGTTCAAATAGTGAAAGCCACCATAGGTGAACAGCACCGGCAATATGGCACCGATCCACGCACTGCCAGATACCTGCCGCGCTGTATCCACTGCCAACACGCCACCCAGATGCCCGTGTGCCAGCGCCAGCCCAGCCACCAACAACATGCTGATTGCCGCCAGCTTCAACAGAGTAAAAACATTCACCAACCATGAGCCTGCTCGGATACCGAACAGGTTGATGCCGACGATGAAGAAAATCGCGCCCACCGCCACAGGCTTCTTCCATGGAATTGGCAAACTCACTGCTTGGCAGAAATAGTCGGCAAATGTCACCGCCACTGCTGCGACGCTGCCTGGGTAGTTGATCAACGCCATGGTCCAGCCGAACAGGAAGGCGGGCAGCGAACCGAAGGCTTCGCGCAAGTAAAGATAAATACCGCCTGCGTGCGGGCGCCGCGAACCAAGCTCGCCGTAACACAGCACGCCGGCCAGCGTGAGCAAGCCGCCCGCTATCCACACCGCAAGCAACGGCAGGCCGGAGGTCGTTCGCTCGGCGACGGTCGCAGGTGTGCGGAAAATACCGCTGCCAATCACACCGCCGACCACGATGGCTGCGCCGCTCCAAATGCCGAGCCGGCGCACATAAGAAGAAGATGAAGAGGTTTCGTCGGTCATAGATGCCGACATTAACCCGAGTCGCGGCCCGCTGTCCGGTGACCTTTGCCCTATGGCGCGTTGGCACATGACCCCTGCCACATTGACACGCCGAAATCGGCCCGCGGATACTCGGTAAGTCACGCGCCATGACTTGACCATGCTGGCGCATCGGCCCCGAGGGGTGCTGCGACGGACCTCAGTCCGCCACGCTCGGCTCGCCGACCACCACAACGATCAAGGGCGCCCACCCCAATTATTTGGAGGTGTTCTTATGCGCGTTTCCGATTTTCGTCTCGCGATCGCTTCGTCCAGGCAGTTTCCGACCGTCCATCATGATGATGTTCATCTGGTGGCAACGCTCGAACGACTTGGCGTGCAGACCACGGTTTGTGTCTGGAACGATCCGCAAGTGGAATGGACCACATTCGATGCAGTGTTGATTCGCACCATCTGGGACTACTTCGAGCACTACACGGCGTTCCGCGCCTGGCTCGATATGCTCGATCGACTCGAGGTCATTACCATCAACGATACGAGCACGCTGCGCTGGAACAGCGACAAGCGTTATCTGCTCGACCTGGAACAGCAAGGCGTGCCTGTCATTCCCACGCACATCGCTCAGGGCAGTGGTTTGCAGGATGCGTTGTCGTCCATGTCAGGACATGACGTGGTGATCAAGCCCACCGTCAGCGGCGGTGCGTGGCATACGGTGCGCGGCAAAGTAGGCACGGCCGATTTACAAGAAGCCATCGAGCGGCTGCCGAAGAAACTCGATTATCTCGTACAGCCGTTTGTGCCCGAGATCGCAAGCAGCGGCGAATGGTCGTTGATGTTCTTCGATAACACATATAGCCATGCCGTGCTCAAACGCCCCACCGCGGGCGACTACCGCGTGCAGGAACAGCACGGTGGCATTACCTCGCAAGCCACGCCGGACGACCACATCGTGGAAGCGGCCAGCGTAGCGCTGGCGGCTACCGCTACGCTGGGACATCGCGAACTGGCTTACGCGCGTGTCGATGGCGTGGTGGCGAACGGCCGGTTCCTGGTGATGGAACTGGAAGTGATCGAGCCGTCCCTGTTTCTGGCGCAAAGGCCGGATGCCGCTGAGCGCTTTGCGCAGCGACTTGTCGAGCGCTTGCAGCGTATTGCACGCAAGACACCTCAATTAGGGTGAAACCTCCCGTAGGTTGGGCTGAGGCGCAGCCGAACCCCAACATCGCAATGCATGCATCCGGTCACGTCGGGGTTCGCCCCGGACCAAGTCCGGGACTCAGCCCAACCTGCGGGGAGACCACGGCACTGTGGGCGACGCTAGAATCTGAGCGTCGCCCACAGCCACCTCACGCACGTGCCCAACGCGTCACGCAAGATTCTTCACGTCGACATGGATGCGTTCTACGCCTCCGTGGAGCAGCGGGATGATCCGTCGCTGCGTGGCAAGCCGGTCGTGGTCGCCTGGCGCGGAGCACGTTCGGTGGTGTGCGCGGCGAGTTATGAGGCGCGCAAGTTCGGTGTGCGCTCGGCCATGCCGGCGGTGCGCGCGGAGCGGCTGTGTCCACAGGCCATCTTCGTGCCGCCGGATTTCGTGCGCTACAAGGCCGTGTCGCGGCACGTGCGTGAAATCTTCGCGCGGCATACGGACCTGATCGAACCGCTGTCACTCGATGAAGCGTATCTCGACGTTACAGAAACCAAGACAAACCTGCCTTCTGCCACCGCAACGGCCGAAGCCATCCGCGCGGCGATTCGCGAAGAGACGCAACTCACCGCCTCGGCTGGCGTGGCGCCGAACAAATTTCTCGCCAAAATCGCTTCGGACTGGAACAAGCCCGATGGCTTGTTTGTGATTCGCCCGCATCAGGTGCTGACCTTCCTGTCACCGCTGCCGGTGGGCCGTCTCCCCGGGGTAGGCAAAGTGATGGATGCGAAGCTGGAAGCGCTTGGCATCAAGACCGTGAACGATTTGCGCGCCTTGTCGCTGTTCGAACTGGAACAGCGCTTCGGCCGATGGGGCCGCCGCCTGCATGAGCTTTCGCTGGGCATCGACGAGCACGTGGTACAGCCCAACCAGCTCACCTTGCAGGTGTCATCCGAAGACACCTTCGAACACGACCTTACCCTGGACGAACTCGAACCACATATCCGTCGGCTGGCCGAGAAAACCTGGGCGGGGCATCAACGCGAGGCGCTGGGAGGCCGCATCGCACGCACCATCGTGTTGAAACTGAAAACAGCCGATTTTCACACGCTCACCCGTAGCCTCACGCCATCCGTGCGTCCACGCTCGGCCATCGAGCTGGCCAATCTGGCTTGCGCACTACGCGAACGCGTGGAACGCCCCGCTGATACCCGCTATCGACTGGTTGGCGTCGGGCTTTCAGGCTTCGTCGATCAGGACAGTTTCATTGCGCAAAGCGATCTATTCGACAACACGTCATTGGGTCAGCCATGAACGCCTTTCCGCGCGTGTGGGTCATGCTCATTCTGATGCTGACCACGCTGTTATGCGCCATGCCAACACGTGCCGAAGATGGCTATGAGCTGTGGCTGCGTTACCACCTGCTCGCGCCCGAGCAGGCGAAACTCTACAAAGATCATGTCTCCGAGCTGATCGTTGGCCATGCCACTCCTACCGAAAGCGCCACGCGCGATGAATTACAACGCGGCTTGGGTGGCTTGCTCGGCCATGACATACCGCTAACGGACGCCATCACCCGCGACGGCGCCGTCATCGTCGGCACACCCACATCGTCCGCGTTGATCGCGCGCCTTTCTCTGAACACTCAAAGCCTCGGCAACGATGGCTACGTGATTCGCACCGTTGTCATGGATGGCCACGCGGCAACAGTCATTGCCGGCCGTGACGATATCGGCGCACTGTATGGCGCCTTTCACTTTCTGCGACTGCTGCAGACTGGGCAACCCATCGATCATATTGACCTGCGCGAATCGCCACGCGTGAAACTGCGCGTGCTCAACCACTGGGATTACCTCAACGGCCAGGTCGAACGCGGCTATGCGGGTGCTTCCATTTGGGACTGGTGGAAGTTGCCGGACTGGCGTGACGCACGCTACACCGACTATGCGCGCGCCAACGCTTCGATCGGCATCAACGGCACGGTACTCAACAATGTCAACGCAGGCGCCACGATTCTCACGTCCGCCTATCTGGAAAAGGTCGCGACGCTAGCTGGCGTGTTCCGTCCTTACGGCATCCATGTGTACCTGAGTATCCGCTTCAGTGCACCGATGGATATTGGCGGCTTGAAAACCGCGGATCCGCTCAATCCACAAGTGCAGGCCTGGTGGCATGCAAAGGCGGATGAGATCTACAAGCGCATTCCGGATTTCGGCGGCTTTCTGGTCAAAGCCAATTCCGAGGGCCAGCCCGGGCCCGAAGATTACAAACGCACGCATGCCGATGGTGCCAACATGCTTGCCGATGTACTCGCCCCGCATGGCGGTGTGGTGATGTGGCGAGCCTTTGTTTATTCACAGACAAACCCTGAGGATCGCGCCAAGCAGGCATATGACGAGTTCAAGCCGTTGGATGGTCGCTTTCACAACAACGTGCTGGTGCAGGTAAAAAATGGGCCGGTTGATTTTCAGCCGAGGGAACCGTTCCACCCGCTGTTCGGCGCCATGCCGAAAACACCGTTAATGATGGAGTTCGAAATCACCAAGGAATATCTCGGCTTCGCCACGCACCTGGTTTATCTGGGGCCGTTGTTCGAGGAAGTGCTGTCCTCCGACACGATGGCACACGGCAAAGGTTCCACCGTTGCCAAGGTGATCGACGGTTCGCTCGAAGGTCACAGGCTGACGGGCATGGCCGGCGTTGCCAATATCGGTACCGATCGCAACTGGTGCGGCTCGGATTTCAATCAGGCCAATTGGTACGTATTTGGCCGACTTGCTTGGAACTCCACGCTGTCCTCGCGCGCTATTGCCGAGGAATGGGTACGGATGACTTTCAGCAACAACGAAGCCTTCGTCAAACCCGTGGTCGCGATGATGATGGACTCACGCGAAGCTGCTGTGGATTACATGACGCCACTCGGATTGCTGCATCTCATGGGGCCTGGCCATCACTACGGCCCTGCGCCATGGGACGCCAGCGAATCACGTGCTGATTGGCGACCGGCCTACTACCACCGCGCGGACCACCAAGGCATCGGCTTCAACCGGAGCGAGACGGGGAGTGATGCAGTTGCCCAATACGCGCCAGTACTCGCCGCACAGTTCAACGACGTGAAGCAAACACCGGAACAATATCTGCTCTATTTCCATCACGTGCCCTGGGATTACCGCATGCGTTCCGGCCGGACGCTATGGCATGAACTGGTAGCCCATTACACGAAGGGCGTGGAAGACGTGAAACGAATGCGTGAAACGTGGAACCATTTGGACGGCTATATCGATGCCGAACGCTACCACCAGGCTTCCGTCTTCCTTGCCATCCAGGAAAAGGAAGCGCAGTGGTGGCGGGACGCCTGCATTGCCTATTTCCAGAGCATGTCCGGCTTACCGCTGCCGCCGGACTATGCGCCGCCACCACATTCGCGACGATACTACGAGTCGCTTTCGTTTCCGCATGTACCAGGATTTTCATCCTGGTAAGAAGGTTCTTGTCCGGAATGCCGAACAAAACCGACGGGAGCATGCCATGCACGTGGCGTCGAAACCTCCACTGGAGACGGTCAAGGATCTTGCCAGGCATCACCTGGCCTGACGATCGCACTCAGCAACCATGCTATGCGTTTGGTAAACAAGACATGGCCGTTATCCATACCTTGGCCCCGCAGGAAATCGAGTGCGTGAAGGGGAACCTTTCGAGTCCCTTTTTGGCTCCATGCTCGCGATATTGTCGTCAATGCTCTGCTTCTGCTTAATTAAATAATCAATCTTCATATAAATTTTATGCTGTTCGTCCTTTTTCTGACCGCGACTCTTACTGGGGTCCTTATCAATATCTTCAATGGCCGCTCTCTTTTCGCCTATTTGACTGGAAATATCGTCACTTTGTCGCTTGAGCGCCTGCTTAAGTTCTTTGATTTTCTTCCCGATCAGTCCTCCTTGAAGAAAATTTCGGAATGACTGGCTCGGCTGAGGAGGTTTTTCGTAATGATGATGAGGTGTTTTATTGGGCTGATGAGGCGTTGTATTGGACTCAAGCACCCCCGCTCGCCTTCCCAGGCTATCAATTGAGCGCGTTTGACGCCCTTCCGAAGAGCTATCACCCGGAAAGCCTTCTTCAGACCTTATTGGCGGACCGACCTGTGAATCCGTTTTTACATGGGTTGCTTGTGATGACAATTCATGGGCCGGCAAATAATTTGATGAACGTTGAACAGAAATGCTCATATCCAATCTCAGCTCGAAAGTATTTCCAGATTACCGTTCGTAAATACTGATCACGGCAATATCAGGTTATTACCCGCAAGGCACTTCTTGGGCAGTGCATTAAGGATGCTCTGATCTATTCCACGCACCCGGCATGACGTCCAGAAGGCCGGGTCACCGGCACGCATACATCCCGATGTTGGGGTGTGCACGCCAACCCGCATGAGAAGCGATCTTGGGGATAAATAAAAAAGCCCGGATCGCTCCGGGCTGTTTTAATTGCGAAGAATTACTTCTTTCTTGGCATGTAGAGATCGGTGATGGTGCCTTCGTACGCCTCGGCCGCCATGCCGACCGACTCGCTCAGCGTCGGATGCGGATGGATGGTCAGACCAATATCCGCCGCTTCCGCGCCCATTTCGATCGCCAGCGCGATTTCCGAAATGAGATCGCCCGCATGCGGACCGACGATGGCACCTCCGACCACGCGATGGGTTTCTTCGTCGAACAGCAGCTTGGTGAAGCCTTCGGTGCGGTCGATGCCGATGGCGCGGCCGCTGGCCACCCACGGGAATTTGCCCACGCCGATCTTCAAGCCCTTTTCCTTCGCTTCACGCTCGGTGACACCCACCCAGGCGATTTCCGGATCGGTATAGGCCACCGAGGGAATCACGCGTGCATCGAAGTGGCTCTTGTGGCCGGCAACAACTTCGGCCGCCACCTTCGCTTCGTGCGTCGCCTTGTGCGCCAGCATCGGTTGCCCGACAAGATCACCGATGGCAAAGATGTGCGACACGTTGGTACGCATCTGCGTGTCGACGTTGATAAAGCCGCGTTCCGTCACGGCGACGCCCGCCTTATCGGCGCCGATCTTGTTGCCGTTGGCCGAGCGCCCCACCGACACCAGCACACGATCGAACACGGAGGTTGCCGGAATGCTCTCGCCTTCGTAGCTGACCTCGATGCCTTTCTTGGTGGCTTTCGCTTCCACCACCTTGGTTTTGAGGTGCACGCCCTTGAGCTTGCTGCCGAGACGCTTGGCAAGCGGCTTGATCAAATCGGCATCGGAGCCCGGAATAATCTGGTCCATGAACTCGACCACGGTCACTTCGCTGCCGAGCGCGGAGTACACGGTGGCCATTTCCAGGCCGATGATGCCGCCGCCGACCACGAGCAACTTGGCGGGAACGTCTTTCAGTTCCAGTGCACCAGTGGAATCCATGATGCGGTCGTCGTCCCACGGAAACGCGGGCAGGCGCACGGCCTGTGAACCGGCCGCAATGATGGCGTATTCGAAGCGCAGCAGCTTCTTGCCTTCGGCCGTATCGATTTCCATTTCATTCGGCGATACGAACGTGCCTACGCCCTGCACGGTGCGCACCTTGCGCTGCTTGGCCATACCGGCCAGACCACCCGTGAGCTGGCCGACCACTTTGTCCTTGAAGCTGCGCAGCTTGTCGAGGTCGAGCTTGGGTTTGCCGAAGGTCACGCCGTGCGCGGCCATGGCTTCCGCTTCGTCGATCACCGCTGCGGCATGCAGCAGTGCCTTGGACGGAATGCAGCCGACGTTGAGGCAAACGCCGCCGAGCTTGGCGTAGCGTTCCACCAGCACGGTGTCGACGCCCAAATCCGCGGCGCGGAACGCGGCGGTGTAACCGCCCGGACCGGAACCGAGCACGACGAGTTTGCACTCGATGTCCGCCTTGCGGCCGGTTGCGCCGGCAGCCTGCGGCGCCGGTGCAGCAGCAGGCTTGGCGGGTGCGGGAACGGCAGGCGCAGGCGCCGCTGCGGGAGAGGGTGCGGGAACCGCAGGAGCAGGTGCCGCCGCGGCCTCGCCCGCCACTTCAAGAATGGCGATCACCGCGCCTTCCGACACTTCATCACCCACCTTCAGCTTCATCTCCTTGATGACGCCCGAAGCGCTGGCGGGAATCTCCATCGTCGCCTTGTCGGACTCCAGCGTGATGAGGCTTTGTTCCTTCGTCACGCTATCACCGGCTTTCACCATCACCTCGATTACCGGCACGTTTTCGTGACCGCCGATGTCGGGGACCTTCAATTCGATCGTATTGGCCATGATCCAAGTTCTCCTTGCGTCAAAGCAGCAGGCGGCGGATGTCGCCGAGCTGCGTGGCAAGGAAGGACGCGAAGCGCGCGGCCACGGCACCATCGATCACGCGGTGGTCGTAGCTGAGCGACAACGGCAGAATCAGGCGCGGCGCGAATTCCTTGCCGTTCCATACCGGCTTGGTCTGTGCCTTGGTCACGCCAAGGATCGCCACTTCCGGCGCATTGACGATCGGCGTGAACGCCGTGCCGCCGATGCCGCCGAGCGAGGAAATGGAGAAGCAGCCGCCGGACATGTCGGCGGGACCGAGCTTCTTGTCGCGCGCCTTCTTGGAAATCTCGCCGAGTTCGGTGGCGAGATCGAGCAGGCCCTTCTTGTCGCAATCGCGGATCACCGGCACCACCAGGCCATCGGGCGTATCCACCGCGATGCCGATGTGGAAGTACTTCTTAAGAATGAGCTTCTCGCCGCTCGCATCCAGCGAAGCGTTGAACTGCGGAAATTTCTTCAGCGCCGCAACCACCGCCTTGATCTGGAACACCAGCGGGGTGATCTTCAGATCCTTGTTCTCTTCGCCGAGCTTCTTGCGGAAGGCTTCCAGCTCGGTGATGTCGGCGTCTTCATGATGGGTAACGTGCGGGATCATTGCCCAGTTGCGGGCGAGATTCTGGCCGGAAATCTTCTGGATGCGGGTGAGCGGCTTTTCTTCCACTTCGCCGAACTTGGCGAAATCCACTTTCGGCCAGGGCAGCAGGTTGAGGCCACCGCCAGCCGCCACTGCACCACCCTCCACGGGGCGCGCACCGGAAGCGAGCGCATGCTTGACGTAGGCGGCGATGTCTTCACGCACGATACGACCGCTGCGACCACTGCCCTTCACTTGGCGAACATCCACGCCCAGTTCACGCGCAAAGGCGCGGACAGCCGGTGTGGCATACGGGGCATCGCCCGGCATCACCAGCTTGGCATCGAACGGCGGGCGGGCCTGCGGTGCCACGTCGCCCTCCGGCGCATTGCCGGGCAGTACGCTGCGACCGCCCAGCGGAGCGGGCTCTTCCTTTACTTGGGGAACCGGCGCGGGCGCGGGAGCTGGAGCAGGCGCCGGGGCCGGCGCCGGAGCTTTTGCAGCGGGAGCGGGGGCGGCAGCACCATCCGCGGCTTCGATGATGGCGATCAGGGCGCCTTCGGAAACTTCATCGCCCACCTTTAGCTTCACTTCCTTCACCACGCCGGCAAAGGGCGCGGGTACTTCCATGGTGGCCTTGTCGGACTCAAGCGTGATCAGGCTTTGGTCTTTCTCGACGGTGTCGCCGGGCTTGATCATCACTTCGATGACGGGCACATCCGCGTGTCCGCCGATATCCGGGACGCGGGCTTCTTTCAGGTCAGCCATGATTTCTCCTGCAGAACGAAGGCAGCCGCGGGGGAGGAGAAGGCGGCCGCAAGGCTTCCATCATAGCAATCGTTAAGCCTTCACGGACATGGCAAAGACGCCAAAGAATGCCATCCGCATACGTATGCGGCGGATTTGTCCTACTTTTCGGCTTCCGGCGGCGCCATGACTACGCGCACCTCACGATGCGGGTACGGAAGATGGATGCCTTCGGCCTGGAAGGCCTCTTTCACCTGGCGCAACAGATCGGTCTGCGCAGGCCAAAAGTCGTCCACGGCAGTATGGCCGCGGAGCAACAGCTGCACCGAGCTATCGCCCAGCGAGTCCGTCCAGACGGTGGGCGCAGGATCTTTGAGGATGCGCGAATCGGCCGCAAACAGGCGCTGCACCACCGCGATGGCGTGGCCGATGTTGTCGTCGTAACTGATGCCCACCCGCAACTCGAAGCGTCGCGTGCCGCGCCGGCTGAAATTGATGATGGCGTCCGCACCGATCTTCGCGTTGGGCACAGTGGCTTCGCGGTTGTCCGCCAATATCAGCTGGGTATGCATCAGATTGATGCCCAGCACCGTTCCGTCCACGCCGCCAGCGTTGATGAAATCGCCCGCCTTGAAGGGGCGAAACACGATCAACAGCACGCCCCAGGCCAGATTGCTCAACGATCCCTGCAAAGCCAGACCGATCGCCAAGCCGCCCGCGCCCAGCGCCGCCAGCAGCGGTGCGCTCGGCACGCCCGCGGTCTGCAAGGCGATCACGATCAACACGGCAATCAGCACGCCGTACACCAGGTTGCGAAGGAAGCCGCTCAGCGTGGAATCCACCGCCGCGCGGTGCATCGCGCGCTGCATGAAATTCGCCAACCGCGCCGCGAGCCAGATGCCGACAAGCAACACCAGCAACGCACCGATCAGGGACGGCGCGTGATCGATGAAAAACGCACGCAGATCGTCGCGTGTAAGGCTTAGTAGATGCTCGAGCATGGCGCTATCCCTGGCAAAACTGCGCAAAGCCTAGCAGCCGATTGAAACGACCGCAGTAATGACATTGCTGATGCACCACCGCTCGACACCCCAGCCACATCAGGGGATATAGCGGACGCCTGCACAATGTTGCGGCTGGGGAAGCCATTCGATGTGCAAAACAAAGCCGATCGTAAATACGCTCAACGCATAGATGCATCCGGCTTCGGCACACGCTCGTGCTCTGATCCGGCTACAAAAGCAATGCGTCATGGTGCTCCACGCTCAAGTCATGAAGCAGTTCAGCAAGTGACCAGATCTGTGTGCCCGAAACCTTTCGAATAGTCGAGCACTGAAATGACGGTGGGCGTGACACGGAATATCCGGATTTCCTCCGGCGATGGCATGGGCATTGGCAAGGCAACCCGTTCCGGATACTTGAGCGGAAGCCTGTGCAGAATCCTTTCCGCTTCAGCACGATCGGTCACCGGTTGTGCGTGCGCCGCCATGGATAAACCGGCAATCGACATCAGGTTCGAAGTGTCGTGGTCGATCGTGATCGAAACACGATCATCTCGCGCCAAATTGGCGGCCTTCTGGCTTTCCAGGCCACAAAGAAAGTAGAGCGTGAGTCCTTCGTTCACGTAGCCTACGGTCGTCGCTTGGGGCCATCCGTCCGGTCTTAGCGTGGCGAGGGTCATGATGCGGTGCTGATCCAGCAGCGCCAGTATCTTTTCTTTGATCTGTTCGTTCATGCATCGACTCCCAGCTCGAAACAGTCGCAGCATGAGGCCTCGTGTCATCCGGCGCTTGATGGAAATCAATCACGCGCCATAACCGACTTTGTCATGCATCGCGCTGACGAGTGACTCACCCTTGGTCGCGATCGGATACTGATCGCGAATCCATGAAGGGCATAAAAAAAGCCCGGCGGGGGACCGGGCGTGTGACTGCCGCGCCTTGGGGGGAGCACGGTGGGGGTGATTCGCTAGAGGTGACTAGCGTTGGGCGTAGCTCGCCTTGTCGGAACGATCCATGTCTGGGGAAATCAATTGCAAGCGCTCGCCGCTGGGCAAGCGAAACTGAAACTGCTGTTGCAGCGTCTCCAGTTGGCTAAAGTGCGGACACAGCGCCTCCGCGCGTTGCCCTAGTTTGTCGGCCGGCGCCTGCACTGCTTTGTTAAGTGTCGTATCCAATGCATCGGTGCGTGCCTGCAGCGCGGCGAGCCTGTTCGAATCGCCGCTGAGCGCGTCCTTCACTACGTCGGCGGTGACGTTGCTCACCAGATCGGCGACGGTTTTTTGCAGATGGCTGTCAAACAGATCGCTTTCGTCGCCAGCCATCCAAAGGCCATGGCCGAGCGTGCCGTCGATGTGCTGCAACGCTTCGTTATGCTGCTCGCGTAATTCACGCAATAGGCGCGTGCGATCGTCGCCATTTTCGGACAACGTGGCCACTACCGTGGTCAGCGCGGAATAACCAATCTCCACGCCATCGCGGGTAATCGCCGCTACGGCCGGCACCAGCTCGCGCACTTGCTCTTCGTATTCACGCAGGCGCGCCGAATCCGCCGTGGAGACGGACACAACCCGGCCATCCACCTGCAAGCTGCCATCGTGCATGAAGACTTTCGCGGGCGTGCCACTGCTGCGCGTGAATGCAATGCCGCTGGCCTGCACTTGCACGTCGTAGTCGCTGTTGAAGGAACACGACAGATGATGCGAATGGTTGCCCGCGGCCTGCGCACCGCCGGCCGCGGCGAGCGCGAGAATCGTTGCGAACAAAAGCATGTGACGACGCATGTGCAATCCCTCCCAGGACACGAACCGGAACGGCTCTTGTGCGCTTCGATGCGCACCACGGTGCATAGGGTTTAATGCGCGACCACTTGTCAGCATGGGCCGTACGTCATTCCCGTGCCATCGGTCATGACAGGCGACCATGACGATTGGCGCAGCGCACATAGGCAAACCTCCCCGGAGCACGATAAGTTGGTGCCTGGATCGCAACTCAGGGGCAAGGGGTGCCCTGATTCATGCTGCGCAGGTGGCATGATGTCCAGAAAGCCTGCAGGGTGTGTTGCGCGACGCCGGGAAGACTGGCCGTCTTTTCAAGTTGCGCGGCGCAGTCTGCGGGCTTTCTGGACATCACCCTCCGGGCCGGCTCTGTGTGCCCACATGCCTTCGGTCCGCCGGCTCGACAGACGGCCAGTCTGCCTTCGCCGACAGCCCTGTGGCCTGCGGGCACACAGAGCCGGTGACACCTACGCAGCATGAATCAGGGCACCCCTTATGCAATCCACCGATGTGATCGTCGTCGGCGCCGGTCTCGCTGGCCTGGTCGCAGCCACGGAGCTGACCGACGCCGGCCGGCGCGTCGTGGTCGTCGAGCAGGAACCGGAACGGAGCCTGGGCGGCCAGGCGTTCTGGTCGTTCGGTGGTTTGTTCTTCGTCGATTCCCCTGAGCAACGCCGCATGGGCGTGCGCGATTCACATGCACTGGCACTGGCGGACTGGATGGGTACTGCCGCATTCGATCGCCCCGAAGACCATTGGCCGCGTCGCTGGGCCGAGGCCTATGTGGACTTTGCCGCTGGCGAGAAACGTGCCTGGCTGCACGGCATGGGTATGCGCTGGTTTCCGGTGGTGGGCTGGGCCGAACGGGGTGGTTACGGTGCAATCGGTCACGGCAACTCGGTGCCGCGTTTCCATGTGACTTGGGGCACCGGGCCGGGTGTACTTGAGCCATTCGTGCGGCGTGCACGCGAAGCACAGGCGAAAGGCCTGCTGAGCTTCGCGTTCCGTCATCGTGTGGATGGTCTGATCGCAGAAAACAGCAATGTGATCGGCGTACACGGTGCGCGCTTAGCCGACGACATTATCGAACGAGGCAGGCCCAGTTCACGCGATGTCATAGGCGATTTCCAATGGCGTGCGCAGGCGGTGATCGTCGCGTCCGGCGGTATCGGCGGCAATCACGAACTGGTGCGCAAGCACTGGCCGCAGCATTTGGGTGCACCGCCATTGCACATGCTGTGCGGCGTGCCCGCACATGTGGACGGGCGCATGCTGGGCATCAGTGAATCGGCCGGCGCACGGCTGATCAATCGCGATCGCATGTGGCATTACGTGGAAGGCATCGAGAACTGGGATCCGATTTGGCCGATGCATGCCATTCGCATTCTGCCTGGCCCTTCTTCGCTGTGGTTCGATGCGCGCGGCAATCGCCTGCCCGGTCCGCTTTGGCCTGGCTTCGACACCATGGGCACACTCGAACACCTGCGCCGCACCGGCTTCGACTACAGCTGGTTCATTCTCGACCAGCAGATCATCCGGCGCGAATTCGCCTTGTCCGGTTCCGAACAGAATCCCGACCTCACCGGCAAAAGTTGGCGGCAAGTCGCTAAACGCGCTATCGGCAAACAAGCACCGGCGCCCGTCGAAGCGTTCAAACGCCAGGGACGCGATTTCATCGTGCGTGACAATCTGGACGATCTGGTCGTCGGCATGAATGCGCTTGCGGGCACCCAACTGCTCAATGTTCGCCACTTGCGCGAAGAAATCGAAGCGCGTGATCGGCAGTTCGACAATCCGTTCGCGAAAGACGGCCAGGTGATGGCCATCCACAACGCACGACGCTATCGCGGCGATCGCCTGGTGCGCGTGGCGAAGCCGCATCGAATCCTCGATCCAGCCAATGGTCCGCTGATTGCGGTGCGGCTGCAGATTCTCACGCGCAAGACGCTTGGCGGATTGGAGACCGATCTCAATGCGCGTGTGTTGGGACATGATGGCCAACCGTTGCGCGGTCTTTATGCCGCAGGCGAAGCGGCCGGCTTCGGCGGCGGCGGATTGCATGGCTACCGCGCGCTGGAGGGCAGCTTTCTCGGCGGCTGTCTATTTTCCGGCCGTGTGGCCGGACGCGCTGCAGCGGCGGCAGTCGCATGACATCGCCGCCGCGCATTGCCATCTATGGTGCCGGCATGGTCGGCAGTTACCTGGGTGGCCGCTTGCATGGTCATGCGCAGGTTCGTTTCATTGCACGTCCGCGCGTGGCATCTATGTTGAAGGAACACGGGCTGACCATCAGCGACCTACATGGTCATCGCCGGCATATTTCCGCTGCAGATGTGGATGTCGCCACGCAACCCGCTGCGGCGCGGGATGTCGATGCCGTGCTAGTTACGGTGAAATCCGCGGCGACTATGAACGTGGCGCACGAACTGGCCGAGGTACTTACACCAGGCGCGCTGGTAATCAGCTTTCAAAACGGGGTACGAAACACGGCGGATTTGCGTGCCGCGTTGCCGTCGTGCCACGTGCTGGCTGGCATGGTGCCGTTCAACGTCATGCAGCCGGAGCCCGCGCATTTCCATCAAGGCTCATCGGGGGATTTGATGGTGGAACGCTCCGCGTTGCTTTCACCCACATTGCATTCCGCGTTTGAGGACAGCGGGCTGCCGTTGCAGCCATGCGATGACATGCAGGCCGTGTTGTGGGCGAAGCTGCTGATCAACCTCAACAACGCCCTCAATGCATTGAGTGGTTTGCCATTGCGTGAAGAGCTAGCGCAACGCGCCTGGCGACAGTGCCTTGCGCTGCTGCAGCGGGAAGGGTTGCGCATGCTGCATGCGGCTGGCATTCGTCCCGCACAAGTCACCGCCCTACCCGCTCGCTGGCTGCCGGCCGTGCTGTCCTTGCCCGATGCGCTATTTCAGCGCATCGCCTCGCGGATGCTGGCCATCGATCCGTTGGCGCGGTCCTCCATGTGGGACGACCTGCAAGCGGGGCGGCGTACCGAGGTGGATTACATCAACGGCGAACTCGTTGCATTGGCAAAATCCAGAGGTCTGCACGCGCCCGCGAATGCGCGCATGGTTGCGCTTATCAGGGAAGCGGAACAATCGTATGTGCGCTGGGAAGGTCACGCTCTATTGAAGACATTGCTCGATGCATAGGCTGGCTTTAACGTGCCACATCTTCGATGTGCGCGATCTTTCCGCCGACTATGGTGAACGTAGTGATGCGCCCCTCGCGCTCGTATTGCCACTTCTCGCCTTTGTCCTTGGCGCTAGCCGACTTGCCTTTGCTCTTGCTGGACGATTTCGCTTTCGCCTTCTCTTTCTTGCCCTTGCTTGAGCCGGACGCCTTCGCCCGCACGGAAGGTTCACCCAGCAGTGCCTTGACGCGCATGGCGCTGTCGCCCACACCCACCACCTGACTACCTACTCGCACCGTTTGCAGCGCATGCGCGCTGAAGCTGGCAATCAGCAAGGCAAGAAAAAGATACCGACGCATGACATGCTCCGTGTGGTCATATAGCCAAGTTCCTTGGCGGCGATCGGCCTTCAGAACCCAGCGTCGGGCTCGGCAAGATAAGCCAGTTCTTCTCGCGTACAGGCCCGGTCGAGCAACGCGTTGCGATGGGGAAAACGACCAAATCGCGCGATCACCGCCTCATGCTGGCGAGCATAGTCGAGAAAATCGGTGTATTGATGGCGCTCTTCCGCAGGCAGGTTTTCGCACAAGGCTTCGAACAGCGTGACGCAACGCCGTTGCAGCCGCATGTTTTCAGCATGTTCGAGCGGCATGTAGGCGAACACGCGCTGTATGGGCAATAGCTGTCGGTCGTAACCTTCCGCGATACCCCACAGCGCCAACTGTTGAGCAGGAAGGTCTTGGCTCCACGCGCGCGAATCGTTGCGATAAAGATTGCGTGAAAACTGATCCAGCACGATCAACAACGCTAGCCAGCCTTGCGGCGTATCGGCCCAATGCTCGAGCTTGCCTTCCGTGGCCAAACGAAATATCTCGCCGAATTGCACGCGGATTGCTTCATCGAACACCGCGCGCGCGGCAAACCAATCTTGGTGATGAGCAGGATCGAACCAGAATGCAAGAACCGCCTGCGCTTCCCCAGGCGGATTCGCCATGATCAGTGGCCGACGCCAACAGCCTTGGCCAGGCTGTGCATATCCAGATCGATCGAATGCAGGCGCGGCAGTTGGCGGTGCAGTTCGGCCCTCATGTCGTTCGGCCCAACGCGCGCGATAACGCGCTCGAACGAACGAAGCAGGTTTTGCTCATGGCGCGCCAGCAGCCGGATCCAGGCATCGTCGCTGTGCGGTATCAGGACATCGAAATGGTAGCGAACAGCGCCGAACGCGCGACGCCGGGTGGCCGGGGTGCCTTCGTGATGGCGGATTTGCGCCTGCAGCTCGGCGATCACCAGGTTCAGGGATTGCGCTTCTTCATCCAGCACGGTGCGCAGCCCGGGTTCGCTCACCCGCGTTGCCGCATGGCGATACAGCGCGCGCAGCTCGATGCTGCGGCGGATCAGACCATTGCATAGATAGTGAATCGCCAGCGACACGACGCCGCCTCCCGGTTGAGCTTGCGTTTGCAAGACGGGGCCATGTTGCGGGACAAGCACTTAGCGGCGGATAAATCCGCCTGCCATGTTTGGCTTCTGCTCAGCTTTACTGACCGATCTGCACGAGATTCAGCGGACGGCCATTGCTCGCGCGAATCCCTTGCTGCAGCTCCGCAAGCCGCTGGATATCCGGACAGAGGACCTGGATTTCCGGACGAAGTACCTGCAAACGCTGTTGCAGACGCGGTTGAAACCCGCTGGTGAGATTTGCGGCCTGATCGCGCAGCGCGGCGGCTTGCTGCAGATCACCGCTCATGGCCGCACTGATGGCTTGCTGACCCATGGCCGAGGCCAGCAGGGGACCGATATCGCTGATGATCTGATTTCCGTATTGGTCGGCCGCATCACCATGCCAGTCATGCGTGCTCTGGCTGGCAGCAACGCGCTGATGAAGATCGGCTGCATGCGTTTGCAAGCGGCGCTGCAGTTCGGCGCGGGTATCGGCATCGAGATTCAGGCCGTTCGACTCCTCCTGCACAGCTTGCACCGCAACATCCACACCGTGATTGATGACGCGCTTCACCCGCGGCATCAAGACAAGCAGATTGCGCTGAAACAGGCTGAGCCGGTCCTGATTTTCGGCATTGAGTCGCACGGTTTGGCCGTCCGTCTGCAGCGTGCCTGATGTGATCACCACGCGCGTCGGCGCAGGTTCCGTACGATCGAAAACCAGTCGGTCTTGTTGCACGGTGAGATCGTAGCTGCTGGTCGCATGGCAGACCTGCGACAAATCCTGTGCATGCAGGCTGCCGCAACCGATCACGAGCATCCCAGCAGCGAGCAGGCAGGTCGAGCGCATGAAACTATCTCCATCGGACTTGAAGCCGATAGCGATAAAGCGCAGCGAGATAACTGCCGCTGAATCAGCCCGCGCGCGGTCGGAATTGCAGGCGGACGGCAGGCTGCCCAAGCTGCCACGCGAGCCACAACAACAGGGGAATGGCGGCCGCTTGCAATGCCAGCGCGATCAGCAGCGGGCGTTTTAAATCCCCCATTTGTGCCTGGAAGGATGCGGCGAGCTGATCCAACGTACTCATTTGATGCCAAACCAGCGCAGCGCAATAAGCCAGCCATACGCTCAACACCAGCGCCACGATGCGCAGCACCGGACGAGCCCAAGCTTGGCGCAGGATGCATCCCGCACAAGCGACGATCACGACAAACGATGCGGCGAGGTAACCGATCATCCAGTTCAACATGCCGTGCAGCGCGGCAGCATTTTCATTGTCGCCTGCAGGCAGCGTTTGCAAGGCGCCCCACAGCCTTTGCAGGTGCATGATGTATTGCGAGCCAAGGAACCCAGCCACAATCAACATCACCCAGGTGAGCATGCGCCACCCTGCGAAACCGATTTTTTTCTTACGCAAATCCGACTCGAAACGCGAGATCACCATCAGGCCGCCGCCTTCTTCATCGTGTTGAGGTCAGCCACCACCTGCGCGGCGTTTTCCTTGGGATCGACTTCGCGGTAGATCTTGGCGATCTTGCCGTTCGGATCGATCAGGAACGTGGTGCGCTTGGCGAAGTGCAGGCCAATGGCGGAAGTCAGCACACCATAGCTGATCGCTACGTGCCGGTTGGTGTCGGCGAGCAGCGGAAACGGCACGTGATATTTCGCAGCGAATTCGGCGTGCGATTTGATGTTGTCCAGGCTCACCCCGACCACGTCCGCACCGGCCTGGCGCAGTTTGGCGACGTCATCGCGAAAGGTGCAAACCTCAGTCGTGCAGCCGGGCGTGAAATCCTTCGGATAGAAATAGAGCACCAGCCAATGCCCGTGATAATCGGCGGGACTGCGCCAATGGCCATTCTGATCTTGCAGCCGGAAAGCCGGCGCCGCCTGTCCAACTTGTGGATCGCCTTGCACACCGGTGTCGGCCAGCACGGGAACAGCCGCCAGGCAAACCAACCCGGCCACCGCTAGCAAGGTCAACAGACGACGCATAGACCAACTCCCGCATCAAGAGACGAAGCGAGTATACGCTGCCACCACGCAAGCAAAAGGCGCCTTGCGGCGCCTTTTGTCGTCGACTTCAACGCACTGTTTAGCGTACGTGGTTATCGGGTATGGGTCGGTTCAATATCGAACTTGTCGACGGCCACACCGAGGTTCACGCCTTCGCCGGTACCCGACAACGCGATGGACGTTGTGCCCTTCGTCAACACCTGGGCGGTACCGCTGCGCACCACGCCAGCGGATGCACCGGCCTGCGCGTAGCTGCCATAGACATCCTTGATGCTGTAGACGTTGCTGATGTCGCCCTTGCCACTGACATGGAACTTGCCGGCAGTCAGACCACCGCCGTGCATGCGGATACTCACCGCCGCGCTTTCACCGTTGTCGCAGGTAATGTCGCCACGTCCTTCGGCATGCTGGTAGATCGCCGACCAACCAGACAGGCTGTAAGAGAGATGGCACTTCACCGGGGCATTGCCTGCCTGCGCCGCAGTAGCCGGCAGGCCAGCCATTGCGCTGGCGCAAAGCAGCATGGCGGCGGTCAATCCAAAGGTACGCTTGCTCATAAACAGGTCTCCTTACGCATGGCATGGATCGCCCATGCCGTAGCGAAAGTGTCGGATCAACGAACTGAACAAACTGGCAAGAACCTTCCGGGCGTTCAGCTTTCGCAAGCCTCCGTGAGGCCTATGTACATAACCCGCCTGTTGTTTCCCTTTGCTTGATGCTTAACTAACAAAGCGTCGCGCACACTGAATTCGTGGGCGCTTTGGCTACGGAGAAAAAAATGCCCAAGTACTCGCTGGTCGGCTACGACAGTTCGGATACCTCGCAGCGTGCATTCCGTTTCGCCATGGCCTTGGCACGCGCCTGTAAAGGCCGCGTGCGAGTGGTTTCGGTGCTGCAGGTCACCCAAGGGGGAGCCGATGCCTGCGCCTTGATGATGACCGACTCCGCCAGCGAACGAACGCGGGAGTTGCAGCAGGAACTACGCGCACTCGATCCGGAAGCCGACACGCTGGTGGACCTGGAAATCACCCACGGCAGCCCGGGTGACGTCTTATTGGGCCAAGTGCGCCAGCATCCCATCGATCACATCGTGATCGGCCATACCGAACGCGGCGCCCTCGGCCGCTGGCTGCTTGGCTCGGTGTCCGAAGACGTGCTGGCTGGCGCTCACGTGCCCGTTACCGTGGTCCGGTAAAGACGCGTCCAGATAGGTGGGCTGGCATTAATCCGCTCCAGCGTTCACCATTTATGCTGTTGTCCTTGATCTGTCACAGATCGGATAGTCTTTTTTGCACAGGAAACTGCACGTGGACTACAGCACCGTCCTGCCCTGGACTCTGGAAAGTCTGAATTTCGCGGACATCGACATCGCCCGTGTACGGCATGACGAAAACCTATTTCTGCTGCTCTGCAGCGCTTCGTTCGTCGAAAGCGGCTCGGATCTGTATACCAGTAACCTGATCGATCATTTCGACGGCGATACGGAACTGCAGGGTTGGCTGCGCGATCATTGGGAACATGAGGAACTGCAGCATGGCCGCGCCCTGGCTGCGTACGTACGCCATGTGTGGCCGGAATTCGACTGGAACGCCGGCTTCCAGGCGTTCTGGAAAGACTACGGTGCACTGTGTACCGACGAGCAGTTGGAGCGTTCCCGCGGGTTGGAACTGGCTGCGCGCTGTGTGGTGGAAACAGGCACAGCCAGCCTCTACCGCGCCTTGAACGACATCGTCGACGAGCCGGTGCTCAAGCAACTCACCAACCACATCAAGAGTGACGAAGTGCGCCATTTCAAGCACTTCTACCAAGCCTTCCAGCGTTATCGCGCCCAGGAAAAGCTCGGCCGTTACAAGGTATTCCGCGCCATCCTGCGCCGCGTCAACGAAATCCGGAACGAAGACAGCGACATTGCCCTGCGCCATGTTTTCAATCAGTGCTATCCGCAGCACAAAGACGACAATGCGCAGTTCCAGAAAGTAGCCGGCCCTGCGCAAGCGTTGCTGCGCCGGCATATCCCGGCCGAGATGACGGTGAAGATGCTGCTGAAACCGCTGGACCTGCCGCCGCGGCTGCAGCAGGTGGTGGAAAAGCCGCTGGCGAAAATCAGCGAAAAGTTGTTTCTGCAGTGATGTCCGCGCTCAGCAAGAGCGCGCGTCTTCCGCCACGCGCTCTTGCTGCTCTTCGCGTGTGGCCGGGTTCGGCCAGTGATACCAGTCCTTGTGCAGCGAGAATTTCCTGCATGCAAGACAGGCGGCAATCTCCCAGCGACAACTGCAACCGGGGCAGACACCGCCCGTCCAGAACGTATTCCAGGCCGTGCCGCAACCGCCCATCCTCGGCGAGCAAAGCCAGCGGCTGGTGCCTAGGGATGCTCTGATCTATTCCACGTACCCGTCACCGCACTGTATGCGCGTCTCGCTGCGCCGCGTGGCTCGAACAGACGGCCAGTCTGCCCTGTGCCACGCAACACACCCTGCGGGCCTTCTGGACGTCATGCCGGGTGCGTGGAATAGATCAGAGCATCCCTAGCGAACGCCAGGCACATTGCGGGCAGTAGACCTCAGGTTCCCTCATCCCGTTTCACTGGCCGTTGTTCGGTGCCGGTGCGCGGCCGCCATTGTCGCGCGGCACGCTGTCGATATGGCGCTGGCTTTTCTGCTGCAGCTTGAACTTCGCCAGGTCGATCGGCCGGATCTGCTTGATGATGCAAGGGATATACGGCCGCCCCGTCAGCACCTTGTCGAAGCCTGTCTGCACCTCGCTGGCAAAGCTGGTCAGACCGATAAAGTTGGTGAACGTGAGGTTGTTGCACGGCCATACATCGAGCAGGTACGCCTTGCTGGGCAGCGTATAGATCACCAGTTGCGTATCGCTGAGCGGCTCCCACGAATAGATCTGTTCGCCGAACACCAAGCGAAAGCTTCGCACCGGTGCGCCGGCCGCCGAAGCGTATGCCTGTTGGCGCTGCTGTAGGCCCTGCACGTAAGGGACGCTTTCGCACGCTGCCAGCAGCGCACCCAGACATATGAGGGCCAGCATCCGTAGTTTGGACATGACACCTGCCTCCTTGGGCTGGATAAGCGCCATAACGCGCGACCGGCAAAGACGCTTACTTTTTGCCGACAGCCTGCCACTTGGATGGATCGTAGCCGCCCGTTTCGAACACCAATTCTTGCTTGCCGCCATCCTGCATTTCGGTGTCGATGGTGATGCGCCGGGTCTTTTCCATCGCGGTGATAAAGGCCTTGTCGTCGCGAATGAAGATCGCCGGTTCGCCGCTCGTCGGCAAGAATGCGCGCAACGGATGCGGCTTGCCATCGAACTGGGCTTGCAGCGTGCAATTGCCTTTGCAGACAAAACCGTGGCCGTTGCCGAACAGGAACACGCTCTGACCCCACTGGGTGTGCCGACGCAGCACCAGCCGCACTGCGCGGTCACCGCCGGGACGTGTCGTGTAGAGGCTGGCGGTCGATTGCGTGCCGCCTTCCATCGGGCCGACCTGATAGGTCCACAGAGCGGCAAGGCGCCGCTTGTCGGCTGCTTCTTTTGCGCGCTTCTCGACATCCGGCAACGTTTGCTGCACTTCCTTGGCGGCGTCGCTGGCGGGGAATTGCTTGACGATCGCCTCGCCAAGCTGGGCGGCCATTTCGTCGTTCTTCATTTGCAGCATCTGGCGATAGCTCTGCAGCTGCCGATTTGCTTCGTCGGCCATTTGCTGCGCCTCGGCCTTGGCAGCATCCTGGGGCGTTGGCGCGGTTTGATCCTGCTGAGAGCAAGCGGCCAATAACAGCAAGCCGCTTGCGGCGGTCGCAACCAAGGTGTGACGGAAAGACGAACGGATCATCGCTAGCCCGATCCCTACAAAGAAGAGGTCCCTAGCTTGAAACGAGCCCCTGCCCGGATGCAACCGTCACGCGGCCGCGGACCGACCGAAGCGCTCGCGCAGCGCCGCACGATAACGCCGGCTGCAAGGAACCTTCGCGCCGTCTTGCATCGATAGCTGCACGCGCACGAAACGCTGCGCATCCAGTCGCCAAAATGGCATTCGAGCTGAACCACTTTGCGAGATGCTCGCCCGCCCAGATAATGCTGGCTCCAGACAAGGACCCTGCATGTCTCCCTCCTCCGCGCCGCGTCCCTCGGACTCGCTGCTCAACCATCACGCCTACGTCGCCTTCTGGTGCGCACGCACTGCATCCACCTTCGGCTTCCAGATGCTCTCTGTGGCGGTGGGCTGGCAGATTTATGCAATCACCGGACGTGCTTTCGACTTGGGCTTGATCGGTCTGGTGCAATTCTTTCCGTCGGTATTGCTGGCACTGCCTGCAGGTCATTTAGCCGATCAGTTCGATCGCCGTCGCATCGTGCTGATCGGGCAAATCGTGGAATGGATCGCGATCGTGCTGCTTACCGTGCTGACCTTGCTGCACGCGGTCGACGAAGTGGGCATTCTCTTGTTGGTTTTCGTCATCAGCACCGCCAAGGCATTCGAATCGCCTTCACTGCAATCGATGGTGCCGGCACTGGTGCCGTCTCACTTGCTTGCACGCGCGATGGCGATGAATGGCTCGGCGATGCAGGCGGCCATGATCATGGGACCGGCGCTCGGTGGCCTGCTTTATGTTGCAGGCCCCGGCGTGGTGTACGCGGTGGCCGCATTGCTGTATTTGATTTCCGGAGTAATGGTGTCGCGCTTGCGCTACGAACAAGCGCCGCCGAGGCGCGAACCGGCGACGCTCAAAACCTTGTTCGCCGGCGTGCATTTCATTCGCGAGCGCAAGGATGTGCTCGGCGTGATTTCGCTGGATCTGTTTGCCGTGTTGCTCGGCGGCGCAACGGCGCTGCTGCCGATCTTCGCCAAGGACATCCTGCACACCGGGCCATGGGGTTTGGGCTTGCTGCGCGCCGCGCCAGCGGTGGGCGCATTGCTGATGTCGTTCTGGCTCGCACGCCACAGCATGGAGCGCAACGTGGGCAAGATCATGTTTGCATCCGTGGCAGGGTTTGGCGTGGGGACGCTCGTGTTTGCGCTTTCGAAAGTGCTATGGCTGTCGCTAGTGGCGTTGTTCGCGCTGGGCGCTTTCGACATGGTGAGCATGGTGATCCGCGGTGCACTGGTGCAACTGGATACGCCCGATGCGATGCGTGGACGCGTGAGCGCGGTGAATGCCATTTTCATCAACACGTCGAACCAGCTAGGGGAATTCGAATCCGGCATGGTGGCCGCATGGTTGGGCGCCGTCGGTTCAGCGGTGGTCGGCGGCATCGGCACGCTGGTGGTCGTGGGGTTGTGGATGGCGATGTTCCCCACCCTTCGGCGACGCCAGCGGCTGCACATGGAAGCCCCATGAAGGCGGCCTGCAGACGCTCGACCGCCCGCCTGCTACATACCTCGTGGGGCCTACTCCAAGCCGCGATATAACGCCATTTCAAACCCCGTCAGAAGTGACGAAGATCAATGGCTGAGCGTGCACAATCGGTTAACGTGCCACTCACGTGACCGCTGGCAAGGTCAATCACCCGGACATTGGAGGAAGAACGCCATGAGCAGGCAAGCCGACATCGAACGCCGACTCGACCACCTCGGCAACCGTGTGCGCGAGTACGCAGACGGTGCCGCTGAAACCGCCGACGACTGGCTGTCCCGAGGGCGCCGCGCCGTAGGTCGCTTCAGCCGCAGCGACGCCCGCAAGCGTATGGCGCGCCGCGCCGAAGATTTTGCTGACGAAGCCAACTATCAGTACCGACGGCTGCGGCGCCATGCAGGCCGTCATCCAGTCGCTACGGCTGCGATTGTGGCGGGTACGGTAGGCGCGCTGTTCCTGCTGTATCGCGCACTGCGTCGGGACGAAGATTGATCTGCATCGGGGTACGAACCCCGACATAAAAAAAGCCCGCCTTTCGGCGGGCTTTTTCATTACACCGTTTGCGGATTCGGCTTTTCCGGATCGAGCTTGTACTCGCGGATCGCACGCGCCACGTCCTTGGCGTTGACTTTACCTTCCTTTGCCAGCGCCGCGAGTGCGGCGTGAGCAATCCAATGACGATCCACTTCGAAGAAGCTGCGCAGGTGTTCGCGCGTGTCCGAACGGCCGAAGCCGTCAGTACCAAGCACGGTGTAATGCATGCCATCCGGCATGAACGCGCGGATCTGGTCAGCGTACTCGCGCACGTAGTCGGTGGCAGCAACCGCCGGGCCCTGGCGCCCCTGCAACAGTCCGGTGACATACGGCACACGCTGCGTGCTTTCCGGATGCAGACGGTTCCAACGCTCGGCGTCGAAGCCGTCACGACGCACTTCGATGAAGCTCGGCACCGACCAGATGTCGGCGCTGACACCGAAATCCTTCTCCAGCAGCTCTGCCGCCGCGATCACTTCGCGCAGGATGGTGCCCGAGCCGAGCAACTGCACGCGCGGCTCGCCCTTCTTCGGCTTGCCGGCATCCTTGAACAAGTACATACCCTTGACGATGCCTTCCTCGACACCTTGCGGCAGATCGGGGTGGGCATAGTTCTCGTTCATCACGGTGATGTAGTAGTACACGTCTTCCTGCTCTTCGAGCATGCGACGTGTGCCGTCCTGCATGATCACCGCCACTTCGTAGGAGAAGGTCGGGTCATACGCACGCACGTTCGGAATCGAACCGGCCATCAGATGCGAATGACCATCTTCGTGCTGCAGGCCTTCGCCGTTGAGCGTAGTGCGGCCGGAGGTGCCACCGATCAGGAAGCCGCGCGAACGCATATCGCCCGCGGCCCAAGCCAGATCGCCGATGCGCTGGAAGCCGAACATCGAGTAGTAGATGAAGAACGGCAACATCGGCTGGTTGCTGATGCTGTAGCTGGTCGCCGCTGCCATCCATGCAGCCATGCCGCCGGCTTCGGAAATACCTTCCTGCAGCACCTGGCCCTTCTGGTCTTCGCGGTAGTACAGCAGCTGGTCGGCATCCTGCGGACGGTATTTCTGGCCAAATGGCGCATAGATGCCGATCTGGCGGAACATGCCTTCCATGCCGAAGGTGCGTGCTTCGTCGGCGACGATCGGCACCACGCGCGGGCCGATGGCCTTGTCACGCAGCAACAGGTTCATGCCACGCACGAGAGCCATGGTGGTGGAGATTTCGCGATCGCCGGTGCCCTTGGTGATCTGCTCGAACGCGGCGAGATCCGGCGCCTTGAGCTTCACATCGGAATGGCGACGGCGCTGCGGCAACGAACCGCCGAGAGCCTTGCGGCGCTCGAGCATGTACTGCACTTCCGGCGAATCTTTGCCGGGGTGGTAGTACGGCACATCTTTGAGCTTCTCATCGGACACCGGAATGTTGAAGCGATCGCGGAAATGACGCACGGCCTCATCATCCAGCTTCTTCTGCTGGTGCGTGGGGTTCTGCGATTCACCGGCCGCGCCCATGCCGTAGCCCTTCACCGTCTTGGCGAGGATCACGGTCGGCATGCCCTTGGTGTTCACCGCCGCGTGATATGCCGCATACACCTTGTGGGGATCGTGGCCGCCGCGGTTCAAGCGCCAGATGTCGTCGTCGCTAAGGTTGGCAACCATCTCGCGCGTTTCCGGATACTTGCCGAAGAAATGTTCGCGCGTGTACGCGCCACCAAAGGCCTTGCACGCCTGATATTCGCCGTCGATGGTTTCCATCATCAGCTTGCGCAGCACACCATGCTTGTCGCGCGCCAGGAGCGGATCCCAGTAGCTGCCCCAGACCACCTTGATGGCGTTCCAGCCTGCACCGCGGAACACACCTTCGAGTTCCTGGATGATCTTGCCATTGCCGCGCACCGGACCGTCGAGGCGCTGCAGGTTGCAGTTGATCACGAAGATCAGGTTGTCCAAGCCTTCGCGGCCGGCAAGTGAAATGGCGCCCAGCGATTCGGGCTCGTCGCACTCGCCGTCGCCCATGAAGCACCAGATCTTGCGGTCGGTCTTCGGCATCAGGCCGCGGTGTTCCAGGTACTTCCAGAACTGTGCCTGATAAATCGCCTGGATCGGACCCAGACCCATCGACACCGTCGGCACCTGCCAGTAGTCCGGCATCAGCCATGGATGCGGATAGGAGGACAGACCGCGGCCACGGCCAGCCACTTCCATGCGGAATAGATCGAGCTGCTCTTCGCCGATGCGGCCTTCGAGGAACGAACGCGCGTAGATGCCCGGGCTGGAATGACCCTGATGAAACACCAGGTCGCCCGGATGATCGGCGCTCGGCGCACGCCAGAAGTGGTTGAAACCTACGTCATAAAGCGTGGCGGACGACGCGAAGCTGGCAATGTGCCCACCCAGCTCGCCCGGCTTGCGGTTGGCGCGCACCACCGTCGCCATCGCGTTCCAGCGGACCAGGGTGCGGATGCGCCATTCCATCGCGGCATCGCCCGACATCTTCGCTTCCAGATGCGGGGGAATGGTGTTGACGTATTCGGTGGTTGGATCGAAGGGCAGATAGCCCCCCGAACGGCGCGTGGAATCGACCAGCCGCTCCAGCAGGAAGTGCGCTCGCTCGGTGCCTTCGCGATCGATGACGGCGTTGAGCGATTCGACCCATTCCTGGGTTTCGGTGGGGTCGAGGTCCTGATGGAGGATATCGTCGAGCTGATCCATGGAAGTCTCCGCGGCGCGGGCGCCGCCTTGCGGTGGGTGCACGTCGCCGGGGGCAGCGACGAAGTCGGTGCTTCGGTCCGGCGACTAAAGGACCGGCACGGAACAGGAGAGGACCGCGTGGCGTGTTCGCCGCAGGACGAGCTAACCCTCCGATTCTAGCCCTGAGGCAGTGGTCTCGCCAATTGTCGGACCATACATACGTATGCGAAGGGTTGGAGTGATGTCGCGCTATCTGAAAATGGCACGTCCCTCTCCCTCGGGGAGAGGGGTTGGGCTTGGGGGTGCGATCAACGCGCGACGATCGCGACTTGCACAGACCACAGACATGACGATCACGTTCCGCCCGAACCCTCGCCCGCTTGCCGGCGCCCTCTCCTGAAGGAAAGGGGTTCACCAGAAATCTTCGTAGTAAAGGTGTGAAGCGCTCAGCTTCGCTCAGTCTGCGCAGCGCGAATCTGCGCATCCACCACTGCGATCGCCGTCATGTTCACCACGCGACGCACTGTAGAGGAAGGCGTGAGGATGTGCGCAGGCTTGTCCACGCCCATCAGGATCGGGCCAACCGCCACACCATCAGTCATCACGCGCACCATGTTGTAAGCGATGTTGGCGGCGTCGAGGTTAGGCATCACGAATAGGTTGGCGCGTCCGCTCAGCGTGGTGCTGGGGAGTATGCGGCGGCGAATTTCTTCGTCCCACGCGGTATCGCCCTGCATTTCGCCGTCCATTTCCAAATCTGGCGCGCGCGTACGCAGGATTTTCCAGACCTCGCGCATCTTCGCTGCGCTGGCGTTCTCGTGGCTGCCGAAGTTGGAGTGCGAAAGCAGCGCCACCTTGGGCTCGACCCCGAACAGCTTGAGGCGATAGCTGGCCTGCAGCGTGGCTTCGGCGATCTGCTCGGCAGACGGATCGCACTGCACGTGGGTGTCGAGGAAGAACCACGTGCCCTTGTCGTTGATCACCGCAGTCATCGCGGAAGTGCACTGCACGCCCGGATCCAGGCCGAACACGCTGCGAATGTAGCCAAGCTTCTTGTGATAACGACCGACCAGGCCGCAGATCAGCGCATCGGCTTCGCCGCGCTTGACCATCATCGAGGCAATCAACGTGGGGCGTGAACGCATCAAGTTCTTGGCAGCTGCGGGCGTTACGCCGCGACGTTCGGTGAGCAAGTGGTATTGCTGCCAATAATCGTTGAAGCGTGGATCGTCATTGATGTTGGTGAGTTCGAAATCCACGCCGGCACGCATGCGCAAACCCAAGCGCTCGATACGCGTTTCGATCACATCAGGACGGCCGATCAGGATCGGACACGCCAACTTCTCGTCGACCACCGTCTGCACGGCGCGCAATACGGTCTCTTCTTCGCCTTCGGCATACACCACACGCTTGCGATCGTTGCGGGCGCGTTCGTACACCGGCTTCATGATCAGACCGGTGCGATAAATGAACTGGCTGAGTTTCTCGATATAGGCTTCCATATCTTCGATCGGGCGCGTGGCCACGCCAGAATCCATCGCAGCTTGCGCGACGGCGGGCGCCAGCATGACCAGCAGGCGTGGATCGAACGGACGCGGAATCAGGTATTCGACACCGAACGTAGGTGCCTCGCCAGCATAGGCGCCGGCAAGATCGCTCGCTTCCATCTGCGCCAGCGCAGCGATGGCACGCACGCATGCCAGCTTCATTGCCTCGTTGATGCCAGTGGCACCCACGTCCAGCGCGCCGCGGAAGATATACGGGAAGCACACCGCGTTGTTGACCTGGTTCGGGTAGTCCGAACGGCCGGTGGCGATGATGCAATCCGGGCGCACCTGCTTGGCATCTTCCGGCAGGATTTCCGGATTTGGGTTAGCCAGCGCCAGGATGATCGGCTGCTTGGCCATGGTCGCGACCATCTCCGGCTTCAAGATGCCGCCAGCGGAAAGGCCGAGGAAGATGTCGGCACCGTCCACGATCTCCGCCAGCGTGCGCGCCTTGGTATCACGCGCATAACGCTGCTTGTCAGGATCCATGTGATCGCGCCCGATATACAGCACGCCCTCACGATCGAATGCTGTGATGTGCTCCGGCTTTGCGCCAAGAGCCACCAGCATGTCCAGGCAGGCGATGCCCGCTGCGCCGGCACCGGTGGTGGCGATCCTTACGTCTTCAATATTCTTGCCGACGATCTTCAGCGCATTGGTCACCGCCGCACCGACGATGATGGCAGTGCCATGTTGATCGTCATGGAACACCGGAATCTTCATTCTTTCGCGCAGCTTGCGCTCGACAATGAAGCATTCGGGTGCCTTGATGTCTTCGAGGTTGATGCCGCCGAAGGTGGGCTCCATCGCGGCAATGATGTCCACCAGTTTGTCCGGGTCGCGCTCGTTGAGTTCGATGTCGAACACATCGATGCCGGCAAACTTCTGAAACAGCACGCCCTTGCCTTCCATCACCGGCTTGCCGGCGAGTGGCCCGATGTCGCCCAGACCCAGCACTGCGGTGCCGTTGGTGATCACGGCCACCAGGTTGGAACGCGCGGTGTACTGGCTGGCGTTCTGCGGATTCTCGACGATCGCTTCGCACGCATAAGCCACGCCCGGCGAATACGCCAGCGACAAATCGCGCTGCGTCACCAGCGGCGTGGTGGGCGTGACCTTGATCTTGCCGGGGCGCGGAAGACGGTGATATTCGAGGGCGGCTTGGCGGAAGTCGTCGGAATGAGCCATCGGATGGTTGCAACAGAAAGGAAGGGGAAGGAGCCGCGTTGCGGCATGACATGCATGGTAGCACCCGCAGGATTAGGTATGCCTGACGTTGGGAATAGTCAAAAGGTAGTAAGACGCGCTGCGGGTTTATGTATGTCCCATGTCAGGCGAACTACTTTGTGCAGCGCGGTAAAAGAAGTTGCCTCATAGGGATATGGCCTCGGATACTCGCCGTACTTGCCGATTCCGCGACCCTGCTCTGGACCACCGATGACTATCCGTCTCGCAAAAATTTTGCTGCCGCTCGTGTTGGCCGCGTTCGCTTTCATCGTGACGTTCGACAACATCGTCGATTACGGCTCCAACTATCTTTTCGTGCAGCACGTGTTGTTGATGGACACGACTTTTCCCGGCAATGCGCTAATGGGTCGCGCTATCAAAAGCCCTGTGATGTGGCACGCCAGTTACTGGCTGATCATCGCTGCTGAAGGCGCCACCTGCCTACTGCTGTTCAGCGGAACCGTTTCCTTGTGGCGTGCTCGCCACCTGGAGGGAACCCGTTTCAACGCATCGAAAAGCTTAGTCACGGCCGGATGCGCGATGGGCTTTCTGGTCTGGTTCTTTGGCTTCATGGTGGTTGGCGGAGAATGGTTCGCCATGTGGCAATCGAAGATATGGAACGGACAGGAGGGTGCTTTCAGGTTCTACACCGCCATTCTTGGCGTGCTGATCTTCGTTAACCAGCCTGATCACGATTTGACCTGATCGTAGACTGGGTTAGCGCAGCGTAACCCAACCATTCCCGCGATAGCTGTTGGGTTACGCCGCGCAAACCCAACCTACAAACCTGCTGACAAGGTTTCCGCTTCCACCTTCGACATGCGGATGCGATTGATAAACAGCGAAAACGCCAGCTTGCCTGCGAGGCCATGCACATGCTGCATCCACGGCGGTAACCAGCGCGGTGAAGCGATGGCGCCGGAATGGAAATACGATTCCAGACTGATCACGTCGCCCAAGGTGAGCTTGCCTGCGAAGAGATAACGCAGCAGATCCATGCGCCGCTCTTTCAATGCCCAGCGGAAGAACGTGTGCACATCCAGCAGGCCGGAGAGATACACGTTGTCTTTCGCGAATGCGGAGCCACCGGTCAATGGCACGCCACGGAACACTCGCTCAGCGGAATGAAAGCTATCCGCCACCGATTGCCCGCAACGATTGAAGAAGCGGTACACCTCGACGAAATCCGCACCGTTGATCGCCATATCCAACGCCAGGATGCGCAGGCTGATGCGCTTGAGCCGGGCGATGTCGATCGCGCCTGACATCAATTCGGCAAACACCGCCAACCCTTCTTGGGTAGCCGTGACACGCGGCGAGGTGCGCGCCAGCGAAGCAAGCACCGGTTGCTCGCGTCCATTCAACGCGGTGAGCGAGTGTACGTAGGCTTCGTGATTGAGCAGTTGATGACGGTCATACTGGCTGAAGCGTGTACCGCCGCGCAGACGAATGCGGGTGGCGCCTGCCGCCGCCTTGGCGGTGAGATCAGGATCCACTTCGACCGCAATCACGCCCTGGCCGAAGAAATCATCCAGCGCCTTGGACAGGTCTTTGCGCAGCAGCTCGGATGAGATGTTGGTGACGATGTCGTCGTCGGCCAAGTCGGCGCCGAGCTCGTCCGCCAACTCCACGAAGTAACGTGCTGCATCGAGGTTGCTGTAATGGCTGCCTGGAATTGCATCGCCTGGTCGACCATAGAGCTGGATAGATGGCGCGGTGACGCCTTCAGTGCCCACAGCTTCGAGCATCTCGGCGGCGATGCGCCAGGATTCGGCCGTGCGGCGCAGGTAGTCGCGAATCGGATCGCCGTCGCCGGCCTCGCTTTCGATGGCGGCGAGTTCCTTGCGCACTTCGGAGTGATCCGGTTTTTTGTAGCTCACCTCCGGCAAGGTGTAGTGGCCCTTGCCGTATTCCTCGATCATGCGGTCTTCCAGCGATGCCGGCCAGCTCACCGTCGCAAGAATATTGATGCCTTTCACCGCAGCCAGCAGCCGTTTGTCGAGGGCGGCATAGGTTTCAAAACCGGCGGGGACGACTTTTACTTTTTCGGCAGACGTACTGCTCACCACCCGTCCCTCTCGCGCGAACCGCGCGGGCCATGAGGTTTGGTAGCCGGCCGGCCGCCACGTTGGCGGCGCAACCGCGACTCGAGCATGGTGGCCTGTTCTTCGCGTTCGTCGCGCAGCTTGAGGTAATTGCGCCACCGTTCGGGCGTCAGCTCGCCGTCGCGCAGCGCTTCTTGTACGGCGCATCCGGGTTCGCTGCCGTGGCCGCAGTCAGCGAAGCGGCAGTTTTCGGCCAAGGCTTCGATGTCGGCGAACAGATCGAGGTTTTCCTCGCCGGTGAGCTTCAGCTCGCGCATGCCGGGCGTGTCGATCAGGCAACCACCGCTCGGCAGCTGCAACAGCGCTCGATACGTGGTGGTGTGACGCCCACGACTGTCGTGACTGCGCACGTCGCCGATAGCCATATGCTGGCTGCCCAGCAAAGTATTGGTGAGGGTGGATTTGCCGGCGCCGGAAGAACCCACCAGCACCGCGCTGTCGCCGGGCTTGAAGTAAGCCGCCAGTACCGTGGCGCTAGCCGGATCCTTACCGTTGACGGCATGGATCGGCGTGCCTTCCGGCAGACGGGCTTTCAACTCAGCAATACGACTTTCTACGCCATCGGTGCGGTCCGGTTTGCTGAGCACGACCACCGGCTGCGCTCCCGAACCTTCGACCAACGACAGATAGCGTTCGATGCGGGCGGGATTGAAATCCCCATCTAGACCGGTCAGCACTAATACGTAATCGATATTGGTCGCGATCACCTGCCGCTCGTAGCGCTCGCCGGCCGCCGCGCGCGACAACACCGTGCGGCGCGGCTGCACAGTCAGGATGTGCGGCGGCTTGCCGGGTTCCACTTCCACAAAATCGCCCACCGCCGGGCGTTCAGCCGGGTCCAGGCCGCGCTTGAGGAAGTGGCCGGCCGGCTGAGCGCCAAAGACTTGTTCCCCATCATGCAATTCGTAGCCTGCCCGATGCTGGGCCACCACGCGGGCAATGCGCCGCCCTTCCCCGGGCAAGACCTGGCCCCGCCAGCCGATGTGGCGGAGCCGCTCGATGGTCTGGATGTCGCTCATAGAGCGGGATTATGCCCATCTTCACTAGGTGTCGGGAAAGCCATATGAAATGAAGTGCGAACGCTTTTCCGTTTTTTTGCCTTATTCCATCCCCACGATGCCCTGACTCGCTGTTAGGATCGTGAAAACCGGCGGCAGGCCGGCTTTTTTCAATCCGCAAAGGACCCAAGACCGTTGTCCCCGATCAAGCCCAGCACGCACCTGGCCGAAGTGCGCTATGAAATCCGCGGCGCCCTGACACGTCGTGCGCGCGAACTGGAAGCGGCGGGCACGCCGATCATCAAGCTCAACATCGGCAATCCGGCCCGTTACGGTTTTTCCGTGCCGGCCCATCTGCGCGAAGCCATCGCCGCGCATCTGCACGAGAGCGAAGCCTACGGTCACGAACAAGGTCTGGAAGAAGCCCGCGAAGCCATCGTCGCTCAACAGCGCGCACGCGGCGCATGTCATGTCCAGGTGGAACGCATCTTCATTGGCAACGGTGTCAGCGAACTGATCGACCTGAGCTTGCGCGCCCTGCTGCAGCCAGGTGACGAAGTGCTGTTGCCTAGCCCGGATTACCCGCTATGGAGCGCTGCCACCATCCTCAACGGCGGCGTACCGCGTTATTACCGCTGCCTGGCCGAGAACCGGCATATGCCGGATCCGGAAGAAATGGAAGCCCTGATCACGCCGCGCACGCGCGCGCTGGTGATGGTCAACCCGAACAATCCCACCGGCGCGGTGTATCCGCGCGCGCTGTTGGAACAGATTGTGGAAATCGCCGCACGGCATCGTCTGTTGCTGCTGTGCGATGAGATCTACGACGAAATTCTCTATGACGGTACGCCGTTCCAACCGCTTGCCGAAATTGCAGGCAACACACCCTGCCTGAGCTTTGGCGGCTTGAGCAAGGTGCATCGCGCCTGCGGTTATCGCGTGGGCTGGCTGAGCCTGTCTGGCGATCCGGCGCGTACGCATGAATATCGCGACGCCTTGCAGTTGCTCGCCGCTTTGCGTCTGTGCGCCAACGTCACCGCGCAATGGGCAGTGATTCCTGCGCTGCAAGACGCGCCAACCATCAACGCACTCACCGCGCCGAGCGGCCGTCTATATCAAGCGCGGCAAGCCGTGTTGGACGGTGTCGCATCCAGCCAGTTTTTGGATGTGGTCGCGCCGGAAGGTGCGATTTACGCGTTTCCACGCGTACGTAGCGACGCTATCGCCGATTTCGATGACAACGCTTTCGCGCTGCGCCTGCTGGAAGAGGAATCGGTGCTGATCGTCCCCGGCACCAGCTTCAACGTGCCGAACAGCCGCCACATGCGCCTTACCTTGCTGCCGCAGCCGGCCCAGTTGCGCGAAGTGTTCGTGCGCATGGAGCGTGTGCTGGAACGCATGGCTGCGGAGGAAGCACCACGCGCGGCCGTCGCAGCAGGCTGATGATGCCGCTGCGTTACCTCGCCCTGGGCGACTCCTACACGATTGGCGAAGATGTTTCCGCCCAGGCGCGCTGGCCGATGCAACTGGCGGAAAAGCTGCGCAGGCGGGGGATTGCGATCGACGATCCGCAGATCGTCGCCGTCACCGGCTGGACCACGGACGAACTCTCGGCCGGCATGGATCAGGCAGCATTCGCCTCTGGCTATGACCTGGTGACGCTGCTTATCGGCGTTAACAATCAATACCGCGGCCGCCCGATCGAGGAATATCGCGAACAGTTTCGCGCCTTGCTGATACGTGCGGTGGCACTGGCCGGCCATCAGGCCGAACGAGTGATAGTGGTATCCATTCCCGACTGGGGCGTAACGCCATTCGGCTATGCCAGCGGGCGCGATCGCAAACAGATCGCGCAGGAACTGGATGATTTCAATGCGATTGCTCGCGCCGAAGCCACCGAAGGCGGCGCGCATTTCGTCAATATCACGGGTATTTCGCGTGAGCACGCTGGATTGGTCGCTTCGGACGGGTTGCACCCGTCTGGCGCGCAATATGCGCTGTGGACCGATGCCATTGAACCCGTCGTCACCAAGACGCTAGGGATGCTCTGATCTATTCCACGCACCCGGCATGACGTCCAGAACGCCCGCAGGGTGTGTTGCGTGGCACAGGGCAGACTGGCCGTCTGTTCAAGCCACGCGGCGCAGGCTGCGGGCCTTCTGGACGTCGCCCCGTCATTTATATTCAAGAGGTTGGGGCCGCACTGTATGCGCGTATCGCTGCGTCCCAGCGTCTGTCTAGACGCTGGGACGCAGCGATACGCGCATACAGTGCGGTGACGGGTGCGTGGAATAGATCAGAGCATCCCTAGAGCCTCTTTTGCACCGCTAAGGTGTGCCGTTTGCAGGTTGAGGCAAATCAATCGCAAAAAATGACGAACGGCATCCTTTACTCCTCGTTAAATTTTTGAAACAGTTGCACTAGGGAACACTGGCGCAACATCGCAAGGGATGTCCAGACGTTCACGCGTCTAGCCGTACGGAGGGAGGAACGGCAGACATTTCCTGTTGCACCGGTGCTCTCTATCGCCACTATTCGGGGAGTCACCATGCAAGCCCACTACAATCGCTTGTCCATCGCGGTACGTTTGGCATTGTCCGTCGGTATCGCCTCGTCGGCCGCCATCGTCCACGCCCAAGACAATAACGCTGCGCAACAAAACAATTCGGTGCAGCAAAACACCTCCACCCAGAACACCAACGAGCAGCCGCAGGCTTCGAAAGCCAAATCACTGGAAGCCGTGACGGTCACGGGTTCTTTGATTCGCCGTGTCGATACTGAAACCGCCAGCCCGGTAGTCACGCTGGACCGCACCGCACTCACTGCCAACGGCGCTCCTACGCTGGGTAACGTGTTGCAACAGCTGCCGAGCGTTTCCGGCTACGCCACCAACCCTGCCAACAACAGCAACGGCGGTGGCGGCGCCAGCCCTACCCTGGAAGGCGGCGACGGCGCGTCGCGCGTATCGTTGCGCGGCCTAGGAACCAATCGCACCCTGGTGCTGGTGGATGGCCAACGCATGGCCAACGCGGACCTCAACATGATTCCGCAGAACATGATCCAGAGCGTGGACGTGTTGGCGGAAGGCGCTTCCACCGCCTACGGTTCGGATGCGGTCGGCGGCGTGGTGAACTTCCATCTGCGCAAGGACTTCAAGGGCGCCGAAGTCAGCATTAACGACGGCATTTCCAGTCATGGCGACAGTCAGCGGCGCGGCTTCAACTTCACCACTGGCGCCAGTGGCGAAAGCGGCAACATCGTGGCAGGCATCGACTGGAACAAATACAGCCCGACGCTGGCCTTGCGCCGCGGTTTTTCGCAGCGCGCGCTGTATCTGTCCAGCGGCGTAGTCACCCCACAAGGATCGGGCACGATTCCCACCGGCCGCATTCTGGTTCCCGCAGCACTCACACCCGGTGGCTGTCATGTAAATGCCGCGGGCAACGCCTACGTGACCCTGGCCAATGGCACCGGCAACAGCCTCAGCAACTACCGCTGCTATGGCGGCTCCAACGACACCTTCAACTACAACGCCTACAACTACATCCAAACCGAGCAGAAGCGCGTGAACTTCTTCGTGCTCGGCAACTACAACATCACGTCGAACCTCACCGCGTTCGCCAATGTGTTTTACAACCGTACCAATTCTTCCGGCCAGGACGCTCCGGCGCCCACCAGCACCAACGACGGCTGGTACGTGGCGGCGAACAATCCGATCAATCCGTTCGGCGTCACCTTTGGCACGCCGCCTGGCTACACCGGCACCAGCTACGTCATGAGCGAGCGCCTCACGGGCCTGGGCACCCGCCTGCACACCTTCGATACCGACAACTTCCAGCTCAACACCGGCCTGCGCGGCCATTTCGGCCAGAGCAGCTGGCTGTGGGACGCAAGCCTCAACTACGGTTACGCGAATCGTAAGCAGACCGACTACAACGAAGTGAACATTGCCGCCCTGCAAGCGGTGATCAACGGCGGCGGCAATATCTTCAACCAGGCCGATCCTGCGGTGACGGCGCAATTGAAGAATGGCGTGGACGCGCCTGTCTATACACTCACCAATACAATGAAGCAGCTGCAGTTCAATGCATCCGGCGAACTATGGGATCTGCCCGCCGGCGCCATGCAGCTTTCCACCGGCGCGTTGTACCGCTGGAATTCGATGAACTACACGGTGACACCGGATGCCATTCTCAATCCGGGCACCGCCACCTGCGCCGTACTGGCCGAAGCCTGCGGCTCGCCCGGCCGCGGCAGCATCAACGTGAAGGAGCTTTACGCCGAAACGCTGATCCCGCTGCTCTCGGAAAAACCCGGCGCTTACGCGTTGAATCTGGATGTTGGTATCCGCTCCTCCGACTACAGCACCTCCGGCACCACCACCAATAAGAAGATCGCGCTGGAATACAAGCCGATAGCCGACTTGCTGATACGCGGTACGGTCACGCAGGTGTTCCGCGCCCCTAACCTTAACGAGCTGGACGACGGTCTCACCATTGGCGGACCGACCGTCAACGACCCCTGCATCGGCCTCAGTGCAGCGACGCTGGCTGCACACCCTGCGGCCTGCCAATTCGTGCCGCCGCAATGGGCGGGCAATCCGATTCCGCAGGTCACCGCCTATACCTCGGGCGGCAAACCCGCAGGCGTCAATTTGAAGCCCGAACACGGCACGTCCTTTGACCTCGGCCTGGTGTATTCGCCCAGCTGGCTGCCGGGCTTTTCCTCCACCGTGGATGCATGGCGCATCAACCTGCACGACCTGCTGACGCCGCTGGCTGCGCAGACCGTACTCAACGCTTGCTTCAATAACGACAACAGCCCGTACTGCAATTTCATCCACCGCTATCCCACCAGCAACGCACTCGCCGGCGCGATCTATTACATGAGCACGCCAGTGGTGAACCTGGGCAACCTCAGCACCAGCGGCGTGGATTTCAGTACCAGCTATGCCATTCCGCATTTCGATATGGGCAGTTTCAACCCCGGCAACTTCAAGGTGGGCATCAACGCCACCTATACCGGCTCGTATTACAACGATGCCACGCCGGGCCAGCCGGGCGCGAAGACCGTCAACTATGCAGGCACGTATACGCAGCAGTTCGGCAGTATCGCCCGCTGGCGCGGCTCGCTGACGCTCAACTGGTCGCTGGGCAACTGGAGCGCACAATGGCAGACGCGCTACATCCACCACATGACCGACCTCAACGCCGACATCAATACGGGTGCGAGCGCACCGATGGCTTCGATCCTGTATCACTCGGCACAGATCGCCTACGCCGTACCTGCGATCAAGACGCGCTTCGAGTTCGGCGTGGATAACATCGCCGACAAGGCACCGCCGCTCATCTACCAGAACGGCGCGAACTACAACGTCGATACGGCGACCTATGACGTACTGGGTCGCTATTACTGGGCTCGGGCCACGGTCAAGTTCTAATTGTGGAAGCAAGGAAGCAGCATCTGCATGCCGCGATCTGCTCCCTCCCCTACCTGCAGTAGGGGAGGGAGCAACGCATTACGCGGGAACACACAGCGTGGATCGACCTCCGACAATTTCCGATCGTGCGCGGGAAGCTGCCATGCTCGAGGCCTTCCATCAGGGCGACATGGGCCGCGTGCTCGCCTTGAGCGAAGCCCTCCCTGAAGGCGAAACCACGCTACTGCTACGCGCACTCGCCTTGCACGCCGTGGGCAAGCCACACGAAGCACTACCGCTGCTCATCCGGCTGACACAACTCGCGCCACACACCTTCGAGTACTGGAACAACCTGGGCCTCGTCGCTCGCGAATCGGGCGATACGGAAACCGCCGCACAAGCTTTGCAACACGCCTTGAAGCTGGCACCGCAAAATGCCGATGTGCACTACAACCTCGGCCTGCTCCATCTGCAGCTGAAGAACTGGCTATCCGCCCGCGAATCGCTCCTGGAGGCCGTGCAGATCGCTCCGGATTTCATCGAAGCACGTTTGCACGCCGCACATGCAAGTCATGTGTGCGGGGACAACGTCGCCGAAGAAGCGATGCTGGAAAATGCCGCCACCTGGCCGCCGCAGCCTGCCGAACAGGCATTGATGCTGGCGAGCATGCTGTCCACCTTAGGTCAACAAGAAGCCGCACTGCGTGTACTGAAACAAGCATTGCTGCCGGAAAACGATACGGCGCAACAGTTACGCAAACGCATCATTGCCATGCGGGCTTTGCTGTACGAGCGCAGCAATCAACTCGACCACGCTGAAACAGAGCTGACGCAGCTGCCATTGGACGATGTGCCAGCATGGCAAGCACAACTTGCATGCGCTGCATGGCTAGCGCACGCCGCCGTAGCCATGCGCCACGGAGACCTGCAACATGCCGCGCAGCTCTACGAACGCATCCTGGTGATCGCCGAAGATACAGAGGTGCGCGCACAAGCCGCCTTCGGACTGGCCGCAGCGCACGACAAGCAAGCACGCCCCAATGACGCATGGCAGGCGCTGCATCACGCGCACGACACGCAGCTCACCATCGCGCGCACCATCGTGCCCGAACTGATCGCGGATGACAGCGAGCCGCTGGCCATGGCCAAGCTGCGCGTGACTCGCATCGAGCGCGATCGGTGGAACCCTTTGAAATCGCCACCCAGCGGACAGAGCCCCGTGTTCGTGGTCGGCTTCCCACGTTCTGGCACCACCTTGCTGGAACAGATGCTGGACGCACATCCGGATTTCTGCGCCATGGATGAGCGCGCCTTCATCTATGAATTGACCGAACGGATGAACTTCGCCGGCCAGCCTTATCCTTCCGCACTGGCCGATCTCACACAAACCGAAGCCGATCAACTACGCGACCTCTATGCGTCAATGGCGCACAAGGTCGTTCCGAATCGAGGCGCGCGGCAGTTGGTCGACAAAAATCCGCTCAACATGCTGTGCCTGCCGATGATCGCGCGGCTGTTTCCGGAAGCGCGCATCATTCTCTGCTTGCGTCACCCCTGTGACGTGCTGCTGAGCTGCTATATGCAGCCCTTTCGCTCGCCGGCGTTTATGGTGTTGTGCAGCTCGCTGGAACGCCTGGCACGCAGCTACGTGCGCGCCTTCGAACATTGGTTCCATCAGGTGGAAGTATTTGCGCCACGGGTATTGGAGTGGCGCTACGAATCCGTCGTCGCTCATTTTGACGAACACGTGCAGCGACTGGGCCATTTCCTCGCCATTGAAGATGCCAGGCCGATGGCGCGCTTCGCCGAACATGCACGCAGCAAAAGTTACATCAGCACGCCGAGCTATGCTCAGGTAACGCAAGGTATCCACAACCGCGCCGTGCATCGCTGGCATGCGTATCGCGAGATGTTCGCGCCGGTGCTACCCATCCTGCAGCCAGTCATGGAACGACTGGGCTACACGTAAACGCCAACCTACGTCGCTGCCGCGTTGAAATCCCCGATCGCTTCAATCAGCGCGGTCACCGCTTCACGCTCGACTTCCGTCAGATCAGGATTCCAACTGTCCAAAATCAGCACCACGCGCGTCTCGTCGCTACGATTCCAAGCTTCATGCTCGAACGTGTCGTCGAATGTCACGCAACGTCCTTCCTGCCAAACATGCGTTTCGCCACCCACGCGCAAGGCGCAATCCGGCGGCACGATCAGCGGCAGATGCGTTACCAGACGAACATTGGTGACACCCGTATGCGGAAGGATGTGCGTGCCGGGACTCAACACAGAGAACAACGTTTCCGGAGCCTGGTCCCGGATATGCGTGAGCGGCAGACTATCCAGCAACGCAGCCGTGCGCGGGCACGTTGCAGCGTGCTCGTCGTAACGCTCACCGTGCCGATGAAAAAAATATGCATCCCAAGCCGCAGGCTGCGATCCGGATGATTGCAGCATCGCTTCCTGCGACTGCCCAGGCGGCGGCGCGCCAAGAAATGCTTCCAGATGTTGCTCCCGCGCCAGGACACTACGAAGCTCTTCCCGTATCTCATGGGTAGCGGATTCCAACGCGTCTTGCCAAGGGAAACGCTCCCGCGGGTAGTAGGGCTGGCTGGGAATATCGGGGAAATAGAAGAACTTGGGGCGCTGGCGCGGATCGGCCATGGCAATGGCATGCTCGCCCAAATAGCCGTCCAAACCGTGCCGCACTCGCTGCATTTCGCTGGCGCCATAGCGCTGCAGCAAAGGTTCGAGCACGCGATGGAACCAGGCCAACCGCCCGGCTTCTACATAGCGCATGGCGTGCTTCACCGCTTCACGCAGACCCGGCGGGGTGGAGTCGTCGCTCAGCCAGCGCCCTTGGCTCTGTGCCGTTCGCAGGGCACCAAAATAGGTCGTCAACGCTTCGTGCGGCTGACCAAGCTGTTCCAGCGCGATGCCCAAGCGCAAGCGCACGACGAACAGACTCGGCGCCACGCGCAAAGCATGCCGAAATGTCTGGGCTGCGGAGGAGAAGTCAGCTTCGAAGAACTGCGCCGTGCCAAGCACTTGCAAGGCTTCCAGATCGTCCGGCGCTTCATCCAGCACATGCTGAAACTGCTGTGCGGCCTGCTGAAGATCGCCGCGTTCCAGACAATCACGCCCAGCATCCCGCCATGGCGCTAGCGGTGTTGCGGCTGGCGTGTTCATGCATCTGTCTCCCGTCCCCGGCCCGGCCTTTATCGCACACCGGGGCGTGCTTTCCCACGGCGTTTTGAGGAAAAACGGGTCTTGGCAACCTATTTGCAACGATTTCGCCATCGCACGGTGACGTTGCAGTACCAGACTGTGCTCCCGGCAGCCAAACCCCGGGGAGCGACGCCATGGCTATTCTTCGTTGCCGAAGCGCCTTCATTTCCGACGTACATCTGGGCACACCCGATTGCAAAGCAGCCTATCTGCTGGATTTCCTGCGCAGTCTGCAATGCGAAAAACTCTACCTGGTCGGTGACATCATCGACCTGGAATCCTTGAGCCGCCGCCGCTGGTGGCATCCGGACCACGGCACCGTGATCGCCGAGGTGCTGGACATGGCACGCCGCGGGGTCGAGGTCACCTACATTCCCGGCAATCACGACTGTGCGCTGCGCGGCCTGGTTGGACAGTCCATCTGCGGCGTACGCATCGAACTGAATGCTATCCACGTGGGCGCTGACGGCCGTCGCTATCGCGTCAGCCACGGCGATGAATACGATCCCGAGCAGATCGGCCGCAGCTGGATGCTGCACCTGGGCGAGGCGATGCATCGCTTCGTGTGTTGGGGCAATCGCCGCGTCAACGCATGGCGCCGCCGCATGGCGATGCCTTACCTGCCGCTATCGATCATCGTGAAATCGCACATCGGCAAGGCACTGGCCTATATCCGCGCCTACGAGGAACGCGTTGCCGCCGGCGCACGTGAGCACGGTGTGGATGGCCATATTTGCGGCCATATCCATTTCGGTCAGGTGCGCACCATTGATGGCGTGGTCTACCTCAACGACGGCGACTGGGTGGAACACTGCACCGCGCTGGTCGAAGACGAACACGGCGCGATGGAGCTCATCCACTGGAGCGAGCAACCCACCGCACTGGGGCATGCCACCCGCGAGCTGGTGCAGCCTTCGCCCATGGCCGCGCTGGCGCTGGCGCCGCTCGCTCGGCGGAAGAAGCACGAGGATATGGACGAGCTGCCGTCGGCGGCCTGACCGCACGGCAAAGGATTTAGAGAACCCGTTCGCGGGGGCAGTTCTGCTTTCGGCCGCGCCTTGAAGCCCTCCGAAGCGCCAGCATATCGGAGGGGCTACAATTGGCCCCTTCACTGCTGGAGTCCCCGTTCCCATGTCCCTCGAAGCCGCCACCCGCGACCGCATCGAAACCCTGCTGAAAGACCACCGCGTGGTGCTGTTCATGAAGGGCACGCGCTACCAGCCCATGTGCGGCTTTTCCGCCGCCGCCACCAACACGCTCAATGAACTGTTGCCGGACTACCACACAGTGAACGTGTTGGAAGATCAGGACATCCGCGAGGGCATCAAGGCGTTCGGCAACTGGCCGACCATTCCGCAGCTATACGTGGATGGTGAACTGGTCGGCGGCGCCGACATCATCCGCCAGATGTATGGCAGCGGCGAATTGCATCAACTGTTCGGCGTGGCAGCACCGGATCGCACGCCACCGGAGATCACCATTACCGACAAGGCCGCCGAAGCCATTCGCTCCGGCACCGCCAACGCGCAGGGCCTGTCACTGCATCTGGAAATCGGCCCGGACCATAGCGCTGGATTCCAGCTGGCGCCGGCCAGCGAGCACGACATTGTGGTCACCGCCAACGGCATCGAAGTGCACTTCGATCCCGCCAGCGCACAACGCGCCAAGGGCATCGTGATCGATTGGGTCTCCACCATGCAGGGCGAAGGCCTGAGCCTGAAGTTCCCCGGCGCCGGCGGCGGCATCCAGTCGATGAGCGTGCAGGAACTCAAAACTCGACTCGCCGCAGGCAACATCACCTTGGTCGACACGCGCCCCGCGCAAGGCCGCGCCATCGCCGCGCCACTGTCGCAAGCGCGCATCCTGGAAGAAGAAGGCCACGCAGCGCTCGCCAACCTGCCCAAGGACACCCCGATCGCCTTCATGTGCCACCACGGCATCTCCAGCCGCGGTGTCGCCGAGCAGTTCGCTGCGCATGGCTTCACGCAGGTGTACAGCGTGGATGGTGGTATCGACGCATGGGCTGCGGAGATCGATACAAGCGTGCCGCGTTACTGATTCCACGCGCGGGTTCATGACGACATATACGGGGCTTCGGCCCCGTATTTTTTTGCCTGAGATCCGCTATGCGGACGCAATGTGGATTGCGATTTTCGCCGGGCCTTTGCGCAGCTCAACGCCTTGCAATGGGCACAACAAAACTCACGCGCTTTTGCGCGCGGGCTACATCAGATTTCCGCCCACATGCGGATCAGATTCGCGCGGGATTTGCTGATCAAGTCGAAGGCCTGGCTCTTGCCTTCGCGCTTGAAAGTCAAATGCTTGGCGTTTTCCAGATCCCACAAGATCTCCCGTTGCGCGGGATCCCGTATCTGGCTTTGAACCCAGAGGATCGCCGCATCGCGCACGCCGCGCGTAACCGGTGTCACGTGATGCAACGTGTTTGCGGGATAGGCAATCGCAGCACCCGCCTCAAGCTTGAACTGGCTGCCGATGCCATTCATGAATACGGTCAACTCGCCGCCATCGTAGCTTCGTGGATCGGAGAGAAAAATGGTGATGGCAATGTCGCTACGTATCGCGTTGCTCATACTGCCCATCACCGGTGTATCCACGTGAGGGCCATATTCCATGCCTTGGCCGTAGCGGTTGAACAATACCGGCGTTGCCATGGCCGGCAGCAGCGCCGTCTGTAATTCGCCACTGCGCATGAAGGCCTCACGCACGATGCGGGCAACCTGCTCGTATTCGGCCGTACCCGAGGTCACTTGCAGATTCCGCTTTACCTCACGCGCGGACCAACCGGCTGTACTGGCTCCATCGATAAATGGAGCACTCTGCAGTTTGGATTGGATGGCTGCCAGCTCATCAGGACCGAGAACGGCGGGGATACAGTGAATCAAGGCAATAACCCTTCATGAGGTTGCATGACGCCATCCATGGTAATCGCACACCCCAGCAAGCGGAACGCCTGCCGACTTGGCCGTTCTTTACGTGAAGAACATGCAAGACTAGGCGCTGGTTCTGAAATCATCTGCATCAGGTAGCTCATGCCTTCCACCTCCCTCTCTCTTGCAGCAAGCCAGTGGCTGAGCGAAGCCGGCAAGGCGTTATCCCAAGGACGCGCGGATCTGGCTGAGCAACCCTTGAAGCGCGTGCTGGCCGAGGCACCCGGTTTTGCCAATGCGCAGTTCCTGTATGGCATAGCCTGTCAGATGCGTGGCGACAGCAACACCGCCGCGAAATACATGCGCGAAGCTGCGCAGCAACGCCCTGATGACCCGAACATTCTCACGAATCTAGGTGGCGCTCTTTACGATTCCGGCGCAACTGAAGAGGCATTCGTTTACCTTCGCCGCGCCACGGAACTGGCTCCGAAGCAAGCATCCGTTTGGTTCAACCTCGGCAAAGCACTGAAATTGCACTGGCAACTGAACGAGTCCGCGGATGCCTTGCGACGCGCCCTCGATCTGGACGAGCGACACATCAGTGCGCGCATCACGCTTGCGGACATTTTCACGATCCGCGGCAACATCGCTGAGGCGGTTGCCGAATACCGCAAAGTGCTGGCCCTTCAGCCCGATCAGGCACTTGCTTGGCACGCATTGGCCAATCTAAAAACCGAATCGCTCACGCTGATGGATGCGAAGCAGATCCATCGTGTTCTGCAAGACCAACAGCTCGCACCTGATGCACGTATATCGCTCGGCTTCAGTCTGTACAAAGCTCTGGAAGACCAGCATGACTACAGCGGTGCGTTTCAGGCACTGCGCGAGGCCAATGCACTCAAGCGCAAGTCGATCCAATGGGATGCAGCTGCCGAACATGCCCATGTCGACGCCATCATTGAAACCTTTCGCCATCCGTTACCAACTGCGCTTGATCCGACCCTCGGACACGAGGTGATTTTCATCGCCAGCCTTCCACGCTCCGGATCAACACTGCTCGAGCACATCCTTGCCTCGCACCCGATGGTGGAAGGCGCCAACGAGATCCCGGACCTGTCGCAGGTTCTCGACGAAGAATCGAAACGGCGCGGCAAAGACTTCCCATACTGGGTCACTGACGCTACGGCGGAGGATTGGATGCGTTTGGGCAAGAACTATCTTGCCCGCACCACCCGCTGGCGCGCCAAGCGCCCTTATTTCACCGATAAAGGGTTACAGAACTGGCAGTGGATCGGCGCCATTCGCGCGATGTTGCCCGGCGCCAAAATCATCAACTGTCATCGCGATCCGGTTGAAACCTGTTTTGCTTGCTACCGCCAGTTGTTTAGCGAAGGCATCCACTTCAGCTACGACCTGAGCGACCTAGCCAGTTACTACAACGACTACCAGCGCCTCACCGATTGCTGGCAAGAACATTACCCCGGCTACCTGTTCGACCTTTCCTACGAGACCCTGGTGCAGGAGCCCAAAACACAAATCCGGCAACTGCTTTCATTCTGCCAACTGCCCTTCGACGCAGCGTGCCTCTCGCCGCACCGGACGCAACGCGATGTGCACAGCACGGCCAGTGCGGCGCAAGTCCGCCAACCTATTCGAGGTGATACAGCGCGCAGTCCGCGATATCGGGATTTCCTGGGGTCGCTCATCCAGCATCTCCATCGCTGAAATGAAAAAGGCCACCGGATAACCGGCGGCCTTCTTTGCTGCTCCCGCTACCGGCACCATTTCTGGCACCGGTGAACTCCCTACGGGAACTACCAATCGAACTTTACGCTGAAGTCCGCATAGCGCGGCGCTTCCAGCACGGTCGGGGTCTTGTAGGTCGGTTGGAACTGACCTGCTCCGTTGGTGACGGTTTCCATATAGCTCGAAACATACAGCAACGCATTCTGCTCGTTGAGCAGGTTGTGGACCATTGCCTGGAACGTGAGGTGCTTGTGGCCCCACGCTGGTACGTAAGTCAACGCCAGATTGATCTGATGAGTCCACGGCGTGTGACCACTCGCCCCCGGAGGAGACGGCAGACCGCCAAAACCCGTGGCGCCTCCGGCCGTATTGCCGCCCGGCGTACCACCACAGAAGTGCTGGTAAGAGCCACCATAAAGGTCCGGATCAAGCGTGGCGCCGTAACCACTCAAGCAAACGTTCGGCGCGCCGGACTGGATGATATAGGTGCCGCTGATCGTCAATTCCGGGGTAATGGCATACGCGCCGAAGGCCTTGAGGCTGTGACGACGGCTGTTGGGCAGCTCGCCATTGGAATAGGCCATCAGGTCGGGGAAGTCCCACTGCGCAGTGGTCGAGCCCGAAAGGCCGCCGTTCTGCTTATTCACCTGCGTCTGGTTCGAGATCTGGCCTGTCGCCGTATCAGTCGGGCCTTCGCTCGTACCATACGACTTCGAGAACAGGTAGTCGATCTTGGCGTACCACTTGCCGTCCCAGGTATGTTCCAGGTAGGTCTCCAGACCGTAGTACTTACGCTTCGCCTGCGGGTACGTGCTCAGGTAATTCGTGAAAACTCCCTGCCCGGTGTTCGGATTCCAGGTAACCAGAGTGCCGTTTTGCGAGATGTAGTTGGTCTTGCCCGGATTGACCAAGGCTCCAACGATGTTGCCACTCGGCGTTACGAGGTCGACGTCATCCACAAGATTGCCGGCGCGCTCATAGGTCGCCTGCGTACCGAACACCAAACCTGTATCACCTAAGGTTTTCTGGAATCCCAGGACGAATTCATCCTGGTATTGGGCCTTCAAGTTCTTGGACGTGTAATCCAGGCCATTACCGGGTACGCCATTCTCGCCATCGGGCGAGTAAAAACCAGGCTTCGTCACGCCAGGGGCTGGAGTGACCAGAACCGGCGTCAGACCTTGAGGGATACCATTCGGACCAATAGAGGTGTAGGTGTAGGTGACTTCGCCATTGACGGTGCCAAAGGCTGAGTTGCGTGAAGCCAAGCCTGTCGGTAATGCCAGATAGTAGCGACCTGCGTTACCGAACAACTTCGCCGTGCTGTCGCCGAAGATATCCCAGCTGAAGCCCAGACGCGGAGCCCACTGCGGCCTGGTCTCGCGCACGTATTCCACGCCACCTGGCGCAATATTTTTGAACGAATCGTTGCGTATGCCAAGGTCAAGCAACAGGTTCGGCATGACCTGCCAACGGTCCTCGATGTACTGCGCCTTTTGCATGACCGCCAGGTTGATGTCCGAACTTGAGAGATTCTCTTGAACGTACCTTCCGGCGACTGGCGTCGTGACGTACGGCGCAGTTGTAGAATAAATCGGAAGTGAGTTGCCGTCGTTGTAGACCCAGGCGCCGCCACCGAGGGTGGTGAACCCGTCGTGATCGTCATGGGATTGCAGGTTATCGATGCCGAACTTCAGGTCATGGGTATCCGTGATTTTCCAATCAAGGTCGATGCGTAGATTGGTGACCCTCGATTTGTGATCCGGATTGCCCTGCTGCGTCGGATACAAGTTCGGGACCGAAGCCAGATTGGCGTAGCCCGGGGTGCTGGTCGATAAAGCCGGCGCATACGACACCGGCTGCACATTGCCACCGGGTAGCGACGTGAAATATTTGCCCTGCATCTGCCCGGCTAGCACTTCGAGCGTGAGGCTGTCGGTGATATAGGAGGTGTACTTGAGGATGCCGATATTGAAGTCGTTCTTGCTCAGCAAGCCTGGACCGTAATAGTTGGCAACGCTCTGGTTTGAGTAGTTGTAGTTGTAGTAGTTGTTGCTGCTGACGTCGGTATTGCTCTTGACGCCCGTCAACTCAAGAATGTTGCTGTCGTTGATGTTCCAGTCCAGCTTGCCGTAAATCTTCGGCGAATTCGTACCGGTCGACTGCCAGAAGCCTGCTGGTGATGAATAACCGTTGTTAACCACACCGGCTTGATTGCTGTCGTGTTGCCATTCGGCTGTGATGAAGAAGAACAGCTTGTCTTTGATCAGCGGGCCGCTGATGTAAGCGTCATATACCGTTTCCCAGTCGCTGTTCTGTTTCTGGCCGTTTTCTATTTGCCCGTATCCAGCCGGATAGGCAGTGGTCCCTTGGGTCGCAAGCCAAGAAGAACCAACCGGCGCCCTCGGATTCGAGTAATAGATGTTGTCGTAGCCGCTTTCCGCAAAAGTCGGCCGATAATCAACATACGCACCGAAATGCCATTGATTGCTACCCCGCGCACCGAGCTGACTGATCACGCCACCGGTCGAACGGCCATACTCGGGGCCATAACCAGACGTGATGGTTTGCTGTTCGGCAATGGCGAAGAACGGCAATGTTACGCCGCCCGAGCCACCGATCGGATCGGTGGTATTGAAACCGTTGAGGTAGTAGGCGTTTTCCACGACGCTGTTGCCGCCCATCGAGACCAGCGGAGCTCCATTTGGTCCCGTGCCAAGGCTGGAACCACCCAAGGTTACGCCTGGTGCCAGTAGTGCAATGGATTCTGCGTTGCGAGCAATTGGCAGATCCCTCAACTGCTGCGCGGTGAGGACCGAGCTCTGGCGGGTCGAGGTCACATCGATCGGCGGGATCGCATTGGCGGTCACCGTTACGGTGGCCAGATCCTTGGTTTCCTTGGTAGCGGCAAACGACGCGGTGGCGGCGCCGCTCACGGTCACAGCCACATTGTTTTGCGTGGAGATCACTTGGCCATTGCTAACCAGCGATACGGTGTAAGTGCCTGTCGGCAAGCTCGCAGCGTAGTAATGGCCAGTGGCGTCCACCGGCACCGTGCGCGTGAGGCCAGTGCCAACGTTGGTCAGTCGAATGGACTCGCCTGCCGCGACTGGCGCGCTACCCGTGATCGAACCCGTCGTGGCCTGCGCCAGGACTTGTCCCGAAAAACCGAACCCCATCGCCACTGCAACGGCCAACGCAGTGTGACGCACCGGCATCCTGTTCGATGCGGGTTTAAATTTCCTGATGCTCATTTTAGTAGGTGCTCCCCAGCAGCAAAGAAAACCAAGAGGTAAAAACCGCAAAAAACGCTCTTCCCGGACCGAGAACCCACCTCGGCCAGCTCATGAGCGGACGGTTTTTTTCTTCCCCATCCCCGACAAATTGCTCAAGCCACCATGATTACTTAACGGCTCATTAGCACTTTGTTATCCTGAAAATACGGGTTCAAATAACAAAAAGTCAACGACAAAAATTTGCGAAATGGCGCACTAAATTGCGCGCCAATCATTTTTGTAAGTGGACCTACACGATTTGTAAGGCCACCTACAGGAAAGATCACTCGCAATCGTTAGCCAAACGAAAGCATGAGAAGCAACGTGAAGGCTACGTGATGGCTCACTCGCCACGCTCATCCTCGAAACGAAGATGTTTCACGCTGCGACCATTTCGGCGCACGAGCTTCAACGCCTCAATGCCAACGCGGATATGGGCTTCAACGTATTGCGTAGTAACGCTGCGATCACTCAGCTCAGTCTTCACGCCTTCCGGAATCATCGGTTGATCGGACACCAGCAGCAGTGCACCGCAAGGAATATGGTTGGCGAAACCTGCTGCAAAAATGGTGGCCGTTTCCATGTCCACCGCCATGCAACGCGTGCGGCGCAGATACTCCTTGAAGGTTTCATCGTGCTCCCACACACGCCGGTTGGTGGTGTAGACGGTGCCGGTCCAATAGTCGTGGCCCAGATCGCGGATCATGGTAGAAACACCGCGCTGCAATTGGAATGCCGGTAATGCGGGCACTTCTGGCGGCAGATAATCGTTGCTGGTGCCCTCACCGCGAATGGCAGCAATCGGCAAAATCAAATCGCCCAGCTGGTTTTTCTTTTTGACTCCACCGCACTTGCCGAGAAACAGCACCGCACTAGGCTGGATCGCGCTAAGCAGATCCATCACCGTGGCGGCATTAGGGCTGCCCATACCGAAGTTGATGAGGGTGATGCCGTCGGCCGTGGCGCTGGGCATGGGCCGGTCACGGCCTTGTACTTCCACGCCATGCCATTCTGCAAACAGGTCAACGTAGTGACCGAAGTTGGTTAGCAGGATGTGGCGGCCGAATTGCTCGAGTGGCACACCGGTATAGCGCGGCAGCCAGTTGGTGACGATCTCGTGTTTGGTTTTCATGCGAGGTTCTTGTTGAGCATGACGCGCCTGCGCCACGCGTTACCGGCGACGCCACGCCGGCAGATTGCCAGATCTCAGTAGGAACTATCTTAGCGCCTATGGAACGCCGTGATGCGCCGCGGGCTCACACTGATCCTTGCTTCGCCAGCGCTTGTCGCAAAGGCTCCAGCTGTTGTGCATAGCGACGCCACTGCCCCAACCCACGTTTATGGACCGGTTCGCGTATCTGCGCGCTGCTCGGCGTGGCTACTGGAGCCGCGTTGTGTTCGGGATGAAGACACACCTCTTCAAGCTCCAATCCGCAGTGCTCCAATACTTGACGCATGGTATTTGCAGGATCGCTCACTAATGCTGCATACGACACATCCAGCATGGTGCCAGGCATGATGTCGTGCCAATGCGTTGCCAGACGAGCGTATTGCCCGTAGTAGTGCGCAAGCGTCTGCATGTCATAGCAATACGGCGAAGCATTGCCGAACATGATTTTGAAGTTGGAATAACACACATCCATTGGATCGCGCGCCAGATGCAGGATCGGCGCACGCGGCAGGGCTCGCCGGATAAAGGGCACCATGCGTATGTTGATCGGCAGTTTGTCGACATAGAAACGCCGGCCTTGCGCGCGCCATTGTGTTTGCTTCAGGTATCGCGCTCCAAGCTCGGCATAATCAAGATCTTCGGCACGCTCAAGAATCTTCAACAGGCTGTGCGTGCCATTCGGTACCACGTCCGCCACCCAATGAAGCTGACGTTGGAAATCGTTGATCTCGCCGGCAGACATTACCTGCGAATGTCCCGACAGCATGTGATCCAGCAGCGTGCTTCCCGAACGCGGCATACCAACCATGAAGATCGGCATAGGCCCTTTATGGTCTGGTCCGCTTCCGAAAGGGTGTGCTTCCATATGCGATGAGGCCGCGACAAGCGCGTCCGTTATCGCCACCTCATCTTTGGCGTCATAAGCGGTAATCGCATGCATTCGCGCGTTGCTGCTGGCAAGCGCCTGCCAGGCCTCATCGAATCGCCCCAAGTCGTCCAACACCTTGAATACGGCCGACTCGAATTCAGCGCGGACAAATTGACTTCGTGCATCCGCGGACCGATCCGGAAGCGCCGATAGCCGCTGGCTCAGGAAGTCCAGATGATTGGCCTCCGGCGTTTGCTTGCGGACATTGGCCAAGATGACGGCGGCGTCACCATACGCCGGCCAGCGGCGCAGGCACTCCAGCAACACTTGCTCGGATTCGACAAGCCTTCCCGTAAACTGCAGCAACATGCCATGAAGGTAGTATTCGTTTGGCGCCTCGATGCCTATGGCCACGGCGCGATTCATGCACTCCATCGCCGCAGAAATTTCACCAAGCATCCAGCGCAGATGAGCTTGTTCCACCAGTACTTCAGCAGGTGGCTCGGGCGCACGCTCAAGATGGCTCAGGCATGCCCGCGCACCTAGAATTTCACCGTTGATCGAAAGCTGCCATGCCAGTTGCGCGATAAGCGGCGCATGGTTGGGCAACAAGGGAATGGCCTGCAGCAAATGCCCTACCGCTTCACGCATGCACCCACGCTTGAGGATGACGCTGGCCAACTCCATGCGTACGCCAACATCTTGTGGAGCACATTGCATCAGCGCTTCGAGCGCTGCCTGCGCCGTTTCCCATTGCCCAGCCTCGATGCATCGTATCGCGCGCTCGCGAAGCTGCCGATCCGTCACTGAAGAAGCCGTCATCAAGCTATCATCCTGCGTAAAGGCTCGAGCTGCGCGGCATAACGCTGCCATTCGCCCAAACTGCGTGTGTAGACAGGCTCACGTACCTGTGAGCTACTTGGCGTCGCCACCGGCGCCTTGTTCTGCTCCGGATTGAGGCACGCCTCTTCCCATTCCAGGCCGCAATGTGTCAGCACCTTGCGCAGTGTCGCTTCCGTATCTCGCACCAGTTCCGTGTAGGAGACGTCGAGCATCGCATCCGGCAAAACAGTATGCCAATGCTTGACCAGCTTCACATATTGACCGTAGTAGTGGGCAAGCGATGACATGTCATAGCTATAGGCTGAAACCTGGCCGAGCATTGCCTTGAAATTGGAGAAGCACACATCCATCGGATCGCGCACCAAATGCAAGATCGGCGCGCGGGGCAACGCGCGACGAATGAAGGGCACCATGCGCACATTGATCGGCAGCTTGTCGATATAGAATTGCTTGCCTTGAGCACGCCATTGCGTCTGCTGCAGATATCGGGCTCCCAGTTCCGCGAAATCGATGTGTTCGCTACGGCGAAATGCTTCGAGCATGCTGGGAACGCCGCCCGGCGGCACATCGGTCATCCAACGCAATTGCCGCCGAAAATCATTGATCTCGCCGGCCGAGATGACCCGCGAATGATTCGACAGCATGCGATCGAGCAACGTGGTCCCCGATCGCGGCATGCCTACGATGAAAATGGGCATGGGGCCGGTAAAACGATAGGCCGGCCCATTTCGCTCGACCTCGCCGGCCTCAGAGAGGCGAATCAACGCGTTCGTGATGGCGGCTTCCCCCGCCCCATCGTAGGGACTGATGGCGTGCATCAAAGCATTACTGCGTGAGAGGGCCTGCCACGCTTCATCGTAATGACCGAGGTCGTCGAGCTCTTTGAACAGGGCGGATTCGAGCCCTGCGCGTGCAAAACGTTTGTCTGGCGACTGGCTATCGAGTGGGATGTTGCGAGACAGCGCGCGCAGCATGTCGATGTGATTCGCGTCCGGCCCTTGCGCACGCAGATTGGCCAATGCGACACCCGCATCGCCGAAACGCGGCCAACGACGCAGGCATGCAACTAGCATCGCTTCCGCTTGATCGACCTTTCCGGTGAACTGCAGCAACATGGCGTGTAGATAGTGGTAATTCGGGCCATCCACACCGGCTTTCGCCGCGCGCTCCATGCGCGTCATCGCCTCAGGTATCTCGCCAAGCATCCAACGCAATTGCGCTTGTTCGCCCAATAACTGCGCCGACGGATTACGCAGACCATCGAGACGGTCGAGGCAATGGCGTGCTGCGACAATCTCGCCGCCAAAGAACAAGCGCCGCACCATTTCAATCAGCAATGGAGGTTCATCGGTCAACGCAGGCATTGCAGCCAGCAATTGCTGCGTGTACTCGCGTAAGCCACCTCGCTGCAAGATCAGGTTAGCCAAACCCATCCGCGCATGTGGCTCATTCGGCTCCCGCTTTACAAGCTCACGAAAACCTGCCTCTGCGGCTTCCCAGTGTTGAGACTGGATATGCTGCTGGATCTGACGGCGGAGCTGATCAGCTGACAGGTAGGATTCCGATGCGTTCATGGCGGGTCATTCCAGATATCGGCAAGGTCAGTGTGTCAGGCCTTCAAGCAGTGTTCTGAGCGGCTCCATCTGCGCTGCATAGTGCTGCCACTGCCCGATTGCACGCGTATGAATCGGTTCACGCACCTGGTTGCTGCTCGGCGTCGCCACCGGCGAGCTGTTGCGCTCCGGATACAAGCAGCTTTCCTCGATAGCCAGACCGCAATGCTCCAATACTCGGCGCAAGCTTGCTTCCGGAGCCGTGACGAGCTCAGCATACGAGACGTCCAGCATGGCGCCAGGCATGGTGGCATGCCAGTGATCCACAAGTCGCCGGTACAGGCGGTAATAGTGCGCCAGACTCTGCACATCGTAGCTGTATGCAGAAACATTACCGAACATGGCTTTGTAGTTGGAAAAGCACACGTCCATCGGATCACGCACCATATGCAGAATTGGAGCGTGCGGCAGTGCCTGGCGAATGAACGCAACCATCTGGATATTGCCGGGCAACTTGTCGATGTAATACGCGCTTCCTTGTGCACGCCACTGTGTTTGCTGCAGATAGCGCGCACCCAGTTCCGCAAAATCGACTTTGCGGCTTCGCCTAATCGCCTCCAACATACCTGGTACGCCGGCTGGCACTACGTCAGCCACCCAATGCAACTGGCGTAATGCGTCGTTGATCTCGCCGGCGGATGTCACCCGGGAATGATTCGAAAGCATGCGGTCGAGCAAAGTCGTACCCGAGCGAGGCATGCCTACGATGAAGATGGGAACGGGCCCTTCGAAGCTGTGCGTTGCATCGGCGCGAACTTTGGCAAAGTGTTTGGACGCATCAATCAATGCATCCGTGACGGCCGTCTCGCCCGCCTCGTCATAAGGGTTGAGCTTATGCATGAGGGCATTGCTATGCGCTAATGCCTGCCACGCTGGTTTATGTTGCCCTAAATCATCCAGTTCCTTGAACAAGGCGGCAGCGAACTCGGCGCGTGCAAAGAGGATCTCCGGATTCGCGCTGTTAGCCGGAAAACGATCGAGCTGTTGCCTTAGAAGATCCAGGTGCTGGGTCGTCGGTGTCTGCTTGCGCAGGTTCGACAAGGCCACTGCAGCAGTCCCAAAGCCGGGCCAACGGCGCAAACATGCCTCCAGCACCTGACCGGCTCGTTCTATTTCTCCTGTGAACTGAAGCAACATGGCATGAAAGTGATGCTCGCTCGGCGTATCGACACCGGCAGCCAATGCACGCTCAAGCAAGGCTTTCGATTTCTCGAATTCTCCGAGGGTCCATCGCAAATGTGCTTCAGCCAACAGTATTTCAGCAGGCAACCCCGACACGCTGTCGAGACGATCCAGACATACGCGCGCCTCCACTATTTCGCCACTGAAGCAAAGGCGCTGCGCCAACTGGATAGTCAGTTGCTGATCGGTAACCGATGTCTGCGATGCCTGTACCAATTGTTTGGCCTGCGCACGCATAAGTCCCTGGCGGAGCATGGTTCGAGCCAATTCCATGCGCGCCGCGACATCGCCTGGGATGCGTTCCAACAGCGATTCCAAAGCCACCTGCGCTGCCAGCCACTGCTGCGACTGAATATGCCGCTGAGCACGAGCGCGGAGTTCGCCTTCTGCCACGGGTGGGTTCTGCGTCGTCATACGGACAGCATATCTCCTCGCCAAACCGACAAAGCATCCCAGACGCTTCATGTCTAATGTTCGTAAAAAAACCACCGGCCCGAAAGCCGGTGGTTTGTAGTGGTCAAAAGCAAACTTCGTGCTGTTATCAGTAGTCGTAGGTGACCGACAGGCGCACGTAACGCGGGTTTTCAAAGTAGATGCCCTGCAGGAACGCGTTGTTAACCAAGTGATCGCCCGCCTCGCCGACCGGGTTCGTCTGCAACGCATTCTGCTCGTTGAGAACGTTGAACACGTCGAAGTTGAGCGATAGTTTGTGCTGCGCAAAGGACGGGTAGTAGTGCACGCCGATGTTGTATTGATGAGTCCATGGCGTGTGCTTGAAGCCAGGGGACACGATCTGGCCGCCGCACCAGTGGTAGTTGCCGGCGCCGCCGCTGTTGTAGCCGGTCGGGTCGCCGCTGCCGGTCGGGCCCCAATAACCCAGGCATTCTTCCGGCGCGCCGGACTGGATCATTGCAGTACCGGAGACCAACCATTCAGGCGTGATCGCATACGCGCCACGGAAACGTACTTGATGGCGGCGGACGTTCAGCAGCTCACCGTCCTGACCCTGCATGAGCTGCCAGGAGTCCCAGTCCTCGGTCTTGGACACGTCGCTCTGGCCGAAGTCCGAACGTACCTGGCCTTCCGTATTGCCGCGCCCGACGTTGAACTCGTAGTCAACGCGTGCCGTCCACTTGCCGTCCCACGGATGATCCAAGTACAGATCGAGCGAGCCATATGTGCGACGTGCGCCATGGGTATAGCCCCAGTCCTTCTGGGACATCGGCACGATCGTGTATTGGCCGGTAGATGTGCTCAGAACACGGATATCGTTGGTCCGACCCGGGTTGATCAGGCGACAGTAGGCGGCGCCGTACAACGAGTCGTAGTAGTCAGCCACGTTGTAGCCCAGCTTGGTCATCTTGGCAGCGATCTGGCTCGGCGAGCATTCGTCGTCGATGGCCGATTTCAGATTGCGCCAAGTCGCCTTCGCACCGTAGACCCACTTCTCGTTCAACTGCTTGTCGAAGCCGAGGATGTACTCGTCCAGATACTCCGGCTTCAGATTGGTCGCCGTGACCTGCTTGGGATCCTTCGGAGCGCCAAACTCCCCGTCAGGCGACTGCAACTGGCCTGTGATCGGAACGATACCCTGCGGCGTGCCATCCGCGTTGACACCGGTATAGGTATAGCGGATGTAGGTGTAGGTCGAAGGATTGGCAGCACGCTCGGCCGCGTTGTCAGGCAAGGCGAGATAGTAACGACCTGCGTTGGCGTAAACCTTGAAGCTGGAATCGCCATTCACGTCCCAGCTCACACCCAGGCGCGGTTCCCACTGGTTCTGTTCGTTGACGAACTGAACGCCGTGGTTGTTGTAGTTGGTGAAGTGCTCGTTGCGGATGCCGATGTTCAACTGCACGTTTTGCGCGACCTGCCAAGCGTCCTGCAGATAGTAGGCCTTCTGCGAGGTCGACATGGTGGTCTGGAATGTTTCCACATACTTGCGAACCGTGTAGTTGCGCGTGCCATCGGCATTGACCGACTGCTGATAACGCCAGAAGTAGCCGGGACCGGTGGTGACCAACCCTTGATTGACGCCTGCGTAGTGCATGTTGTCGATACCCACACCCAGTTCGTGATTGCTGAGCTTGTAGGTGAAGTCGACACGCAGACCATGCGTTGCATTGTAGGCGCCCTCGCCCTGGTTTACCGTTCTGGCGATGTTGCTGTTGAGAATGCCGTTATTGCCGGCCGGGGTCGTGCTCGACGGGCCAATGCAATTGACGAAGCATTGGTTTTGCGGATTGGAGATATACGGCAAGGGGCTGCCGCTGCTGATGAGCGTCGGGTCTTCGAATCGGGCCTTGCCATACAACACGCTCAGCGTGGCGTTGTCGCCGTAATAGCCGGTGTATTGCCCGATGTAGAACTTGGAATTGTCCTTCACCGCCAGATCCGGCCCGAGCAACGCGCCCTTCTGCAGCGTGTTGTAGTTGAACGCGTAAGTGTGGCCGCGACCATCGGTTTCATTGTTCTGCAACCCGGTGAATTCGAGTGTGTTGCTCTCGTTGAGGTTCCAGTCGATCTTTGCGTAATACTTGCTTTGGTTATCACGGTAATCGTCAACTGTTCTCGAAACAGCTGCGGCCCCTGTACTGGGATTGGTCGAGGCCAGGGTGCTGGAGACGAACTGGTTCTGAGTGCGGGTTGTCTCCGCCGCCACGAACAAATACAGCCTGTCCTTGATCAGTGGACCACCGGCGTAGGCCGAATAAATGGTTTGCCACTGCTTGTCCGGACGGCGATACCAGGCCAACGTGCCGGGGAAATTCGGGTTGTTGTACTGATACGACAGACCGCCGGTGGGCGCCGGAATGGCCGGATAGCCGTAATAGACATTATCGGCGGATGCTCGAGCAAAAGCAGGCTGCCACACGACCTGTCCACCAAAGTGCCACTCATTGGTACCGCGCTTGCCGATCTGGTTGATCACGCCACCGTCCGAACGACCGTACTTGGCGCTGTAACCACCGGTGAGCGTCTGCTGCTGATCGATGGCGCCGTAAGGCAAAGCGAAGCCGCCGATGTTTTTGTACGGCTCGCCTGTGCTGTAACCGTTGACGTAGTAAGCGTTCTCGGAAACGGACGAGCCGCCGAACGACACGGAGTTGCCGAAGAAGCCACTGCCTTTGGTGGTGTTGGGAGCGAGCAGAGCGATGGATTCGGCGTTATGTCCCACCGGCAACTGCTGCAGGTCGCGGGCCGTAATAATGGTGCTCGAGTTGACGCTGGTCACGTCAATCGGTGGCAGAGCGTTGGCAACGACCTGGATGGTGCCCAGGTTCTTGGCTTCATTGGCGTTCGCCGCAGCAGCGCTGACGAATGGCACCGCGGTACCGCCACCCGGACTAACCGTCACGTTATCCTGAGTCGCAACGACCTTGTCGCCGCTCATCAACGTCACGGTGTACGAACCTACCGGCAGGTTGCCAACGTTGAACTTGCCGCTGCTGTCCACCGATACGACACGCGCAGTACCACCGCTGGTACTGACCACTTTGACAGTTTCACCTGCCGCCACCGGTGCGGTACCGAAGATGCTGCCCGCAGTGGCCTGGCCGTAAGCCACGCCCGTAAGACCCAAACTCATTGCAAGAGCCGCAGCAAGAGCATGGCGGCGGGGCGCTCCCGCGCCGATCATGTAACGCTTACTCATTACAAACCCCTCCCCAGAAAGCCCAATGGGCTGAAAACAACGAATGACTGCACGAACTGCTTCGTGCAACCCCAAGTTGCAGGAAGGGCGCCACGACCGTTTTGCCAGGACCCCTAATTTGTCTGGCAAATATCCCCTGGTATGCGCGATCTACACCAAGTGCGATCCGACACGAGGCATGCCTCCCTCTTTGGCAAAAACCTACGCCAGGGTTCTTATCGGTGTCAACAATTTCTTAGCAAAATGGCCTCTTTTTTTACGGGGCCACTGGACCTTTACCAACCGATAAAATTGGCCAAGTGTTTGATTTTTTAGACAAAAGTGGAACGTTTTCCTGCCGCCTCATGAGTCTTTGGCTGATGGCGACCGCAAAATTTCCTTATCTCGGTTCAACGCTTCGAGGGTCTGGGTCAGCCGACCGCAATAAGTTGCAACACAGCAACCGTGATTTTGCTTTTGAAATAAAGAGCTCAGTGACACGCAGTCGGGCCTGCTGTTTGCCTCAACGCTTCGGTTTCTGCCGACAGTTGTCTGGTGCGCAGTTGCATTTACTTGCATCGATGTTCTCGTCAAGTAAAGGCCGCAACCATCCATCTTGTCCTGACCGACCAAGCTTGGCGCACTGCGGCAACATCGAATGCAGTCGCAATGCTATGTTCACGGCGCACACAGAAGGTGAGGAAATCGGCAATCATGCGCATGGGCCTGGCTATCGATGCATCCTGCGATCTGCCACAGGACTTTTTGCAGCAACATGACATCGCCGTTATGCCCATCACGGTGACGGTGGATAAATCCACCTTCAAGGACAACCGCGATCCGGCCGAAATACAGCGTTTTTTTGATCTCGACATGGGCAGCCGCAGTCATTCGGCGGAGACCGAGCCCTGTTCGGTAGAAGATGTGCAGAAGTTGTTTCTGGACAAGCTGGTGCTCGAGAAGGACTGCGTGTTCTGCCTCACCATTACCGCAGGACGCAGTGCGATTTACGACAATGTCGTCAAGGCCAGCTTCGCGGTATTGAAGAACTATCGCAAAGTGCGAGAGCCCGCCGGCATCACGGGTCCGTTCCTGATGCGTGTGCTGGATACACGCAGCTTGTTTGTCGGCTCGGCGCCATGCGTGGTCGAGGCGGTACGGTTGATGCAAGCCAACGAAACACCCGCTGCGATTCGCGAGCGGCTGGCGTATATCGCCGAAAACTCCTACGGGTACATGTTGCCGCGCGATCTGTATTACCTGCGTGCGCGTGCCAAGAAGAAGGGTGATCGCAGCGTGGGTCTATTCAGCGCCGTATTGGGTTCCACGCTCGACATCAAACCGCTGCTCCGCGGCTACCGCGGCGAAACTACCCCGGTCGGCAAAGTGCGCGGCTGGGAGCACGGTTGCGAAACGTTGTTCAATTACGCCGCCGACCGCGTGCGAGCAGGTCTGCTGGTGCCTGTGATGTGCACGGCGTATGGCGGCGATCTCAGCGAATTGCCGAAGCTGCCGGGTTACGACCTGCTGGCCAAGGCCTGCGAGGAATGCGGCGTCACTTTGATGCAGGCACCGATGAGCATCACCGGTATGGTCAATGTGGGCGAAGGCGCGGTGACGATTGGTTTTGCTGCCGAAGAACATCACGTGGATTTCTGATTCCTGATCGAGCGTTTTGCTCATCTGCGGGCGCGTAGAATCGCGGCATGATCCGCTTTTGCGCTCTCGTCGTGTCGATGGCTTTGCTGGCGCTTGCGCTAGAACTGCCGCTGCCCGCGCCGGTAAGGGCTGAAACAACCACGGTGTACAAGTGCCGTACGGCGCGTGGTCAGCTGATCTATCAGGGAACACCCTGCGCACGCGATCAGCAACAGCAAACCATGGAGCTGGATGACAACGGACCGACGTCTTCGCCCCTGCCGCCAGCGCCCGACGCACCTTCGCCCCACACGACTGCTGCACCGACGACACCCGCTCCCGCGCCACACACGCCACCTTCCACGATGTACCGGTGCGTACGTGCCACGGACCGCACCACTTACCTGAGCAGCAACGGCAACCCGCAGCCTTACTACGCGCCGCTTGCGATGACCGGCATACTCCCCTCACCGCTAGGACACTTCACCCCTGGTGTGAAGCCAAACGCAGCGATGATCTCCAGCAACTACATGCTGGTGCAAGACCAATGCGAGCCCCTCACGCCGCAAGACACGTGCGCCACACTACGCGATCAGTACGACGAGAACGAACGCAAACTGTCGCGCGCCTTCAAGGCTGACCAGCCGGCGCTGCAGCAACGCGAGAAAGCGTTGCTCGCCGAATTGAGCCATTGCTGAGCAAAATCTGCGCAATGTCACGCAAGTGATTGCCGCGCAAGCGTCGTGGCGTTTTATCCACAGGGTTGCTACCAGGCTTTCCCCAATCGCTGTGGAAAAGTGCAGGCGCTCAGAACCCGTAGTTCAAAAATCCGCCGTCCACGGCCAACACTTGTCCCGTGATGTAGCTCGCAGCCGGCAAGCAAAGGAACGCAATGGCAGCGGCGACTTCTTCCGGTTCGCCGATGCGTCGAAGCGGAGTATGGTCCAGCACTTCATCAAGATAATCGGCATCGGCCAACGCCGGCTCGGAACGCTGCGTGCGGATGTACCACGGCGCCACCGCATTCACACGGATGCCGTCGATCGCCCATTCGGCAGCGAGGTTGCGCGTGAGCTGATGCAATGCCGCCTTGCTCATGCCATAGGGTGAGCCCGTGCGTACGTGAGTCATGCCGGACACCGAACCCACATTGACGATCGCCGCATTGGCGTGCTGGCTCAGATGGGGATGCGCCAGCCGGCACATCTCATAAGCGGAAAACAGGTTCTGCTCGAAAATAGCGCGATATTCGGCTTCCTCGTAATCGAGCGTAGCCTTCGGCGTATTGCCACCCGCGTTATTAATAAGAATGGACAGCGGCGTGCCCAGATCGGCCACCCAGTCGAACACGGCCAGGCGATCTTCCGCCTCGCTCACGTCAGCGGCAAAAGCCAACACCTCGATGCCGGGGTAGTCGTCCGTCAATTCCACACGCACCTGTTCCAGGTAGTCGTCATCGCGCGCCACCAACAATAAATCTGCGCCCAGCGCGGCGAGTTCGCGCGCGGTCGCATAACCAATGCCCTTGCTGGCACCGGTAATCAGGGCCGTGTGTTCCTGCAATTGCCAAGCATCGATGCGGCTGTTCATAAGCTAGAGCTTACAGGATTGGCTTGTCCGGGACGCCATGTGGCGAGACACTTGCCCCATGCTGATCGAGGTTGTCTCATGAAAATCGCTACCACATTGTTCTGCTTGCTGGTCTTGAGCGCCTGCAGCAACAAACCGCCCACACCGCAATCCGACCCCAAGGCGGCCGCCCCGCAACCCAGCGCACCGTGGGATGCGATGAAACAGGATGAGCAGCGCGCAAAGGATGTGCAGAAGCTGGTCGACAAGCATGCCGCCGAGCAGGACAAGCAGATCGAGCAGCAAACCCAATGACAGGTCTTCACGTACGGACGTTTAGGCGTCCGTACGCCCATCGCTTGCCAACCTGCTGCGTTGCAGGCAAGGTTCGGGCATGAGTCCCGATACCACCCACCACGAAACCGTTCCTCTGCTCGACATCCACGAAGCCAGCGTTCAACGCGGCGAGCGACTGATCCTGGATCGGCTCAGTTTGCGACTTGTCGCCGGTCAGCATACGGCCATTCTCGGCGCCAACGGCTCGGGCAAATCCACATTGATCCGCCTGATCGCACGCCAGCTTTATCCGCTTGCACGCGAAGATGGCCAGCCCACAATTCGGATTTTTGGGCGCGATCGCTGGAACGTGAGCGAACTGCGTAGCCTGATCGGCATTGTTTCGCCCGCTGTGCAGGGCGACTACACCAGCGAGGAGCCGCCGCTGGAAGTGTTCGATGCCGTGGTTTCCGGTTTTTTTGCTGCACGCGGATTGTGGGTGGATCATCACGTCACGGAGGCCATGCGTGAGCGTGCGTTGGAAGCCTTGGACCAGGCGCAAGCCTCGTCGCTGGTCGGCCGCGACATGGCCAGCCTGTCCACCGGCGAGGCGCGTCGCGTATTGATCGCACGCGCGCTTGTGCATCGCCCACGTGCACTCCTGCTGGATGAACCCAGCACAGGCCTGGACCCAGCCAGCCGTCGGCGTTTCCTGGAAACCCTGCGCAGACTGGCACAACACGGCGTGACGCTGTTGCTGGTAACGCATCACGTGGAAGAAATCTTGCCGGAAATCGATCATGTGGTTGTGCTGCGCGACGGGCAAGTGCTCCGGCAAGGCAACAAGGCGAGCGTACTGACCGATGATCTGCTGACTGCCGCGTTCGACATGCCCATACGGGTAGAACCTCAAGGCGCCTATTTTCACGCCACTGTGGGCTGAACGACCGTCGACGTATACCGCGGACAGGTTTATCGTTTCCGCATGAGCTTGCACCACCAAGACATCCACCAGGGCCGACTACTGCACATCGGCTGCGTTTGCTGCCGCCCTGAAAATGCAGGGTGCAGCGATCTGGAGCAAACCTCATCGAACACGGTTGCGTTTCCATTACACGGGGTCTTCATTAAGCACCACGCACACGGTGCGGAGGTGGTGGCGCACATCGGACAAGCATTGTTCTTCAACGCAGGCGAAACCTACCGCGTCAGCCATCCGGTGGGCAGCGGCGACGATTGCTTGGTACTGCGCGCTGAAGAAGAGGTACTGCGCGACATATTGGCCGAGCACGATGCGCGCCGTGCGGAGCATGATGGCCACCCATTTCGCAGCACACATGTAGCTTTGGTACCTGAGATTGAATTGCAACGAAGCTTGCTTTGGCATGGCTTGCGCAATCGCGAAGCTTCCATACTTGAAGTGGAGACACGTGGACTGTCACTGCTCAGCGCTGTGATGGCGCGCATCTCGCCGGATGGCTCGCGCGATGCTCACGGTGCATCACGCAGAACACGCCGCCGCGAACAGTCGCACGCCGTAGCCGTTTTACTCGCCGATCAACCCGAACGGGACTGGAATCTGGACGAACTCGCGCGCCGAGTGCATGCCTCACCGTATCACCTCGCGCGCAGTTTTCGCGCGGCACTAGGCGAACCGATTCACCGCTATCAACTGCGCATGCGGCTTGCGCTTGCGTTGGAGAAGATACTCGATTCTTCCATCGCATTGACGACATTGGCCATGGAACTGGGTTTCGCCACACCCAGCCATTTCACCGCAGCGTTCGGTCGTGCTTATGGTGTTACGCCATCCGCCTTGCGCAAACAGGCGCGCCCCACCCAGGCGTACGAATTGCGCAAGATTTTGACAGCAGCTCGAAATGGCGCGCACTAACGTCGACAGTCGAAACGGTCGGTCCGACCGTATAACGCATCGACCTCATGCTGCTTTCGCTCGATACCTCACCCGATCACTCGTTCGCCCATGCATTGCATGCGGGCGGCCCTAACCCACGCCACGCTGAATCGCTACAGCTGTACGGCCGCTTCGTAGGCAGTTGGGATGTAGAAGTCACCGACCACCTGCCTGATGGCAGTATGCATTTCGCGCGCGGTGAGTGGCATTTCGGTTGGGTGCTGCAAGGCATGGCAATCCAGGATGTATGGATCACTCCCGCGCGCGACGTACCGACAGACAGCTTGCCGGAGAACTATCGGCACCGGTACGGCACTACCTTGCGCATGTACGAACCAGAACAGCAGCAATGGCGCATTACCTGGGTCGATCCGTTGATCAGCTTTTACGTCACCCAGATCGGGCGTGAGACCGAACACGGCATCGTGCAGGAAGGCTGTACCGGCAACGGCATACCGATGCGCTGGCGTTTTTGCGATATCACGCCTGACAGCTTTCGCTGGATCGGCGAAGTCGCCGATGAGCAAGGGCGTTGGCACCTGCAATTGACGATGCGTGCGACACGCAAGCGTCCTTTACCAACCTGACGAGGATTTCAAACTATGTACGATCACGTGGGCCTGCATGTGCAGGATCTCGATGCGAGTGTGCGTTTCTATCAAACCGCTTTGGCACCGCTGGGACATGTGCTGTGCATGCGCGATGCGAGCAGTGCTGGGTTTGGACCTAAAGACGCGCCGGCGCTATGGCTCTATCACGACAGCAAGACAAATGCGCCAAACGCTGCGCATGTGGCGTTTCGAGCAAAAGAACGCGGCCATGTCGATCAATTTCATGCCGCTGGATTGAAGGCCGGCGGGAAAGATCTCGGCGCGCCTGACGTGCGCGCGGACTATGCGCCGAATTATTACGCGGCGTTTTTGACTGATCCAGATGGGAACAATATCGAAGCCGTTTGCATGGACTGATAGGTATGCTGGTCGTAGGTTGGGTTACCCCCGGATCAAGCCCGGGGTAACCCAACCTACGACTACAACTGCGCTCATTGTGGCGAGCAGAAGCAATAAGCGTACACGTTCGGATGTCCCGCCTGCGCCGTACGCAGCATCTCCAGCTCCGGCGCAACGGCCTGCAACTGCGCAAACCAACCGGGTAATTTCAAACCATAGCCTTGCAGCGATGAGACCATGGCCGATTGGTTGAAACTGACCACGAAGCGCTCGAACGCGCCTTTCGGCTGTTCCTGGTAGCGCACGGCGTAATCCTTGCCCAGCTTGGCGAGATCCGCAGCTTTCTGGACCGCGGCGTCCAGTCCACCTAGCTGATCGATCAAACCACGCTGTTGCGCCTGACTGCCGGTCCACACACGGCCCTGCGCAATGGCATCAATCGCGGCGTAATCCTTGCCGCGCGCTTGTGCCACACCACCGACGAAATCGCGATAGCCCTTATCGATGATGGACTGAATCACCACCCCCACTTTCGGGTCGAGCGGGCGCGTCATGTTGAATGCGCCAGCCAAGGGCGCAGTACCCACGCCATCACTGGTGATCCCCAGCTTGCCCAGCGCACCCGGCACGGTGAAGTACATGCCGAAGATGCCGATCGAGCCCGTGATGGTGTTGGGCTCGGCGTAGATCTGGTCCGCGTTCATGGAAATCCAATAGCCACCGCTCGCAGCTACGTCACCCATCGACACCACAACCGGAATGCCAGCCTTGCGCGTCAAGGCGACTTCGCGACGAATTTCTTCCGCTGCATACACTTCGCCGCCAGGCGAATTCACGCGCAGCACCAGTGCTTTGGTGCGTTTATTTTCGCGCGCGCTGCGGATCAACGCAGCGGTCGATTCGCCGCCAATCGAACCGGCCGTCTGCTGACCGCCGGAAATCTCGCCTTCCGCCACCACCACGGTGACGGCCGAAGTGTCTGGCGTATCGCGATCGGGTACGACAGCTGTGTAGCGATCCAGGCTTACACCGCGAATGCCATGACCATCCTTGCCGGCCGGCACGCCTTGCGAACGCAGCGTGTCGATCAGTTCCGACCGCGTGGCAAGGCCATCGACCAGATGCTCGTCCAGTGCCAATTTGGCGAGATTGCCCTGCGCGGCCGTCAACTGCTCCGGCAAGTTGTCGATGTCCGAGCGCACCGCGGCTGCATCGAGTTTGCGCAACTTGGCGATATCGCCGATGTAGCCATCCCACAAACCGCCCATCCAATAGCTGTCAGCTTCCTTGGATTCCGGCGATGCATGGTCGAGCACGAACGGTTCGGCCGCGCTTTTGAATTGGCCGACGCGGAACAAATAAACATTCACCCCCAGCTTGTCGAGCAGATCTTTGTAGAACAGGCGGTAATTTGACAGCCCCGTGATGAACAGGCTGCCTTGCGGATCGAGCAACACGCGATCGGCATGTGCGGCGAGGTAATACTGGTATTGATCCAGATCCGAACCCCACGCGATCACCGGCTTGCCGGCAGCGCGGAAGCGGTCCAGCGCCGCGCCCACTTCCGTCAACGCCGCAAAACCGCCGCTGTGCACATGCCCCGGATCGAGCACGATGCGCGTGATACGCGAGTCTTTGGCGGCTGCGTCGATGGCGTCGACGAGGTCGCGCACTTGCACTTCTTTCGCTTCATTGCCCGAAAGTTTGGCCGTAAGGCGTTGGAACGGGCTGATGCTGTATTGCTCCACCAACCGCCCTTCCGGCCGCAGTACCAGCACGCTGCTGTCCTGGATGTCGTTGACGTGCTTGGCTGCACCCACCGCTACCAACAGCAGCACGAACAATCCGAGAAACGTGAAGAACAATACGTTGAGAACGATCAGCCGCACGATGTTGAGCCCGCGCCCGAACACGCGCAGAAAAGCCCAGAATCCGTTGGGTTGCCGCGGGCGGCCGATGGGCGGAGGTGTACTCATAAACGCTCGAGATCCTTCAAGGGTGGCTTGCCGGCGCCGCGGTTCGCGCTCTGCCGGTCATGGGGAGATAGTCGCATCCGCAGCGGCCGATGCAACAGGGCCAAACGTACCGGCATGATGTCTGTGCGAACTGCGCCAGAACCGCACGAACAACAGCAGGGCAGCCATGCTGAGTCCGGCAATCAGGCCCATCCAGATGCCGCGCGCACCGAGGCCCATATGGAACGCCAACCACCAGCCGACGGGCATCCCCACCATCCAATAGGCAAACAACGTGATCGCCATCGGCACGCGCGTATCTTTCAAGCCACGCAGTGCGCCGTTGGACGCCACCTGGATTCCGTCGGAGAACTGGAACAGTCCCGCCAACAGCAGTAACTGCGCAGCCAGCGCGATCACGGTCTGATCATGGGTATAGAGCGAAGCGATCAGATGCGGAAAGCCCAGCATCAGGCCAGCCGAGATGGTTTGCGTAACCAGGGTGAGGCCGATGCCGCAAAAACCTGCATAGCGGATGCCAGATGGATCACCGCGCCCTACCGCATTGCCTACGCGCACAGTGATCGCCATCGCCAGCCCCAGCGGCACCATGAAGAACAGCGCCGCCACGTTCAACGCCACTTGATGACTGGCCACCATGTCTTCGCCCATCGAGCCAATCAGCAATGCCGCCGCGACGAACAAGCCACCTTCAGCCAGCAACGTGATCGCCATCGGCAAACCGATATGTACCAGCCGGCCAATGCGTTTCAGGTCCGGCCATTCGAAATGAGCGAATACACCCAGCCCCTGGTAGTTGCGATGAAAAAACACATACGTGCCAAACGACAGCATCTCGATCCATAGCACCGTCGCGGTGGCGATGCCGCAGCCGCGCGCGCCCAATGGCGGCAACCCCAACTTGCCGAACATGAAGATGTAGCCAAGCGGCAACAGCAGCGCCAAGCCGCCAAAGCTGAAATACATGGAAGGCTGAGTCAGCGACAAGCCTTCGGACAAACCGCGCAGTGCGAAATAGCAGGTGAGTGCTGGCGCGCCCCAGCTGATCGCGCGCAGGAATGCACCCACATCCTGATACAACCCCGGCGAGACGCCGATCAGCTTGATGAGCGGTTCCGCGTGCCTGACAAAGAGCCAAAGCAGCACGCCCATTGCCAGCGCCAGCCAGATCGCTTGATGGAACACCTCGCCCGCTTCGTGCCTGCGGCCGGCGCCATCGAGCTGCGAAATGGACGGCGGCACCGACATCATCATGCCGATGCCGCTGACGATCGCCAGCGACCAAACGCTCGCGCCCACCGCCACGGCGCCAAGCACGTGTGCGCTGACGTGGCCGGCCAGTACGGCATCGATCACGTTGCTGCCGATTGCGGCAAGTTGGGCGAGGATCAAGGGCAAGGCAAGGCGCACGGTGGCGCCGATCTCCCGTGCGACCCGGGCTCGGTCGAGATGGATGGGTTTCATGGATGGCACTCCAGGGTCGTCCATTCTACCCCGTTCCCAGTTTCCCGCTCTCCTGCCAAGATGCGTCGCTGCGCCAGGGGACACGAGCATGAAGGAACTGACAGCCTACGAAGGCGCGTGCTGCGCCAACTGCCAAACATCTTTGCAGGGTGAGTTTTGCCATCACTGTGGCCAATCGGTGCACAGCGTGGTGCGGCCGGTGCATGGGTTGTTCGAAGAATTCTTCGAGACGTTCCTGCATGTCGACGGGCGCATTCTGCACACCATCCCGGCGCTGTTTCTCAAGCCCGGCTTTCTCACGCTGGAATATTTCAGCGGACGGCGGGTGCGCTATATCGCGCCGTTCCGACTGATGTTCGTGCTATGCCTGCTGTCATTCTTCGCGCTGCATCTGGCCACGGATGTCATTGCGCATCGCGTGCAGCAGCGGCATCAGAATGCGGTACTGGTTGATCAGGGCGAGGACTTCTCGCAAGCCCAAACCGCCCAGCAAGTTCAGCATCAGCTCGACCGCAAGCTGGAGGCGCTGGAAGCGACGCGCGCTGTGGGTAGCGCTGCCATCGTGAGCCAGGTGGATCAGGCTGAGCAGAAACTCCGTGAGGCGGCGAATGTGCGGCTGACCGAACTCGGAGCGCCGGCCAGCGCATCCACCTCTACCAAGCCGCCTGCCGGCACAGGCAGTGAAACAGATAAGCCCATCAGCCCCGTACATCTCGGCTGGCTGCCAGAGTTCGCCAACCAGCGCCTGACCGATTTCCTGGAACACATAAGGAAGAACGGCAAAGCGCTCCATCACGGCACTACTGCTCAGCGCCAAGAGGCCTGGGATCATCTGGCGGCAGGGACTTACGGCGCACTTCCGGGCACGATGCTAGTGCTGGTGCCCGTATTCGCTCTATTGCTGAAGCTGTTCTACCTCTTCAAGCGCCGACTCTATATGGAGCACCTGATCGTATCCCTGCACAGCCACGCGTTCCTGTTCCTGAGCCTGCTGCTGCTGGTCGTTACCGGCCTGCTTTCCACCTGGCTGAAGCTGTACGTGGGTTGGTTGGGCAGCGCGGTGAGCATGTTGCAGGTTCCGCTGCTGCTGTGGATACCCGCTTACTTGCTGATCATGCAGAAGCGGGTCTATCGCCAAGGCTGGGTCATGACGAGCGTGAAATATTGGTTCATCGGGTGGCTCTATTTCTGGCTGCTGCTGTTGTTCCTGAGCGTTGCCATTGCCCTGGGCCTAGCCCACTGATTGTCATTTTTGAAAGGCCAAAAGCCTGGTTTTGCACAGCGTCAAGGTATTGACATACAAACCTGTCAAGGCCGTGAAGGCGATTAGGATGACCGCGAAGCTCCGTTTCAACTTATTGATATACATGGAAAATTTTAGGTGGTCAAAAGTTGAACAGCGTGTCACAACAGCCGTTCTAATGCGCGAAACGGGCCCCTCTCAACGGCACATCCACAGACTTATCCACAACTCTTGTGGATAAGGGGAAAACCCGGTGTTGATGAGCTACTTAGCCGTTTTTCCTAGATGACAGAGCAGCAATGGCCCGCAAGCGCTCATCGTGACTTTCTGCGGCAGCGTCTCATACGTGCGTATCTTGTCGCGCGCGATACACTCCGAGCCATGCCGGCCTCCACCTGACATCATGGCTCTGGTTCTTCGCATCGCCCTGCCGGTTCCGCTGCCTACTCTGTTCGACTACCTGCCCCCCGCTTCGGGGACCGCAAGTGTCGGGAGCCGCGTACTCGTGCCATTCGGACGGAGCAAGGCGGTGGGTGTGGTCGTGGAAACCGACGTGCCTGCCCACGTTGGCAGCACGCGGCTGAAGCGTGTGCTGCGAATGCTTGATGATAAGCCTTTGCTCGACGCGGAACTGATGCAAACCCTGGCGTGGGCCGCCGACTATTGGCTCAGTGCCCCGGGCGAGGCCTATGCCAACGCGTTACCTTTACTGTTGCGCGAAGACAAAGCGCTGCCGGAAACGCAGGCGCCGATCTGGCAACTGACAATCGGCGGACGCAGCGCGCTGGATGCTGGCAGCCGACGCGGCGGCAGTCGCGCGTTGTTGCAAGCCTTGCTCCCTGGCCCGCTGTCCACGATGGAACTGGATATCGCCCTGCCCGACTGGCGCCCTGCGGCGCGGCGCTTGACCGAAGCGGGTTTGATCGAACGCGCAGAAGCGGCGCCTTCGCCTAATTTTTTTCCTGTCGCGCCCTCACATGCGCTGCATGCAGAACAGGAGGCAGCGGTTACCGCCGTCACCGCAGCGTTCGGTCGCTTTCAGCCTTTTCTGCTCGATGGCATCACCGGCAGCGGCAAAACGGAGGTCTATCTATCGCTCATCGAACGCACGCTCGCGCAAGGCAAGCAAGCTTTATTGCTGGTGCCTGAGATCGGTCTGGCTCCGCAAACCGTGCGCCGATTGCGTGACCGCCTGGGTGTGCCGGTGGAAGTACTGCACTCCAACCTGGCTGAGGGCGAACGTGCCCGCGCATGGTTGCGCATGCGTTCGGGCGAAGCCAAGGTGGTGCTGGGTACGCGCTCTGCGGTTTTCACGCCGCTACCGCATGCTGGTTTGATCATCGTCGACGAAGAACACGACAGCGCGTACAAGCAGCAAGAAGGGTTTCGCTACCATGCACGAGATTTGGCGCTGGTACGCGGACGAGCACTGCACGTGCCCGTGTTGCTTGGTTCCGCCACACCTTCGCTGGAAAGCTTGGCAAACGTCGAGGCCAGTCGGTACCGCGCACTGCATTTGCGTTCGCGCCCTGCTGCGACACATCCGCCGCAGGTGCAGATCATCGACATGCGTGCGCAGCGTCTGGAGCACGGCTTGTCGCCTGCGTTGCTGCATGCCGTCGGCGAAACGGTGGCGCGTGGCGAGCAGGCGCTGGTGTTTCGCAATCGTCGCGGTTACGCACCAGTACTGTTGTGTCATAGTTGCGGCTGGCATGCGGAATGTCCGCGCTGCGAACATCCGCTTACCTTGCATGCCGCGTGGCGCAAGCTCGTGTGTCATCACTGTGATCTTCAGACCCCGGTGCCGACGAACTGTCCCGCGTGTGGTGGTCAGGAATTGAAGCCGCAAGGTCAAGGCACCGAGCGACTGGAAGAAGCGCTTATTGCGCTCTTCCCGCAAGTGCCCGTATTGCGTATTGACCGTGAAACAACACGTCGTCGCGACGCGTTCGAGCAATTGCTTGGCAATCTGGCTCATGACGCTCCGGCGATTCTAGTCGGCACACAGATGCTAGCGAAGGGGCACGATCTGCCGAATCTCACGCTCGTCGCCATCGTCGGAGTGGACGAAGGATTGCTCAGCGTGGACTTCCGCTCCGGAGAGCGACTCGCGCAACTAGCGGTGCAAGTAGCCGGACGTGCAGGGCGCGCGCGCAAACCCGGTCGCGTGCTGCTGCAGACGCATCACCCTGATCATCCGCTGCTGAGAACATTGCTCGCGCAAGGTTATGCCTCTGCTGCCAAAGAACTGCTGGCCGAACGCAGACAGGCTGGATTGCCGCCTTACGGCCATCAAGTACTTTTGCGTTGCGAGGCACATCAACGTGCTGCAGTCGATGCGTTTCTTTCCGAGGCGTGCGCGGCCTTGCCCGATACAAACACGCTGCAGATCGCAGGCCCCATGCCTGCCCCGATGCCGCTGCGGGCAGGGCGCCAGCGCGGGCAATTGTTGATCGAGGCTTCCAATCGGCGCGACCTGCATGCCGCGATGCGGCCATGGTCATTGCAGCTTGCGCAGCTACCGAGCGCGCGCAAAGTGCGCTGGTCCCTGGACGTGGATCCGATCGATCTGTATTGATCTCCCGCACGAAAAAAGGCCTCCACGAGGGAGGCCTTTTTGTACATGCATATCAGCGAAGATTTACGCGGCGAACAATGCGCGCATCTTCTTCATGGCATTGGCCTCGACCTGACGAATTCGCTCGGCAGATACACCGTATTCATCGGCAAGATCCTGCAACGTGGCTTTTTCTTCATTGAGCCAACGACGCTGGATGATGTCGCGCGAGCGTTCGTCCAATTTTCCCAACGCGCCGGACAAGGTTTCCAGTTGGTTGTCGGTCTGGTCGGCCTCGGACACGTTGTCATACGGGTCAGCGCCTTCATCAACAAGGAAGGCCTCTGGGGCCGGCTTGGCCTCTTCATCAGCATCGGCCGGGGCTTCGAAGCCAATGTCGCGACCGGACAGGCGCGATTCCATCTCGCGCACAGTGGCTTCCGGCACGCCCAGATCCTTCGCGACCATGCGTACTTCTTCGGCATTCATCCAGCCCAGGCGCTTCTTGCTCTTACGCAGGTTGAAGAACAACTTGCGCTGCGCCTTGGTGGTCGCCACTTTCACGATGCGCCAATTGCGCAAGATGAATTCATGCATTTCGGCACGAATCCAGTGCACGGCAAAGCTGACCAGCCGCACGCCCTGATCTGGGTCGAAACGCTTGACCGCCTTCATCAGGCCGATGTTGCCTTCCTGGATGAGGTCGGAAAGCTGTAACCCGTAGCCGTTATAGCCGCGCGCCACGTGAACCACGAAGCGCAGATGCGACATCACCAACCTGCGGGCGGACGCAAGGTCACTCTCCTGCTGGTATCGGCGCGACAGTTCCTGTTCTTCTTCCTGGCTGAGCACCGGAATCCGATGCACCGCCGAAATGTAGGCATCCAGGCTGCCAACGACGCTGGGAACCGGCAGATTGGCCGTCACCAAGGCTTGAGACATGTGGAACCTCCTAAAGATGGGGTGGAGCTTAGCACTCTGGTACTTGGAGTGCTAAAGGCATCGACGAGTTCCGGTGCCTTTTGTGTACCGCATAGTACATGAATCCCCGGAGCTTGTCCATGTGGGTTGGATGCCAGAGGAAGGGCTTTCAAGCATGACTTTCGGGGAGTGAATACCCGGTCTCGAAACCGCCAGCGCTATGTAGGCGCCGCCCTCAGATCCCGCTTTCCAATTCAGCTCTCGGCGGTAAAGACCAGTCGATAGGCGCCTGTCCCTGTGCCTGTAAATAGCGGTTGGCGGCGGAAAAATGCCCGCAACCAAGAAACCCGCGATGCGCCGATAACGGCGAGGGGTGCACCGACTTGAGCACGGCATGGCGACGCGTATCGATCAGCTGACCTTTGCGCTGGGCGTAGGAACCCCACAGCATGAAGACGATGCCCTCGCGCTCGCGGTTGAGCGCATCGATGGCGGCATCGGTAAAACCTTCCCAACCCTTGCCCTGGTGGGAGGCGGCCAGCCCTCGCTCCACCGTGAGCACGGCGTTGAGCAGCAACACGCCGCGATCCGCCCATGGCGTGAGGCAGCCGTGGTCGGGTGGCGGGAAGCCCAGATCGCGCTCGATCTCCTTGAAGATGTTCACCAGCGACGGCGGCGGCGGCACCCCCGGACGCACGGAGAAACACAAGCCATGTGCCTGTCCGGGGCCGTGATACGGATCCTGCCCCAGGATCACCACGCGCACCGCGTCGAACGGCGTGTGCCGAAACGCATTGAAGATTTCCGGCCCCGGCGGATAAATCACCTTGCCAGCGCGTTTCTCTGCGCGCAGAAATTCGGACAATGTCCGCATCTCCGGGCGCTGCAAGTAGTCGCCAATGCGACTCTTCCAGGACGGTTCGAGCTTGACCCGCTCTTCGTCGCTCATCGGGACAGCATGCTGTTCGGTAGCCATCTACGAATCATAGCGAGTGAACTGGATCGGCGTGCGCGACTCATCGCGGCACATCAGGCTGCTGCTCCGGCATCGCTTGATGAAAGGCATCCAACTCCGCACTCGCGGCATCGATGCGCAAGATCGTCGGGTACTCATCCAGCGACATCTTCCATCGACGCGCGTTATATACCTGCGGCACCAGGCACAGATCCGCCATGCCTGGTGTATCGCCATGACAATAGCGGCCGGTGCCCTTACTGTTCACCAGCATCGCTTCCAATGCGTGGAAGCCTGCAGCAATCCAATGCCGCATCCACTCGCCTTTCTGTTCGTCATCCGCGCCAAACTGCGTGCCGAGTCGCTGCAATACACGCAGGTTGCCAAGGGGATGAATATCGCAGGCGACCACCTGCGCCAATGCGCGAACACGTGCCCGGCCTGCTGCATCGGCCGGCAACAGAGCCGGTACGGGATGGGTTTCATCGAGGTATTCGACGATGGCCATCGACTGGGTGATCACCCGATCACCATCGACCAGAGCCGGCACCAATTCCTGCGGGTTGAGCGCGACATAGTCTGCAGCGTGCTGCTCGCCACCGTTGTTGAGCAGGTGCACTGCCCGCGTTTCGTAATGCAAACCCTTTAGATTCAGCGCAATGCGTGCGCGGAAGGCCGCACTGGATCGCCAGTAGCTGTAGAGAACAAGGCTGGAGGACATGAGCCGGTCCATGGAATGAAAGGCCGAGTTTAATCCTCCTGGCTGTTTGCATCGCTGCAGGGCCGGCGGGAAAATACGCGGTTCCGGCCTCTGTGCCCACTTTGTCAAAGCTGCCAGGAGTTTCCCCGTGACCATCACCCGCATGAGCGACCTCGACCTGCGCGGCAAGCGCGTGCTGATCCGCGAAGACTTGAACGTGCCGATCGAGAACGGCCACATCACGTCGACGCAGCGCCTGGACGCTTCGCTGCCCACCATCAAGGCCGCGCGTGATGCCGGTGCCAAGGTGATGGTGATCTCGCACCTGGGCCGTCCGAAGGAAGGTCAGTTCGATGCCGAATCCTCGCTCGCGCCAGTAGCCGAGTGGCTGGGTGAACACCTCGGCAAGCCGGTGCGCCTGGTCGCCGATTATCTTGATGGCGTTGCCGTGGCCGATGGCGAAGTCGTAGTGCTCGAAAACTGCCGCATGAATGTCGGCGAAGGCAAGGACGACGAGACGCTCGCCAAGAAGTATGCAACGCTGTGCGACGTGTTCGTGATGGATGCTTTCGGCACTGCGCATCGTGCACAAGCTTCCACGCATGGCGTAATCAAGTTCGCGCCGGTGGCTGCAGCAGGCCCCCTGCTCTGCGCAGAACTCGATGCGCTCGGCAAGGCGCTGGAACATCCGGCCCCACCGCTGCTTGCCATCGTGGCCGGTTCCAAGGTGTCGACCAAGCTAACGCTGTTGGAAAACCTGATCGGCAAGGTCGATCAGCTCATCGTCGGCGGCGGCATCGCCAACACGTTTATCGCTGCCGCGGGCCATTCCGTCGGCAACTCGCTGTACGAACCGGACCTGATTCCTGCTGCCAAGAAAGTACTGGCCGACGCCAAGCGCCGTGGCGCCGAAGTGCCGATGCCGGTAGACGTGGTGGTGGCGCCAGAATTCTCCGCGCATGCATCGGCCACGGTGAAAGCGGTGGATCAGGTGAAGGAAGACGAGATGATCCTCGACATCGGCCCGGAAACCGCCAAGCTGTATGCCGAGCTGATTGCCAAAGCCGGCACGGTGGTGTGGAACGGTCCGGTCGGCGTGTTCGAATTCGATGCATTCGGCAAGGGCACGGAAGTGCTGGCTCACGCGGTAGCCGATTCCAAGGCGTTCTCCATCGCCGGCGGTGGTGACACATTGGCCGCGGTAGAAAAGTATGGGATTGAGGACAAGGTTTCTTATATCTCCACCGGCGGCGGTGCGTTCCTGGAATTCCTGGAAGGCAAGGAATTGCCGGCAGTGGCTGCGCTCAAAGCACGCGCAGTGAAATAACGGCAATCCGTGGTTGTCATTCTCGCCAAGCGGAATGACAGCCACGTGGTCACCAAGCTTTACCAGCCCTCTCCGGGCGTACCCGAAATGCCACGCTAATCCTCGGCCTCACTGGCTGCCGCAACTTCGGAATACCGTGGTCGTAATGGAGCTGCGCATTCCAGCCCATCAGCAGCAAGCTGCCTGCCTCCAGCTCCAACTCTATCTTTAACCGCGGTGGCTTCTTGCGCTGAATCACCATGGCGCGTGTTGCACCCAATGACAAAATCACGATGGGTTGATGCGGCACCAATTCGTGCAACTTATCGTTATGGGGCGCCACGCTATCGTGTTCATCGCGATAACAGTTGAGGCCGATGCTGTTGAATGGCGCATTCACATGTTGCTGGACGACCGCCAGCGCATCCCGTAAAACGCTCGGCAGCGCAGGATTGGCAATGTCATAGTGGCAATGCAAACGCGGCACGCCTACCAAACGCTCGTACATCATGCGCGAGCTTTCGTGCCAATCGCCTTGGTCGAGCAAGATATTGAACCAGGCTGTGGCCAATGCAGGCGTGATGATGTCCGGGTAATAGGTGATTGGCCCGGTATTGTCCTCGACAATCCTTTGCATGCCCTGTTCGAAAAGTAGCGCTTGCATAAAACGCCTCAATGAAAATCCCGCGAACGCGCATCCAGATCCGCCAGCAAGCTGCTGAGATCACGTAGCCGCCGTGCAATCAGATGGCTTACGCCATCGACCGCTTCCCAGCGTCCTTCAATCGCCAGCAGGCGTGCTTCCAGATAAGGTCGACGCTGGGTTTGGGCGATGTGATTCCACACCACTACGTTCACATGGCCAAATTCGTCTTCGATGGTGATGAAAGTGACGCCGCTTGCCGTTTGCGGCTGCTGGCGCTGAGTGACCAGCCCCACAGTACGTACCTGCGATGCGTGCGGCAGTTTCTGCAGTCTGCGCGAATCCACATAGCGCTCTGCGCGAAGACGGCTGCGCAACAGCTTCAGCGGATGCGGCCCAAGGCTCAGTCCGCTATGCGCATAATCGGCAGTCATGTTTTCCACAGTTGTAGGCAACGGCAGCACGATGTCTTGCTCGCTCGGGCTGGTGCGGCCGAACAGGGGTAGTTGCGATTCCACGCCGGAAGTGAGCCATAACGCACGATGGCGATGACCGGCCAATCCACGCAAAGCGCCTGCGTCAGCGAGCAGATCCTGGTGCCGCGAATCCAATTCGGCACGCGTACAAAGATCGACCACATCATGGAAAGCAGCCTTGCCACGAGCGGCGGAAATACGCCCCGCCACTTTCTCGCTGCAGCCACGCAACTGACGAAAGCCAAGTCGCAAGGCTAACCCCGTCTTGCTGTGCGCGTCGGACTCCAGCGTGCAATCCCAATCGCTGTAGCGCACATCTACCGGGCGCACGCGAATACCGTTGCGCTGCGCATCCTGCACGATTTGACTTGGCCCGTAGAAACCCATCGGTTGTGCATTGAGCAGTGCGCAGGCAAACATGGCCGGCTCGTGGCATTTCAACCAACTGCTGGCGTAGGCGATATTGGCGAAGCTGGCGGCGTGGCTTTCTGGAAAGCCGTAACTGCCAAAGCCTTTTATCTGGTTGAAGATCTGTTCGGCGAACTCCCGCGTGTAATTTCTTTTCAGCATGCCGGTGACGAGCTTTTCGTGGTGTTTCTCCATGTCGCCGTAGCGTTTCCATGCCCCCATGGCTCGCCGCAATTCATCCGCCTCTCCCGCCGTATAGCCAGCTGCCACCATGGCCAACTTCATCACTTGCTCCTGGAATAGCGGAACGCCCATGGTGCGCTCAAGCACCGGCCGTACCGCTTCCGAGGGGTAACTGACGGGTTCCTCCTTACGCCGGCGCCGCAAATAGGGATGCACCATGTCACCTTGAATGGGCCCAGGCCGCACGATCGCGATCTGAATGACAAGATCGTAGTAATTCGCTGGCTTGAGTCGCGGCAACATCGCCATCTGCGCGCGGCTTTCGATCTGGAAAACGCCGATGGTTTCGGCGCGCTGGATCATCTCGTACGTAGCTTTGTTGTTAGGCTCGATCGTGGCAATGGTCAATGCTTTATTGCGATATCTCTGCACAAGATCGAAGCATTTGCGCAAACAAGTCAGCATACCCAGCGCCAGACAATCAACCTTGAGCAAACCCATGGCATCCAGATCATCCTTATCCCATTGGATGATCGTGCGATCAGCCATCGCTGCATTCTCTACCGGGACCAATTCGTGCAGCGGCACATCGTGAATGACGAAGCCTCCCACGTGCTGACTCAGATGGCGCGGTTTGCCGCGCAATTGCCCAGTCAGCGCAAGCAGCTTGCGCATCAGGGGCGCATCGGGATCGAACCCTTGTTCGCGCAAGCGGTCGTGCAGGGAGGCATCGCCGAGGCGAAAGAAGCTGTTACTGAGCTTTTCGATCTGGTCCTCAGGCAGGCCCAGCGTCTTGGCCACATCACGCACAGCGCTTTTGGTGCGATAACTGATGACCGTAGCTGCGATAGCCGCACGCTCACGTCCATATTTGTTGTAGACGTATTGAATGATTTCCTCGCGCCGTTCGTGTTCGAAATCGACATCGATATCGGGCGGCTCGTCGCGCTCTACAGAAATGAAACGTTCCACCAGCAACTTCACCTTATCCGGATCGGCATCCGTGACACCTAGCGTGAAGCACACGATAGAGTTGGCCGCCGAGCCACGCCCCTGACATAAAATGCCCAGGCTGCGCGCATGCCGCACGATGTCATGCACGGTAAGAAAGAACGCTTCGTATTTCTTCGTTTCGATCAGTTGCAGCTCATGCTCGATGGTGGCCTGATTCTCGGCCGATACACCTTGCGGCCAACGCCATGCCGAGCCTTCGGCAACGAGATGACGTAACCACTGCATGGCTGAGTAACCGTCAGGCACCAGCTCTTTGGGATATTGATAGTGCAAGTCTTCTTTCAGCGAGAAGATGCAGCGCTTGGCAATGCGCACGCTCTCATCCAACAGGGCCCTGGAATATAACTTCTCCAACGCGGAACGCTGTCGCAGATGTCGCTCGCCGTTACGGAACAACACCGACCCTGCCTCGACAATCGTCATGCGATGACGAATCGCCGTCATCGTTTGCTGCAACGGGAGTCGCTTGCGTATGTGCATATGCACGTCGCCACTTGCAACCCGCGGCAATTGCAACGCTTCGCCCAATGCATCCAGTTCGGCGAGGCGGGCGGCATCATGACTGTCGCGATGCAGCTCCACCGCCAGCCAAGCGCGGTCGCCGAAGGTGCGCTTCACCCATTCGCCATGTTCGCGATTGGGCTTTCGCTCAGGCATCCATAGTGCCAGCGTACCGGGCGCACCACCGGCTATATCGGCTGTGGTGAGGTAGTAGTCACCCTTTTCGGAGGCCCGCCGTCCTTGCGTAATCAGGCGGCACAGCGAGACGTAGCCTTGTTTGTTCTCCGCCAGCAATACCAGCTTGGGGCCATCGGCAAATTGGATTTCCGTGCCGACGATCAATGGCACCTTGGCATCGCGCGAGGCTTCCCACGCCCGCACGATACCTGCGAGGGAACATTCATCGGTGATGGCCAGTGCGGTGTAACCACATTCACGGGCACGCTCGAACAATTCGCGCGCGCTGGACGCTCCGCGCTGAAACGAGAAGTCTGACAGACAATGCAGTTCCGCATAGTCCGTCATGCGAACCACCCGTGCAGCATCCAACCGGATTGTTCGTCCGGTGCGCAAAATGCCCAGGCAAGCTGTCCGAGTGCCGTTTCGACGATGTAGTAATCGCGACGCATCTCGCCACCATCCCACCAGCCGGTTTCCAATCGCTCCGGGCCGGCGAGGATGTGGATGGTGCCGCGCAAAGGAATCGGGCGTTCCAGCAGCCAGGTTGGGCGCGCCCTCGGCTCGATAAAGCTTTCATCTTGTGTGGCGACGCGTTGTGAATGTTCCGGGCGTGGGTCGATGGTCGTGCCCCAGCGGTACACCGCACGATCGCCCAAACGCGCACGCAAGCGTTCGCGCAGTTGTTCGAAAGGCAAGGCATGCGCGGGGCGCTCGTCGAACAGATCGCGGCCGGCCGGTACGAAACCGGGCAAGTCGTCGGCAATAAGGCGTAGCGATAACACTGGTGCAGGCAGTTGCACTTGTTCCAGGCGACCACGTGCCGCATCGAACAACACATCGGCATCGCGTTCGGGCGAGAGCATGCCTACAGGAACGTTCGTCGCTTCACCTTCGCGATGCTCCAATTGCAGCGCAAAACGTTGTACGCCACCGTCGCGCCCGGAAAGATAAGCCGCAAGATCGCCCATCATGCGCTTCAGCGGAAATACCAATGCGGCGATGTTTTCCACTTCGTGCGATAGCTCGATGCGCCAATCCACTGCATCGGGCGGCACGAATAGGTCGAGCCCTGCCGGCGCATCGCCGAGCAAACCATCGATCGCTTGCAGGAGCTCCTTGCCAAACCGGCGCTGCAGACCATCGCGCGGCATGCTCAGCAATTGCCCCAGGGAACGGATGCCCATGCGCGGCAATGCGTCTACGGCATGTTCCGGCAAGCGGCTGTGCTGCAAAAGCACGTCATCGAGCGCACGCTGCATCGCTTCGTGCGTAAAAACGGCTTGGCCATCGCTTACGCCCGCAAGCACATACGCCGCATGCGGTGTGGGCGCGGCGGCCACGCGATGCTGAAAACCCAGGGCGGAAAAATCGCGGCGCAAGTTGCGTTCCATCGTCGGCCATTCGCCCAAGAGACTGCGGCTTCGACTGATTTCCAACACGATGGCATTCGGCAACAATGCCACTTGCGAGCTGTAGCGATAAGCCACGCTGGCGAGAAACTGCTGCCAGCGATCGACCTCGGATGCGTCATACGGGATCGCTTCGAAGCGTGCCAGCAAGGCTTGCGCCGTCGTCAGGTGCTGACCGATATGCAAGCCTGCCTTGTACGCGGAAGCATTGACGGCGACGACGACGCGCGCATTGAGGGGCCCGTCCACCAACACCAGCGGACTGTCATCGGGCCGGCGACGAAGGGCGCCGTCCAGCGCCAAGTGCGGCAGCAGCAGACAGGCCCACAACATAGGCGGGCCTCACGCGTTCTGCTTCTTTCGAGCGTGATTCCGGCGAAGGGCGGAATCCGGCATGCAATGCATATGCTGATGAACCACATGCATCGCCGCCGGATTCCAGCCCTCGCTGGAAAGACGTTGAGAAGGATCGAAGGAGACGGGTTGCGACGGCGCATTGCCGCCGCGGCATTTGCGTACCAAGATGGACGTGTGCGGCGGCGTTGCAAGCTCAAGCCGCAACGCTGCAGGCGAAGCGTTCGCCAGATGTTTGCGATCGCGGAACACGAATGCCAACGCACGCCCGGTATCCGCGGCGACCTGCAAGCGACGCAAGCTGCGGTCATCGGCCTGATGCGGCCACGCCAGCACGGCAGCGCAACTACCCGAACGCAAACATTGCTCGGCGGCCCACAGCACGTGCTTCTCTTCCGCAGCGACGATTTCCAGTCGCTGCAGATTCACCCCTTGCTGACGCCATCCCATCGCGCACGGCAGATACGGCGGCGCGATCAATGCTACGGGACGGTTGCCTTGCGTGAGTCGCGCCAAGGTCGGCAACACTAATTGCAGTTCGCCGATGCCATCGACCGGCAACAGGATTTCCGTCAGCGACGCTTCCGGCCAACCGTGCGCCGGTAATACCGCATCGAGCATGGACCAACCGGTGGGCTGGCCACCTTCGGCCGGCGATAGCGTTTGACCACGCCAAACTTGCCGGGCGTCCAACAAATCCGACAACGCCACGACCGCGCTCATCAGCTGCCTCTCACGAGGCCGGCGAAGAGCCCTTCGATAGCAAAATCTTCCGTCGGATCGGGATCTATCGGCTGATAGCCGGGACTATTCGGCAGCAAGCGAATGACGTCGCCCTGCCAGTACAACCGCTTGATGGTGAAACGATCGCCCGCCACGCGAGCCGCTACCACTTGGCCATGCCGCGCGACCGGCGTGGCGTGCACGGCGACGAGATCACCGTCCAGAATGCCTTCGTCGCGCATGGAATCGCCCATCACCCGCACCAAGTAATCTGGCTTCAGACGAAACAGCCAGCGCGAAAGATACAGGCTGCGCTCCACACGCGATTCGGAAAAAATCGGCTCCCCCGCCGCGATGCGGCCGACCAGCGGCAGCTCCAAGGTATCGGCTGCGAGCGGATCGACCTCTTGCACCAATCGAATGCCGCGCGAACGGTTGGGTTCGACCACCAACCGGCCTTTCGCCTCCAGCGAGCGCACATGCTTGAGCACGGCGCTGACGCTTGGAATGCCCATCGCCTGCCCGATTTCTTCCAGCGTCGGGGCTTCCCCGTCGTGCTCCAGGCGCTGGCGGATAAAGGCGAGGATATTGAACTGTCGGCTGGTGAGCTGGAGGGTCATGGGCATATCTTTTCACCTTTTTTGGTGAAAATGAAGTGCCCGCCCCAGACCCCTGCCCGGCTAGCCCATCAAGAGGTCAAACCGGCTCCAGCCAGCCCCATTTGTCCTGGGTCTTGCCGTTGAACAGGCCGAAATACAACTCTTGCAAGCGACGAGTGACGCGCCCGGCCTTGCCGCTCCCTACCTTCTTGCCGTCGATCTCGCGAATAGGGGTAATTTCGGCGGCCGTACCGCACATCAGCACTTCGTCGGCCAGGTAGAGGTATTCGCGCGGGATGTCGCGCTCCACCACTTCGATACCGTCCTCACGCGCCAGCACCTTGATAGTGTCGCGGGTGATACCGGCGAGGATCGACGCGCTGGCCGGCGTGGTGTGCAGCACGCCATCGAACACCAGGAACAGGTTTTCGCCCGCGCCTTCGCTGAGCAGGCCATTGGCAGCCAGGGCAATACCTTCGCCGAAGCCAAGACGGCGCGCTTCGCGTGCAACTAACTGGCCGGAAAGATAATTGCCACCAGCCTTGGCACCTGCCGGAATAGTATTCGGCGCGAAACGCTGCCAACTCGTCACGCAAGCGGTGATCCCCACTTCCAGCGCTTCCGGCCCCAGGTATGGACCCATCGGCCATGTAGCCACAGCGACATCGATGGGCGTTTCGGCAGAAAGCCCGAAACCACCCAAACCGCGATAGGCAACCGGGCGCAGATATGCCGCGGAATAACCGTTCTTGCGAATCACCTCACGACACGCTGCCGCCAGTTCGTCCTGCGAATACGGCAACACCATGTCGTAGATCTTCGCCGACAGGTACAGGCGCTTGAGGTGATCGGTAAGGCGGAAGATCGCCGCGCCTTCCGGCGTGACGTAGCTGCGGATTCCCTCGAACACCGACGAACCGTAATGCAGGGCATGCGACATCACGTGCGCAGTGGCGTCTTTCCACGGCTTGATTTCGCCGTTCTGCCAAATCCATTCGGGATATTGCTGGGCCATGGGGAATCTCCGTTGGGGATCGCCCATGATAACGTGCCGAATCTTTCGGCACCTTTCGTCAGCTATGCGGCTGCAACCAGACGCAACCCGAGCGATGCACGACATCGAAACGTGTTTCCGCCGTAGCGCCGCTGCCATCGTCGGACTCGGTTCGTACAAGCAACGCTTCACCATGGACCGGCGCAGGACTTGGTGCGGCCGATAGCGATAGTTGAGAAGCACTGGGATTATCTTCGCCCGACGTCGCATCCGAAGTGCTTTTCACTTCGATCAACGGCCGTGCCATCAAGCGTGTGAAGTAGCGGATATCGGCTACCACCTCCTCTTTCCCATCGCCGTTCCACAACGTCAGGCCGGCAAGACGATTCGGATTGCGCGCCGCAAATGCGTCGATGACTGCTTGCTTGAGCTGCTTCAAATCCGCCGCGCACGTCACCGCGGCAGGTTGCGAAGATGGAGCCGGCGCATGCGTGCTCGATGCAGGCGCGGGGGCTGACAGTGCCGGCGCGGCATTCACATCGGCACAGACGCGGTCGGTGAAGACGGGAATGCCGTCGGCGCCTATGCAGCGATGGATATCGCCCTGTGCTTTGGCGCAGACAGGCACCATCAACAACATCAACAGTAGAAGGATCGTGGCACGCATCGAACAAGCTTAGCTGGCATCAGGTCAATACGCCGTGCGCCAGTCTCCCCTTCAGGGCATTACTGCAGCTGGTCGATCACCGCACGCGTCGCCTTGGCGCGATTCAGTGTGTAGAAGTGCAAGCCTGGCGCACCACCCTCCAGCAGGCGGCGGCACAACTGCGCGACTACTTCCGCGCCCATCTTGCGGATGGATTCCACGTCGTCGTAATACGCCTGCATGCGCTTGGAAATCCAGCGCGGAATTTCCGCACCGCACGCATCGGAAAAGCGCTTGAGTTGCGCGTAATTGGAAATCGGCATGATGCCCGGCACGATCGGCACGGTGATGCCCAGACGGCGCGCGTCGTCGACGAAGCAAAAATAAGCGTCGGCGTTGAAGAAATATTGCGTGATCGCACCGTTCGCGCCCGCATCGATCTTGGTCTTGAAGTGGCGCAGATCGGCTTGCACGTCTTCTGCCTGTGGGTGCATTTCCGGATACGCCGCCACTTCGATATGGAAGTGATCGCCACTGTATTCGCGAATGAAGCGAACCAGTTCCGCGGCGTAACGAAAATCGCCCGGCGTAGCCATGCCTGAAGGCAGGTCACCGCGCAGCGCTACGATGCGCCGATAGCCAGCAGCGCGATAGGCATCGAGCAGTTCGGCAATTTCCTGGCGCGTGCCACCCATGCACGAAAGATGCGGCGCTACGTCCAGCCCATGCTGTTGATGCAGGCGTGCCACGGTTTCGCTGGTGTAACTGAGCGTGGAGCCACCCGCACCGAACGTCACGGAGACGTACTCAGGCTTGAGTGCTTTCAGCTCCTTGGCGGTCTTGTCGAGCTGAACGCGCTGCTCGTCGGTCTTGGGCGGGAAAAATTCGAAGCTGATGGCCGGCATGGCGGAATCCTTGCGTCAGGATGCTCAGTATATATCTCTTATTCGAGATGAAAAGATATATAGACGAGACCGACAGCGCAATTCGCTGTCGGCGAGCGACTTTCGGTACGCGCAACCATCCCGGCACTGGCTGACACTGCATATGCCGGTCTGTCATCATCGCCGGATTGTGTCGCCCGCAGGGCGCCATTCGTTTGGTTTCAGGGAGTGCTCGATGTCTTCTTCCAACGCGATTCGCCGCGACGTGGGGCCGTTTGCCCTCATGCTTACCGGCCTCGGCTCGATCATCGGTTCTGGCTGGCTGTTCGGTGCATGGAAGGCCGCAGGTTTGGCTGGCCCCGGCGCCATCTGGGCATGGGTGCTGGGCGCGGCGATCATCATGACCATCGCACTGACCTATGCCGAACTGGGCGCGATGTTTCCCGAATCCGGCGGCATGGTGCGCTACGGCCACTACTCCCATGGCTCGCTGGTTGGTTTCATTGCGGCGTGGGCGAACTGGATCGCGATCGTGTCGGTGATTCCGGTGGAAGCCGAAGCGTCTGTGCAATACATGGCTTCGTGGCCGTGGGCGTGGGCGCAGGATCTGTATCACGTTACCGATGGCGTAGGTGAGTTGAGTCACAACGGCCTCGCCATCGCTGCAGTGCTGGTGATCATCTACTTCCTACTCAACTTCTGGAGCGTGAAACTCTTTGCGCACTCCAACACGGCGATCACCGTGTTCAAACTGGTCGTGCCGGCTGCGACCGGCTTGGCACTGATCGCCAGCGGTTTTCATTCCGAGAATTTCTCGGTGGGCATCCATGGTGGTGACCACGCGATCGATTTCCCCGCTGTGCTCACAGCCGTGGCGACTGCCGGCATTGTCTTCAGCTTCAACGGTTTCCAGAGTCCTGTGAATCTGGCCGGGGAAGCACGCAATCCAGGCCGCAGCATTCCATTTGCAGTGGTGGGTTCGATCCTGCTGGCGACTGTGATCTACGTGATTCTGCAGGTGGCCTATCTCGGCTCCGTACCGCAAGACATGCTCGCCAAGGCGGGTTGGCACGGCATCAATTTCCGCTCGCCGTTCGCGGAGCTGGCCATCATCGTCAATCTGCACTGGCTGGCGATGCTGCTTTATGTGGACGCCTTCATCAGCCCGAGCGGCACGGGCATGACCTATACCGCGACGACCGCCCGCATGATCTACGGCATGGAGCGCAATGGCACGCTGCCGAAGATTCTGGGCCACGTCCATCCGAAGTGGGGCATCCCGCGTCCCGCGATGTGGTTCAACCTGGTGGTGTCGTTCCTGTTTCTGTTCTTCTTCCGTGGTTGGGGCACGCTGGCGGCGGTGATCTCGGTAGCGACAATCATTTCCTATCTCACGGGTCCAGTGAGTGTGATGACATTGCGCCGTACGGCTACGGAGTTACATCGCCCTCTACGCGTGGCAGGTTTGCCGGTATTGGCGGGCGTCGCCTTCGTCATGGCGACGGAGCTTCTGTATTGGGCGAAGTGGCCGCTGACAGGCGAGATCATTTTGCTGATGGTGGTCGCGTTGCCGGTGTATCTGTATTACCAGGCGAAATCCGGGTGGCATGACTTCAGGCGCCAGTTGAAAGGTGCGTGGTGGCTGATCATCTATCTGCCAGTTATCGCCGCCGTATCGTGGGCAGGTAGCACCACGTTCGGTGGCCGTGGTTATCTTTCTTACGGTACCGACCTGATTGTCGTTGGCGCCATTGGACTCGTGTTCTACCTTTGGGGCGTGAAGTCTGGCTGGCGCACACCCGCTGTCGACGCTGCATACAGCGAAGCACACACGCATCCGGACCTCCCCCTGGTACCACCGGATGAAGAAACGGCCGAGCGCGTCGCTCGCGGTTGACGCGCCTGCGCGTCAACCCAATGCCAGAATGTCGCCCAGCAACGCCTGGGCGGTCACTTCGGGGCCGGCACCCGGCCCTTGAATTACTAGTGGCTGTGTGTGGTAACGCGTGGTAGTCAGCGCGAATTGATTGTCGGTGCCATACAAACGCGCAGCAGGATGCGTTGCCGGCACTTCCGTAATACCCACGCGTGCGCGGCCGCGCTGATTGAGTCGTGCCAGGAAGCGCAGTACGTGGCCGCGCGCATGAGCGGCCTCATGCAAAGCCGCCAGCGGTTCGTCAAGCTCTTCGAGACGTGCAAGGAAGGCCTCGGTGGAAATGTCGCGCAGACTTTCCGGCACGAGACTTTCCACGATGACTTCATCGTTACCCAGCGCGAAACCAGCGTTGCGCGCGAGTATGAGCAGCTTGCGCGCAACATCTTCGCCGGAAAGATCGGCACGCGGATCCGGTTCGGTGTAACCCTGCTTGCGCGCTTCGCGCAACAACTCGGAAAACGGGCGGCTGCCGTCATACGTATTGAACAGATAAGACAGCGAGCCGGAAAACACGCCTTCCAGCGTAAGCAAGGCATCACCGCAATCGCACAGACGACGTAGCGTGGAAAGCACCGGCAAGCCCGCGCCTACCGTAGCAGAGTCACCGTAGCGACCGCCTGCGGCGCGTGCAGCTTGCAGCGCACGCCAGCCGGAAAGGTGTCCGCCGGCCAGCGATTTATTTGCAGTGACCACGTGATAGCCGCGAGCCAGCCAATCCGCGTGACGCGAAGCCAGCTCGCCGGATGCTGTCGCGTCTACGATGACTTTCAACGTTGCATGGTGTGCATCGAGTGCAGACAACAGGGCTGCATCATCACGTGCCGAACCTTCGCGCTTCAGGCGTTCGCGCAAATCGCGTGCTGCCAACTGCGCCGCTTCGGTTTGTTGCTTGCGTGAATTCGCAGCACCCACCAGATGCAATCGCTTGGCTACTGGCGTGCACAACAGCTTCAGAAATGCACCACCCACCACGCCGGTGCCTAGCAATACCAGCGCGACTTCCTGCGGCGCAGCTGGCGCGGCCTTGGGAACAGAAGCTTCGGCCAGCACCGCACTCATGCAATCACCCGGCGTTTCGAAGCGTTCTCGGTCACTGTCAGTGCGCGCTGAAGGCCCGCTTCCAGATCGCGCAACAGATCGTCGCCATCCTCGATGCCGATCGACAGGCGCAGCAACGTATCGGCAATGCCAGCCGCGCGGCGCGCCTCTGGCGCCATGGCGGCATGCGTCATCGAGGCCGGATGCGCGACCAGACTCTCCACACCACCCAGCGATTCGGCTAGTGAGAAATAGTGCAGGTCGTTTACGAAGGCTTCGATCTGCGGCACGTCGCCATGCAATTCGAAACTCAGCATGCCGCCGAAACCCTGCTGCTGGCGCGCGGCCAGTGCGTGGCCGGCATGATGTTCCAGCCCCGGGTAATACACCTTGCTTACGGCATCGTGCTTATCCAGATACATTGCAATGCGCTCGGCGTTTTCCTGATGCTGGCGCAGACGCACGCCGAGCGTACGCAGGCCGCGCAAGGTGAGAAAACTATCGAATGGCGCACCGGTGAGACCGTTGCAATTGCCCCACCACTTCAGCTGCTCGGCAACCGCTGCGTCCCGCGCAATCACGGCACCGCCCACCACGTCGCTATGACCGTTGATGTACTTGGTGGTTGAATGCACCACTACATCCGCGCCAAGCACAAGCGGTTGCTGCAACGCTGGCGAAAGAAAGGTGTTGTCCACCACGACCAATGCACCGACGGCATGTGCTGCCTGCGCGACATGACGAATATCCGTAATGCGCAGCAGCGGATTCGAGGGCGTCTCTACCCACACCAGCGTAGGTTTCAATGCCAAACCTTCAGCAAGTGCGTGGTTATCGGTCAGATCGACGAAGCAAACGTTGAAACGCCCCTTCTTCGCCCACGCATCAAGCAAGCGCCACGTACCGCCGTAACAATCATGCGCAGCAAGCACGGTACCGCCGGCAGGAACCAGTTCCAGCGCGAGAGCCACGGCAGCCATGCCGCTCGCCGTTACGACTGCACCGGCACCCTGTTCGAGTTCGGCCAGCGCATTGCCGAGCAGATCGCGTGTAGGGTTGCCGCTACGCGAATAGTCATACGCGCGCTTGCCGCCCAAACCCGTGAAGCTGTAGTTGGTGGAGAGATGCAGTGCCGGCACAACCGCGCCATGCTGCGTATCCGATTCGATGCCAGCGCGTACGGCACGGGTGCTGGCGGCAGTTTCCTTAGCGATATCGGCGCACATGATTCAAGCTCCAGTACGACAGGGGAAGGCCTGGCGCAGCAGCGGCGCCAGTTTATTGGTTTCTTTCAAAAAGGCATCGTGGCCATAGGGCGAATCGACCACTTCCAGCGTGGCCGAGCCGCGCAGGCGGCGCTGCAGTTCGCACAGATCAGCGAGCGGCACCAAACGATCGGAAGGGAAGCCGATCAAGGTTGCGGGCGTGGTGACAGCTTCGGGTGCCACATCGTGCAGGTCAATCGACTCGGACAGTGCAAGAAAGCGGTCCAGATCGAACCGCTCGACGAAACGGCGGCCGGCATGTTCCAAATAATCTTCAACGGGGAAATGGAAGCGGCCTTCGCGGTAATCCGGCGTGCTGGTAAAACGGCGCGCGAATTCTTCGCTGCCACGGTAGGTGGTCATGGCCAGTTGGCGCGCGAGCGAAAGCGCTTCATCGACCTGGCCGGAGGCCTGACCCAGGCGCAGGATCTGGCGCTGAATCGCGCGTTGCGCAGTGGCCATCGGATGCGCGCGATGCGCGCCGGCGAGCAGCACCAGCTTCTCCAGCTTGTTCGGATGACGCGCTGCAAAGGCAAGCGCGGTCATCGCGCCGTAAGAAGAACCAATGAAGGCAGCAACGCGGCCAATGCCAAGTGCATCGATCAGGGCAGCCAAGGCATCGGCTTGGTCTTCGCTGGAGATCGCGCGCGGGCTGTTTTCAAAATCAGCTGGCGTCAGCCAATCGATGCTGAGCACGCGATAGTGAGCGAGATCGATTGCCTGGCCATGCCCCACAAGCTCTGACCACCAACCCGGCTTACCCTGGTCGGAGCCGGCTACCTGACGATCCGCAGAGATGCCCCCCTGCACGATGATCGTTGGTGCATCCGCCGCGCCGGTCCACTGATAGCGCACGTCGACATGGCTGATGCCATGACCGTACTTGGGCTGCAGTGCGAGACGGCGAGAAGTGCGCTGCCCGGTCAGCGTGCTACGCGGATGCAAAGGCACGACCACGGCAGTGGGACGATCTTCAAGTGAGGAGTTGGCGAGCTGGGGCATCTAAGTTCTCCGTTTACATCGCCCTGCGGAGAACCTACGAAGAGTTGTCGCCGAATACACCATGCGTCGCATGGTTTGACGACATCCCATCTATCGGCTGGCACGTAAGCGCCCCGCAGGAGTTGGCACCGTTGCAGGGTTGATCCTGCAGGTTGCCCCGGCTTCAAAGGGCCTGTCCCTCAGCCGGTCTCGATGAGTGGAATTGACTATACAGACGGCATTTTTGACCGTCAATGGACGTATAGACGTCTAAACGTAAAAACAGCTCAAAAGAATGCTGAATTATGCACATATGGGAAAAGACCATATGACGGAGGCCGCTTCCAGGGCGCCTGGATGGCAGCCAAGCGGACTCGCGCTATCCTCACATTCACCCTTTCGGGACGGAACGCTACATGGCCATGATGATCAAGCCCGATCTGTCCTCAGCCGTCGGCCACACGCCCTTGCTGCGCCTTCGCCAGGCCTCCGAGCTGACGGGCTGCGAGGTTCTGGGTAAGGCCGAATTCCTCAATCCCGGCGGATCGATCAAGGACCGTACGGCGCTAGGACTGATCCTGGATGCCGAAAAGAAGGGACTATTACGCCCGGGTGGAACAATCGTGGAAGGTACGGCCGGGAATACTGGCATCGGGATGGCCCTGATCGGGGCAAGTCGCGGCTACCGAACGGTCATCGTCATGCCCGATACGCAAAGTCGAGAGAAGATCGACGCGCTTCGCATGGCAGGGGCCGAAATTCGGCTGGTCCCCGCGGCTCCCTTCAAGGACCCCAGGCATTACGTTCATATCGCCCGCGCCTACTGTGAGAGTTTGAATGAACGTGCACATGGCAGTGCCTGGTTCGGCAATCAATTCGACAACATTGCCAATCGTGAATGGCATGAGACGACGACCGCCATGGAGATCTGGGAGCAAACGGAAGGCAAGGTCGATGGCTTCGTCTGCTCGGCCGGCACGGGAGGCACCCTTGCCGGTGTTGCCCGAGCACTGAAGGCACGCAAATCAGGCACGACTATTGCCCTTTCCGACCCCACCGGCTCTGCTCTGGCCAACTACGTCAATCGCGGCGAGCTGATCGCTGAAGGCGGCTCGATCAGTGAAGGCATCGGCTCCAGCCGTATCACCGCCAATTTCCAGGATGCCCCGATCGACATGGCATGGTCGATTCCAGATCAGGAGTCCGTGCCGCTACTGCACCAGTTGCTGCATAAGGAGGGCTGGTGCGTGGGTGGTTCCAGTGGCGTCAATCTGGCAGGGGCGATTAGATTGGCGAAGGCGCTTGGGCCAGGCCATACCGTTGTGACGGTTCTGGCTGACGCCGGTACTCGCTATCAGGCAAAACTGTTTAGTCCGTCTTTTCTGCGTGAGAAAGGCATACCCGTGCCGGAGTGGTTGCTGCAGTCGTTTGGTGGCTGAGGCAGGTGATTTTGGATTTCGCGTATGAACTAACATGGCTGCTCGGAGCCGGAATAGTCATGGGAAAGCGAGAAGTGATGAGTTCGGAAGCATTCGAAAGGATCACCATCGTTTCCGTAACCGGGCTTGCCGATGCAAGCGGCGCTGCGCTTTCCCTCGCCTAGTGCCAAAAGCAAATGCCAGGTACGCGCGCGCTATTGTGTAGTCCTCAGGCGCCTGAGGATCTTCCACCTTCAATCGAGTGGCGCGCGATCCAAGCCATGAACTACCAGCTGGTTCATGCTGTTCGCGCTCTGGCGAGTGGTGGAAACAGAATTTGCACTGATCGTCCAAGACGATGGTTGGGTACTCAGTATCGATAACTGGCACGACGAATTCCTTCGTTACGACTATCTTGGCGCGCCCATCCATCTTGCACATGTCGAAGCGCCAGATAGCACGCGCTGGCTCAGGCAGTTTGATTGGTGCAAGGATATGGGGCGCCCTGGCTATACGGTAACGCCGGTGCTCAACGGCGGCTTCAGCCTGCGCAGCCAGCGCTTGATGCGTGCGTTGGTAGAACATCCGGATGTGCGCGTATCCATCCCGCCACCGGATGCGGTCGGAGGCGATCCTTTACAGATGTATTGGCACAGCGATGTGCTGCTCGAAGACGTGCAGTAGTCTGGTGTGCTTCGCCCTGCGCTGGAAACCAAGGGCCTCCGCTTCCCCTCATTGGACGTTGCAAGCCGGTTTGCCATCGAGCATGCCGGGGCGACTCATCATGGAATGGACGCGCCGAGCATATTCGGTCATCACTCCAAACTTCGCCGCCTGGTGAGCATTGATCCGCCAACGATTCACTACACGATTTCTCGTGCGCAGGCGGGTGAACTATATGGCGAGTTGGACTTGGTCAAGATGTTCGTACGACGAGGGTATCGTGTGGAGTTTGCATGGTGAGCGTTGCAGTTGAACGCTTGTTCGTCGCTGTCTATCTGACGGAGCTTCAAAGAAAGCATGTATGGCACAACGCATCCTTCGCAGCGAACTCATGCATTCTCGCTAGCTATTTCTAGCTATTTCTAGCTATTTCTAGCTATTTCTAGCTATTTCTAGCTATTTCCCCGCATTTCACGACAGCAAGTTTCCGCGATCTCTGTTGCGATGACCGTTGCCCGCATTCCGCTGCGATGTGGCCGAAGCATGGCTGCCCAATGCAGACGCGGTTGATTCCACCGTTTCCCGGAGCATTCTCTGCCGAGCCTACACAGCAAAACGCCTTCCCGATACGGGAAGGCGTTTTAAGGATAAAGCCCCTGGCGGTGACCTACTCTTGCATGGAAGTCCACACTACCATCGGCGCAGCTGCGTTTCACTTCCGAGTTCGGGATGGGAT